>Ga0209118_1001657_pt1 | contig 10117 bp, 7 predicted proteins | sample BlaSpr_A8_Ref_M1_FD_187988 | JGI IMG/M metagenome (GOLD analysis project Ga0209118, IMG submission 187988) | Forest soil microbial communities from Thunder Bay, Ontario, Canada - Black Spruce, Ontario site 2_A8_Ref_M1 (SPAdes) (version 2) | ecosystem: Environmental > Terrestrial > Soil > Boreal...
TCCAATGCCGATGGCAATCGCGGCCTGAAGAATGGAGTTCGACGAGGAGCTGAGTTTTAAAACGTCCTGCCCATAGACGATGATGTCGAACTGCAGCAGCGCCCCCAGAAACCAAAAGTAGGTGTTCCCAAGAACGGCCAAAAACAAAACGCGATCGCTTCGAATCAGTTTTCCTTGCGACCACAAGTCTCCGAAAACATTGGCGCGGAACTTCTTCAGGGGATCAGCGGGCGGCACTCGCGTGATGCCCTGGCTGCACAACAACCCGAGGAATGCACACCCCACTAGAATTGCACCGGAGTATCCCTGACGGCCGCGGAATCCTTCAGCCATGAATCCAGCTGCGACGCTGCCTGCGATCACCGCAACAAAAGTGCCTAACTCAATGATTCCATTTCCCCAGGACAAACGCTTTTGAGGCAGGAGCTCCGGCAACAATCCATATTTCGATGGACCGAAAAAGGCAGCCTGCGTACTCGCAAGAAACACGGCCGCCATTTCCAGTGGCAAGTTTTCTGTGGCAAGAGCAAACAAAGCCAGTAGCATGACGAGTATTTCAAATACCTTGGTCCAGATCGTCACGCTACGCTTGCTGAAGCGGTCGGCGAGATAGCCGCCAGTCATTGAAAAAAGGATGAATGGCGCGGAAAATAGCGCGCCTACGATCGGCACCAAGCGATCACGCTCTTCCTTTGCCAGATTCATAGCGAGAATCAGGAAGATGACGAGCTGCTTCAGCCCATTCTCGTTAAAGGCGCCTTGGAACTGAGTGGCGATCAGGCTCCAAAAGCCGAGCCGCCAGTTCTTTACGGGCTCAGATACAGAGAGATTTTCGTCAGTCGGCATGCAAGCCCGTCCAGGCGGTGCGATTAGAGTTTAGGAGATTCAAATAGTCTAGCAATCCTCTCCGCACCTGAGAGTAGTGCGTCCGCCCTCTGTGCCGAGAACGGGACGCCGATACGCCTGGCGCGGCCTGCTCCGATTCACGATACGATAATCTTCGCAAGAAGGGGGCAGAATGAACGCCGACCGCGGAACTCAGACCGTCCTGATCACAGGTGCGACGGATGGATTGGGAAAGGCCGCGGCGCTGCTGCTCGCGGAGCGCGGCTACCGCGTATTTGCGGCGGGGCGCTCGCCAGAGAAGCGCGCGCAGCTCGAAGCGCTGGCTCGGGAAAAGAAACTCCGGCTCGAATCTCTTGAAATGGATGTGTGTGATGACGGCTCGGTGCAAAGGGCCGTTGCTTCCGTCTATCAGAAGTCAGGCGCGATCGATGTTCTGATCAACAATGCGGGGCTTGTCTACGTCGGCTCCGTCGAGGATCTGCGCATGGAAGACTGGCGGCGGCAATTCGAAACGAACTTTTTCGGCGTGATCCGGGTGACCCGAGCCGTCCTTCCACAGATGCGTGAACGCCGGAAAGGGCGCATCTTGATGATGAGCTCGGTCTCAGGCTTTGTGACGCCGCCGACGCAAGGGGCCTACAGCGCCTCGAAGCACGCCATTGAAGCGCTAAGCAACGCCTTGCGCTATGAACTTTATCCCTTCGGGATCCATACGATTCTCATCCAGCCCGGCTACATCGTGACAAACATTCAAAACACGGCCCTGGAGCTGGCACAAACCTATCAGGAAAAGTTCAAGAGCGGACCCTACGCCAAAATCTATGCGTCGTATTTGGGAAGCGCGAAGAGCACTCGCGCCCAGTCCAAGACCACGCCGGAGGATTGCGCTCGCATTATGCTGGAAGCCATCGAGGCGCCGCGGCCAAAGGCGCGTTACGGCGTAACCCCGTTGGCAACATTCGCCAAATGGGCCAAGTGGCTGCTGACGGATAGCGCGGCTGATCGTATGATTCGCCGAAGGTACGGAATCATGCGCGAAAAATAGCGGGCTACGCGTCTAAGGATTCGAAACTTGAAAGGAAAGGCTGTTTTCGCGCTGTTCCTGCCACATCTTGGACCACGCCTCGTGAACCGGGCTTTCCGCGTAGTCGGCGGCGGCTTCAGCGCTCGTGAACTCGATGGCATAAACGCCGCTGAAATCTTTGATCTGGTTGCGGCCGGTTTTCAGCCAGACATTCTTGATGCCGGGGATTTTTCCCGCCATATCCTTGATGCCGTTGATGGCCTTCTCGCGGTCGTAGTTGGACACATTGTCTCTGAACTTGTAGACCACGATGTGTAGCACCGTTTTGGGCTGGCCGAAGCGGTTCTGCACCGCAGCGGTGCGCGCGTGCAGGGAACCCGCGGCGATTCCAGCAACGAATAGTGCCGCACTCAGCGCAATCTGCGCGGCGCGTTTCATGGCTGACGTCATCTCTTCCTCCGCTATAAGAACTCCGCCAGTTTATGCAAGGCGCGCGTGGTGAAGCAACTCACCGCAACAGCGGAACGCGGAAGGCCCCGCAAATGGTTTGACGGAACAGCAGCGAGGCCGCTACGCTGCCAAGGCAGAATCATCGAGGTTGGAATGGATCGGTCTGACGGAGAATCACAAGAGCAACCAGTGCAGCCAGAGGCTTTGCCCCCTTTTCCGCGCATCTGGATTGGGTACCTTTTGGGTGTCGCGACACTCGTCGCGGAAATGATTGCGATCACGCTGCATCCGGAACTTGCCAAAGAGCCGCTACTCATGCCACCTCTGTATCTGTTTCTTACTAATTTCATCAGCCTGGTCTACTGGCTTGTTTGCGTCTATGAAATTCACATAGTCCTCTTTCAGGCGAGCGCGGGAGCGTATCCCATAAAGCCGCTGCGTGCGGCCTGGTTCCACCTGATTCCAATTTATGGCTTGTATTGGGTCTTCAAATGGCCGCGTGAGCTGGCCTGGTTTGTGAACGGCCGGCTGCACGCGCCTTTGATGAAACCGGATAGAACGGGATTGGCGGTCTTTACTGCCTATGTCGTATTTCTTGTCCTGGACCGAGGCTTCGGCATGATCTTGTTGTTCTGGTCCGCGTCGTATTTAACGCGATGCCTGCGGCACGCCCTGGCCGCGCAGCCTGTATCGCCCGCGGGTCAACTGCCATTTTCGTGATAATTCCTTCCGAGGAGAGAAAATGCAAATAGGGAAACGTGGGATGTTGTTATTGTGCTTGATTGCAAGCTGCGCGCCCATCCTTCGAGCGCAGGGGCAGGAACAAACGAAGCAGTTAGCCCGTGAGATTTTCAAGCAGCTCATCGAAATCAATACAACCGATTCGGTGGGCAATGTGACGACCGCCGCCGAGGCCATGGCAGAACGGCTGCGTGGTGCTGGATTTTCCGATAGAGACATCGTGGTGGCGGGGCCGAATGAGCGGAAGAAGAATCTGGTCGCGAAAATCCACGGCACGGGCAAGCACAAGCCGATTCTCTTCATCGCGCACCTGGACGTGGTCGAAGCGCGTCGCGAAGACTGGACCACCGACCCGTTTCAGTTCCTCGAAAAGGACGGCTACTTCTACGGCCGCGGCACGCAGGACATCAAGGACGGCGACGCCATCCTGATGACGAATTTCATCCGGTTGAAGAAGGAAGGCTTTCAGCCGGACCGTGACCTGATCCTGGCGCTGACGGCGGATGAAGAGGGCGGAAGTTCCAACGGGATCGATTGGTTGCTAAAACATCACCGCGACTGGATCGACGCGGAATACTGCGTGAATCTGGATGGTGGCGACTTCGTTCGCGACAATGGAAAGAAGATCTACGCGGCCGTGCAGGCCAGCGAAAAACTGTACGTGAGCTTCCAATTCGAGGTGCGGAATCCCGGCGGGCACAGCTCCCTGCCAACGCGGGACAATGCTATCTATCACCTGGCGGAGGGGCTCACGCGCCTTAAGGCCTTCGATTTTCCCGTCGACTTGAACCCGGTGACGCGATTGATGCTCGAACGAAGCGCGACGCAGCAGACCGGGCAGTTGGCCGCGGACTTGAAGGCCGCGGCGCAGACGCCCCCGGATTCGTCAGCGTTGGCGCGGCTGTCGGAAACTCCTTTTTACAACGCGATTCTGCGGACGACCTGTGTGCCCACGATGTTAAGCGGGGGTCACGCGGAGAATGCACTGCCGCAAATGGCACGGGCAACCGTGAACTGCAGGATTCTGCCTGGAGAGGATCCCCAGAAGATTCGCGAGACACTTGTGAAAGTCGTGGCCGATCCGCAGATCCATGTTTCCTTCGTGGAGCAGCGCAACGTAGACGGAGAAGTGATTTCCCCGGCAACCGTCCCGCCCTCGCCGCTGCAGCCGGAGCTGATGAGCAGGCTGGAGGAAACGGTTCATTCGATGACAGCGGGACTGCCCCTGCTGCCCGTGATGGATACCGGCGCCAGCGACGGAAAATATCTGCGCGCGGCGGGAATACCGACCTATGGCGTTTCCGGCGTTTTTCTGGACGTGAACGATGTGCGCGCGCATGGAAAAGACGAGCGAGTGGGAGTACAGGATTTCTACGACGGCGTGGAATTCAACTATAAACTGATCAAGACCCTCTCTGCGCCACGCTGAGCCGGGCCACGGCAACGAGCTGGATCACGGCCCAGCCACTCGCGGGTGTTCGCGCTCACCGTATCCGTGGAGAACAAATGAAAACGGCCCGGTGAAGAGATTTTCACCGGGCCGCACAGAGTTTGAAATCTTGGAACCTGGCAATTACGGCTTGCCAGGTGTCGTATCCCCACGTGTCGTATCCCCATGTTTCGGATCCCCAGGCGTTGCCGCACTGGCTGCGATGGGCTTCGAGGCATCCGCTCCAAAGCGCATCAGGTAGGGCATGAACGGGGTCACTTCAAAAGGCATCTTCTCTCGTTCCGCCACTGTTCCCACCGGCTTGCTCTTGATGAGCTCCAGCCTGTCGCTCCACGGATCAAGCTTCACGCGCCCGCCAATCGGGAGCGCCGCGATCATCTGCGGGTTTTGTTTTTGATCGACGGGGGTCGATGATTTGAGATCCCCAATCACAGGGACGCGATTGCCGAGGTGCGGGCTGATCAGGTTCGGAATTTCCTTCTGGCGCGTTTCCAGTGCCGTCAGGAAAAGTCCCGCGTTGCCAAGCTGATTCTTGTATGGCGAATTGTTCAACAACTGGATGGCTTTGGCATTGGCCGCTTTCTCCTCATCGGCAGTGCGCGCAAACCCAAAGTGCCGGAAGGTTTCCTTGTCATCGATCAACAACTGATCGAAGAACGCGTAGCTCGAATCGAGCCGATGCCCGAGAACGACGTGGCTGAGCTCATGCGCAATCATCGTAGCAAAGCTTGCTTCGTCTGGAAGAACATCGATCAAACCGCGACTGAGCACGATGGTGTGCCCCACGCTGAAGGATTCCAGCGTAGTAGTCATCATCACCCGGCAACGAACATCCGGTTGGATGTCGATATTGTTGGTGACCTCGAGGTTGTTGACTATGGTCTCGAGAGCCTTGTCGACTTCGCCTCTGGGCGCCATCAAGCCAATGCGCTCCAGCCGGTCGATGACGTTATCTTCGGCTTGGCGGTCCCACGAGCGCTGCGCTTGCACCGGCGACAGATCGTTCGCGGTCTTGGTATCGTCCTGCACCGGCGTCTCGACCAGGATCCTGCTGAGCTCCTGCTCCTGTGCGGAATGGCCCAGGTTGTAACCCCACAGGCGCGTTTGCGCCTTGAAGTCCAGTTTCTTGGTCAGAGCGTAGTGCAAGTCTTTTTCTTCGCTGTACACGAAAGAAGGCATCCAGACGCCAGGCTGTACGTTCGTGCGCCAGCTGTCGAAGTGGAAGTACCAGCTGGAATGCCCGCCGCCGCCGTAGGCGCCGTTAAAGCGGACGATGTTGAAGTCCTGATCCTCGACCCAGATGCGGCCCAGGAAGCGGCCTTTGCCGACCTTTGCCTGAGGCGTGACGTCAAACACCAGGCAGCGCACTTCGCCGAGGAATTCGCGGCGCACATAGTCGAATTTGTAGTGCTGCTTGTCGAAGCCGTTCGTGTCGATGAAGATCATCTGCAGGAAGCCGTCCGGCAGGAACTGCATTGCGAACGAAAAGAAGTTGCCGATCGAGCCGAAGATCTTCCTCCCCTTGCTATTGGTGTCCGTCAGCGAAACGAGCGCGACACCCTTCGAGAAGTCGGCCCGGCCGAGGAAGTACTTGTCGCCAGCGGGAGCGAAGCCAAGATCCTTATCGGGCTTCAGGTTCTGGATGTACGTCTCGACCAGCGGCGAATATTGTTTGATTTGCTGGTTGGCCCTGTTTTCATTGGTGATCATGCGGTCGACCACATCTTCCATGGTCCGCGGCTGATCGGCCGGCTTGGGCGCCGCTGAAGCGGCCGCGGTTCCCAGCCCGCCCAATATAAGAACGAAGATGGTTGCTGCTAGCTTACGCATTTTCTCTCTCCCCTTCAGTAGGCCAAACGGAATTCGATACGCACGCGAGCCGGAAAATCCACTGGCTGGCCTTCGCGCTTTGCCGGTTTGAACTTGATCAGTTGTGCTGCACGTGTTGCTGCTTCGTCGAGCCCGTGACCCAATCCGCTGATGACGCGGTTTATCTGGACAGTACCATTCGCCAAGAACACCATGTCGAGAACAACGTCACCTTCCAGTTTCAGACTACGCCCTTCCGCAGTGTACTCGGGACGGGGTTTCTCCAGGATGTCAACCGGTGTCGTGGTGCCTTCGCCCGTTGACGCTTTCTTCTTTGGTGCTTCGGCCGCCGCGGTCTGATCCGCGAAGCCCGTGTTCTGCACCGTACCGCGCTTTCCGCCGCTCGGCGGGGGATTCGCCGTTCCATTGCCGAAGCCCGTGCTCGCAACCGTGCCGCGAATTCCTTTATCGCCTCCGGTGCCGTTGCCATATCCAGGCCCGCCTGGCAAAGCCGGCGAGCCCAAACGATTGACGTTCGTGGCCTTGTTCGGATCACCCTTACCCGGAATTCCGTTGGGATCGCCAAATCCGCCGGTTTGCACCTTGTTCACTGGGGCCACGACGGTGGCCGGCGCAGCGCTGCCCGAGCCGATGTTGCCAACTTTCACGTCTTCCTTCGGCCGCCTCGGCTGATTCGACGGCATCTCCACTTTCGCGACATCCAAGGTCGGAGTCAGCTCCACGGGCTTCGCGTCCACCGTGCGCACCTTAGGCGCTTCGGCTTTTGCCGTCAGGAAGACGTGCGGCTGTTTCGGATTCAGTTTCGGCGGTTCGGGTACCACCGGCTTCGGGTGCGGCGGCTGAACCTTGGCCTTCACCTTGGGTGGAGGAGGAGGAGCCGGCGGCGGCGCCGTGGGGATTAACGTAACGGGCTGCATCAACTCCGTGGGACGAAGATTCAAGGCCGTCTTCATTTGCTGTGGGAAGATCAAAGGGATCAGAAGCAAGAAAGTCAGAATCGCGATCTGCCCGACGGCGCTGACGCCGATGCGGTCCCAGCGCGGCTTGGATTCCGGGAGCAGGGCAAGGCGTGCGGCGATGGGTTTCGTGCCGATGGCGCGCTTCCAGGCTTCGGGGCTTGCCGTGCGGCTGCGGTTCGCCTCAAAACCTACGCCCATCGTCGTCTTGCGTGGTGGATCTGTAATCATGGTAGTCATCCGGTGCCGTCTCGTAAAAATTCCGTCCAGCGAACAAGTCTAGTTTAAGAGCTCCTAGGGCTCCCAAGTTCGCTGCAGGATAGAAAGTGCGCTCTAGCAGTGCCAGCGTACTGAGGAAGCTAAGGAAGCCCGAATAGGACTTTCGTACTAGCGTCGCGAAGTCGCTAATGCTCCCGCGAGCGCACCGTAGCGCACCCTGTTCCAACCCGGCGAGGCGGTATCAGTTGCGGGTCTAGGCGCGCAACACTGGGTAGGATACCGCAGTTCCGGGCTAATAGCTTCGAGTTTTCCGCACCATTTCCTTCCGCCGGGCTTATGCTCTAGGATGCAACCAGTGACCCGGGCGTTGGTCGGGTGCAGCGGGGTCACCGCAAAACGCAGAGATGGCAGAAGATACCCCAAAACGCAGCAGTGTGGTTCACTCTGCCGATGCCGTCGATCCGGCCCGTCCTCTCAACAACTGTGCTCCTCTGGTCGAGTGGTTATATGCCCAGTCGAAGGCAGGGCGCTGGGGGCTCGCGCGGGAAAGCTTAGCCATCGTGCTCGAGCACAGTGCGAAAAAACGGCTCGCCGCCGGAGCCATCACGCCTAAGCAACTCGAAGAATACTTCGCCACGCTGCACCTTGAAGATCTGGCACTGGCCAGCGCTTGTGCGGAGGGTAGCGAGGCGGCTTGGGAGCATTTCTTCGCCACCTACCGCGTCTACCTGCGGGCCGCGGCTTCCGCGATTCTCCGCTGCCCCGCGAGTTCGGCGCAAGCGTGTGACCTCGCGGATTCTCTCTTCGCGGAACTCTACGGACTCGCCGATGGCAAAGGAGCGAAACGTTCGCTCTTTCGATATTTTCACGGGCGCAGCTCGCTGAAGACCTGGCTCCGCGCCGTTCTCGCTCAGCGGCATATTGATTCCCTCCGCGCAGGCCGTCGCTTCGAAGAGCTTGGCGAAGACGACGCGTCTGACGGAGGACAGAAAACCGATCAGGGGCCGCCGGTCCAGATCGCCGATCCGCATCGACAGCGGTACCTTGCTCTATTCACCCCCGCCCTGGCGGCAGCGCTGGAACGCCTCGATCCGCAGGAAAAAGAGAGACTCCGCCTCTACTACGCGGAAGAGAAAACGCTTGCGGAGATCGGCCGCCTGCTCCGTGAGCATGAGTCCAGTGTTTCCCGCCATCTGGACCGCGTGCGGCGCGATTTGCGGCACGAAGTGGAAGAGATTCTTCGCCTTGGCTTCGTAGCGGCTAACGGCTCCGCGGCGGACCCTGGGCTGAGCAATGCGGAGATCGCGCTTTGTTTCGAATACAGCTCCGAAGACACGCCCATCGATTTGGAAAAATTGCTGCCGCGGCCCAAATCACCAGGCCCTGCGGCCGGAAAGCGGCGGTCATGATTGCGCAATGCAAGAAAGCGGCGAAGATTCGTTCTAAGGATGGAGAAGCCCATGGCGCCTGACGAACGCGACCGGAGTTTTGACAAAGCGCTTGCACGCCATTTGCGTTCCGCAGCGCCCTCTGGTGATGCTGCAAACGTCCCTGCGGATTCTCTTTCGCGGCAGGCCACTTGTCCCGATGCGGAGACACTGGCGGCCTACCACGAGCGGTCGCTGCTTCCCGAGGAAATGAATTCTTGGAAAGCGCACTTGGTGGGCTGCGCGCATTGCCAGGCGATTCTCGCGCAACTCGAACGGACCGATGAGATTCCGCTGCAGACCGCAGCCACGGAAGAACTCCTTAGTAAGAAATCACGCAGGGCGCGCCTTTTGAGGGGCGCGCGCTGGCAGTGGCTCGCTCCCGCAGGAGCAGTGGCCGCCGGCTTGCTTGTCTGGATCGCCCTGCATGAGAACCAGTCGCTCCCTCTCCCAAGCTCGAGTGATATTAAGATCGCCGCAAACCAGCCGGCTCCGCCGCCGCTGCGCGCGGTCGTGCCCGCACTTACGGCGCCGCGTGAATCGGCCCGTGTTTCGAAGCCTCAATCTGCGGTAGATGAACTTACTTCTTCAAATGCTCGGGCCAAATCGGATGGCTTGAAGCAGCGCGAGAAGCTTGACCCCCAGGTCGAGTCGAAGGCTGCGCCGGCAAAGCCCTCTACCGACAAAGAGGGCCGCTTACGAAAAGACGCGGAGCGCGGCACGCGCGATGCGTTCCGTCGTGCCGCAAATCCAAATGACGCCGATGCCAAGGCTGTGGCAGGGGCGGTGCACGAGAAGGTAGAATTGCAAGCACAAGCGCAAGGGCAAACACAAACGCAAACACAACGGCGAGCACAAGAGCAAGCAGCGAATGTCCAATCACAGAATCAAAATTACGCTTACTCTCCAAAGGTACCTGGTCCTGCCCCACTCAACCAGATGGAAGCAACCAAGAAAATGAAGACGGCTTCGCCCCCAGCGACGCCCGCGCCTGTTTCAGGAAATCTTCAGGACGCGACTCCTATGATGGAGGTTGTGACGATTTCCAATCCGCGTTTGATTGCCGCGCCAGGCTCAAGTGTCATCTGGCGTGCCAGTCGCGCGGGTAGTATCGAATTCTCCAACGATAGCGGAAGATCCTGGTCGCGGCAGACGAGCGGCGTGATCGTTGATT
>Ga0209118_1001659_pt1 | contig 10111 bp, 8 predicted proteins | sample BlaSpr_A8_Ref_M1_FD_187988 | JGI IMG/M metagenome (GOLD analysis project Ga0209118, IMG submission 187988) | Forest soil microbial communities from Thunder Bay, Ontario, Canada - Black Spruce, Ontario site 2_A8_Ref_M1 (SPAdes) (version 2) | ecosystem: Environmental > Terrestrial > Soil > Boreal...
TCCGCGAGCTTGGCGCCCCAGTCGCCGGAGACGTCGAGCTGGCTCAGCGGCCCGCGCCAGCCCTTGCCCTCGTCGAAGCGCACGAGGCCGTCGGTAAGCGCTTTCTTGGCGATCACCTGCAGCTTCGGGTTCAGCGTGGTGCGGACCGAGAGGCCGCCTTCGTACAGCTTCTTCTCGCCGTAGCGCTCGTAGATCTCGCGGCGCACTTCCTCGGCGAAATACTCGGCGGAGAAGATGTGGGCGCCGGTCGGCCGCGGTGTCACGGTGAGCGCGGTCTTCTTCGCGGCCTCGCCGTCGGCGGCCTTGACGTAGCCGTTCTCCACCATGCGGTCGATCACCCAGTTGCGCCGCTCGACGGCGCGGTCGCGCTGGCGGAACGGGTGCAGGTTGGTCGGCGCCTTGGGCAGCGCCGCCAGATACGCGACCTCGGCTACGTTCAATTCGTGCACCGACTTGTCGAAATAGATGAGCGAAGCGGCGGCGACACCGTAGGCGCCGAGACCGAGATAGATTTCGTTCAGGTAGAGCTCGAGGATCTTGTCCTTGTTGTAGGCGCGCTCGATGCGCATGGCGAGCAGCGCCTCCTTGATCTTGCGCGTGTAGGAGGTCTCGGCGCCGACGAGGAAGTTCTTCGCCACCTGCTGCGTGATGGTGGAGGCGCCCTGCGGCCGGCGCTTGCCGTAATTTTCGAAGTTGGTGATGGCGGCGCGCAGGATGCCGGTGAGATCGACGCCGCCGTGCTCGTAGAAATTCTTGTCCTCGGCCGCGATGAAAGCGTCCTTGACGAGCTTGGGCACCGCCTGGATCGGGATGTAGAGGCGCCGCTCCTTGGCGTACTCGGCGACAAGGGAGCCGTCGGAAGCGTGCACGCGCGTCATCACCGGCGGCTCATAGTCCTGCAGCGCCGTGTAGTCGGGCAGATCCTTGGAGAAATGCCAGATGACGTAGGTGGCGCCCGCCGCGCCGCACACGAACAGGATCGCGCCGGCGGCGAACAGGAATCCGAAAAACCGCATCAACAGTCGCATCGAACCGCCTGACGAACCGCCCGCGAGAAGCGCGGTCTACCATCGCCGCGATTCAGGAGGGGTAAACGTAACTACCACCCTTCCCTCGGCTCCGCCTATGGCAAAACCAAGGCCCGCGCGGGTTTGCCCTCCGGACATGGGGAGCCCGGGCGAATCATTCCATGGCCGCGGAACCATAATGGGCAAGCCGCATTAACGCTTGAGTCCGGCACCGGGCAGAAGACCCGCGGCCGGGAGGAAACGAGGCGGCGAGAGCCGCCGCAAGCATCAACCGCCGTCATCCTTTCTTCGCATCGGCGCCGCGTAAGCGTCACGGGCACTGCGTAGCGTTCCGGCCGTGGGAGGAGACAATAACCAAGGAGCTGGCCCATGAGTCTGCACCTCAACACCATCGGTTCCAGCGTTCCGGTTCGTCGCGTCCGCCGTGGGCGGGGGTTCGGCATGATGCCCTGCCCGCAGTGTGCCGAGATCCTGCTCGCGCCCGACCTCTCCGAGTACCTGGGCGACGGCCGGGTGCGGCACTCCTGGTCGTGCGACGGCTGCGGCCACGAGTTCAAGGCGTCGATCGAGGTGGCGCCGCGCTAGCGTAATCAAGAGCGCTTCCGGCTCCCGACGGCCGGCATTTCCAATTCCGCTATACTCGTCCCCGGCGACCGCTCCCGCGAGCGGCCGCAAGGGGAGAAATCGCATGGACGCGGTCAGTCTCGAGCGGCGCGGGCGCGTGGCGGTGGTGACGCTGAAGCGGCCCGAGCGCAAGAACGCCGTGGATCTCCCGACGGCGCGCGCGCTCTACGACGTCTTCAAGCAGTTCGACGCCGACGCCGCCCTCGACGTCGCCGTGTTCACCGGCGCTGGCGAAACATTCTGCGCCGGCGCGGATCTGAAGGCGGTGGCGCAAGGTGAGCGCCGCCCCGTAGAGAAGGACGGCGATTTCGGCCCCATGGGGCCGACGCGGCTGCGACTATCGAAGCCGGTGATCGCCGCGATCGAGGGCCATGCGGTGGCCGGCGGACTTGAGCTTGCATTGTGGTGCGACCTGCGCATCGCCGGTCGCTCGGCGGTCTTCGGCGTGTTCAATCGCCGTTTCGGCGTGCCGCTCATCGATCTGGGCACGGTGCGCCTGCCGCGGCTCATCGGCCACGGCCGGGCGCTCGATCTCGTGCTCACCGGCCGGCCGGTCGCCGCCGACGAGGCGCTCGCCATCGGCCTCGTTAACCGCGTGGTGGAGGACGGCGGCGCGCTCGCCGCGTCGCTTGCCCTCGCCGACGAGCTCGCGGCCTTCCCCCAGGTCGGCCTGCGCAGCGACCGGCTGTCGCTCCTGGAACAGTGGGGCATGACCGAGGACGAGGCCACGCGAAACGAGGTAGCGCACGGGCTGCGCTCGATCGAGACCGGCGAGATGTTCAAGGGCGCCGCCGCCTTCGCCGGAGGCAAGGGGCGACACGGGACGTTTTCTTCGAAGCGCTAGAACATCCCGTTCTCGTTCGCCGACGTCTCGGGAACGACCTGCAGCACGTCCCAGTGCTCGACGATCTTGCCCGTGTCGTCGAAGCGGAAGATGTCGATGCCGGCGTAGTCGTGATCGCCGGGCCAGTGCTGGAAGCAATGCAGCACCACGTAGTCGCGCTCGGCGATCGCGCGCCTGAACTTCACGCGCTTGCCCGGATACTCCTTCGCCATGCGGATGAAGTAATCGACAAATGCCTGCTTGCCGTCGCCGACGCCGGGATTGTGCTGGATGTAACGGTCGCCGGCGTAGCGCTCGATCGCCTCGGCGGGGCGGCACTGGTTGAACATTAGGTCGTAGAACGCCATCGCGCTCTTCTTGTTCGTCTCGATGGTCATGGCTCCTTGATCCCCTAGCGCCATAACTTTTCCACCACTGCCGCCGCGAGCCGCGTTTACTGACCGAGCCGCTTCAGCTCGGCAACCGCGCCGCGGTATTCGATGTAATCCTTCGGGCAACTCTCGACGGCGGCCTTCAACAGCTCGACGGCGCCAGCGCGCTCGCCCCGCATCAGGCGCGATTCGCCGACGTAGAATTGCGCCTCGCACTTCTCGTCGGGTTTGGTGCTCGCAGCGAGCATAGCCTCGGCCGTACGGCGCCCGAGGAAGAGTTCGACCACGGGATAGGGCCAATCCGGCTGCTTGAGCTTCTTCGCGTCCGTCTCCAGCTCCGCCACGGCGCTCTGGTTTCCCGAGCGGGCGAGCGCGATATGGCGCCACAACACGGCGTAGGCCTCGGCCGGCTGCCGCTGCACGACGCGCGCGAGATCGGACGCGGCGGCGCCGTAGTTGGCCACATAGACATTGGCGTAGCCGCGCGAGCGATAAGCAGCGATATAGTCCGGATCGAGCCGGATCGCCTCGCTATAGTCGGCGATGGCGCGATCGTAGTCTTGCTTGCCATTGTACGCGTCGCCGCGATCGTCGAAGGCGGCGACGTATTTGGGATCGAGCCGGATCGCCTCGCTCGCATCCGCGATCGCCCGGTCGTATTCGTTCTTGCGCAAGTACGCGAGGCCGCGGTTGCGAACGGCGATCACATACTTGGGATCGAGCCGGATGGCGTCACTGAAGTCTGCGATGGCGCGGTCGTAGTCCCGCTTGGCAAAGTAGGCACGGCCGCGGTCGTTGAAGGCGGCGACATATTTAGGATCGAGCCGGATCGCCTCGCTATAGTCGGCGATGGCGCGATCGTAGTCCTGCTTGGCGAAATACGCGTCGCCGCGATCGTCGAAGGCGGCGACATACTTTGGATCGAGGCGGATCGCTTCGCTCGCGTCGGCGATGGCGCGGTCGTAGTCATTCTTGCGGTAGTAGGCGAGGCCGCGGTTGCGGTAGCCGAACGCGTATTTGGGGTTGAGCCGGATGGTCTCGCTGTAGTCCGCGATGGCGCGGTCGTAGTCCGCCTTGGCATAGTATGCGCGGCCGCGGTCGTTGAAGGCATTGACGTATTTGGAATTGAGCCGGATCGCCTGGCTGCAGTCGGCGATGGCGCGGTCGTAGTCTTCCTTTTCGGTGCGAGCGAGGCAGCGGTTGCGAAACGGAGCCGCATAGGTGGGATCGAGCCGGGTCGCCTGGTCGTAGTCGGAGATGGCGCGGTCGTATTCCTGCTTTTTGTGATAGGCGCTGCCACGGTCGTTAAAGGCGATGGCGAGATTCTTTTTCGTTTCCTTGCCCGACTGGATCACGGCGGTGCAGCCGTTGATCGCGAGGTCGGCCGAGTAGACATCGTCCTTGTTCACGCACCAGGTCCAATTCTGCGACAGCTGCGCCAAGGCCGGCGCCGGCATCGCCGCCGCCAAAACCCATGCCAACGTCAAGGCGCTCCCAAATGCACGCATGCTTCCCTCCGGCTTTGCAGATCGCGGGCGGACGAAACTAGCAGGACCCCGCCGCCCCATCCTAACGCACCCCATAACGCGCGAACTCCTCGCCGATATTGGCCTCGATCGCGCTCGCGGCATTGAGATCGGCGTTGCCGCCGACGAAATCGCCGCGCTTCAGGCGGGCAATGGCGCGGCCGTAGAGGGCGCTGGCGCGCTTGGGCTCGAGCTTGAGCGCCGCCTCGTAATCGGCGATGGCGGCGGCGACCGCGCCCGCTTTCAGATTGACCAGGCCGCGGGCGTCGAGCGCGGCGGCGGCATGCGGCTTCAGGCGCAGCGCCGCGTCGCAATCGGCGCGCGCCGCAGCAAGTTCGCGCCCTTGCGCCGCGAGCGACCGGCAACGGCCGACGAACGCGTCGGCGTTCTGCGGCTCGAGCCGAATCGCCTCGTCGTAGTCGGCGATGGCGCGGGCATAATCGCGCCAGGTGTCATACACGTCGGCGCGGTTGCGCCAGGCTTGCGCCATGTTCGGATCGAGGCGGATGGCGGCGCTATAGTCGGCGAGCGCCCGCTCGTAGTCCTTGTTGTTCTCCTGGGCGATGCCGCGCTCGTTGTGCAGGCGGGGATCACCGGGGGCGCGGCTCAACGCCTCGTCGTAGTCGGCGACGGCGCGGGCAAAGTCGCCCTTAGCCTGATAGGCGCGGGCGCGGGCCGCGAAGACAGCCGGGCCGCGCGCCCCGAGGCGGACCGCCTCGCTGTAGTCGGCGAGCGCGCCGTCGTAGTCGCGCTTGTTGTAGCGAGCATAGCCGCGGTTGCCCCAGGCGGCGGCGTAGGCCGGCTCGACGGCGAGTGCCCGCCCGTAGTCCTCGATGGCGCGATCGTAATCGCCGGTGCGGGCGTAGAACGTGCCGCGGCTGTTGAGCACCGCCGCGCTCTTCGGACTGAGCTCGGCCGCGCGATTGAGATCGGCAAGCGCGCGGGCGTGGAGGCCGAGCCTGCCATAGGCTGAGCCCCGGCTCGTCAGCGCGCCGGCGTGATTGGGATCGATCTTCAGCGCCGCGTTGTAATCATCGACGGCGCGGCCGAAGTCGCCCTTGAGCGCGTAGGCGTCGCCGCGCGCGGCGAAGGCCGCGACGCTCTGCGAGCGATCCTTGAGCGCCTCGCCGAAGTCGACGATGGATTGGTCGAAGGCGCCGCGGCGGTGCCAGGCGAGGCCGCGATAGTAATGCAGGCCGGCCAGATCGGCGCCCTCGTAGCGGCCGGACGCGATGGCGCGAGCGCAGGCGGAGAGCGGATCGCCCACAACCTTGCCGCAGTCCTCACGATCGTCGGCCGCGGCGCCCGGCATCAGCGCCGCGAGCATCAGGCCTGTCATCGCCAGTCGTCGCATGCCGCCTCCCGCGGGCCGGGAGCATAGCCCGCGGCGCTTGCGAGGCGAAGGCCGGTCAGTTGGCGGCGCGGTTCTGGCTGGCGGTGGCGCGGGTCGCGAAGAACACCTCGATGGAAGCGAGCATAGAGTCCGCCATCTTGTCGCGCCAGGCCTCGGAGCCGAGCTGCTTCTGGTCGTCGCTGTTGGACAGGAAGCCGAGCTCGATCAGCACCGACGGCACGTCCGGGGCCTTCAGCACCTTGAAGCCTGCCGAGCGAATCGGGGTGGCATGCAGCTGCGTCGCCGCCTTCATCTGGCCGACGAGGGTGCGCGCGAACAGCGCGGAGAAGTTGCGCGTCTCGCGGTGGGCGAGATCGAACAGGATGCCAGCGACGTCGTCGTTCTCGTCGGAGAGATCGATGCCGGCGATGAGGTCGGCCTTGTTCTCGCGGTCGGCGACGCGCTGCGCCTCGGCGTCGGAGGCGCGCTCCGACACGGTGAAGACGGTGGCGCCGCGCACCTCGTGGTCACGCCGCGGCATGGCGTCGGCGTGGATCGAGACGAAGAGCGAAGCGGCGCTCGAGCGCGCGACCTTCACGCGCTCGGCGAGCGGCACGAAGCTGTCGTCGGCCCGCGTCATCACCACCTTGTAGCGGCCGCTGCGCTCGAGGCGCTCGCGTAGCTTCAGCGCGACCGCGAGCACGATCTCCTTCTCCTCGCCGCCGCCGCGAGCGACCGCGCCGGAATCGATGCCGCCATGGCCGGGATCGATGACCACCACCGGCCGGGCGTCGCGCGCCGCCGCCGCATCGCGCTCGGGTTTCTTGGCGCCCTCGGCGCGCGGCTGCAGCACCACGCGCTTCAAGAAGCTCGCGCGGTCGGTGCGCGAGAGCTCGACAACGAGACGCGCCGGCTGGCTCTCGAACGGCGGCAGCACGTAGGCCTTGTCGATGTTCACCGGCTCGCGCGCGTCGATGACGATGCGCCCCTTGCCGGGCGCGATCATGCCGTAGCGAAAAGCGGAGACGAGGCCGCGGCCGTCGCGGCCGGCGCCGGCGGCGAAATCGAAGGTGACGCCGGGGAGATCCACCACCACGCGGTAGGGATCGGCGAGCGCGAAGGCGGCGACGGCAACCTCGCGGCTCAAGTCGACCACCAGGCGCGTGCGCTTGTCGTCGCCGGCAAGCCGCGCGTCGAGCGCGATCACGCCGCCTTTGGCTTTCGCCTGGGCCTTAGGCGTGGGCGTGCGCTCGACGGCGTCGGCGATGGCGGGCGCGAACGCGCCGAGCGCAATCAGCAGAATGAAATGAGCGGGACGCATGAACCCTGCCCGAGCGTAGTTCCCCTGCTCTTGGGATAACGCTCCGTGGTTAACCGGACCTTGCGCCCCGCGCCCCCGTAGGGCCGTGCTAACTTGCGGCCATGAGGCTCATTGCCCTTGGCGTGCTCGCCTTGGCGCTCATCCTGCCGGCGAGCATCGGCGCGCAACCCCGAGTCGATCCAGCACAATCCACGATCCCGGCGCCGGCCGTCCCGCCTCCGGCCACGGTCCCCGCGGCGCCGCCGGCGGCGCGTCCGTCCGTCCCGGTCGACGTATGCCTGCCGCGCGGGGTCACGTGCGCGCCGGGTTCCACTCCCTGTTGCGCGCCCACGGCCTGTAGCGGCGCCCCCGGCGTATGCCGGTGACGTTGCACGCTTGCTCAAAGTGATCGTGCGCTGTTAGACCTTGAATCGATGAATGTCCTGCCTCGCATCGATACCGAGACGACCCGCGCCGCGAGCGGCAACCCGGTACAACAAGCGCCCGTACCGGCGGCTCGCCGCCGGATTATCTGGCACTACGTCATTCCGTTCGTCGGCTATCACCTGGCGGCGGCGCTCGCCTTCGTGCCCTGGTTCTTCAGCTGGACCGGCGTCGTGCTCGCGGTCCTCGGCTATTTTCTGATCGGGGCGCTCGGAATCAGCTTCTGCTATCACCGGCTGTTGACCCACCGCGCCTTCGCCTGCCCGAAGTGGCTCGAGCGCAGCGTCGCCATCCTCGCGGTGTGCTGCGCGCAGGACACGCCGGTGCGCTGGGTGGCGACCCACCGCTGGCATCACGAGCACGCCGATGAGGAACTCGACGTGCACAGTCCGGCGGCGAGCTTCTTCTGGGGTCATATGGGCTGGCTGCTGATCCAAAATCCGAATCGCCACCTCATGTACGACAACTACGCCAAGGACCTGATCCGCGACCCATTCTACGCGACGTTCGAGAACAGCCTCTTGTACGTCTGGGTCAATCTACTTTCGTGGCTGGTGTTCTTCGGCGGCGGCTTCGCGGCCGAGCTCGCGCTCGGCGGAACCTCGAGCCAGGCCACTCAGTTCGGCTTCAGCTGCCTCGTGTGGGGCGTGTTCGTGCGCACCGTGGTGCAATGGCACGCGACCTGGGCCGTGAACTCGGTGACCCACCGCTTCGGCTATCGCAACTACGAGACCGACGAGGGCAGCCGCAACCACCTCATCCTCGGCTACTTCGCCAACGGCGAGGGTTGGCACAACAACCACCACGCGGATCCGCGCTCGGCGCGCTTCGGCCATCGCTGGTGGGAGCTCGACACGACCTACGCGGTCATCCGCCTCCTGGAAATGCTTGGATTGGCGACCCGGGTGGCGTTGCCGGCGCCGGGCCTGTCCGCGGCCCGCGCCGAGCACACCCGGCTCGCGACGCGCGCGGCGCAAGAGCCCGAAAAGACGCTATAGTCAGCGTCTATCGATCTGCGTGCCCGGGCACGAGGTAATGATCGAGTCTCCAGAATCCCTTGTGCGTATTCTTGAAGAAGTCGCTTGATGGAGAGCGAGCCCGTGAAGAGCCAAGTCCATGTGCGGGTGGTTCGGTTGTCGGGGTGGAAGGTATTGCTGGCCGCCGGTGCCGCGGCGCTGCTCATCGCCGCCATCCTGTTCCTCACCCTGACCGTGCTCCTGATCGTCGTCCCCATCGCGCTTGTCGCCGGCGCGCTCTATTACCTGTTCGGCGGCCGCCGCCCGGCCGGCCGCGCCGAGGTCATCGAGGGGGAATACCGAGTGGTGCAGCCGCGCGAGATCGAGCGCGGCCGCGACGAGCGCCCATAAGACCGGCACTCCCACTCCTGCCCGCGATGCTTGCCAACCGCCCGGCGCGGGCCTAGAAATGGCTCGCGCATGGGCTGCGCTGCGGAATCGCCACCGGCGATTCACCTGACGCGCCCGCCCCACGACGCGACCGGTGCCGGAGGGCACCTGCGCGCGGGGCGCACGCCCGAAGCGGCAGCCGTGCCCGGACGGAATTTCCGTCTGCCATTGGTCGAGGCCCATGGACGAATTCATTTTCACCGGAGCAATTCGCAAGCTTCCGGAGAGTGCGTGTTTTCTCCCGCGCGGCGTCCGCGCCGGCGACGGCTTCGACCGTTCCCCCATCCTCTCGCGCGCGAGCGGCTTAGCCCGCGCGCGCAGCCCCGGCGCGAAAGACGCGCGCCGAGAAAGATTCCCATGCCCAACAAGATGCTTATCGACGCCTCGCACCCGGAGGAAACCCGGGTGGTGGTCCTGCGCGGCAACCGCGTCGAGGAATTCGACTTCGAGTCCGCGAGCCGCCGGCAACTGCGCGGCAATATCTACCTAGCCAAGGTCACCCGGGTCGAGCCGTCGCTGCAGGCCTGCTTCGTCGACTACGGCGGCAACCGGCACGGCTTCCTGGCGTTCGGCGAAATCCATCCGGACTATTACCAGATCCCGGTCGCCGACCGGCAGCGGCTCATCGCCGAGGAGGAGCGCGCCGCGCGCGAGGCCGAGGAACATCCGCGCGGACGGGGCCGGCCGAGCGCGGCGCTCCCCGCTCCCACGGTGTCGGAGCCGGCCCCCGCCGGCGAGCACCCGGAAGATCACGGCGACGACCACGCTCAGCCCGGCGAGGACGGCACGCCTGAGCCGGTAGCGGCCGAGGGCGAGGCGCTGGCCCAGCAAGACGTCATGGCGGAGGCCACGGCCCCGGTGGTCGCGGAAGTGACGCCGGACAGCGAAAGCCCCTCCACCGTCCCCGCCGAGACGCCGCACGCCGAGGCGCAGGCGGAGGAAGACATCGTCGAGCAGGTGGGCGGCGACGCCTTCGAGGAAGTGCCGACGCGCCAGCCGCGCCGGCACCGCTCCTACAAGATCCAGGAAGTCATCAAACGCCGGCAGGTGATGCTGGTGCAGGTGGTCAAGGAGGAACGCGGCACTAAAGGCGCTGCGCTCACCACGTACCTCTCGCTCGCCGGCCGCTACGCCGTGCTCATGCCCAACACCGCCCGCGGCGGCGGCATCTCGCGCAAGATCACCAGCGCGCTCGACCGCAAGCGCCTCAAGGACCTGGTCGAAGACCTTGAAGT
>Ga0209118_1001660_pt1 | contig 10110 bp, 5 predicted proteins | sample BlaSpr_A8_Ref_M1_FD_187988 | JGI IMG/M metagenome (GOLD analysis project Ga0209118, IMG submission 187988) | Forest soil microbial communities from Thunder Bay, Ontario, Canada - Black Spruce, Ontario site 2_A8_Ref_M1 (SPAdes) (version 2) | ecosystem: Environmental > Terrestrial > Soil > Boreal...
TCTGGCTGCCCACTAGGTGCGGATCGCCGCCGAAGCGGCGCTGCCATAGCGCATGGCTGATCACCGCCACCGGATGGGTGCTCTCCGCGCCGCCTTCGTCGGGCGTGAAGAAGCGTCCCCGGAGAGGCTGGACGCCGAGGACGGCGAAGTAGTTGCCCGACACGATCTGTCCCGCGACGAGCTCGGGCTCCTCATGGCGCGTCAGGCTGAACAGGTGATCCGAGAACGTCGCCAGGCCGGTGGTGGCGGTCTCCGCCTGACGCAGATCGCGGAAGGCCGGCCAGACGAACGACTGCGCGTTGATGTCGCCCGGCTCGCGCAAGCGGACGTTGACCAGCCGTTGCTGCTCGTAGACGCCAGGCAGGGCGCGCAGCAGGACGGCCTCGACCAGCGTGAAGATCGTCGTCGTGGCGCCGATGCCGATGGCCAGGGAGAGCAGTGCGGTGAGGGTGAACCACGGGTTCTTGCGCAGCGCGCGCAAGCTGTAGGCCACATCGTGATGAGAGATCATCCGCCACCCTCGTTTCCAGGCGAGATCCGCCGCTCAGGAGTATGCGGGTCGCCGGCTCCCGGGCGCTAGGACGATCGGCGCCATTCCTGGGACGGGGCTCGCCTCGGCGCCGCTGATATCATGGCCGCGAGCGACGATGGGCGGCGAGCACGACAGCAGCGTTGTGCCAGGACTGGTCACGGTGGCGCACAGCTTTGGCCGCGTGCTGCGATCCCACGAGCTGCGGGGCATGAGCGTCGAGGAAGTGCTGATGCCTCGCGGGAAGACCCTCGACGAGCACGGCCACGCCGAGGCTCAGATCTGCTTCGTGCTCGAGGGCGAGTATTTCGAGACCACGCGCGGCAGAGCCTGGCGCCTGGCGCCTGGGGCCACCTGGTTCCGGCCTCCCGGCGAGCTCCATTCCAACGTCGTCGCGCGCGATCAGGACGCGTTGGCCCTGCTCCTGTCCATCGCTCACGAACGCTTCGTGAGGCTCGAACGCCTGCACCCTGACCCGCGTCTCTTGCGCTCGGCGCTGCTCGACGAGTTCCGATCCGAATTGATTGGCGAGTTCCGGCGCGGCGATGCCAGTGCGGCGCTGGCGCTCGAAGGCTGGGCGCTGTTGCTCCTGGCACAAGCCGAGCGCTTGCTCGGCCGCGACGCCGAGGCGCCGCCCGAGTGGTTGCGCGATGCCCTGCGGCTCATCGAGGAGTCGTACTGCAGCCCGATCTCGCTGGCGACGGTGGCTGCACGCGTCGCGGTGCATCCCGCGACCTTGGCGGCGGCTTGCCGACGCTACCATCGCGTCTCGGTGGGAGAGCTCATCCAGGAGCTGCGGCTGCGCCACGCCCGCAAGGCGCTCCTCGGCTCGCGCGCACCGATCAAACAGATCGCGGTCGCGACGGGGTTCTACGATCAAGCCCATCTCGGCCGCTGCTTCAAGCGCCGTTTCGGAACGACCCCCGCCGAGCTGCGCCGCAACTAGCGGCGCTCTTCCCCGCTACTCGGCGCTATTCCGCGCTACTCCGCGCTATTCCGCCCTACTCCGCGGCGAGGGCCAGGGCCGGATCGATCCTTTGCGCGCGGCGCGCGGGAACCAGCGCCGCGACCAGCGCGACGCCCGCCAGCACCGCCGCGACCGCCACCAGGACCGCCGGCTCCATGGGCTGCACGCCGTAGAGGAGGTTGCGCATCGCACGGCCGGCGACCAACGCGCCCGCCAGGCCGATGGCGAGTCCCAGCGCGAGCATCCGGCCGCTCTCCGCCAGCACCAGGCGGGAGATGGTCCGCGCCGTGCCGCCGAGCGCCATGCGGATCCCGATCTCGCGCGTGCGCTGCGCCACCTGGTAGGCCAGCACGCCGTAGACGCCGACCGCGCAGAGGAACAGCGCCACCGCGGCGAAGCCGAGCGCGAGCAGCATCGGGACGCGCCGGCCGACCAGCGCCTGTTGCGTCAGCTCGTGCATCGTCTTGACCTTGTAGAGAGGCAGCTCGGGATCGATGGCCGCCACGACGCCACGGATCGCGGTGGCGAGCAGCCGCGGATCGCGGGTGGACCGGACGGCGAGCGCCAGCCCGTGCTCCGGCGACTGGGCGTAGGGGAAGTAATAGGCGCCGAACCGTGCGTCGTCGTCGACGAGGCCCATCAGCTTCACGTTGTCGACGACGCCGACGACGGTGATGAACTGGGTCTTCGGCCCTGGCGTCAGGTGCTGAGCATCCTCCGGCCGGTAGAGCCGCCGCCCGACCGGATCGAGGTTCGGCCAGAACTTCTGCGCCAGCCGGGCGTCGACGATGATGCAGCGCGGTGCCTGGGCGGTGTCGCCGGCGTTGAACAGCCGGCCGCGCAGCAGCCGGGTGCGCATCGTCTCGAGGTAGCCCTCGCTGACGCCAACCGAGCTCGGCGAGATCACCGAATCGCCCTTGCCGATGACATAGCCCTCGGGAAAGATGACGCCGTCGCTGTAGTCGCCGCCGAATGGAATCGACGTGCTGATGCCGGCGGACAGCACACCCGGCAGGCGCCGCGTCGCCTCCAGGGCGCGCGCGGCGAACACCTGCATCTCCGCGTCGGTCTGGTAGCGTGCCCGCGGCAGACCGATCCACGCCGTGAGCACGCCGTCCGGATCGAATCCGGGATGGACGGCGAGCACCCGGCGGAAGCTCACCGCCAGCAATCCGGCGCAGACCAGCAGAATGAAGGCGAAGGCAAACTGCACCGTGACCAGCGCCCGCCGCGCACGCCGCGCCCCGTGTCCGCTGGTGCCGCCGCGGCCCTCGTCCCGCAGCAACGCGCTGAGGTTCACCCGCAGCAGCTTGACCACCGGCACGATGCCGATGAGCAGGCCGATGACGACCGCCAGGCCCAGCATCGCGGCCACCACGAAGGCGTCCATGTGGATCTCGCTGCCGCGCGGCAGCTCGTCGAGCTTCAAGTACGAGAGCAAGCCGAGGACCCACCGGCCCAGCAGCACGCCGCCGAGACCTCCGGCCGCCGTCAGCAGGGTCGATTCGATCAGCAGCTGGCGCGCGATGCGCACGTGGCCCGCGCCGAGCGATTGGCGGGTGGCCAGCTCCTTGAGGCGACCGCTCGAGCGGACGAGCGCCAGGTTGATGAGGTTCACGCAACCGATCAGCAAGACGCAGACCACGCCGCCCCAGAGCAGGTAGAGGACTGGCTTGAGCGTCCTCACCAGGTCCTCCTGCAGGGGGACCGCGACGGTGTGGAAGCCGGCGGAGATCAGCGCCTGTTTCATCGCCGGGAAGCGCTCGAGATTGCGCGCGTTGAGCGCGTCGATCTGCTGCTGCGCCTGCTGGACCGTGGCCCCCGGTCTCAGCCGCCCGATCATGGTCCAGTTGTTGCTGTGCCGCGATTCGTCCGCCTTCTGGCGCGCGGTGAAGGCGAGCGGTATCCAGAGCTGGACGTCGGCCTGCAGAAACACGAAGTCCGGCGGCATCACGCCGACGATCGAGAAGGGCACTCCGTTGAGCCGCAGGTCCTTGCCCACCGCCTTATCGCTGCCGGCAAAGAGCCGCTGCCACAAGGCATGGCTCAGGATGACCTTGTGCTCGCCGCCGATCTCGCCTTCCTCGGGGCGGAAGACGCGGCCGCGCCCCGCCTGGACGCGGAGGAGGGGGAAGAAGGACGGCGTGACGCCGGTGGCGTGAATCCTGGAAGCGGAGCCCGCGCCGCCCAGCGTCAAGCCAAGGTCCTCGTACATCGCGATCTGCTCGAAAGCGGTCACATCGCGCAGGCGATCGTAGTAGTCCGGCACGCCGCTCTCGGTGTGGATCACCCCCGCCCGCGGGTAGCTGTTGTAGGTCAGCACGACGCGCTCCGATTCGGCGAACGGCAGCGGCCGCAGCAGGACGGAGTGCACCACCGAGAAGATCGCGGCATTGGCGCCGATGCAGACGGCGAGCGTCACCAGCGTGGTGAGCGTCAAACCCCTGTCTTTCCACAGCAGGCGGGTGCCGAACCGCAGGTCTTGGAGAATGTTTCCCATGGGTGTGGACCTCGTAGCCTCGTAGCGGTGAGCCCGCGGCCGCCGCGGGCTCAAGGCGACCTACGGCGGACGCCCGCCGGAGGTTTCCGCGGCCTCGGCCGGCAGCGGACCGGCCGCCGTCGCCTGCTGCTCCGTCTCGGGTGCCGCGGGCTCGCTCATCCTAGGATCCTCGTCAGGCGGAAGACTACACCGCCGCTGACGCGGGGACCAGCGCGTCGAGCCGCGAACAGGCCGCCACGGCGCGATCGACGCGGCAGCGAAACAGTTATGCTCCGGCTGCGTATGATCCAACGGAGCCCTGAGTTGCCTCCTTACGACGCCCTTCGACTCCCCCGGCGAGCGAGCCCCGCGCCCAGGAGGCCGGACATCGGGATTCGACGATGGACGGACTGGAACAACGGAAAGCAGAGATGCGAGACATGCGACGCATTCATTGGTTGACGGACGTACTCGACGACGCGCGCTACGCGATCCGAAGCCTGCGCCGCACGCCCGAGCTCACCGCGTTCGTGGTGATGACGCTCGCAGTGGGGATCGGGATGACCTCGGCGCCATTCAGTATGGTCGATGCGCTGATCTTCAGGCCATACCCCGTGCCGCATCCGAGCGACATTGTCACTCTGGTGAGCACCTCACACGACAACAGCTTCGACCAATTCTCGTATCGCGAATACCTGGACATCCACGGCAACACAAAGAGCTACGGCGGCGTGATCGCAAACGCCGATATTCAGCCTGTCGGCTTCACCGCCGCACCCGGAGCCACGCCGCGGGTCAGGGGCGGAATGATGGTTTCCGGTAACTACTTCCATGTGCTCGGCGTGGTGCCGCAGCTGGGGCGCGGTTTCCGGGAGGACGAAGATGCGGTGCCCGGTCGCCATGCCGTGATGGTGCTCGGGCCGGACTTCTGGAAGCACGAATTCGGGAGCGATCCTTCCGTCCTCGGCAGGACGATGCGCCTGAACGGCACGGACTTCACCGTGATTGGCGTCGCACCAGCAACGTTCCCCGGGATGCAGATCTTCGGGCGTCCCGACTTCTACATGCCGCTGGCGATGGCGCAGGTGTTTTCGACCAACCCGCAGAAGAAGTTCCTCGAGGACCGGGATGATCGCGAATTGAGGGTGAGGGCGCGCCTGAAACCGGGCACGACGCTGCAGCAGGCACAGAGTGAGCTCGCCGCTCTCGCGCAAGCCTTCGAACGCGAGTATCCAAAGCTCAATCGCGACCGCGGCGCGGCGGTACGCACGCAGTTTCAGATGCGGACGCAAGGCGATGACATCAATTGGAAATTCAGCGTGATCTTTGCGATCCTTGCACTGGCTGTGCTGCTGGTGGCGTGCAACAACGTTGCGGGATTTCTTTTGAGCCGTGCCCGCACGCGAACGCGCGAAATCGCCGTACGGTTGGCGATGGGCGCCGGGCGTTTCCGGCTGATCCGGCTGCTGTTGACCGAGAGCCTGATCCTCGCGTGCCTGGGTGGATTGGCCGGGATCGGCGTCGGGTACGGCGCGATAAAATTCCTCAGCACTTTCAGAATTCCAACTACGTTGCCGGTCACGATACCGTTCCGGATGGACACGCGCGTACTGCTGGCAACCCTCGCGACAGCCGTCTTGAGCGCACTCCTTTGCGGCCTGGCTCCGGCGCTGCAGAGCACGCGCGCGGACCTGATGAACGGCCTCAAGTCGGCCGACGTCGACGTGCCCGGACGCAAACGCCTGTGGGGCCGGAATGTGCTGGTGGTGGCGCAGGTTTCCATGTCCCTGATGCTGCTCACGGCGTCTTTCCTGATGGTCCGTGGTTTCCACCGTACTTTGGTCGAGGGAACCGTCTTCGCGAAAGATCATCTGCTGATGACCAGGTTCGATCCGCGTCTGGTGCGGTACAACGCAGCTCAGACGCAGCGGTTCTACAAGCTTTTGACCGAACGTGTGCGGCTAGCGCCGGGAGTGCAGAGCACGGCACTCACGCAGAGCCCTCCACTCGGACTGGACGACTTTGACGGCGTCGCCTTCGTGCCGGAAGGTTTTCAGATGCCGCGCGATAGCGAGAATTTCACTTCGAGCATGGATACCGTCGATGAAGGGTACTTCAAGGCGTTGGGGATACCGATCATGCGCGGCCGCGGCTTCCTGGCGTCCGACACCGCGGATGCGCGGCGTGTCGCCGTCGTGAATGAGCAGTTCGCGAAGCACTATTGGCCGCGCGCCGACGCGGTGGGAAAACGTATCCGGCTCGATCACCGCGCCGGCACGCCGGTCGAGATCGTGGGCGTCGCGCAGACCATCACCTATCGAAATACCGGCGAGCGGCCGACGGACTTCGTGTATATGCCGCTCGCCCAGCATCCGATCGCGCGCATGGTCCTGCTGACGCGGTCGAACGGCGACCCGCTGCAATTGGTCAAGCCCGTGAAGGACGTCGTCCGGACCCTCGATCCGAACCTGCCGCTGTTGGAGACGAGGAGTTATGAGGACCTGTACCGGTACCACGCCGTGGAAGGGCCGCGAGTTGCGATAGAGCTGGTGGGTACCATGGGCGCGGTGGGCCTCCTGCTGGCCGTCGCCGGTTTGTATGGACTGGTGGCGTACAACGTGAGCCGCAGAACCCGCGAGATCGGTATTCGCATGGCCATTGGCGCGGGACCGTTTGACGTGCTGCGCCTGGTGATGGGCAAGGGCCTCGTGCTGGTAGGTGCCGGAACGGCGATCGGGCTGACGATGGGTTTCGCCGTCGAGCAGCTGATGAATTCCATGCTGTTCAATGCCGGCGGAGTCGACCTCCTGGCTTACGTCGTCGTCGTGCCGTCGCTGTTTCTGGTGACGATGCTGGCGGCCTTCGTGCCCGCGCGAAGAGCCTCCCTGATCGAGCCAACACAGGCGCTGCGATACGAGTAGTGATCAGGGCGTCATGCGCTGCGCGTCCCAGCAGGCCCGCGCGCCCCGGCACTCCTGGTTGGCGCGCAGGACGTCGTGCAGCCGCTGCCGCCTGGCCGCGGGCAGCGCCGCGACGTTCCTGAGCTCGTCGGGATCGCGGCCCAGATCGTAGAAGCCGGTCTCGCCGTCTTCGTATTCGACGTACAGGGCATGCCCGGTGCGCAACGCCGCATAGGAGGTCGGGTTGGCGGCGTGAAGCATGGGAGCGTCCGGATCCGAAGGATCGGGAAACGGCCGATGGTGCTCGACGAGTGCGGTCTGCCGCCAGCCGCCAGTCGTGCCGCCGCCGCGCAGCAGCGGCACCAGGCTGCGGCCGTCGGGCGTGGTGGGCGACGACGCCCCGGCGAGCTCGGTAAAGGTTGGGCAGAGATCGACGTTCTCGGCGATCGCATCCACCGCCTGCCCCGCTTGCACCCCAGGGCCGACGACGACGAGCGGCACGCGGATGTCGATCTCGAAAGGGGTCTGCTTGCCGGGCCGCAGCGAATACTCGCCCATGTGCAGGCCATTGTCGGAGCTGAAGACGACGTAGGTGTCATGGTCGCCGAGCGCCGCCAGCGTCGAGCGGATCTGGCCGATCATCTTGTCGACCGCCTGCACCGACTGGGCGCGCATCCGGAATGCCTGGTCGATCTTCGCCACGTCTCTCGGCAGGAGCGGCGGGATCTCCTTGAGCCACCGCGGAGCGTTGGAGTCCGGCCGGGCGCCGAAGGCGGCCGAGCGCGGCGCGGTGAGACCCGGGAACTTGTCGGCGTCGCGCGGCGCGGGGATGTACGGACCATGCGGCGCGAAGGTCGCGATCTCGATGAAGAACGGACCCGGCGCGGACTTGCGAATGAACGCGTCCGCCAATCCGGCGAGGACGTCGGTCAGGTACTCCTCCGGCCGGTCGCCGTAGCGGACGAGGCGGCCGTTCTGGTTGAGCGCATAGTTGAACTCCTGGTAACCGTTCCCGGCCACGTCCCATTCATTCCATCCCATGGGCACGCCGTTGCCCTCGCCGACCGGCGGCGCGAGCCTGCTGAATCGCGGCCGCGCCCGCCGGCGCAGCTCCGCCGCCGGCTGGTAGCCGTTGAGGTACTTGCCGAGCATGGCCGTCCGGTAACCGGCCCGCTGCAGCGCGACCGCGAAGGTATGGCCTTCGTTGCCGTGCGCATTGAAAGCCGCGTAGCCGCCGTCGGGCTTGCCATTGGTGAGCACCCCGGTGTTGTGCGGGAACATGCCGGTGAAGATCGACGAGCGGGAAGGGCAGCAGAGCGAGTCGGTGACGAAATAGTTCGAGAAGCTCGTCCCCTCCTTCTGCATCGCCAGGACGTTCGGCATGTAGGCCAGCAGGTTCCAGCTCAGGTCGTCGGTGAGGATGAAGACGATGTTCGGCCGCTTCGCCGGAGTGCCGCCACCGCTCGGCGCCGCCGCCCGCGCGCCGGGCGTCCAGCCCTGCACCAACGCGGCGCACGCCAAGGCCAGGGCGGCTCGTATGGAACGCACGTTCACTTCGCTCGCGCCTGCAGCAGGTCTTTCGCCCAGTCCAGGACGACGGTGATCGGGACGTGGCCGCCGTCGCTGACGATCGTGTCCACCAGGAAGCGCTGGCCGTCGGCGGCCGCCGCGTAATAGGCGCGGGAAGCCAGACCGGCCGGCACGTTCGTTCTCGTCTCGAAGAGGACCCGCTGGATCCCCGGCTCGAAGCCGTGCTCGGTCCTGACCGCGACCGCTCGCAGCTTGCGGTCGAGGCCCAGGAAGAACAGCTCCTTGCCGTCGGCGCGCCACTGGGCTTGATCGCCGCCGTCGGTCGAGACCTGCCACTTACCGCCCGCGGCCGGGAAGGTCTGCACGTAGACCTCGTCTCGGCCGGATTCCTTGGAGGTGTAGGCCACGAAGCGGCCGTCGGGGGAGAACTTCGCGTGGGTCTCGTCGAAGGCGGTCTGCAGGTAGAGCGACGGCTTGCGCGCTCCCGCCAGCGGCAGGATCCACAGGTCGGTCGTCGTTCTCCGCGACACCTCCTCGAAGAGCAGGAACCTGCCGTCCGTCGACCAGTCGTCCACCGACTTGGCCGCGTCCGACGCCAGCAGCACCTCCTCCTTGCCGGCGCCGCTGGCCGGCCGGAGGCACAGGGAGGTGAGCTGGGCGCAGGTGTAGGCGACGAGACTGCCGTCAGGGGACCAGACGGGCGCAAGGGCCGAGCCGGCCCCGAAGCTGAGGCGCGAGAGCGCGCCGCGCACGAGGTCGAGCCGCCAGACCGCGGAGGTCAGCTGCTCGTCGTTGCGGTCCAGAGCGACCTGCTTGCCGTCCGGCGAGAGGGTGGGTTCGTCGAACTCGCCCGGCGGACCGATCTGGCCGAGCTCTCTGCCGCCGCGGTCGAACCAGGTCGGTTGGCTGGTCAGACGGACGCCGGCGCGGTAGACCAGCGTGCTCCCGCCGGCGGCGAAGAAGGCGTACGAGGTGCCGGGGATGCCCTCGCCGATGGGATCCACGCCTTGCGCCAGGGGCACCGGCTCGCCGGTGAAACGGACCTGGTCGGGATCGAAGGGTTGCGCCAGGAGCGTGCGCTCGCGAACGTAGAGGAGGTAGCCGCCGGCGGCGGCATAGTCGACGCTCGTCTGATGACCGGCGACGAGCACCTTGGTCTCCGGTCCATCGAGGGAGCCCGCCACCAGCGCGTGATTCTCGGGGACGCGCGCCCGGGCGAGGAACACGAAGTGGCGGCCATCGGGCAGAAAGACGGGCCAGCGATGGTCGCTCTCGCCTCGGGCGCGGTCGAGATGAGTGACAACCTCGTCGGCGCCGCCGCCCGCCGGGACGCGATGGATCGCCGCCGTCGGCGTGGGGGCGAAGAGAATCACCCCGGTGCGACCCCAGGCGCCGCCGCGGCCGTCATTGGCCACGGCGAGCGGCTGCGCCGCGCCGCCGCCGAGATCCACGCGCATCAGCTTGCTGTTGGCGAAGAAACCGAGCGAGCGGCCGTCGGGGGACCAGAACGGAAACCGCGCGCCCTCCGTGCCGGGGAGGCGCCGGGCCTCGAGGGCGGCAAGCGGGCGCACCCAGATCTCGCGCCGGCCCAGCGCGCCGGCGACGAAGGCGAGCTGGCGGCCGTCAGGCGACACCGCCAGGCCCGGTGCGAGCTCGGCATCCAGGGGCGGCGGGACGACGAAGCGCGTCGTCTCCGGTCCGCCGG
>Ga0209118_1001661_pt1 | contig 10109 bp, 8 predicted proteins | sample BlaSpr_A8_Ref_M1_FD_187988 | JGI IMG/M metagenome (GOLD analysis project Ga0209118, IMG submission 187988) | Forest soil microbial communities from Thunder Bay, Ontario, Canada - Black Spruce, Ontario site 2_A8_Ref_M1 (SPAdes) (version 2) | ecosystem: Environmental > Terrestrial > Soil > Boreal...
CCTCGACCGGATGCCACCGGGTGACACGCTGCTGGTTTCTGCGCCGCTTTACGGCCGTTGCCTTCTTGTGGAGGCCAACCTTTGCGTGGGCTGTCGGTGGAACCGGACGGTCGAACTGAGTCCAAATTGCGACGCGGCGGCGGCGTTGTCAAGGGGTTTGTTTTCCCCCGATGATCACGTCCGGCGCACAATCAAGAGCCAGGAGGGTCGAGATGCCAGAGATGAGCTACGTGCACGGCGCCAGCGACGTTCCGCTGCTCGGCGAGACCATTTTTCAAAACCTCAGGCGGACCGCCGAGCGATTCGGAGATCACGAAGCGCTTGTCGCCGCTCACCAGGACCGTCGCACGACATACCGCAGGCTGGTGGAGGAATGCGAGGTCGTCGCGCGCGGCTTGATGGCCCGTGGCGTGAACAGGGGCGATCGGGTGGGCATCTGGTCGCCCAATCGGTATGAGTGGGTGATCCTCCAGTACGCAACCGCGGCGATGGGCGCGATCCTCGTCAACATCAACCCCGCCTACCGCACCTCTGAGCTCGAATACGCGCTCAACCAATCGGGAATCACCTTTCTCGTCCTGGCGGCCCGCTTTCGCCAGGCCGACTACAAGGCGATGGTGGCCGAGGTCAGGGCCAGATGCCCCGAGCTGCGCGAGTCGCTTGTGATCGATGAGGATTGGGAGGGACTCGTGCGCGACGCGGCGAAGGTGAGCGAGGCGACGTTGCGCGAGGTCGAATCGTCTCTGCAGTTCGACGACCCCATCAACATCCAGTACACGTCAGGCACCACTGGATTTCCCAAGGGCGCGACGCTCACCCATCACAACATCCTCAACAACGGCTTCTTCATCGGCGAGGCGCTCAAGTACAGCGAGCGCGACCGCGTGTGCATCCCGGTGCCCTTTTATCACTGCTTCGGCATGGTGCTCGGCAACCTCGCATGCACGACGCACGGCGCGACCATGGTCATACCCGCGGAGGCGTTCGATCCGGTGATGACCATGGAGACGGTGGAGCGGGAGCGCTGCACCTCGCTGTACGGGGTGCCGACGATGTTCATCGCCGAGCTCGAGCACCCGCGCTTCAAAGAGTTCGACTTCAACACGCTGCGGACCGGCATCATGGCCGGCTCACCGTGCCCGGTCGAGGTCATGAAGAAAGTCCAGACCACGATGCACATCCCGGAGATGACCATCGCCTACGGCATGACCGAGACCTCGCCCGTCTCGACCCAGTGCGCCACCGATGATCCCCTGGAGAAGCGCGTGGCCACCGTTGGGCGCGTGCATCCGCACGTCGAGATCAAGATCGTCGACCCCGCCACGGGAGCGGTGGTTCCGCGAGGCACCATGGGCGAGTTCTGCAGCCGCGGATACATGGTCATGCTCGGCTACTGGAACAACGAGGAGGCCACCCGGCAGGCCATCGACCGCGCGCGCTGGATGCATACAGGCGACCTGGCGACGATGGATGCGGACGGCTACGTCAACATCGTCGGCCGGATCAAGGACATGATCATTCGCGGCGGCGAGAACATCTATCCACGCGAGGTGGAGGAATTCCTCTACGGGCACCCGGACATCGCCGACGTGCAGGTGATCGGGATCCCGTCCGAAAAGTACGGCGAGGAGGTCATGGCCTGGGTCAAGCTGCGCGAGGGCGCGATTCAGACGGGCGAGGAGCTCGCCGCCTGGTGCAAGGGCAAGATCGCGACCTACAAGATCCCCCGGCACTGGAAATTCGTCGACTCGTTCCCGATGACTGTCACGGGCAAGGTCCAGAAATTCAAGATGAAGGAAGTCGCCGTCGAGGAGCTGGGCCTGGAGAAAGCCGCCGGGGTCAGAACCGCATAGCGGCTTACTGGAGCGATTCGTAGGGGAGCGCGGCTGCGAACGGCTCGTAGAGCAGCAGGACCTTCTCGATCGGCAGGACGTCGCGCATGAAGATCCCGCCCGCCGCCACGCCCGCGAACCCCACGATCCCGAGACCGTCGTGCGGCGCAGCCTGCTCGGCGCTGTCCTGCGTCGCCCTGAACGAGTGCGTCCGCCCAGACTGGTTGGCGGTGGCGATCACCTCTTTCCAGGTCGCTGCATAGTTCGCGGCCGGGTTGAAGGTCGCGGGGCCCACGCCCACCGCACCGAGCCCGCCGGTTGGGGCGGCGGCCTTGGGCAGCTCGCTCAAGACCTTGGCCACCGCCGCAATCTCGGCTTCGGGCGGGCCTGTGAGTTTCGGCAGCGCTCGCAGGAAGGCGGCGATCTGGCGGTCGACCGGCGGCGCAGGCTGGTGGCCCGGGCCCGGAAGTATCGTCGCGAATGGCCGGTAGATGACCTGGAACTGCGCTGGGTCCATCTGTTCCATCACCAGGATCGCAAGAGCGACGATCTGCGCCGACTCGAGCGCTGCCGCCGCCGCGGCCGGATCGGGCAGGGACTTGTTGATGGCGAGCGACGTCTGGGCGACCCGAAACCCACCGGTGAATGCATTGACCATCGCCTGGTCGGCGCCACCCAGCAGGCCTTCCAGCACCTGCTCGACCGCGGCGGTCGACGGGCGCTGGCGCGAGACGATCCGGGCGGTGGCGATCCACTCCCACTGTGCGGGGCCCAGCGCTTTGGCGGCCGCCACCAGGAACTGTCCCGCATCCGATGCGCTCAGCGGAGTGCGACCTGCTCGGGCAGCATGCCCTTGGCCCGCAACTTGTCGATCGGGTGGTACGCGTCGACGATGCGCATGGTGCCGGACGCGGAGCGCAGGACCATCGACTGCGTATACGCGTACACGTCCTCGTAGCGCACACCCTTCAACAGCTCACCCGAAGTAATGCCGGTGGCCGCGAAGAAGATGTCATTGCCCGAGCAAAGGTCGTCGAGGCAGAGTACCTTGTTCGGCTTGTGCCCTTCCTTGATGGCCATCTGCTTCTCCTGCTCGTCGCGAAAGTGGAGCTTCGCCTGCATGTCGCCGCCGATCGTCTTGATCGCGCACGCCGCAAGCACGCCTTCGGTCGCGCCGCCCGAGCCCATCATGCAGTGGACCCCAGACCTGGTCTCGAGCGCAGCTTCGAGGGCGGCCGCGACGTCACCGGCCGTGATCAGCTTGATCCGGGCCCCAACGTCGCGAATCTGAGCGATCACCTCGTTGTTCCGCTCGCGCTCGAGCACGACGACCGTGAGCTCCTGGACCGGGAGGCCCTCAGCCTTGGCGATCCGCCGCAAGTTCCACTCGACCGGCATCTCGAGGTCGATGACGCCGCGCGCCCGGCGGCCGACCACGAGCTTCTGCATGTAGTGCGCGTGCGTGGTGAACATCGTCCCGCGCTCGGCCAGCGCAACGACCGAAATGGCACCTGGAAGGCCGGACGCGGTCAGGCTCGTACCTTCGATCGGGTCGACGGCGACGTCGACCTCAGGTTCGAGCCCATTGCCGATCGGCTCACCGAAATACAGCATCGGCGCCTCGTCCTTCTCGCCTTCGCCGATCACGACGGTGCCCTTCATGTCGACCGAGGCCAGCGCGCTGCGGATCGCCTCCACGGCGCGAGCGTCAGCCGCTTCCTTGTTGCCTCGTCCCTGCAGCGGCGCCGCCGCGAGGGCGCCGGCCTCCGTGACGCGCAACAGCTCGAGGGCCAGGTTGCGATTGATCTTCGGTTCTTCGATCATCGGGTACGCAACATATACGAAGCCGCGGGGCAGTCTTTGTGTTAAACGGCGCTGCGGCGGCGGATCGGAAGCTTGTCCGCTTCGACCCACAGATCGTTTTTCCGCGCCAGACGGCGGTCGCCATCGCTGTCGACGTAAACGCACGTGCGCTCGAGCACGGCTGTGATTCGCACCCTGACCCCATCCAGCGTGGCGTCGAACGCGTCGATCAGCACCTCGTCCTCGTCAAGTTCCACCTGGCTCAGGAGCCGCGGTCCGGGCGGCCTTGGCTTGCTCGAGAGCTGCAGCTGTGTGCGGGGCGCCGGCGGGCCTGGCTTGATGGTCAGCCGCGACGTGGCCGAGCCCGGCAGCCGGATCGCGGGCCGTGGAGGGGCGGCGTCGCTCGGTGGCGCAGCACGCCCGGCGGCCACGGCCCGCTTGGTCGCCGCGGGCCGCCTGGATTTTCCGTCGGGCCGTCTGGCGCTTCGCGCCTTGGCGCTGGACGGCGGCTTCGAGGGTCGCTTAGAAGAACTCACCCCAGAACTTCCTGACCCGGCCGACTGAGCTTGGCACGGTCCTCAAGGCTACGATCGGGGCGCGCGGCGTCGCATCGACGATGGCCACCGGCTCCGAGTCCGGCACCCCCTCGGGATGGACCCGGATCACCCCAAGGTGGACGCCGCCCTCCTGGACCACCAGCGCTCCAACCTTGGCATCACCTTCCAGGCGCCCGGTGGTCGTGATCTTCAGCCGGTTCGACGCGACCACGTTGCCGCGTACGAAGCCGGAGATCGTCACCCTCTCGCTCCGGATGTTCGCCTCGACGTGGGCTTCCGGACCGATCAGAAGATCGCCGTCGCATTCGATCTGACCGCTGAAGTTGCCAAGCACCTGGCCGCCGCTCTTGACCTGGAGCTTTCCAGAGAGCACGTCGTCCCGGGCCAGCACCGTCGACTTCGGCTCGAGCCCATGCGGCTCAGGCCCGCCGTTCGAGCTGGAAACGTCAACCGCCTCCGCCAATGCGTCAGTCACGTTTGCACCCCTCCTCTTTGCCCAGCTGTGAGCTGGGTCCCACCACCTACCCCTAACGAGCATAACTGCTGCGGGCCGGATCAGAAAGTGGGTTCTATACGTCCGGGTGGTTGGCGAGATACTGCAGGACCGCCTCGCGCGTCGGCGCCACCTCGCCGTCGATGACCAGCTCCTCGAGGCGCTTCTTGATTCGCCCGACCTGTGGCCCCGGTCCGATGCCGCGCGCGCGCATCACATCCTCGCCCGTGACCACCGGCGCGAGGCGTGAGGGGCGCTCGCTCAACACCGCGTTGATCCGCGCTTGCAGCTCATCCAGCTTCTCCGGTTCGGGATATGCCGAGGCGCCGATGTCTGCGCGGGCCAGGGCGACCAAGCGATCGAGCACCGGACCTGCGTCACGCGCCAGCCGCCGCACCGCGCCGTCGGACCACTCGGAGCTGTAGTAAACGGGTCGGAGGTGCAGCCGCACCAGCTTCACCACGGTCTCGATCTCCTTCTGCGAGAAGCGCAGGCGCTCGAGCGCCCATCTCGCCAGCTCCGCACCAACGTTCTCGTGGCCCGTGAACGCGCCGTCCGGCGTGGCGGTTGAAGGCTTGCCGACGTCGTGGAACAGCGCGGCCAGGCGGAGCACGAGGTCAGACGGCACCCGCTCAATGGTGAGCAGCGTGTGCCCGAACACATCATGGGTGTGATAGCCGCTCTGCGAGACTCCTTTGGTCGCGGCGACCTCAGGCAGCACGGCTTCGAGAAGCCCGCCCGTTTCCATGAGCTCAACGGCAAGCCGCGGACGCGGCGAGACCAGCATCCGGCGCAGCTCGTCCGCGATTCGCTCGGCCGAGATGACCGGCGGGGCAAGCCTGCCTTTCATCTGCCGCATCGCGGGAAGCAGGTCCGGCGCCAGCTCGAACCCGAGCTCAGACGCGAAGCGGACCGCGCGGAGCATGCGGAGTGGATCGTCCGCAAAGGTTCGGAGCGGATCGGTGGGCGTGCGGAGGACGCGAGCCTCCAGGTCATGGCGGCCGCCCAGCGGGTCGTGGATCTCGCCGTCGAGGGCCATGAGGAGCGTGTTGATCGTGAAGTCGCGCCTGTGCAGGTCCTCGTCGAGGGTGGCCGGCCTCACATCGGGCTTTCGCGAATCGGGCGCGTATGACTCGGCGCGAGCGGTTACGAACTCCACGAGATGACCGGGAAGGGTCACCTGGGCCGTACCGAAGCGCTCGAACATCACGGGCGGGTCGGCGCCGGCAAGCTCGGCGAACCGCTCCGCCAGCTTGAGGGCATCGCCACGCTCGACGACCACGTCCGGATTGGGGTGCGGCCGGTCGAGGAGCTGGTCCCGCACGTATCCGCCGACCACCCACGCTTTTGCGCTGAGGTCGTCCGCCGCTTGCTTGAGGAGCCTCAGAAGCTGCTCATCGCTGACAGCTACTGGTTGATGCGCGCCCATTCCACGGCTCCAACCTGGCCGGCGCGATCGCCCAGCCGGGCGCGGCGCACGCGGGGCCGGCGGGCCGGCTTGATAAATGGCGACGAGTGCAGGGTCTCCACGATGGTCGGCTCGACCAGAGCCCACGAGCGGGAGATGCCACCGCCGATCACGAACATCTCGGGATCGATGACGTTCGTGAGGCTGATCAGCGCCAACCCCATGTAGCGTGCGGCCCGCTCGACGGCGACTCGAGCCGGCTTGCTTCCGCCCGCGGCGGCCGCGAACAGCTCGGCCGCGCTGTGCCCGGTCTCCCGGGCGATGTTGGCACCGCCGATGAACGCCTCGAGGCAGCCGCGCTGGCCGCAGGTGTCGAGAGGCCCGTTGGGGTCGATGATGATGTGCCCGACCTCGCCGGCCGATCCATGCGCTCCGCGATGGAGCTTGCCGTCGATGATCAAACCACCGCCCACTCCGGTCGACCAGGTGATGTAGACCATGTTGCGAGTGCCGCGTCCGGCACCGCGGTGAAACTCGCCCAGGCCTGCCATGTCAGCGTCGTTCGCAAGCTGCACCTTGGCGCCCGTTGCGCGAGAGAGCATCGCGACCAGCGGCACGTTCTTCCAGGGCAGGTTCGGCGGGTTGACGAGCACCCCGTGTTTGAGGTCGATCGGGCCGGGCGCGGCGATCGTGATGCTGCGCACCTTCTCGCGACCGCGGTGCCGGTCGATCTCGGCTGCCGCCCAATCCACCATTGCCTGCGGGGACCCGAGCGAAGGCGTCTTGGTCTTGACGCTGGCGACCAGGTTTCCATCCGAGCGCGCAAGCGCGACCCGCACCTGGGTCCCGCCAAGGTCGATTCCAGCCAGCATTGCGTAGTGGACTGTAGCGGCCGGACGGGCCGCAGGTCGAGGGAGGCGACCGTCAGGTCGCCGTTCCGGGGGCCGAGACGAAGCAAAGGGTGGCCCTAGGAGGAGCGCATCCGTCCATGCGCGACGACGACGGGCCGGGCCCCTTGACGCACGTATCGGCCCCCGGAGCCTCGAGATGCGGCTTGGCCGGCCGCTGCGGTCCACCAACTAGGGTAACCGCGATCGGAACTGACTAAGACGCGAGCAGCTGCTGGCCTCGTAGGGCGGCGAGGATCTCGATCGGTCCGCGCGCGCGGTTGAACGTGTAGAAGTGGAGCCCCGGCACGCCGGCCTCCAGCAGCTCCGCGCACTGGGCGATGCAGTGGCGGACGCCGAGCGCGCGCACCGCATCCTCGTCGGGCGCCTCTTCGATCGCCGCTTGAAGCCCGGCCGGCACGGTTGCGCCGGACATCGACGTCATCACGGAAAGCGAACGCCGGCTGGGCACTGGCATGAGACCGGGGACGATGGGGACGCTGATGCCGGCGGTTCTAGCGCGCGCCACCAGCTCGAAATAGAAGCGGTTGTCGAAAAACAGCTGCGTGATGAGGAAGTCCGCCCCGGCTTCCACCTTGAGCTTCATGTAGCGGAACTCGTGCTCGAGGTCAGGGCTCTCCGGGTGCTTCTCCGCGCTGCAGGCAGCCCCGATGCCAAAGCGATAACCGTTACGGCGCACAAATGACACGAGATCGCTTCCGTGGGTGAGCTCAGGATCGGCCGGCACGAACGGCTCGCCAGGTGTCTGTGTGTCGCCGCGCAGCGCCAGCACGTTGGCGATTCCCTCGCGCTCCATCCAGTTGAGGATCTGGCGAGTGCGGTCGGCCGAGTTGGCGCACGTGAGGTGAGCCATCGCTTCGATGTGGTAGTGGCGCTTGATTCGCGTCACCAGGTCGAGGGTCTTCTCGCCTGTACGAAGTCGATAGGTCACGGAGACCCAGTCGGGCGCGTGGCCGGCCAGGGTCGCCACCGTCCGCTCGAGCACCTCGACCTCGCTCTCGTCCCGTGGCGCCATGAACTCGAACGAAACGCTCGGTCGGGGCCGGGCCAGCATGTCCGCGATCCGCATTTGGCGGGAACTCTACCAATCCGCGTCGCCGGTAGGCCGGATTCACTTCGGCCGTCCCCACGCTCGCATTAATGCCTGCCGATGTGGCCAGGAGTGACTATTCAGGTAATCCGATCCCGGGGAAAGCGAGCAGCCGTCAGCAGTGAGTGGCGGGTGTGAGAACGGGCTGGGAGAGGGTGTCGGGGATGCGATTGGGAGGCTAAATGGCACGTTTGGCGCCAGACGTGCGGATTGCGAGGGTTCCATTGGCGTGTTTGGCGCCAGACGTGCGGAATCCGGGCTAGGTGTGTGCTGCCATTTACCTCAGGACGCGCGCGTCTCCGACCCGGCGCGTCACGCGCTGGGAGTCGAGATGTTCGAGCAGGGCGAGCACCGGGCGGCGGCTGGCGCCCATGCGATCGCGCAGCTGCGCCACAGTGATGGAGCCGCTGTCCGAGATGATCTCCCGCACCATCGCGACCGCCGTCTCGTAGGCATCCTTTGTGAACGCGACATCGTCGCCGACCCGGACGATGTCTCCTCGCTGCGCCAGCGCGCGCACGACCTCGGCGCTTGCTCCGGCTTGCCTGGTCGCCTCGGAGAGCGAAGGCGGAGCCAGCGGCTGCCGGCTCAGCAGCTCGAGCAATGGCGCAGCCGCCGCACTGTCTGCATGGAGCTCGACACGATGGCCAGGCAGCGCGAGTAAACCATCTCGCTCCGCGACTCGGCCCTCCTCGGACAGACCCTGGACGACGGATGGGAATGAGCCGGGCGGCACGCCGAGCCTGCTGCGCAGCTCTTCACGAGCCATGCCTTCTCGTAATGGGTGCGCGCCGTGATAGGCCTCGAGCTCGCTGGTCGCGCGATCTGAGATGTCGTGCCACGCACTGAAATCAAAGAGCCATTCGCCCGCGCGCCTGGCTTTCAGAGCCGCCACGTCCGCCTCTGGCGCCATCGTGGCCTTCAGCAGCCCTGCGACCGTCACCCCACGCGGGTACTTGCGCAGCTCCTCTTGAAGAACGTCGCCGGCGGCGCGCCGTTCGAGCGACTCCCGGATCGCACTGTCCTGCCGCGAGTGCTTGCGCGGGCTCACGTCGACGAACCGGCCGCCCGCGATCGTCGCCGAAGGGCTCGGGACCCGCAGGATGAACCGATCCTGCGCAGCTGCCGCGACCGGGCGCTCGAGGTACAGCTGCACCCAGCCCTGCTCGCCCGGCGCGATCCTGTCACCCTCGAGCACGATCACGCGGCACGCCACCTCGGAGGTGCCCGTGTGCAGCAGCAGCTCAACGCCGTGCGCGAGCGACTGGGGCGCCGACGCCAGCACGCGCACGGTGGCGTCGATCCGGCGCGTGGCACCGAGCGTCTTGGGACGCGCCAGGACATCGCCCCGCGCGAGCTGGTCCTTCTCGACGCCGGCCAGGTTGGCCGCGACCCGGCTGCCAGGGGACGCGGACTCGACTTTGCGGTTGTGCTGCTGGAGGCCGCGCACCCGAGCCAGGCGGCCGGCCGGCACGACCTCGAGCTCGTCGCCAACGGTCAAGGTGCCGTCGACCAGCGTGCCAGTCACGACGGTTCCAAACCCGCTCATGGTGAATACGCGGTCGATGGGCAGGCGCGGCCGGTCCAGATCCGGCCTCGAGGCGGTCTCCTCGAAAAGTGCGTCCAGGGCCGCGATGAGCTCGGCTTTGCCGGCGCCGGTCACAGCCGAGAAAGGGATCATCGGCGCTCCAGCCAGCGAAGTGCCCTTGAGGGTGGCGAGGACCTCTGACGTGACCAGGCCCAGCCACTCCGCGTCCACCAGGTCGACTTTCGAGAGCACCACCAGGCCGCGGCGCACGTCGAGCAGGTCGATGATCTCCACGTGCTCGCGCGTCTGGGGCATGACGCCCTCGTCGGCCGCGATCACAAGCATCACGGCGTCCAGCCCGTGCGTGCCGGCCAGCATGTTGCGGATGAATCGCGCATGGCCGGGGACGTCGACGATGCCAAGCTCGAGCCCGCTGGGCAAGCTCAGGTGCGCGAAGCCGAGATCGATCGTCATGCCGCGGCGCTTCTCC
>Ga0209118_1001663_pt1 | contig 10105 bp, 11 predicted proteins | sample BlaSpr_A8_Ref_M1_FD_187988 | JGI IMG/M metagenome (GOLD analysis project Ga0209118, IMG submission 187988) | Forest soil microbial communities from Thunder Bay, Ontario, Canada - Black Spruce, Ontario site 2_A8_Ref_M1 (SPAdes) (version 2) | ecosystem: Environmental > Terrestrial > Soil > Boreal...
GTATTCTCCTGATCCCTCTCTGGGTTCGTATTTGAATCGCGACGATCAGGACACCGTTACCGTGACGGCGAGAGAGGACCCGAGCGGAGCGGGCCGGCAGTGCCGGCCGAGGGCACCAGTCTACGAGGTCGGCACTCCCTGCGTCTTTCTCTCACGATATTCGAGATCAAATGAACATCCTGGTGACCGGTGGAACGGGTGTGCTCGGACGCCACGTCGTGACCAAGCTGCGGAGCCGCGGACACCGCGCCCACATCCTCACCCGCAATCCAAAGGGGCACGTCGACGCGGTTCAGGGGGACTTGACCACCGGCGCGGGGCTCGTCAAAGCCGTGGCCGGCATGGACGCGATCATCCACGCCGCCTCAGCGACCACGCAGCTCATGAAGGCCCAGAGCATCGATGTGTTGGGCACGCGAAGGCTGCTCGCGATGGCGCGCGAGGCTGGGGTCAGTCACGTGGTCTACGTCTCGATCGTCGGAATGGAAGGCGTCGCCTATCCCTACTACAAGGCCAAGCTCGCGGCCGAATCGATCGTGGAGGAACACATCGTCCCCTGGTCGATCCTGAGGGCGACACAATTCCACACCCTTATGGAGACCTTCCTGGAGGCGTTCTCGAAGCCGCCCCTCGTAGCGGCGGTCCCCTTCAAGTGGCAGTTCCAGCCGGTTGACCCAGGTGAGGTGGCGGCTCGCCTCGTCGAGTTGGTCTCAGAGAAGCCCGCCGGCCGGTTGGCCGATTTCGGCGGCCCCGAGATTAGAGACTTCAAGAGCATCGCCCAGTCGTGGCTCGAGGCGCGCAAGCTCAGCAAGCGGTTGATCCCCCTCCCTCTCCCTTTCAAGTTCAGCCGCCAGTTCGCCTCCGGATGTCTGCTGGCCCCTGATCACAAGGACGGAAAGATCACGTTCGAGCAGTACCTGGAGGAGAAGTACCCCACATGACCAGACTCGTCGATCGGTACGGCAGGACAGGCGCCGCCGCCATTACCAGCGTGATCTGGGCCCTTCCGATGGCGGCCTGGGCGGGCTCCTCCGACCTCTCGCCGATCGACCAAACCGCCTATCCCAAAGTGGCGCTCGCGATCGGTATCGCGATGCTGGTGGTCTGGTTTGGCCTGCTCGTGTGGATCGCGAAGACCCCCGTCGCGCCGCGCCAGCGCCGCCTCGACCTGACCCAGATGTCCCAATCGGAGAAGCGCTGGACGCTCGCGCTTATCGCATTCGGCGCCGGCCTCATCGCCTGGCTCAACGCGGCGGCCACGGTCGATTGGAGTCCCCTCGGGCCGGCGCTAGCCTCGGGCAAACTCGGCCCGATCTTGTTCGCAGGGGCCCTGGCGATCTTCCTCGCAGCGATGCTGGTCGGGATCGCGATCAGCTGGCGCAAATCCCGGCACGCGTTTGTCGAGCGGACGAGCGGCGGCATGCATTCGGCCTAAGCGCACCTCACGGAGGGCCGTCCCTCCTCCCAGGCCGTCCTCCCCCGCCGGCCATCCAGATCCAGCGTACCGGCGGTGTCAATCCAGCCTGTTAAGGCCGCTTGGCCAGGGCCACCTGCCCCGACCCAGGCCGCCGCCCTCGGAATAGTTGCTTGCGCAAGCAAGTATCACTGTCCAGGAAAATTCTTTCAGGAGGACCACATGGTCAAGTACGAAATCGATCAGGCACACACGCATCTCGGGTTTACGGCCAAGCACCTGGCGGTGTCCACGGTGCGGGGGCGGTTCAACAAGTTCGAAGGCGGGTTCGAGGGCCCGGACGACGACTACACCAAGGCCCGCGGCGAGGTCAAGGTTGAGGTCAACAGCCTCGAGTCGCGAAGCGATCAGCGTGACACCCACCTTCGCAGCGCGGACTTCTTCGACGCCGACAAGTACCCCTACATCACCTACAAGCTGACGAGCATCGAGCCCGTCGACGAGGAGAACTTCCGCGTCATAGGCGAGCTGACCGTCAAAGACGTCACCAAGCCCCTGACACTCGAGGCGACCATCGAAGGTCGCCTGCCCGACCCCTTCGGTGGCAAGGAACGCGTAGGCATCACCGCCCGCGGCCAGCTCAACCGCAAGGACTGGGGCCTCAACTGGGATGGACTCGCGGGCACGGTGCCCTTCGCGAGCAACACCATCAAGCTCGAGGTCGACGCCGAAATCGTGGTCAAGGTCGGAGAGCTCGCGCAGGCTCAGTAACGACACCAACGAAAGGTCAAGGGGGGACTGAAATAGTCCCCCCTCGTCCTTCTATATATGTGGCTCAATGAATAGGATTACCCCCGTGGCAAAGCTCAGCGGCGCCAAGGCCGTCCAGCTATGGGAAGGCATCTCCCGCGCCCACAACTCGATGACCGTCGCGATCGAGAAGGAAATGCTGCCCAAGACGGGGATAAACCTCGGCTGGTACGAGGTCCTGGGTCACCTCCGCAGCGCACCCAACGCGATGCTCCGCTTCCAGGACCTCGCGCGCATCGAGGGCATCACGGACAGTGGCGCCTCGCGCCGCCTGAACCAGATGATCAAGGCCGGCCTGATCGATCGCCACTCCTGCCCGACCGACCGCCGCGGCGTCTACGCCCACCTCACCGACAAGGGCCGCGCGGCGTACGAAAAGGCGCACGCGGTCTTCCTACGCAGCCTCGACCGCAACCTGGGCACGCTCCTCGAGCCGGGCGAAGCCGAAGCAGTCAGCGCAGCGCTAGGTCGCCTGACAGCGGAAGACTAAGAGCCCGCTTCGGCCTTCCGGGCGAGGTTCGCCAGCAAGGTCCCGAACTCCTTCGAAACCTGCGGGCCCAGCATGCCCTGCATCACGGGTCCCAGCGGCCCCTTCACTTCAACCATCTGGCTAATCCGGGTCTTGCCCGCCGCCCCCGGCTCGACCCGGCAGTTGAACCGAAACCGCGTCAACGGAACCACCGAAGTCTCCAAAGCAAAGAACCGTCCCGGCTGGACCTCGGCCAGGATCATCTTGTGATGCTGGCCGGCCTTGGTGTTCATGATCCCCTGGCTGCCCTGCACGAAGCCGCCCGTCCAGTCCATCGTCGACACGTTTGGGTTCCAGTCGCCCCAAGTGGACATGTCCGACCAGATGCTCCAGACCCGCTCCGGCGAAGCCGCGCTTTCCACCGACGTTCCGTACTCAGCCATGCATCCACCCCAAGTTCAAACCGAATGAGCCCAACAGGACGACATTTATAGTCCCGATGTGACTTCGGGCGCTCGGCCACTCGGGTATGGCCTGGGAGTCCGGGCTCAGCAACTGTGGGCCTGACCGACAGGTCTTAACGAGCAGGATTGACACCAGCGATACGCTGGATGAGGTTGGCCGGCCGGGGAGGGACGGCCTGGAGGAGGGAGGGCCCTCGGTAAAGTCTGCCTAAGCTGAAAGTCTCCCCCGCGGGAGATGGAGTCGACGATACAACTACCCTTCAGCCGGCTTGAGCGCCCCCGCCACCACCACCGGCGGCGCCTTTTCCTTCGACCAGTTCAGCCCCACGATCACACCCATCAGCAGGACCGTCCCCACGATCTGCAGCCCGTACAGCGGCTGATTGAAGCCCCACGGCGGAGGCGCCGACGCGATCAGAGTGGCCGCCACCGGGTAAGCCATCTCAGCAATCGTGGCCAGCGAAGCCGGCGTCTTGGACAACGCCCGGTAATACAGAAGCAGCGCCAGCAGTCCAGGAACGATGGCGATCGCAAGCAAGTTGGGCACGAAGTCAGTCAAACGGTAATGGCCGAACCCGCCCACCCCGTTCTGCGCCAGCACCACCACCACAAGCACCGGGAACGCCAGCGTGAACCGCAGCGCGGTCATGCTCCAGAACGAGATCGAGCCCAAAGCAAAGCGACCCAACACGGTCCCAGCACCCCACAACGCCGCCGCGCCCAGGGCCAGCAACCCCACCTCGAGCCGCCCGTTGCGCAGCGCTGATACCGGCGACAGCGGGTCAGAAGCGAACAGCACCATGTACACCGCCGCGAAAGCAACCACGGCCGCCGGCCAGAACCACGGCCGCCGCCGCTCCCCGAGCACGATCCACGCGAGCACGATCGCGATCAACGGCTGCGTTTGCTGCAGCACAAACGTCTCTGCGAACAGCTGGTGCTGCGCAGCGATCGAGAACGACGCGGTGAACAGGATGGTCGCCAGCGCCTGGGCTCCGGCCGCGATGATCAACACCGCCAGCCATCCCCGCGCGCCAAGGAACGAAAGTTCGCGACGGTTGCGATAGAGCACAGGAAGCAGGAACAGCATCACCAGCCCGTCCTCGGCAACCACGATCTCGGGCGAGCTCAGATGCTGGACCAGCTGGTTGCGGAAGTACGCGTCCGACGCCCACATCGTGGCCGCGACCGCGACCAAAATCACAGAGAACCGATCGACGCCCAGCCGGCTCGGCGCGGCGCTCGGATCGGTCTTCACGCTTCCCATCGAATCAACTTCAACCCCACTCGACCCTGATTGCTTCCCCTAAGCGAGCACTTCGTCTTCGGCGACCATAGTTTCAAGCGCGACGTCCGGATGCGAAAGCACGTAGATCTCCTCGGGCCGCTCATGGCCCTCGAGCCGGCGCTTGCCGATGCTGACGAGCCGCACGTCGTCGCGCAGGATGTCCGCCACGATCGAGTACGTGCTCTCGGAAACGAGGACCTGGTTGCCCACCGCGCGCCGCCTCAGCTTCGCGCAGCGATTGACCGCAGGCGATCGATAATCGCGGTCCTGCGCATCAGCCTCGCCAGTGAGGACGGCCATCCGCACGCTGATGTGGATCTGGTCGGCCCACAGCTCGGCGAGCAAAGCCCGCTGCGCGTCCAGCGCGGCGACGACCGCATCCGTTCCGCGCAGGAAGACCGCGAAAAAGCTGTCCCCTTCGCCACGCTCCTTGAGCACGATCCCGCCGTTCGATTCGATCGCGGCGGTCAGCAGTTGGTCGTGCCGCCGCATCACCGAGTACATCTGCGCGCGCCCCTGGATCCAGAGCGCGGTCGACTCCACGACGTCCGTCATCAAAAACGTGACGATCCCGTCCGGGAGGGTGCTCGCCGTCTCCACGCCGATCGGCGTCGGAGGACGCGACCCACGGACCTCAGAGTCCGACCGAGCCACAATCCGGGCGGCCACCACCACGTACTCGTCGATGGTGTTGGCGCGCCGGAAGAAGTGCACGTTGTAGGACGGCTGCACGCTCCAATCAGCAAAGTCGGAACCAAACTCGCCATCGCGACACACCTCCGGCGCCGCCGCAAGCAACCGACCCAATTTCACAACGGAGAGCTCATCGAGGGTCAGCTCGCGCGCCACCTCCTCGCTGGTGAGCCGGCGGTTTTCCTGGTCCGCGGTCACTGCCATGCGCACCGCTTGGACGAAATTCTCGAGGTCGCCCTGCGTGTCACGACACCGATGCAGCTGCTCCACCGAAAGCGCGACCGAGGCCCCAGCGTCCGCGGACCCGTTGTGCCCGTTGGGTCTGCTGCTGTCCGGTAACGGTCCGAACATCGCGGCTACGCGTTCAAAGCTGTCCTCGACAGCAAGCTCCCGCGTGACCTTCTGATACACGTCTCCCACCGCGGGCCACGTCCCGGTGGCCACGAAGTGATTCGCCACCGCCTGTTCGTAGAGCCACGAAGACCCCCCGAGCGCCAGGTCGAGGTTCAGCGCCACCTGCAAGAAGTCCACCGTCGTTCGGTAGAGCTCCTGCACGAAGCTCAGGGAACCTGTGCCGGCCACCCTGATCTCGCGATCCAGGCCGAGCGACGGGTTGTGCCTGGCGGTTCCGTTGGCATAGCCGAAGGCCTCGACGACCACAAGGTCGCCGTGGTTGCGGAGCTTGATGCGCGTCTGCGAAACACGCGGTCCCGGGCCCGTCACGTTGGCGCTGTCCGCCACGTGTACGTGTCCACCCGGGCCCCACGCTTTCTGGATCGGCGTGCGCAGATCGGAAACCAGCGAGTAGCAGCGCTGGATGAACGCCAGCGCCTCTTTCCCCGCAGCCGTGTCGTACCCGTCCTGGCGCACGGCGCGCAGGTCTCCCTCCCAGGCTGCGGTGATCGCTCCCCTCAAGCCAACGATGCCTGGCTGCACCGCTTGTTTCCTTCCGGCCCGGTCGAAATTCCTCCCCGTCCCCAGGTCCGGCTGCAAAGAGTAGCCCCCAAACGGGTCGGAGGAACCACCTTTAGAGCCCCGTAGCTCAAACTTTCCGAAGTGACCTTCGACCCCGCGATCGAAGCCCCTTCCAGGAAGCAAACGTCTGTGCGGCGACCTCGAGTAGCCGACGACCGCGGATCGAGCGGTCCCCGCCGCGCCCGGAGCGTGATCAATGCGATCGCCGCCCTCATCGTCTGCGCGGCCGTGCTCTACGCCGCTTTTGCCGGCGCCGGGCCGCTCCCCGCGCTCGGTCCCGCCTTCAACCCCGTGACGGGCGCCTGGACCATGGCCGCGGACGCCGCAAACAGCAGCCAGAGCCAGACCCTGCGCCTCGCGGGACTCGAGAAGCCGGTCAACGTCACTCTCGAGCCCGACGGCACCAGCCACATCGTGGCGCAGACCGACCACGACCTTTTTCTCGCCACCGGCTACATGCATGCGCGGTTCCGGCTGTTCCAGATGGACCTGCTGCGCCGGCAGGGCGAGGGACGCCTCTCGGAGGTCGTGGGCAAGGCAGCGCTCGACAGCGACCGCTTCGAGCTGCAGCTCGGGCTGCTCCGCACCGCGCAAGCCGAGTGGAACGCGGCATCCAGCCGGTCGCGCCTCGCGGGCATCGCATACGCGCAGGGTGTGAACGACCGGATCAGCGAGGCTGAGACCAACCACCAGTTGCCTGCGATGTTCGCGCTGCTCGGCTATCAGCCCAAACCGTGGACACCCGTCGACTCGCTGATCGTCAAGGGCGACATGACCCAAACCCTCAACTTCACGGACACACCGCTGGTGATGGCCTTGCTCGAGAAATCGCTGGGCGCAGACCTGACGTCGCAGTGGTTCGCCACACTTCCACCGAATCCCCAGTCTCCTTATGACCCGGGCCCCTACCCGCCCGCGGTCGCGCCGGCCCCGATCGCGACCCTATCCCAGGTCTCAGACTCGGAGGCCGTCGCCGCGGCCGACGCGTACCAGCGCCTCGCGGCCCTCCCGGCCGGATTGATCGCCACCGGAGGCGACAGCAACAACTGGGCCGTCGCCGAGTCCCGCAGCGCGAGCGGCGGAGCTCTGATGGCGGGCGATCCTCACCTTCACCTGACCCTTCCGGCGATCTGGTACCAGCTCAGCTGGGATTCGCCGAGCTATCACGTCAGCGGCGTGAGCATCCCCGGCACGCCTGCGGTCCTCATCGGCCACAACCAGCACATCTCGTGGAGCCTCACTGACGCGCAGAACCAGCAGACGTTCTTCTACCTCGAGCACGAGGACTCCGCCCACCCGGGCCGGTACCTGTGGAAGGGCGCCTGGAAGAGCTACAACAATGTGAGCTACGACATCCCGGTCCTCGGTGGCCCCACCGAACACCTCACGGTGAAGCTGAGCGTGCACGGGCCTGTTATCACAGAACGCGGCCAGACCACCTCGGTGTGGTGGGCGGGCAACATCCCATCGCAAGACCTGGACGTGCTGCTGGGCATCGACCAGGCGGGCAACTACCAGCAGTTCCGCGACGCGCTGCGCGGCTGGTACTCACCGACCCACAACTTCGTCTACGCGGACGACCACGGCAACATCGGCCTGATCTCGGCGGGCTACTACCCTCAGGTCGCCGCCGGACAGCCATGGCTGCCGATGCCGGGAACCGGCGAGGACGACGTCGTGGGCACAATCCCGTTCGACGCCATCCCACAGGCCTACAACCCGCCGGACGGCATCCTCTGGTCCGCCAACCAGCGGCAGGTCACCGCGGACTATCCCTACTACATCGGCACGACTTCGAACTTCTTCGAACCGCCTTACCGTGCCGAGGAGATCCACCACATGCTGAGCCCGGGCACCAAGCTCAGCGCGGCCGACATGATGGCGATGCAGACCGATACCCGCGACTATCTCGCGTCAGAGATCGTGCCTGTGCTTCTGCAAGCGATCCCTGGCTCAGCGGAGAAGGATCTGCTGGCGAGCTGGGATTACCGGATGGAGATCAACTCTCCCGCCGCCACCATCTGGTGGACCTTCTGGCAGGCCTACCTCGCTTCGACCTTCGATTCGTACTGGCACTCGCGCGATGTCAAGGTCGCGCGGTCGGAGGTGAACAATGCCCTCGGCCAGGACCTCGAGGCCTGGACGCTGGGAGACCCGAACAACGCCGTCTTTAAATACGGCGGCTCGTCCAACACCGCCGTCGACGTGATGCGACTCGCATTCACGTCCACCGTCTCGACCTTGACCAAGCAGCTGGGCTCGGACCCGAGCACGTGGACATGGGGCCAGGTCCACCAGCGCGTCATCGAAAACCTCGCACAGGTCAAAGGCCTCGATTACGGCCCGCGGCCCGACGGCGGCGACGCCTACACGCCGCTCGCCGCCCCGGACTTCCCCTCCAGCCACGGACCCAGCTGGCGGATGGTCGTCGACTGGGGCGCCGGCACGTTCCAGGCCATCTACCCCGGCGGCCAGAGCGAGAACCCGGCCTCGACCTGGTACTCCGACCGCGTCGACACGTGGTTCAACGGCAAGTACGCGGCGATGCTGACCGCCGACGCGGCGGCGAAAGCCGGCGGCGCGAAGACCTGGAGCATGCAGCCGTGAGGGCGCTCGCGGGTGTGATCCTCGCGGCAATCGTCTCGATCGCCGGCGTGCTGGCCGGCGCGTGGTGGGCGCCTTTCGTCGCCGGTCTCGCGATCGGCTTCGTCCAGCCCCGGGCTCGCTTCGCCGTCCCGGCCGGAGCCATCGTCGGCCTCCTCGCCTGGGCGCTGCCGCTCGCTGCGCTGCAGATCCAGTACGGCGCCGGCTCGGCTGCGGAGAGCCTCGCCGCCATCATGGGCTTCGGCCACCTGGGAGCCATTCCAATCGTCCTCACCTGCACCGTCGGCCTACTCCTGGGGCTGACCGGTGCATGGCTGGGTTCCGCCGCGCGAAGTCTGGCCTACCCCGCGATCTCCCGGTAGAGCGCGGCGGTCTCGTCCGAGGGCGACACTCCGAGGTCCTGCTTCAGCAGCCGCCCGAACTCCAGGTACACGCGCACCGCCTCCGCCCGGTCACCCTTACGGTCCAGCATTCGCATGAGCCTGCGGTACGACGACTCTCGGTAAGGCTCCAGCCGGATCACCTCGCGCGCGTGCATCAGGGCCAGCTCGAGCTCCTGGTTTGCCGCCAGTGCTTCGACCCGGCAGTCGAGGGCCCGCACCAGGTTGGACGCCAGAACGGTGCGGCGCCCTTCCACCCACTCCCCGTCCTGGCCGGTGAGGAACGGGCGGCGCAGCACCGTGACCGCGATGAGCGATGGTCCGTAGGCCGCGAAGGGGTCGCCCGCCGCAATCGCTCCCTCGGCCGCATCGACTGCGGAAAGCGCCGCCTCCACATCCACCCACACATCGACCGGCGGCGTGAACTGATAGCACCCGAACGCGTTTGCGATGACCCGTGAGCGAGGCAGTCCAACGCCGGCCAGGCGGGCCCGCAGGCGGCTGACAATCGCGCTCAGCGCAAGCGCCCAAGAAGAAGGAAGCGAGTCCGGCCATAATGCCTCGGCGAGCTCCGCCTGGGTGACAGCGCGCTCGCGCTCGGTCACGAGGTAGGCGAGCACGAACCTGCCCTGAGGCCCGCCGAGCTGCGACTCGCGCACCAGCCGTTCTCCAAGCTCGACCTGGGCGGTGCCCGTAAGGTAGATCCGCAACAAAGCAGGTTCCAAACTTTCCCCAAACCCCGCAGGCGAAGATGCTACCTGCCGGCCCGGCAAGCCAAAGGAGACAGTTATGAAGAAGCGAGTCGAATGTGAATGCGGCTGGAAGCTCGAGACCGATGACGAGGAGAAGCTCGTGAAGGGCGTGCAGGAGCACGCCAGCGAGGTTCACCACATGCAGGGCGTCACCAGGGAGCAGGTTCTGGCCCAGGCCAAACCCGTCTAAGCCGCCGCCTTCGGGCGGCGATGCAAACAAAGGAGTCGAACGTGAAGTACCTCTACCTTCTCTATG
>Ga0209118_1001664_pt1 | contig 10102 bp, 7 predicted proteins | sample BlaSpr_A8_Ref_M1_FD_187988 | JGI IMG/M metagenome (GOLD analysis project Ga0209118, IMG submission 187988) | Forest soil microbial communities from Thunder Bay, Ontario, Canada - Black Spruce, Ontario site 2_A8_Ref_M1 (SPAdes) (version 2) | ecosystem: Environmental > Terrestrial > Soil > Boreal...
ACACGAGGGGAAATCCTCTTAAGCTTTATAATCTCCCGGCTCCTTATAGTGTATTCGAGAGAACTCTTCCGGGCATTTCCACAGAGGCGGTTACTTTCATTGAGAGCGATCAAACGTATTACCGTAAAGGTGCCATTAACAATTGCCTGCGCTTTCTTGCTGAACTCTCTTACATCGACAAGCATTGATACTTGAGTGTCAGGCTCCGCGTGTCCGAAAATCGGGGAGCATTCGATACGCTAGCCGTGGCTGGAGAGCTGAGCATAAAGCCAGCCCGACAACCAGCTCATTTCCCTCGGGCTTGACTTGCTAAAAGTGTTGCGCCTGCACCCGCTTGGCCGCGGAGACTACTCGCAGGAGCCCGGGGTTCACGGTTCCACGTAACTTCCGGCGTCCTTGAAAAACCCGTGCTTTTCGGGCGGTAATAGAAGTGCCTAGAATCCGAGCCGTTTCTTCGACAGATCGTTCTTCGATGTCGCGGAGCAATATCGCTCTTCGAATTGTTGGACCTAAGCGATTGATCGCCTTGGTCAAGAGGTCCGAGCGCTCTTGCTGCCAACAGGACTCTTCGGGATTGGGACTTTGGTCAACGAATTCCTGGGAGACAGGCTTGCCACCATCGTCAGGGCTCTCGGGCAAGACTTCGAGTACTCCCCGCCTTCGACGCAGCAACATGAACGCTTCATTCATGGCGATGCGCGTCAGCCAAGTACAGAACCGCCGGGAAGACTTGCAGAGCGATGTGGGCAAAAGGCAAGAGTCCAACTTCAGCTATTGTACCTCCGGCCTCCATAGGAAGCCACAGATGCGACCAATCCCCCTCTCAAATTCAAGTGATGGCGCAAGGAGGTCAGCAGCGCCAGCTAAGTGCTAGAAAATGACGGACTGCGATCACGAGGGAGGAAAGTCTTACCCTGCTCTGGTGCAACTCCTAGGTTTGAAACGGACCTATTAACCAGGAACATTGCTGCTTGACAGGAATATAAAAACAAAGTATCTGAAATATACCGCAAGAAAAAGCATCAAAGCGAAACTAAAGGCAACACGTAGCCATGGACAACCGCGGGGTATCCAGAAGAGGGGCGCTGAAATATCTGGGCTTGCTAGCTGCCAATGCCGCAGGCCGCCAATTTTTGGCTTCATGGCTTCCCTCACCGACTGTTCATGCAGGTCGCAGAAACGGCTTGGTGATGATCGAGGGAATGCATGACTCCACTGCCGGCGCGGAACGTGGCGCCACGTATGTGCCTCAGTTTTTCAAGCCAGACGAATTCAAGACCGTGAAACTTCTGACAGAACTGATAATCCCGACGGACGACAAACCAGGCGCCAAGGAGGCGCAAGTAGGGAACTACATCGATTTCGTCGTCTTTTCGGCGGCAGAGTTCGCACCCTCACTGCAGCGGGAATGGGTCGATGGCCTGGGTTTACTCGAGCATGAGAGCGCGAAACAGTTTGGGACGGCTTTCCAGCTAACTTCGGAAGAAGACCGTGTAAAGATGCTGACAGAAATGGGCTTGCCTGAGCGAGATCCAAAAGCGCATCACGAGGGTTACGGATTCTTTCTCTTGGCCAAGGAGATGACCGTCGAAGGATTTTACACGTCACGCGCCGGTTTAATCGATGTGTTGGATTATCAAGGCATGAACTATCTGAGTGAATTCCCGGGCTGTACGCACCCAGAGCACCAACATTAGCCTAACGAGTCGAAGCAGCCTTCAAAATGAGAGCCGGTTCGAAACATAGAAGGTGAATAGGTTCCGGTTCGGAGATTTGCATGAATAAACGGGTGTTTCGCCGCGAATTTTTGGTTGCTGCTGGCGGCGCAGCAGTTGGCGCCCCCGCGTTGGGAAACGCTTTCGCGATCCCAGGCGCGCGCGCGGCCGGTCCTACGCACCCCGAAGCGAGACTATTCGTGGGCTGCTGCGCATTGTCTTATCTCAAATATTTTAATGCAGGCTCCATGACGATGGAGAGTTTCATTCGCAAGGCGGTCGAATTGGAACTGCATGGTGTTGACATCACGACTTACTGGCTGAAGTCCACCGAGCCGGAGTACCTAACCTCGTTGCGGCACCTGGCTTTTCAGAATGGTGTGTCGCTGTCCGGCATCGCGATTCGCACCGAGCTGTGCCAGGCCGGCGGCGCAATCCGCGATGAGGAATTGCGCAGGATCCAGAAGTGGGTTGACGCTGCCGAATTGCTGGGAGCATCGCATGTGCGGATCTTCGGCGGAAACCTTCCCGCCGGTGCTACCGAAAAGCAGGGTATTGAATGGGTTGCGGAAACGATGAAGCACGCGTGTGACTATGGGGCAAAACGGGGAATTACGTTGGGCCTGGAAGACCACGGGGGAATTACGGCAAGGGCTTCGATGATTCTGGAAATTTTGCGGCGAGTTGACTCGCCCTTCGCGGGAATCAATCTTGACATTTCCAATTTTGAAGGCAAGACGGACGAGGAAATGTATTCAGATATCGAAGGCTGCATCCCGCATGCAACGCACGCTCACATTCGTGATGCTTTTTCCGCGTCGAAACGGCCGATAGACTTGGATCGCGTGTGGCACTTGTTCGCCCAAGGCGGCTACAAGGGGTATATGTCCGCGGAATACGAAGACGAGGAAGATGCCATGACCGGCGTGCCGAAATTATTGGAAAAAATCAAGGTTCTCTGCCGAAAGTATTCCAGCGCCTGATTTGGTTTGTCGGATACATGCGGGCAAGCAAGGAGATCAGAAGTGGGCACGCAAGTGGTTTATGACGCGATTGTGGTGGGCTCGGGAGCCTCAGGAGGCGTTGCTGCATTCGCACTCGCTAGCAAAGGAGTAAAAGTCTTGTGCCTGGAAGCGGGGCGAATGATTGAGCCTCATAAGGACTTCCACAACCACAAGTATCCGTTCAAGTGGCCGTACCGCGGCAACGGTAAGCCGGGGAAGTACGGCAAGTTGCCACAGGGAATGGAATGGAAAATCAACGAATGGACCGAGAATCTTTATACGGTGCCTCAGGACGATCCATACGCGTTGGCACCGGGATCGAAGTTCACGTGGACACGGCTGCGCGCCGTGGGTGGCCGGACGCTGGTGTGGGGCCGGGAATCGGGACGTTTCGGAGTGCTGGATTTCAAGCCGAAGAGTCTGCAGGATGGATTCGGTGAGGATTGGCCCATCAGCTATGAGGATTTGGCGCCATATTACGACCAGGTTGAGACGATGATTGGGGTAGCCGGAGGAGGTGAAGACGTCTACAACTCGCCCGCAAACGCGAAGACGCTGCCGGCATTTCGACCGCGATGCGGCGAGTGGCTTATCAAGAAGGGCGCGGCCAAGCTAGGAATCAAGACGGCGCCATTTCCGCTGGCGGTACTCAGCAAGCCGTACGACGGCCGCCTTGCTTGCCACTATTGTGGCGCCTGCAACTACGGATGCGATACAGCTTCACGCTTTAGCACTCTAGAAGTGCTTTTTCCAAAGCTCAAGAAAATGGGGAACTTCACGCTGCGAACGAACGCCGCGGTACACCGGGTATTGCTCGACGGTTCTACGGGGAAGGCGCGAGGAGTTTCATTTATCGATACCACAAACAAACAGGAGTATGAGGCGTACGGAAAATGCGTCGTTCTGGGCGCTTCCATGGTGGAATCCATCCGAATTCTTTTTAACTCACGTACCCGCGAGTTCCCGCAAGGCTTGGCGAACTCCAGCGGCACGCTCGGCCGATATCTGATGGAACATGTCGCTTTCAACGAAATTGAGGGATTCTTCCCTCAGCTTGCGGGACGCCCATCAACAAACGACGATGGACCCGGCGCGAATAGTTTGTATATCCCACGCTACAACTACGGAAAGAAGAACAACAAGTTTCTCCGGGGCTACCGGTTCACTTTCTCCACGGGTTGCACAATGGGGCCTGGGCCGGGTTCACATTTGCCGGGCTTCGGTGCTGCGTTCAAGAAACGAATCAAGGATCTGTATCCTGCAGGCGTCACCATCAGCGGCTATGGCGAAGGACTACCTTTTGATTGGAACTACGTGGAAATTGATCCCGGCGGACTAACCGACCGGGACGGGATTCCTCAGGTTCGTTTTCATACCAATGCAGAATACGATCACTCGTTTGCCATGCGCGATGAAATGTACGGCCAGATGGAGGAAATCCTAAAGGCCTCCGAGGCCGAAATTCTACCCTACGAGAAGAAGAATCCGTATCCGCTCGGAAGTGTGACGCATGAAGCGGGAGGTGCGCGCATGGGAGAGAATCCGAAGACTTCGGTGCTTGATAATTGGAACCGTTGCCACGACATAAAAAATCTGCTGGTGGTGGACGCGGCTTGTTTCACGTCTCACCCGGAAAAATCCGTTACGCTTACGATCATGGCGCTGTCTCTTCGCGCCAGCGATCATTTGGCAGAAGAGATCCGGCTCGGGAACGTTTAAGAGCTATTGCTGCCCCGAGGGAATCAGCGTCGAGCGCATGGAAGCGAAAATTTGGATAATGAACTCAACCAAGGCAAATCGGCTTGTTCTTTTACTGGGGCTCTCATCAGCACTCTCGGCGCAAGACTGGCGATTTTATGGTGGTGACGCCGGCGGAAGGCGATCCTCGCCGCTCAGGCAGATTACTCGCCAGAACGTTTATAGCTTGAAAAGAGCGTGGACTTATCACATGGGGGAGGCAGACCGCGAAGGCAACGGCACAGATCGGCATCGCGTTGCTCCGTTTGAATCCACTCCCCTGGTGATAGACGACCTGCTCTATTTTTCCACTCCCTCAAATCGTGTGATCGCACTCAATGCGGAGAGCGGCCAAGAGATATGGCAGTTTGATCCGCAAACCGGACGCGCGGGACCGCGGCAGTTCTTCCAGCACCGAGGGGTTGCTTACTGGCAGAGCAAGTCAGGAGGGGACCGTCGAATTCTATTTGGCACGTTCGACGGGCGATTGATCGCGCTGGACGCGAAGACGGGCAAACTATGCCCCAATTTCGGAAAGGACGGCGTGGTCGATCTGCGTCGAGGAGCAGCGGAGGCATATCCCAGTGCGGAGTATTCCGTCACGTCGCCACCGGCCGTCTATCAAGATCTGGTCATTACCGGAGCGGCGGTTCCCGAGTATCCATCAAAAGGACCTAGCGGCGTGGTGCGTGCATTTGACGTCCGTTCGGGCAAGCTCGCCTGGACGTTTCACACCATTCCCCGGCCGGGAGAGGTCGGACACGAAAGTTGGGAGAAAGACGCGTGGAAGGATCGCACCGGCGCAAATGTCTGGTCGCTTATCAGCGTCGACGCTGAACGCGGTCTAATTTTTCTGCCCATTGGCTCAGCTTCATACGATTTCTACGGCGCAGACCGCAAAGGTATGGATCTGTTCAGCAACTGCTTGGTAGCCCTCGAGGCTGCCAGCGGCAAGCTCGTCTGGTACTACCAGATGGTGCACCACGATATCTGGGATTACGATATGCCCGCGCAGCCCATGCTGATCACAGTGCGGCGCAACGGCCTGGAAATTCCTGCGGTTGCCCAAGTCACGAAGATGGGGTTCGTATTTATTCTCGATCGGCTTACCGGGAACCCGCTGTTCCCCGTCGAGGAGCGCCAAGTCCCTCATAGTGATGTTCCCGGCGAAGCCGCTTGGCCGACACAACCTTTCCCGGTGAAGCCCCCAGCTCTGGTCCGACAGTCTTTGGCTGAAACCGACGTCAGCACGGTAACGCCGGAATCCAATCGGTATTGCGCAAATCTGTTCCATGCACTCGAGAACCACGGAATGTATAGCCCTTACGGACGCAAGTTGACATTAGTGATGCCTGGCACATTGGGCGGAGCGAACTGGTCCGGTGGTTCTTTTGATGGGGCGTCTGGTTATTTGTTCGTCAATGCAAATGAGTTGGGCGCCATTGGCGCGATGGAACCCCAGGCAGCTGATGCACCGGAGCAATACCGGCGCGGATCAAAGGATGGCGAGTACGCCCGCTTTTGGGACCAACATCAATGGCCATGCCAGAAGCCGCCTTGGGGAACGCTCACCGCGGTGGACGTGAATAAAGGCGAGATCGCCTGGAAAGTGCCACTGGGAGTTGTCGATGAGCTGAAGATGACCACTGGGGCTCCTAACCTTGGCGGTTCGATCGTGACCGACGGCGGGGTGGTATTCATTGGGGCGACCACCGACAGCCGTTTCCGCGGATTCGACGCGCTGACTGGAGAGCAACTCTGGTCTGCTACCATCGAGGCAAGTGGGCACGCCACTCCCATCACTTACATGGGCAAAAAGACCGGCAAACAATTTGTGGTGATTGCAGCTGGAGGAGGCGGATATTTTAGAGGGAAAGTTTCCGATGCTCTGGTGGCGTTTGCACTCCCGGAATAGCAGGGCATATCAATTCCCAATCTGAAGAGATGTTTGCTCCGCCGAGGCAGCGTCATCCACGCACTGGGAATGGAGAAATCACGATGTTTTCATCAACGGTCAAAATTAGATTCTCCGTACTCCGCAGAACGCGATCAAAGTTGATAGCCGGAATCAGTTGCGCAGTCCTCGTGATGCTGGCAACAGGAACATCGGGAATTGCACAATCGAACATCGTTGTTGTTCGGCCCAAAGAAATTCGCGACGTGTTGGTAAATCCAGGAATGGGGATTACGACTTTTCAGAGGTTCAACGGCCAGGCGACGAACCCCCCTTTGAAGTGGTCCGAGGTCGGTCCGGTCACGAAGCTGCCGCAAGCGCCCGCGAAGCCGGATTTTCCGGAAACCTCAATCTCGTATTGCCGCTGGTATTGGAACGTCCTCGAGACGGAACCTGGCAAGTTTCATTGGGAGATTGTGGATCTCGCATTGGAAGAAGCTCGAGTCCATGGACAAACTCTTGCCATCCGCCTAATGCCATACTCCAACCAGGATCCGCTCCCTGCGTGGTATCGAAACTCGGAGGCCCGGCGTGCCAACAAACAGACAGACAAGGACGGAGAAATCTGGCAGCCGGATTTTAGCGACCCGCTATTTCTGAAGCACTGGGGGGAGCTTGTCGCTGAGGCCGGAAAACGATACGACGGGAACCCCTATCTGGACAGCGTGGATATTTCTTCCGTGGGCTATTGGGGAGAGGGCTGGAGTCCCTACATGCCGCCATTTCCATTTCAAAAGGAGCTCATTGATATTTGGCTGAATGCGTTTCAGCGCACGCCTTTGTTGATGAACTTTGATGAGCAACAGGCGCTCACTTATGGGGCTCAGCACGGCGCGGGATGGAGGCTTGATTGCCTGGGGGACATGCGCACAAACTCAGACAATGAATATTTTCCCGCTGAAATGTTGGAAATCTACCCGCAGCAGGTGGTGCGTGCCGGAATTCAGGACGTTTGGCAACGCAGTCCGGTGTCGCTGGAAGTTTGTTTTACGGTTGCGGGCTGGAAGGAGAAAGGCTACGACGTCGACTACATTCTTGATCAAGCACTTCGCTGGCATGTGAGCTCCGTGAACATAAAGTCCTCTCCGATTCCGTCCGAATGGAAAAGTCAATTCGAAAGTTTTCAAAAGAAGATGGGGTACCGTTTTATTTTGCGGCGATTCGAATTCCCAAAAGCGGTTAGCGCCGGCTCGATGATGCCGATTCACATGTGGTGGTTGAACGCTGGAGTCGCCCCTATTTACAGAGAATTCTCGCTGGCCGTTGAACTGCGATCTGCCAAGTCGGTGACCACTATTAGAATCCCTGTGGACGTTCGTAAATGGCTTCCAGGAGACGCGGTATTTGACGGCACGTTGTTTGTTCCGGAAAATCTGAAAGAGGGCGCTTACGAAGTCCGCATTGCGATGCTGGATCCAAGAACAGGACAATCGGCTATTCGATTGGCGATTGAGGGCCGACAAGACGACGGCTGGTACGGCATGGGGTCGCTCACGGTAAAAAGGTGGTGATCCATTTCACACCTCCGTGAAGTCGGCGACAAGGGCGATCGGTTGAGTGCACTAGCGAACCGCGGAGAAGAAGGATGATCCGGCCCTGCATCATGGCCGTGCTGGCTGGTGCGCTTGCCTGTTCGACGGCAGCAGCGGACGATCCACCGCCACCGCAAAGTTTTTTGGTCCGTGAAAAGCCCTTGTCGCCGGGGCCACGCATAACCCCTTTCCTGCAGTATCAAGCGGACCAAGCGTGGCGCGAAGACGACGAACGCCAAAAAGCGTGGGACGCCATCCATGACCAGCGAGAATTGCTAAAAACGCAAGACCGGCTGCGGCAAAAACTCCTGCAAATGATCGGTGGCTTGCCGGCGGTAAAAACGGATCTGCATGCGCGTGTCACCGGCAGGATTCAGATGGATGGGTTCTCTGTCGAAAAACTGATCTTTCAAAGTTTGCCAGGCGTCTATGTCACGGCGCTCGTTTACGTGCCGGATGATCACTCAACGAAGCATCCTGCCGTGCTGGTGCCTGCGGGGCACGCACCCGATGGAAAATTCCACTACCAAGCGCTGAGTCAAAGATTGGTGGGGCGAGGGTATGTCGTGATCTCCTGGGATCCCGTTGGGCAGGGTGAACGCAGCCAGTTCTGGGATGCATCAGTTGGTAAGAGCCGCTATAACCTGGTCTGTGGCGAACACGCGGTGGTGGGGAACCTTGCCTATCTAGCCGGAGCGAATCTTGCCAGATGGGAGATATGGGATGGCATTCGCGCGGTCGATTATCTGCTCACCCGCCCTGAAGTTGACAGTGAACGAATCAGCATCACCGGAACGAGTGGCGGCGGCTTCCAGGCTAGTCTGATTGCCGCTCTCGATGAGCGCATAAAAGTCGCCGTGCCTTCATGTTATATCAGCGCATTGCCGATGAGAATTTCTAACCGCATATTTGCCGACCCAGACAGCGATCCGGAGCAGGATTTGTTTGGCATGATTTCAAGTGGTATGGACCATCCCGGGTTGCTGCTGCTGATGTATCCGCGGCCCGTAATGGTGGCCGCCGCGGTACTCGATTTTTTCCCGATTGAAGGCACGCGCAAGAGCGTCCGCGAAGTGCGAAGGTTGTACGAGCGGTTCGACCGCACAGACCGGATAGCGATGGTCGAAGGCTATCACACGCATCAATTTTCATCGGAAAATCAGGAAGCCGCACTCGACTTTCTCGATCATTTCAATCAGATGCCGCTTCGGCACGGACTTCCTCCCGTGAAGGAACTCACTGATAGAACTTTGCAATGCACCCGAACAGGGCAGGTCGTGCTGGATTACGGCGACGCAAGGAGTTTGATGACGGTGATCCGAGAGTATTACGAGGAGCACAAGACTGGACTGAGATACAGCCTCGCGAAGGAATACTACGGTGACAAATACAGCGGAGTGAAAGCGTGGCACCTGAGCGAATACACCGGCGTCCCGGCCGGGAAAGAGCAGATTACTTGGGAAGCCATGGGGAGCTCAAACCCAGAAAGGGTCTCGATTGACCGTTATATGTTGCGCCATAGCAGCCTGCTTGAAATGCCGCTGCTCTACATTCACAAGTCCGCCACTGAGAGCGGAAAAGTCCTGTTGTGGTTCCGCGATGCCGGCAAAGCGACCGCGGAAGATTGGCCCGAGATCAAGAATTACGTGGATGAAGGTTACGATATTGTGTCGTTTGATTTCCGCGGTCTCGGTGAGACCCGTATGCCGTACACAGCGGTTTCCCAGGATGATCCGGCATTGGGTACGATGGATTTTGATCATGGCTATGTCAATTCCATTTCGGGCGTGTTGGCAAATCACGTGTACAATGCGCTTCTGAACGGCAGGCCGTATTTTCTGCAAATGATTGAGGATTCAGAAATCGCCAGTCGATTTGCCCGTGAGAAACTGGGGGCAAAAACAGTGGCTGTAGTTGCCCCGGGCGATGCATATACGCTCGCGAGCGCTGTTGCCGAGACGCTACCCGGCATCGAGCTCTTGCCTCGGCCAGGCGCGAAGGTCTTGAAATGGTCTGAAATTGTAGAGCAGGAACGGGAAAATTGGCCCATACAGTATCTAATGCCTTCGGGAGCTTATTTTCACTAGGCGAAGTGTTTTTTTTGTGCTCCCAGGGTCCGACTGCCATCTGTCGGTTCACAGCGGGTCTCCATTAATTCAC
>Ga0209118_1001665_pt1 | contig 10101 bp, 7 predicted proteins | sample BlaSpr_A8_Ref_M1_FD_187988 | JGI IMG/M metagenome (GOLD analysis project Ga0209118, IMG submission 187988) | Forest soil microbial communities from Thunder Bay, Ontario, Canada - Black Spruce, Ontario site 2_A8_Ref_M1 (SPAdes) (version 2) | ecosystem: Environmental > Terrestrial > Soil > Boreal...
GAAGAATTTCATAACATCGTGGGAAAAGTGGCGCTGGCGACGGTGGTGCTGAGTTCCATTGGCCTTCTGGTGGGCGGAATCGGCGTGATGAATATCATGCTGGTGAGCGTGACGGAGCGGACGCGCGAGATTGGAATTCGCAAAGCGATTGGGGCCAAGAGTGGGGACATTACCTGGCAGTTTCTCCTGGAGGCGATGACGCTGACAGGGGCCGGAGGCGTTATTGCGCTCCTACTCGTCAACGCTCTGGTGTTGTTGATCCGCGTGACGCTTGAGTGGCCCGGGTCGGTTCCACTGTGGGCGGCAGCAACGGGCGTTGCCGTCAGCGTGAGTATCGGATTGATCTTTGGCGTGTGGCCGGCGATGAAAGCGGCGAAACTCGATCCGGTCGAAGCGCTTCGCTACGAATAGCTGGATCGATTCTTTTCGCTCTTCTTAACTCCCCAACAACCTTCAGTGCAGGCTACTTTACCAGCGCGGTGGTTCTTACCGCACCGGAGGAGTGTTCGGAGGCCAGCGCCGGCGCGCCGGGCCAGATGACCTCAAGGGCGAGTTCACGCCGAATGAGCAACTTGGCGTGGCGAGTGACACGGACGCCCAGAGTGTTTGCAACATCAGCGTGAGTTTCCGCGAAGCCTTCTTTTTCCAGTTGAAGGCTCCTGTCCGGTTTGTAAAGCGCCACACGGAATTGATGCGGTCCTGCGGGAAGCGGGTGCTCGAAATGCATCGGCTGGCCTTGCTTCCCCGCCGCCAAGTCCGCCGAGAAGAGTAATTCGCGGTCCGCGAAGACAGTCAAGGTGCCTTCACTGACCACTGAAGTAATTTCAATCTGAAGGCCGGAATGGGGAGCTGCCTGGGCTGGGGGTTCTTTGATAAGTGGCAAAGCGGGAAGAGCGGCAAAAAACGCGGTCGAAGGTGGGTTCTGCAAGCCGCTGGGTCGTTTTTCACGAGCGATAGCATGCTTTGCGGAACGATTCGACGGCGCTGGAGAATTCTTTTGCTCACCTGCCGGAGGTGATGTGGCGGGGGCGTCTGGCGGGGGAGCGGCAGTTACCGTTTGCCATGCGAAGATCAACGCATCAGGCGGCACGGCTGACGTGAATCGAAGACCCGCGGGAGGCGGAGGAATTACAAGCCGGGCGCGGACGGAGCGAATCAACGGAAAGCTCAAGGCGAGCAGGAGGCAAGCAGCTGCGACGATCCAGACTTCTTGCTGACCCGTTGGTTTCGACCACCAGGATTTCCGTTTGATTTTCGTTGCAGCAGGCTGCGCGTGGGATCGCGCGAGCGGATACAGGGCAGAGGCCAGCTCATCGCAGGAAGCAAAGCGATCTGTGGGGTTCTTGGCGAGGCAGCGAGCCACGACGCGGTCGAGATCCGGCGTCACCGCAGGATTGCGCCGCGAAGGCCGTTCGGGGTCGGCATTCAGAATCTGGGCGCAGACCGCACCGAGAGAACTGCCATCGAAGGGTTTTACACCTGTCAACATCTGATAAAGCACAATTCCGAGAGCAAACTGATCGGAGCGCGGATCTAGAGGTTGGCCCTGAATCTGCTCCGGCGCCAGGTACGCGGGGGTGCCCATCAGCCGGCCGGAGCCGGAAATATGCGAGGCAAAGCGCGCGATACCGAAGTCGCCGAGCTTTACTTTGTTTTCCGCGGTGACGAGGATGTTGCCTGGTTTGACGTCGCCGTGAATGATTCCGGCGCGGTGGGCCAACGCCAGCGCGCTGGCCAGATCGGCAACCCAGGCGCAGGCACGCTGGGCCGTCAGGGTGGACGGTACGAGATGGTCTTCCAACGTTTTGCCGGCGACGTATTCCATCACCAGGAACGGTATGCCCTGCTCGTTGATGCCAACGTCGTATAGCTGGACGATGCAAGGATTGGAAAGCTGGCCGATGATCTGAGCTTCGCGGAGGAACTGCTGCTCAAGGCCTTCGCCGAAACTGTTTGAAAAGATTTTGATGGCGACGATGCGGCCAATGACGTTGTCCCGCGCTTTCTCGACACGACTTGTGGCTCCGGAACCGAGGTGTCCGAGAGTCTCGTAGCGCTCCTTTTGCAGGGTAATCATCATGCAGAGCGCAGCAGACGCGCAGCGCGGTCGCGCAGTCCGTTGGAGTGCGGCACAGGAGCGGGAGCCGTCTTGCGGCGCGCGAGAGGATAGAGTTCCTCGGCAAGAGCTTCGGCCGTTGCATAACGAGCCGCCGGATCCTTCGCCAGGCAGCGCGCGACGACTTCGTCAAATCCCGATGGCACGGAAGGATTGGCGTGCGACGGCGGCAGCGGCGTCGAAGAGAGAACACGTCCGCAAATGCCCTGAAGTGATTCGGCATCGAACGGACGCTTGCCCGTCACCATCTCGTAGAGAACGACGCCTAGGGAAAAAAGATCGGAGCGCGCGTCCTGGGGTTTACCCATGATTTGCTCGGGGCACCAGTAGGCAGGTGTGCCGAGAAGTGGAGTAGCAGTGGAATCGCGGCTGGCGAGGCGGGCCATGCCGAAGTCCATCAGCTTCACGCGGCCGTCATCGGTGATGAGCATATTCGCGGGCTTGACGTCACCGTGAATCACACCTTTGCGGTGCGCCACGCTAAGCGCGGAGGCCACTTCCGCGGCCCAGGAGCAGGCCTTGGCAAAGGGGATGCTGCCCCTTTCCAAAATGCGATCGAGAGGCTGACCATCCAGAAATTCCATGACCAGGTAGGGCGTTTGCGTGGCTTCGTCGATGCCCATATCGTGAAGCGTGATGATGGAGGGATGGGAAAGCTGGCCGACGACGCGTGCTTCCTGAATGAAGCGCAAGCGCGCTTCGCCTTTGGCCAAATCCTTGGGGAAGAGCTTGATGGCGACGAGGCGGCCGATCATGGGATCGTGAGCGCGTGCCACACGGCCATGGGCCCCGGTGCCGATGATTTCGAGAATTTCGTAGCGTCCGACTAGCACGACGGTTCTCCCTCAGATATCCCAAGTTCCTTGTCCGTAGAATAATGACGGAAGGGGTTGTTCTATTAAATGAAGCTGGCGTCCTGTTGAGAAGGGTACGGAAGTACTAGTGGAAAAACGGGTTCTAAGTTCCTGGTTTTCAGTGCTAGGTCAGAACAGAAGATTCTTGCGCGGAAAGTTCCCGATTGCTCCGCAGGCGAGGGGGTGCAAGGTAGACTGCCATCGGGTCCGCCCGAGCGGTTAGAAAGACCAAAGGGGGCACCCCCTGTTTTTTTGGCAAAGAGTGCACAAGTGACTGATTCTAAAGGGCCCAAAAGATGCTCCAAATCGCCCTGATGGCAAAGAGTGCACAAATGAGTTAAATGAAAAGGGTTAAGGCTAGCTGAAAGGCGAATGGTTAGCTGATGAAGTAGGGGCAGAACAGAATGGAACTCCGAATTTTCACCTACAGTTAAGTATACCATGGGATAACAAAAGGTCAAGGAAAATTAGTTAGGTTGGGGGAGGAACGGGCGATCCCGCAGGTGGGGGTTGGGGAGGCAGGGTTCGGAATGGAGCGAGACCGGGCGCAGAATTCAACCGCGCAGGGAAATCGTGGACAAAAGTTTTCATAGAAGGGTGCCACAAGCCGTTGAAACCGAAGAAATACATTTCTCGTATGGCTTGTTCCGCAGTCCATTTTTGAGAAACCATGCGAAAGGTGGCGATGAAAACGCCGGTGCGATCGTCACCGAAATGGCAGTGCACGAAGATTTTTTGCCCCGGATTGTCGTGGAGAAGAGAGAGAAATTGCACGACCTGTTCGTCGGTTGGGGGAGACCAGCCATCTACAGGAATGTGGACGAAGCGCATGCCGAGCGATTCGGCACGCTGGCGCTCCCAGTTGATTTTTTCGCGGTCCTCGGCGCGCAGATCGACGAGAGTGGTGATGCCCAGGATTTTCAGCTCAGAGAGGCCCATTTCTTTGGGCTGGGCGCCGCGAAACAGGACATCCGTGATTTTCCCGGCGTTAGGAATTCCGGTGATGTGGAGTTTCTGTCCATGAGCAGCCGGCGCGATGGGTGTGGGTGAGCCTGGAGGAGCGGATTGCGCAAAAAAAGGAAGAGGAAAAATAAAAAAGATGGCGAGCGATGGCAAAGTGCGGTTCATCTTGAAAAGGATGCAGGAAGTGTAGCGTGAGAGGCAACCATGCCAAAAGTGTTGATGTGTAAGTGGTTGAGCAGGAATAGCACCACTACAAATAGACGTAGTACGAAAACGTCAACCACATTTTGCGATTTCCTCTTGACAGGAAATTCATAATTGTTGATACTTCGATTCCAGATTCGGGGGACGTGGAAGCGCCAGACGGACCGAGTCGGGGATCAATCCAGGTCCGTGCGAACCCACGAAGCGGCCCGGGTTCTAAGCGAAAAAATCGAGCGCGAAGTACCTGCTCCGCGCCCGTATTTGAGGCGGAGCATCTGCTGTTAGGCTGAGTGCGAAGCACCGGCCAGCGGCAGAGCATTGGCGTTTTGCGCTGGAACTTAAGCGCGACCGTACTGCGGTCGGCTTTTTTTTCGGTGCCCGCTTTCACGCTCCGATCGAATGTTCTAAGGTTGCGTCAACTTCAGCTCCAGACCCTGAAGCAAAGCGTGGCGCCTCTGTGGGACGCAGAGGAGTAAAATGTAGGGGTGCCCCCGTGCGAGTGGGGACCCAAAGGCGCGGAGGGAAAGATGGCAACAGTGAAACATGCATTGAGCGGGAATTCACCTGCCACGGTTGAGGCAGAAGAGAAAACAGCGGGTGGCGCGAGAAAAGGTCTGAGTTTCCAGCGGTATTTTACCGATGGCGAGAAGTCTCCTTTCGACGCGGTCGAATGGGAGAAGCGCACGGCGTTGATTGGAAACGAGAAAGGCGTGGCGATCTTCCGACAGGAAGACGTTGAGGTGCCGAAGAGTTGGTCGCAAACGGCGACGAACATCGTCACCAGCAAGTATTTCCACGGAAAGCCCGGAACGGCGCAGCGCGAAGGATCGGTACGGCAACTGATCGGGCGCGTGGTGAATACCATCGTGCGCTGGGGCGAAGAGTGCGGGTATTTTGCAGATGCGGGGTCGCGGGATGCATTCCGCGATGAGCTGGCGCACCTGCTGGTCGAGCAGAAGATGGCCTTCAATTCCCCGGTTTGGTTCAACGTGGGGGTACAGCCGAAGCCGCAGTGCTCGGCGTGCTTCATCAACTCGGTCAACGACAACATGGAATCGATCATGGGGCTGACGCGGACCGAAGGAATGCTTTTCAAGTGGGGTTCCGGCACAGGAACGAATTTTTCGACGCTGCGCGGGAGCAAGGAAACGCTGAGCGGCGGCGGGATCGCATCGGGTCCGGTGAGCTTCATGAAGGGCTTCGATGCCTTCGCAGGCGTGATCAAAAGCGGCGGAAAAACGCGGCGCGCGGCCAAGATGGTGATCTTGAACATCGATCACCCGGATATCGTCGAGTTCATCGAATGCAAGATGAAAGAAGAGCGCAAGGCCCATGTGCTGATCGAGCAGGGCTACGACAGCTCGATCGACGGCGACGCATACGCTTCGATCTTTTTTCAGAATGCGAACCATTCGGTGCGCGTAACGGACGACTTCATGCGCGCGGTGGTGGAGGACAAGGATTGGTGGACGAAGAACGTCATCGACGGGCAGCCGAATGAAAAGCTGCGGGCGCGCGATTTGATGATGAAGATTTCAGATTCGACGTGGCGGTGCGGCGATCCCGGGATGCAGTACGACACGACGGTCAACCGGTGGCATACGTCGAAGAACACCGCGCGGATCAATGCATCGAATCCGTGCAGTGAGTACATGTTCCTGGATGACACGGCGTGCAACCTGGCTTCGTTGAACTTGATGAAGTACGTGAACGCCAGCGGGCAGTTCGACGTTGTGGCGTTCAAGCATGCGGTGGACGTGACGATTACGGCGCAGGAAATCCTGGTGGACAACGCGAGTTACCCGACGCCGAAGATTGAAGAAAATTCGCATAACTTCCGGCCGCTCGGGCTTGGCTATGCCAACCTTGGCGCGCTGCTCATGTCGATGGCGTTGCCATACGACTCACCGGAGGGACGGGACGTTGCCGGAGCGATCACCGCGCTGATGTGCGGTGAAGCGTACGCGCAGTCTTCGAGAATTGCGGAGCGCATGGGGCCATTCCCGGGCTACGCAGTGAACCGCGAGCCGATGCTGGACGTGATCCGCATGCACCGCGACGCGATGCGCGGGATCCAGCCGGAGCACGTGCAGACGGAATTGTTCATGGCCGCGCAGGAATCGTGGGACACCGCGCTGGCGCTCGGCGAAAAGCATGGCTACAAGAATTCGCAGGTGACCGTGTTGGCGCCGACGGGCACGATCGGTTTCATGATGGATTGCGACACGACCGGAATCGAGCCGGACTTGGCGCTCGTGAAGTACAAAAAACTCGTGGGTGGCGGGTTGATCAAAATCGTGAACAACACCGTGCCGCAGGCGCTGATGAAGCTGGGCTACACGCCGGTGCAGACCAGCGAGGTCGTTACCTACATCGACAAGAGTGGAAAGATCGAAGGCGCACCGCACCTGAAGATGGAAGATTTACCGGTGTTCGATTGCTCGCTGGCGCCGCTGGGCGGCGGCCGGTCGATCACCTGGACCGGGCACGTGAAGATGATGGCGGCGGCGCAGCCGTTCCTCTCCGGGGCCATTTCGAAGACCATCAACATGCCGGAGGAATCAACCATCGAAGACATCTCGAACGCGTATATTGAATCGTGGAAGGTGGGGCTGAAGGCCGTGGCCATCTATCGCGACAATTCGAAGCGTTCGCAGCCGCTCAACGCCGGCGGGAAGCAAGAAGAAAAGCAGGCGGAAGCCGCGGCCGTGGTGGAACCCATGCAACGTGAGCTATTTGCGCGGAAACAGCGCGAGAAGATGCCGGTGGAACGCGCGTCGGTGACGCACAAGTTCGGCGTGGGCGGGCACGAAGGTTATATCACCGTCGGGATGTATGACGACGGGCGACCGGGCGAGATCTTCATCAAGATGTCCAAGGAAGGCTCGACGCTCTCCGGCGTGATGGACGGACTGGCGCTGACCATTTCGCTGGGCTTGCAGTATGGCGTGCCGCTGAAAGTGTTCGTGGACAAGCTGGTGAACACGCGGTTCGAACCATCGGGTATCACCGCGAATGCCAACATCCGGTTTGTTTCGTCGGTGCTGGACTACATCGCGCGGTGGCTGGGCGGGCGATTCATCTCCGCGGACTATTTGAAGTTGAATGCACGGGCGCCAGTGGAGAATGCCGCAACGGCCGCTCCGGCGGCGGTACTGCCGGCGATGACGCAGGCCAAACTGGATGCGATGCAAATGGCATTGTCGGCCTCAAGACCGAGCAACGCACACGAAGGTGCGCCGACGTGCAGCGAGTGCGGCATGCTGATGGTGCCGAATGGCGCGTGCTTCAAATGCGAAAACTGCGGCAGCACGAGCGGTTGCAGCTAAGGAGCCAGGGACAGGTGAGACCACACAAACGATGAGCTCACTCTCCTCCGGATCAGGAGTTGCAGCACGACTCGCCCCGGTAAAACCCAAGGCCCACGGGTTCCTGCACATTGTGCGGCATGGCGGGGGACCCAAGGCCATTTACATCGTGACTTATCAACGGCTGGATAGCGACGGCTCGCCGCCGAAGCCGATACTGGCGGAAGGCGCGCAGGCGCTGATCGAATTGCTGGAACGCATCGGCGTGGATTTTCATTTGAAAGAAGTGCGCGGTGCGCTGGAAGATATTCTTCGGCTCGGCTCAGCCAACATCCCCGATCTATGGCTCAGCGACGAGGAGATGCTCGAGAAAGGCCTCGTCGAGGGCTAGGATCAACTACAAGTAGACAGAAAAGGCCGGAGCAAGCACTGCTCTGGCCTTTTTTGTTTTTGCGTAGTTTGTAGACCGCCAGATTGCACAAGGAAACGGAAAGCAGCCGATTCCTTCCCCTCGCGCAGGCCAGGGATAGTCCTCCTGAAACGTTTTGCTAGCGTGGACGGGGACGGAGGGGCGGGCGAGCGGTGAGCGAGCGTGGGCGCATGCGGAAGCGCGGACCGAGCGGCGGGGGAACGTTGCGGAGGAAGTCGCCACAGCAGGGGCAACGGCCGTCGCTGCCAAGGGGAGTGGTGATGTCGGCGCGCATCCACTGACCGCGGGCTTCGCATTGCGGATTGATACACTGCACCGTGAAGCCGGGCAAAAATTGCATTTTTTCTCCCCCAAAGGCCGCAAAGCTCAGATTGATTCACGTGCGACCGTTTGGCAGTCGCGCCTGATAAAGTTCTGAGCTCCCCTAGGCGGCCAAGACCCGCGCGAAAACAGCGCCGAACAAAAAGAAAGTGATAGCGGGGATTGTGCCGCGAGCGACCTGTGGTGTCAAGAGAAAAGGCTACAAGATGTTGTGGTGAGGTTGCTTGAGAGAAGAAAACCCGAAGATGAGGAGGGCCGCAAAGAAGTACGAAGATATTCGTTGACAATACGAAGCTCTTCGTAATAGCCTCTGCGCATGAACCAAGAACCTCTGCAAAGGCCAACGGCTTCCGAGCTGGAAATCCTGCGAGTGCTCTGGGAGCGCGGGCCTTCTACGGTCCGCGATGTCTACGAAGCACTCCGTGAAAAGAAAGACCTCGGCTATACCACCGTCCTGAAGCTGTTGCAAATCATGACTGTCAAGGGAACTGTGCGCAGAAACGAAGAGCAGCGGGCCCACGTTTATGAAGCATGCCAGCCGGCGACGGAGACAAAACGGCAACTCGTCGGGGACGTGCTGCAGAGGGTGTTCAAGGGCTCGGCAAGCGAATTGATGATTCATGCGCTGGAGGGCCGGCGAACGTCCAAGGAAGAGCTGAATGAGCTGCGCCGTCTCCTGGACGAGTACGAGGGGAGAAGCCGATGAGCTACGTAGCGAATTGGATTTCGCCGGATGTTTTGCGGACGCTCGGCTGGACCTTGTTGCATTTCCTCTGGCAAGGCGCGGGGCTGGCGGCACTGTTTGCCGTGGCGAGCGCGGTATGCCGTAGCGCATCGGCGCGTTACGCGCTGGCGGTGAGCGCGCTCGTTTTGATGCTAGTGACGCCGGTCGTCACATTCACGTGGTTGCGCGCCCAAACGATTCCGGCCGTGCAGACTGGGGCGGAAGGAGCTTCGACGTGGGCGGAAACGTCCACCCAAAACGCGACCGCACTGTCAGGCTCCCACGCCCCTGTCGCGGAAAGTCGAACCTTGCAGCCGATGGCAATGTTGTGGCTTGTGGAGGCTTGGTTCCTGGGCGTTCTCGTTTTGAGTCTCAGAACCGCAGGGGGATTGTTTGTGATCGAGAGAATGCGGCGCAAACAGATCAAGCCGGTGGGGGAAGAGCTTTACGAAAGATGTCTAGCACTGCAGCGGAGCATGGGTCTCGATCGCATCATCCGGTATTGCGAGTGCCATCGGCTGGATGCTCCAGCCGTGCTGGGATGGTTTCGCCCCGTGGTGCTGCTGCCGGCGAGGGCGCTGACCGGCTTGACCGAAGAACAAATCGAAGCGGTTATTGCGCATGAGCTGGCCCACATCCGCCGTCTCGATTGCTTCGTGAATCTTTTCCAGATTGCCACGGAAACGCTGCTGTTCTATCACCCGGCGGTCTGGTGGGTGAGCCAGCGGATTCGCGCCGAACGCGAGAACTGCTGCGACGATGACGCCATCGCGATTTGCGGCGACGCCGTGAATTACGCGCGGGCGCTCACGTTGATGGAAGGATGGCGGACGGCTCCTGCATTGATGATGGCGGCCAATCGCAGCCCGCTGGCGGCGCGGGTGATTCGGCTGCTCGGATGGGATGGAGCTGCGGGGAGAATGCGCGTGGCGGGGCTGGCGGGCAGCTTCGTTTGTCTTGCTGGGGCGCTGCTGGCAGGCAACGCGTTCCTCGGCGTGGCGCAAGCGGCACTGGGAGCCGGCGCGTCTGCGAAACAGGAGCAAGGTAGTGGCAGCGTGATTGTTGTCCGGCCGGAGCCTGCCGCGGCGAAGGAGCGCGCGGCGCAAGCCCCGAAACCTTCAGGATCGGCCGAAGCAAAAGCGCAGACGAACAGAGAAAAAGATCAGAAGACGACCAATGCG
>Ga0209118_1001667_pt1 | contig 10094 bp, 7 predicted proteins | sample BlaSpr_A8_Ref_M1_FD_187988 | JGI IMG/M metagenome (GOLD analysis project Ga0209118, IMG submission 187988) | Forest soil microbial communities from Thunder Bay, Ontario, Canada - Black Spruce, Ontario site 2_A8_Ref_M1 (SPAdes) (version 2) | ecosystem: Environmental > Terrestrial > Soil > Boreal...
TCGCAAGGACGAGCGGACGGTGCTACCGGCGGTTTGGAACACCACGCGGTTGCCCTGGCGGAGCCTGTTCAAGCTGAGCGGCAAGATGGTCACGCCGCGCCCCAATCTGTTCTTCAACCGCAAGATCGGTCCTCAGCGCACGGGCCGCGGGCTGAAGGTGCCGCTTTCTGCATTCAAAGCCTTGAAGGATCGGTTCGGCTGCACGGTGAACGACGCGGTACTCGCGGTTGTCTCGGAAGGCCTCTACCGGTGGTTCAAGCTCCGCGGCGAGAGGGTGCCCGAGAAGGTGCGTGTGTTCTGTCCGGTGAGCGTGCGCGGAGACGATAGCCGGGGCCGCCTCGGCAATCAGATCAGTGGCATGGTGCTCGAGCTGCCGACCGGCGACCTGACGATTGAGGAGCGATTGCGAAGCATCAAGATCACGACCGGCGACCTGAAGCGAACGCGTCAGGCGGTCGCTGCCGACAAGCTCGCCGGCCTTGCGGATTGGGCGCCACCAACGCTCCTGGTGCTGGCCGGCCGCCTCATGTCCAACCCGCAAGGGGGCGCCAACATCAACGTCACCAACGTCCCCGGACCGCAGTTCCCGCTTTACTCAGGTGGGGCCGAGCTGCTGGAGGTGTGGCCGTTCGCCCCGTTGTATCCGTCGATGGGGCTGGGTGTTGCCATCGTCTCCTACAACGGCGACGCCTACTTCGGATTGACCGCCGACCCCGACCTGGTCCCGGACGTCGAAGCGTTCACATCGAAGCTGCGAGAGGCATCCGCAGCCTGCGAAGCACTCTCGAAGATATGAGAGAAAACCTGCGGTTTTCCCTCATCGCCGGGTCGGCTTCGCCGACGCGGCTGCTCCTTTTCCAGCGATCTATTAAGAATTAGTTACTCCCGGCCACGGTCGGGGAGCTTTAAAACAAAGTCGCGGCCGGGGAGACCCCGGCCGCCCCTGCCACGCTAGTTGAAGAGGGTATGTTCGGAGCCCCGAACTTCAGCCTTCGAGGGTAAAACGGATCACGTTCTGCCCAATTGCAATTACGTCGCCGTGGGTCAGCTGCTTTTCGAGGACCGGCTCTCCGTTGACCAGCGTGCCGTTGGTGCTCCCGAGGTCGCTGATCCAGAACTGACCGCCACGCACCTCGATACGGCCGTGCCGGCCGGACGTGGCGGGGTCGCCGACCACGATGTCGTTGTCCGGCGCGCGGCCGAAGGTGACCATCTGGTTGGGGAGCGCGATGATTCGCCCGGCGAAGGGACCGGACTCAAATGTGAGCTTGGCCGCATAGCCCGTGCCCGCCGCGACCTCCTCTGGTGGTACCGCGGCAAGGGAGACCGTCCGTTTCGACTCGGGCGTCCCGTCGGAGGGCTGCCAGGCGGGGATGATCGATGTCGCCTCCTCGGAGCCTTCAGTCGGTGAGCCGTTGTTGGGACGGCCGCCGGGCGCGGTGCCGTGCGGCCAGGCGATCACGGTCTCGGCGACCCGATCCGGCGCAACCGGCTCTCGAGCTGGAGGCTCAGAAGCCGCCACCGGCGATTCGAAAGCGGCGACCGCCGGCTCCGGCGCAGGGGCGACGGGGGCTGGTGCCACCTCTACTGGTTCGGGGAGGACCGGCTCCGGCTCCGGGAAAACCGGGATCGGCTCAGGTTCGAATACGGCTTGGGCTGGTGCGGGCTCGTCAGCTGCCGGCGGCACCGTCGCGGCCACCTCGGGGTCCGGTTCGGGTGCAGGCTCTGCGTCTTCAGCGTGGAGCCCGAGTGTCTGCGTAGTGGTTGTCGAAGCCGCCGCGTCCGCGACCGGCTCGGGCGCCGCTGCCACCGGTTCCGGTGCGGGCTCGGGCTCAACCTCCGGAGCGAGCTCGATCGCTTCTGGATCCGCCTGGGACTCAGATGCCTCCGTTTCAGCCGGTACGACCGCCGCGTCCTCTTCGGATTCAATCCCCGGCGTGTCAGTTTCAGAGATCGGGGCGAGAGCGGTCACGTCCCGGGTCGCGAGCACCTGCGTGTCGGCCTCGTCTGTGTCGAGCGAAACCGCGGCCAGGGCACGGGTACCGGCCAGGGCCGCCTCTGACGCGTGCGTGCCCAGGAAACGCTCGTACCAACCCGCGATGCGGCGGAGCCGCTCGACCCGACGATCGGGACGGCCGCTGCGTGAAAGGTCGTGGGACTCATCCGGAAACCGGACCAGCTCGACCGTCTTGCCCAGGAGGCGCATCGCGCCAAACAGCTCCTCGGACTGGGAGATGGCACAGCGCAGATCCATCTCTCCACTCGTCAGGAGCAGAGGAGTCTTTATCTCCAGCACGTAACGAATCGGCGAGCGCCGCCAGAGCTCGTCGAGGTCAGGCCAGGGCGGCGGCCCGAGCTCCAGTGCACCCCACAGGACGATGTCGTGCTGCGAATACTCGCTCACCAGGTTGGAGATCGACCGCATAGCAACGGCAGCCGCAAAACGGTCGGTCTGGCCGATGGCCCAGTTGGTCATATAACCGCCATACGAGCCGCCGCCGATACCCATTCGGGTGGTGTCCACGAAACCGGACCGTTCGATGAGCTGGTCGAGGGCGGACATCAGGTCTAAGTAGTCCTTGCCGCCCCAGTCGCGAACGACCGCCTGCGCGAAGTGTTCGCCATACCCGTCCGAGCCGCGTGGGTTGACGTACAGGACGAGGTAGCCCATCCCGGCCAGGATCTGGAGCTCGTGGAAGAACGCCCAGCCATATTGCGCGTGCGGTCCGCCGTGGACCTCGAGCACGAGCGGATATCGCAGCTCGGCGTTGAAGTCCGGTGGCTTCAGCAGCCAGCCCTCGATCACCCATCCGTCTGGAGCTGTGAAGACCTGACGTTCGGGCTGAGCGATATAGCGCTCGCGCAGCCATGGGTTCAAATCCGTGAGTCGCGCTTCGGCGCCCTGAGTGAGGATGTGGAGCTCGCCGGGGTTGGTGGTGTCGGAGGCGCAGAAGGCGAATACACCTGTCGCAACGTCGAAGTCGAAGATGCGGCGCTGGCCGCCAACCTCTGGCCAAACGTTGCCCTGCAGGTCGTTGGAGTAGACCATGCTGACGCCCGGGCCACTCGAGAGGAAGTAAATGCGATCGCCGTCCGTCGACCAGCACAGGCGGGGGCCGCTGTGGCCGCCCCGCATGTCGCTTATGACGCTGTCGCCAACGGCCTGGTCGTGGCTGATCGTCAGGCATCGCGGGTTACCTCCGCCGGCCGGAATGACCCACAGCCGCTCGATGAGTCCGGCGTCCAGCCCGTTCGGCGCGACAAAGGCGACGAGATCCCCGCGCGGTGACCATGTCGGCGAGGTGAGGTCGAAGCCTCCGGTCAGCTTCTCGCGCTTTCCCGCGAGATCGACCAAGTAGAGGTTGAGTCCCCTTTGTAGGTCGCTTCCGGGCTCCGCATTGCCGGACACGACCAGCTTCGCCCCATCGGGCGACCAGTCGAAGCCGGTCACGTCCCAGGGGCCGCTGGTCAGCTGGGTGGCGTCGCCGCCCCCGGCCGGCACGACGAACAGGTGGTGGTTCCGGCCGTCGACATAACCCTGGCCGTCATGCTTGTAGTCAAGGCGGCGGACGACGCGCGCGACGGGCGGCCGCCTCACCTGGTCCTTGCTGTCCGGCGGCCGTGGATCGTCCACCACGCCATCGGGATCGCCCAACACGAGGCCGATGAAAGCGATGAGGCTCCCGTCGGGTGACCACGCGGCTCCCGCCGCGCCCTCAGACACGGCGCTGACCTGCAGGGCCTCCCCACCACTCGCTATATCCAGCACAAAAACCTGGTCGACGGCGCCGTGCCTGCTCATGAAGGCAATCCGGCGGCCGTCCGGTGACCATTCCGGCGAGTGGTCGCGGCGGGGCCCGGCGGTCGCGTCCACTGGCTCCTGATCCAGGAGGCGGCGGACCACGACCCGGCTGCGGTTCTGGCGGCCCTCCGCATCGGCCCAGCTCAGCTGGTACGCGATGCGCTCGCCGTCCGGGCTGAGGCGGACGTGGTCGATCCAGCGAAAACGGTATAGGTCGTCTGCGCCAAGTGGGGCGGGCATGGCGACCCGATTAAAACAGCAAATCGGGTTCAGGTGCGTGGTCCGATTCGGTGCCACCGTAACTTCTCGTGGTAAACCAGCACTAATGAGCGAGAGGATGAACGTCCAGGCCGCTGATCCAGCGAACCGCGTAGGCCGCGGCCGGGAAGCGGGGCTTCGCGGGTTCGGGTGGGGCGCTGTCGCCGGCGTCGCTCTGATCGCGCTCATGTACCTGGCGGACCTGCTCCTCGGCCTGCGGCCCCTTCCCCAGCTGCTCAACCAGCCCCTTTTGTCGCTTATGCCTGGTTTCGTGTTCGGTTTTCTGATCGACACCCTCCAGCACGCGGGCAAGGTGGTGGAGGAGCTCGGACTGATCATCGCCATGGTTGTCGCCCTGGGATTGCTTGGCGCGGCCTGGACCTGGACGAGCCGGTTCTGGCATTTTCAGTACTCGGCGATGGTGTTCTCCGCCGCCGGTTGGCTGGTGGTGACCGCCATCCTGCTTCCTGTCTCGGGACTCGGTTTCCTCGGCCTCGACGACGGCCTGACCACTCCTTTGATCTGGGGAGCGCTGTTCGCGGTCTACGGGACGATCCTGCAGCTTGGCGCCGACCCCTTCACGTCCGACGTCGTACCCGATCTCGGCCGGCGGCGGATCCTCAGCGTGGTGCCGCTGACAATCACGGCGGTCAGCGTGGGCATCCTCGCTCTGCGCCTGGTGCCAGGCTGGTACAAAGCCATCTTCAATGCGCCGGAGGCCGGTTTGAGCGGACTGTCGCCGGCGATTACACCCGAGCAGAACTTCTACGTTGTGTCAAAGAACTTCAGCGATCCGTCGATTGATGGCAATGGCTGGAAGATCAGCATCGGCGGGCTGGTCGACAAGCCCTTGGCACTGTCGCTTTCCGACCTGCGTGCCTTGCCCGGGGTCACTCAATACGTGACGATGGAATGCATCAGCAACAATGTCGGCGGGGCACTGATGAGTACCGGGAGCTTCTCGGGCGTCAGACTGCGCGACCTACTTGCAATGGCGAGCCCTCATACTGCCGGCACTTGGGCGGCTTTCAAGGCCAACGACGGTTATGCCGAGAGCCTGCCCATGAGCCTGATCCAGGGCGCCCCCGAGATTCTGGTCGCGTACGACCTCGATGGAGCGCCGCTGCCGGCTAGCCACGGATTCCCGGCCCGGATGCTCATACCCGGCCACTACGGGATGAAGGGCCCGAAATGGCTCGAGTCGATCGATCTTGTCGATCACGAGAGCGGGGGCTACTGGGAACAGCAAGGTTGGGATCACAACGCGGTGGTCAGGACCACGGCGCGCTTCGACGTTCCACACGAGGGCGACATCCTGAAGCTGGGAACGATCCAGCTCGCGGGCGTCGCTTTCGCCGGCACCCGAGGCATCGAGAAGGTGGAGTACAGCACCGATGCCGGCCGCAGCTGGACCGACGCTCAGTTTGCGGCGCCGCTGTCGCCGCTCACGTGGGTGCTATGGCAAGCGACCTGGACCCCAAGTACTGAAGGCGCGTACCAGCTCCAGGTCCGTGCCACCGATGGCGGAGGCGCCGTACAGGACAGCCGACCCGCGCCCAGCTATCCGACCGGTGCCGCCGGCTATCACACGGTACAGATCAATATCGCGAAGGTCTGAGCCAACCTAAGCCGCGAAGGCGCGCAGACTGCGCCTGATCTATTTCATGGTCCAGAGGGCTTTCATCGTGTCCCAGCCCATCTTGAACATGCCCTCTTTGCGGACCATCTTGAGGATCTTCTTCTGCTTGTCCCATTTCGAAACGCCGTCCACCCTGAAGAACTCATCGAGGGCCCGATCGGCGACTTGGGGGTATTTGGTCAGCATCTGCGGGTTGTGCTCGAGCAGCGGCACGGCGCCGTCGTACTTCCGCATGTCGGCCATGATCCAGGAGCTGTCGAGCTTGCCCTTGTACTCGGCGAGCCTTCGCTCGGAGAAATCGCCTATTTCCTTCGCGTGGATCACGGTCTCCCCGGCAAGCTTGCCGGAGATCATCGCGAGGTTCGATCCCTCGCGGTGGACGGGGTTCGATAGCATCGCCGCGTCGCCACAGACCAGGTAACCGGGGCCGTAGACCTTCGGAATGCCACGATACCCACCCTCGGGAATGAGATGGGCAAGGTATTCGACGGTCTCCGCGCCTCGCAGCAGTGGCTTCACTGCGGGGTGGTTCTTGAAGTGCTCCATCAGATCGTTTGGGCTTCGCAGCGTCGCGTTGAACTCGCTCAGCAGCGCGCCGCCCCCGACCGAAAGCGTGTCCTTGTTGGTGTAGATGAACATGAAGCCAGACATGCCCATCGTCGAATCCCCGAAGCATTCGATCGTGCAGCCCTCGCCCGCGTCGCAGTTGAAGCGCTCCTCGATCAAACCGGAATCGAGCTGCATGATCTCCTTGACGGCCATCGCCACTTCGTTCGGCCGCAGCTTGCGCCGAAGGGGCTTGCCATCGATAACGGTGTTCTCCAGCAGGCCACTGCCCAACCCGATGCCTTCGCAGACGACGACCACGTCCGCATAGACGTCGTCGCCGCGGCCAGTGCCGACACCGACGACCTTGCCGCTCTTGACGATCAATCGATCGGCCACGGTCTCGGGGACGACGATCGCTCCGGCTTTCTCCGCCTGCTCCGCAAACCAGGCATCAAAGCGCGCGCGCAAGACGGAGAACGAGTGCGGAAGCTCTCGGTTTCGAATGTTCTTGTAGTCGATTCCGATATAGGCCTGCGGCGTCATGATCCAGCGCCGCTCCTCGATGATGGGTCGCTCCAGTGGTGCTTCTTTCCAGCCGTCCCCTACGATCTCTTCGAGGTAATGGCTGTAGAGGATGCCGCCCATGACATTCTTCGAACCGGGCTTCAGACCGCGTTCCAGCAGGGCCACCTGCAGCCCGGCCTTGGCCATCGTCAATGCAGCCGCGGTGCCTGCAGGTCCAGCACCGACGACGACCGCATCGAATTTGTCCTCTTCGGCCATCGCTGCAAATCCTAAGCCGTGAAGCTCATTGGACTGACCGGCGGAGTCGGCTCAGGAAAGTCGACAGTGGCCGCGATGCTGCGCGAACTTGGCGCTGTCGTGGTCGATGCAGATGAGGCAAGCCATGCGGTCTACGAGCCGGGCACGCCGGGATTCGAGGCGGTGGTCGGCGAGTTTGGCGATTACTACGTCAGCGATGGTCACATCGACCGCCAGCGCCTGGGCGAGTTGATCTTCAAGGACGGGGCATCGAGGCGGCGCTTGAACGCCATCGTCCATCCGCTGGTGCGGGATTGGATGGCGGCGCGGACCGTCGAGGCCGCGGAAACCGGGGTCAAGGTTGTGATTCAGGATGTCCCGCTGCTGTTCGAGAACGGGCTCGAGCCCCTGTTCTCGTCCGTGGTGCTTGTCTATGTCCCGGAAGAGATGCAGTTGACGCGCCTGGTCGAAGGCCGCGGCTTTACCCCTGAACGTGCACGCGCGGTCATCGCCACGCAGGTGCCGATCGAGGAGAAACGGCGCCGCGCGCACATCGTCATCGACAACAGTGGGACCCCCGAACAGACGCGCGCGCAGGTCGAGCAGCTATGGGCGAGGCTGGGGGACGACTGATCCGGAGTACGACCGGCTAGATAGCGCTCTCTTTCCTGAGAGCCTCCAACCGGCTCGAATCCACGCCGACCTCAGCAAGGATCTCGGCCGTGTGCTGGCCCAGCCCGGGTGCGTCGAGCCGGCGCCAATCGGCGCGCATCGGGACCGCGGGTCGGACCTCGAGCCGTTTGCCGTCGCGCTCGATCAGCCGCCGCGCGACCACCTGTGGGTGAAACTCGACTTCGTTGAGCTCGAGCACAGGCTCGCAACAGACCTCCAGGCCGTCGAGTTCATGCTGCCACTCCGAGCGTGACCTCGAGGCGAAGATTGCCTCCATCTCCTGGTGCACCCGAGCGCCCTCAGGGCCATCCGCGAACTGAAAGGCGATGAGCTCGGGTTTTCCAACCGCCTGGCACAGCGTGGCCCAGAACTTTGGTTCCAGGGCGCCGACGCTGTAGAAGCCGCCGCCATTGCATGCATAGACCCTGTAGCACGCATAGCGCCCAGTCAGCCGCCGATCGCCTCGAACTGCAACCTCTCCCGCACCCATCGCCGCCAGCTCCAATGCGAGCCAGGTCACCGCCCCGTCCGTCATTGAGGCATCGAGCAGGCGTCCCTCGCCACCACGCTGGACCCCGACCAGCGCTCCCAGAATGGCCACCGCGGGCTGCAGGCCTCCGGCGCCGACGTCGGCGACCTGGACCGCGAGTGGCACGGGCGGACCGCCACGATCGCCGTTCAGCCCCAAACCGCCGGCCGTGGCCATGTAGTTGAGGTCGTGCCCCGCGCGCGATGCGAACGGTCCGTCCTGGCCATAGCCGGTGATCGAGCACATCACGATTTTGGGATTGCGTTTGTGGATCGCGTTCCAGCCCAGCCCAAGGCGATCCATCACTCCCGGTCGATTTCCTTCCACGAGGACGTCAGCGTGTTCGATGAGCTGCATCAGAAGGTCGCGGCCCGATTCCGATTTGAGGTTCAGGGTCAGGCTGCGCTTGTTTCGATTCACGGCGTGGAAGAGCGCGCTCTGCCCATCGATCAGAGGTGGCGTCCACCGCATGTAATCGCCCGTGCCCGGCTCCTCGACCTTGATCACATCCGCTCCCATGTCGGCGAGGAGCATCGTGCAGAACGGGCCCGGCAGGAGCCGAGTCAGGTCGAGAACGCGGACGCCGGTCAGCGGCACATCTTGCATTCTGTCGGCAATCCCGCTTTGGTGTCGACATTTCCGGGCCTCCCGTGCGTTAATACCGCATGCAAGGCCGCCCCAGAATGCGATCCAGCCACCCACATCTCGGTGAGATGACGATCAAGGTCCCGGCGCCGTTTGCGGGGATCTCCGATCTAGGCTTCACCGCGCAGTATCGGCCGCAGCACCTTCACGAGCCGCTGCGCGACGTGCCGCTCCTCATCGAAGGGCCAGGTCGCCCGATGCGCCGGCTCGCCGAGCTGCTCCAGCTCCTGAGGGAAGCAGAGTCGTCCGCATATGCGTGGAGCGACCCGGTAATGCTCAGCGACGAGGTCGTCGTGCTCGCCTTTCGCGACCGCAGCTTGTCTGGCGACAAACTGTCTGATGGCGCGCCGGCCGTGACGAGATATGTGCTCAACCTGGTGCGACCGGTGGTCTTCGCCTTCCTACATGACTGCGTCGAGGTCGTGCAGCTCCGACTGTCCGACGTGATCGAGATGCGGGTCAGCGCCAAGCACATGGCAGTCGTCGACATCGCGTTGCCTGTCGAGGACATCGTGCACTCCAACGGCGACCGCTTGCTCTGGCAGCTGGCTGGTTAAGCGTCCTACCGACTAGGGCCTAACGCGAAGAGCTCGCGCTGCCGGGACACGGGGTCACAGTCGGTATCGGACTCGCCGAGGGACTTGTGGACGAGCTGGGAGAAGGACTTGGGGACGGACTTGGTGAGGGACTCGCGGAGGGACTTGGAGACGGGCTCGCGGGGGTGGGAGTCGCACAAGCCTGGGGGCTGGCCGTTGTCGTTGTTGGCGCCACGGCGATCGCAGCCGGGCCCTGGTTGGCGAAATAGAGCGCGACCGGCACGATGATCATGCCCACGATCACGGTCAGCACAAAAGTCACCGCGCCCCATTCGCGCCGTACGAAAGCCCAGTTCACGAGCCGTGAATTGTAGGGCTTACCAGGGGACCAACGTCTGCGACCGGACCGCTAGTAGTCGTCGTCGGTAGCGGCTGCGCCTTCCTCTTCCTTCTTCTTGCGCTGGTTCAGGAGGCGGATGAAATCCTGCGCGCGCGCGAGGGCCTTCCAGCGCTCCGGAAAGAAGTCCTGGACCAGGATCTGCTTGTCAGGCATCTGGTAGACCGTGACGCACCATTTGTTGAGGGTGCGCGAAACTTCGACCTCGAAGTCCTTCTCCGGGGTTTCGTACTTGACAACCTTGTCATCGTCGAATCTTCTTCGTCCTGAAACAGCCATAGGTAATCCACTCGGGCAGGAATTCG
>Ga0209118_1001669_pt1 | contig 10083 bp, 9 predicted proteins | sample BlaSpr_A8_Ref_M1_FD_187988 | JGI IMG/M metagenome (GOLD analysis project Ga0209118, IMG submission 187988) | Forest soil microbial communities from Thunder Bay, Ontario, Canada - Black Spruce, Ontario site 2_A8_Ref_M1 (SPAdes) (version 2) | ecosystem: Environmental > Terrestrial > Soil > Boreal...
ATGCGGGCAGCTTCGGAAAGACCTTCTTGACGCGCTCCTCGCGGTCGAGGAACACTGCGTCAATCGCGGACCTCATGAACAGCATGTGGATCCCTCCGTCCACGGGGTTGATCCACATACCCTGTCCTGGCTCCAGAGGGCGGCGAAACATGAGCCCGACGCCACGCGCGATGAAACTGCTCGCCACCTCGAGGTCCTCCGCCAAGGCCCTGCCACTCCGCACATGTACCGCCCTCACTGGCGTGCACTAGGGTAGCCGGAGCCACCATGGACTTCGACAGCAATGGCATCCGCCTTCATTACGAGCTCCACGGACCGGAGAACGCAACGCCGGTTGTGCTGGTGCATGGATTCGCCTCCGATTACCGGCTCAACTGGGTCGGTACTCGCTGGCAGGAAACTCTGACCCAGGCCGGATATCGAGTGATCGGTCTCGACTGCCGCGGCCATGGCAAGAGCGAGAAGCCGCACGATCCCGCGGCTTACGCACTGGAGTTGATGGCCGCGGACGTAAATCGACTTCTCGTCCATCTCAAGATTCACATCGCGCATTACGTCGGCTACTCGATGGGCGGTCGAATCGGCATACAGGCCTTGCTCGATTTCTCGCCAAAGCTGAATCGCGTCGTGCTGGGAGGAGTCGGATGGGGCGGCGCGTACGGTGAGGCGCAGGAAATCGCGCGAGCCATGCGCGGCCAACCCACGACCAGCGAAGTGGCCAGGAGCTTCTACGATTTCGCGCGCGCTCGGCCTGAGAACGACCTCGAAGCCCTGGCGGCATGCATCCTCGGTCCACAGCCCGAGCCGGATCCGAAACGCCTGGCGGCCATCACCAATCCAGTTCTCATCGTGGTCGGAGAGAACGACGACATCGCTGTCGACGCCAAGCGCCTGGTGGAAAGCATTCCGAGCGCTCGCCTTGTCACGATCGCCGGTCGGAACCACATGTCGGCGGTCCCGGCCAGGGAGCTCAAAGAGGCGGCGCTGGAGTTCCTCGAGGCCGGAGGCTAGTTGGCTCTGTGGTGGAAAAGTACTCGGCGCTTGGTCCGGGTAGCGTTGCCTAACGGCACCACCGAGATGCTGCCATCGGGCTCGAGAACGCCCAGCTGAATTTCCTTGATATCGGAAACGCCGTGCTCTCGCATCGACATCTCCACCTCCGCCTGACTCACACCCTCCCGCTTCATCACATCTGTCAGGTACTTGCCGTCCCGGACGATCACCGCCGGATCGGCGCCGAACAGCTTGTGGAAGCGCGGTATCTCATCAAGCCGCGAGATCAGCCCATTGATGAGGACGAGGGCGACGATGAGCACCAGGCCACCGCCAATTGAGGTGTCTGGTCCCGTGATCGCCGGCTGCAGGGCGTTGGCGACGAGCAGGATGAAGACCAAGTCGTAAAGCGTGAACTGCCCGACCTCACGCTTGCCGAATATGCGCAGGGCGACGAGCAGGGCCGCGTAGATCACCACGGCCCGAATGACGAGCTCCCACCAGTGGACGCTCGGCAGGATCGAGGACGTCGGTTGTGGCCCCCCGGCTTCCTACGCTTCCTACGACCTTGGCTTCATCAGGATCAGCGCCGCGGGTCCAAGCAGGACGATCCATAGCACCGGGAAGATGCAGCCCACCATCGGCAGCAGCATCTTCAACGTCGCCTGGGCCGCTTTTTCTTGAGCGCGCTGGCGGCGCCGGCGCCGCATGTCGTCAGCCTGGATGCGGAGGATCTTGCCGATTCCAGTGCCGAACTGCTCGGACTGGATGATCGCCTGGATGAAGTTGTGGAGGTCGTCGACGCCGCTGCTTCGCCCCATCTCGTCCATAGCCTCCAGGCGCGGACGCCCAAGGCTCACTTCGCGAAGCACTTTGGCGAAAAGGTCGGACAGCGCGTTCTTGTACTTGTCGGTAACGCGAGCGAGCGCGGCGTCAAAGCCCAGTCCGGCGTCGACCGCGATGACGAGCAGGTCCATGGCATCGGGGAGCCCTTTCTGGATGGCCGCGCGGCGCGCGTCCACCTTCTGCTTCAACCACATAACGGGGGCGTAGTAGCCGACGATTGTACCGACCGCAAGGCCCACGACCGCGTAAAGCGTGCTGCCCATGAGCAGCCCAAGGAGCAGCCCGATCGCGGCCACGATCGCAGCGGCCACGATGCGGATGGCCCCGAAGTCGGCGGGCGTCAGGTTGCCGGGCCGGCCGGCCAGCTCGAGCCTGTTGTCCAGGTCCTGTCTCGCCTTGGCCGGCGTCGACCGAGACATGAGGTTGCCCAGGCGCTCGATCGCCGGGCGCAGGAAGCGCTCGGTGAACGGCTTCTGGAGCTCAACCTCGTCGATCGAGAGCACCCTCTCAGCGGTGACACCACCGGCGCCGTACACCTGGAGGCGCTGCTGCACCATCTCGGCGGTGTTGGTCTGGGGAGCGCGCGACAGACCGTAGACGATCATGAGCACGGCCAGGCCGGCGATCATCGCAACTACAAGAAGCATCAGCTCATACCTCGATGGCGACCACTCGCCGGATGATCAAGTTGCCGACGAAGATCATGAAAATTCCAATTGCGATCAGCACCCAGCCGACGAAGTTTTCGAACATCGGCCGGAAATAGGTTGGAGTGACGAAGTACATGAAAACCGCTAGCACGACCGGCAGGAACGTGATCAGGGTGCCGGAGGCTCGCGCTTGGGCGGTCAGGGTCGCGATCTCGCCCTTGATCCTGACCCGCTCCCGAATCGTGTAGGAGATGTTGTCGAGGATCTCGGCCAGGTTGCCACCAACCGTCCGGTGGATCGAGTATGCGGTGGCGACGAGGTCGAAGTCCGGACTCGCGACGCGCTTGGTGATGTTCTGGAGCGCTTCGTCAGGAGAACCGCCGAGGTTCATCTCTCGAACCGCGCGACCGAACTCGTCGGCGATCGGCGGCACCGCGTTCTTGGCGACCGTGTCGATCGCCTGCGCGAACGAGTAGCCGGCCTTGATCGCGTTCGACAGCAAGGTCAAGGTGTCGCCGAGCTGATTGTTGAAGGCCTTCAGCCGCTGAGCGATCCGGTACCTCACGTACCGCCCCGGGATGATGTACCCGATGAGCCCGGCGATGAATATCTCGGGAAGACTTCCGAGTGAGAATCCGAACCGGACTGCGGCAATCAGGGCGAGCAGTGCGGTGGTCCCGATCTGGATCATGAAGAACTCGGATGTACGCAGCTTCAAGTCCGCGCGCAGAAGCTGCTCGGAGACAGAGGCCTTGCCCTTCTTGGTATCACCCCGGCCGATGCGATCCGCGGCCGGCTGGAAGAGCCTGTTGAGGCTCTCTCGAAGGCCGCTTGCCGGGGGAAGGGCCTGAGCCCCGGCAGTCGTCACGCCATAAGCGGCAAGCCTCGCCTGAAAGTCCTCAGAACCGCCGGCAGCTCGGCGCATGCGGCTGAAACCGAGAAAGACCAGAAAGATTCCCGCGAACGCGACCAACGCGAAGACCATCGGGATGGACATGAGGACCTCCTAGGGTTAGTACAGCTTATCCGGCGGCGGTTGAGGCGTGGGCGTGAAGAGCGTTTCCGGCACGTCCTCGCCCTCTGATTTCAAATGCTCCATTCGCATCGGGATCACGCCGGTGGCGGTGTGATATCCGACCGCCTTGCCCTCGGCGTTGATGCCGATCTGCTTGAAGGTGAACAGCTCTTGATATGTGATGTCGCCGTCCTTGATGCCCGTGATCTCGGCCACGCTCACGATTCGGCGCACTCCACCGCGGAGGCGGGATTGCTGGACGATCATGTGAATGGCTGAGGCCACGGTTTCACGAATGGCCCGCGAAGGGAGGTCTTGCCCGGCCTGCAGCACCAGGGTCTCGAGGCGGACCAGACACTCATGGGGGTTGTTGGCGTGCAGGGTCGACATCGAGCCATCGTGACCAGTGTTCATGGCCTGGAGCATGTCAAGGGCTTCGCCGCCACGACACTCACCGACGATGATGCGATCGGGGCGCATGCGAAGACAGCTCTTGACGAGCTCCCGGATCGGCACTGCGCCCTTGCCCTCTACGTTGGGTGGCCGCGATTCCAGCTGGATCCAGTGCGGCTGCTGGAGCTGGAGCTCGGCGGCATCCTCACATGTGATCAACCGCTCTGTCTCCGGGATGAACGACGACAGGATGTTGAGCAGCGTGGTCTTTCCGGAGCCGGTGCCGCCGGAGACCAGGATGTTCAAACGGGCGCGAACGCAAGAGCGCAGGAAGGTCATCAGCTCGGGGCTCGCTGAGTGGAAGCGATTGACGACGTCGGTCGGGCCCCACTTCTCCTTGGTGAACTTGCGGATGGTCAGGCATGGACCCTTGAGAGCGATCGGCGGAATGACGACGTTGACGCGGGAGCCGTCTTTCAGGCGCGCGTCACAAATCGGCGTCGATTCGTCGACCCTACGGCCGACCAGGCTCACGATCCGGTCGATCACCTGCCGCATCTGCCGCTCGGACTCGAACGTGACCGCCGACAGTGTCGGCTCGCCGAGTTTTTCGACGTAGATCTGCTTGGGGTGGTTGGCCATGATTTCAGTGATGTTCGGGTCGGCCAGCAGCGCTTCGAGCGGCCCCAGACCCAGCACGTCGTCGAGGACCGAGTCGACAAGGCGTTCCTTGTCGGTCTTGGTCATGGTCATGGCGGTCGTGCGGAAGTACTCTTCGGCGAGCTCTAGGATCTTTTCGCGAACGCCGTCCTTGTTGCTCGAGTCGATCTGGTCGGCGAAGCGCTCGATGAGCTTGGCGTGGATCTGCACTTTGGCGGCGGTAAACGCCGGCGGCATGTCGCTGACCGGCGTCGCCGCCGCGGCTCGTGCCGACAGAGACGGCTGGGCAGGCGCGGTCTCAGGGGGACGCGTGGCCACCGGGACCGAGGAGGCGGTGCTGTAGGAGGTTGCCCCGCCAGGCGGGGCAGTCGCAGGCGCAGGTCCGTTAGTCGCCGGACCTGAAGCGGGCGGCGCGCCCGTTTGGTTCTGTTTGACCCTGTCGAGAAGACCCATGTTCAGCTACCGCCAGGTCGCGGAGCGATGGCAAGTTCGCGCGCCCTGGCCGTTTCGGGCACAGGGTACCAGAGCCTCAACGCGTTCAAGACCTCTAACGAAATACCGTCACAAGGACGAGAACTTGTACTTCTGGTCAACCAGGATGTTGCTCACGCCACCGGCATCCGTGATCGCCGGACAGTTGGGATCCGGGTCGGTGGGCGCGGCTCCATAGTCCTTAGGCGACTCAATCGTGTACTTGAGCTGCATGTTGTTGATGAACCACGTGAAGTACTCGGCCTGGCACTGGGTGAGCTCGATCGTCAGGCTGGAGGTGAGGCCACCGTTGGGCCCTGTCACCCCACCGACGGTCGTGGCTCCGCTGGCCGGCTGCACGTTTGGAACGGCGGGCCCGAGGCCGATGATCCGAATGTTGGTGAACACCGTCTTGCTGACAACTCGCGGCGGACCCGGCGCCTGAACGCCACCCGTCGAGAAGAGGGTGACCGTGCCGGAGGCGATCACGGTGATGTAGTCGCCGAGCGTGATGTGTCCAGCCACACCCTGCTGCTCACCGGTCGGGATTGCAATCGCGACGTAACCCTTCGCCAGCGGCAGGTATGCGGGCGCGTTGCCAGCCGAGATGAGGTTGACGTCCCTTGCAAGCATGTCTGAGGTGATGATCGAGCCCTTCGCAATCTGGATCTCAGCGAGCAACCCAGGGCCGGTGATGTCACTTGGGTTCGAGTAGACGTTCACCAAGGTGCCGGTCACTTTCATCGTGTCAAGGTCGGCCGAGGTGATCTGGTGGCGAAGGGGAATAGATTGCTTGGCGATCACGACTGTCGTGCTCGGACCGGCTCCAATGCCTCCGGCGCCGAATGCGCTGCCGATGAGGTAAACGCCGCCGGCGGCGACCAATGCCAGTATCAGTCCGACGATGATGAATAGACGACCACCACCTGGTCGGGGTCGTGTTGGTGCTGCGGTGGCCAAGTCTTAAGTCACCTCCGAGTGATTTGTATTCAAGAGTGCCGTCATTCTAGCGAGGGGGATTCTGAATTGCTTGCATCTACAAGCGAGAAGAGAGCCCCTTGCGGGGCTCTCTTTTTTGAAGGTGCGACTACGTTTGGTTCTCGTTAGCCGAGAGCGGCTACGACGTTCGAGAACACGTTCTTGATCTGGTTACCCATCGTAAGAAGGATGACGATGACCACGATTGAAACGAGAACTAGGATCAAGGCGTACTCGACCATACCCTGCCCTTCCTGACGAGTCGTAAGCGAGCGGAGCTTCATGTAAAGGTTCAACATCTGCATTCACCTCCTTTTTCCTGAACTACAGGTTGTTACTCAGCTAGACGGGCCATAGCCCTGTTTCTTGCGGTCTGGGGTGCCAGCTGGAGCGGTGATCCTACAAGGGGCCCCCCGGGCGGGTCAATTTCCCCTCTGGAACCTCGTTCACGCTCTCGGCCCCCTGGTACCGACTGATAGATTGGCGCCGGGAATGACCGGCACCGCCGTCGAAGAGCAAGTGAGCAGAGGCGGGCGGTACTGGCGGGAACTCATCTTCAGCCGGCTCGTCCCCGCCCTGTTCTTCAGCCTCTTCCTGGCGCGCCAGCTGGTCCTGCTCTGGGGCGGCCTCCACTCGATTCAGCACCCCGGCGACTACCTGTTTGTGATCCAGCAGGCGCTGGCCCTTGCCTACTTCACAATGCTGGTCGTCCTGTACAGCACCAGGCTGCCCGCGCGAGGCACAGACCACCGCCTGGCCGTCATCTTCATCGCGTTCACGGGCACCTTCTCCGCCATCGGTGCCAGCTTCTTGCCCGGCGGGGTCCGCCGTGAGTGGCTGGTGCTGCCCGCCGACCTCCTGGCCACGGTCGGCCTCGCGTACTCGGTTTGGGGCCTGGCCTACCTCCGCCGCTCGTTCTCGATCATCCCGGAGGCGCGCCGGCTCGTCACCGGCGGCCCGTATGCCTTGAGCCGGCACCCGGTCTACCTGGGCGAGGTGATCGGGGCGATTGGGATCAACCTGGCCACCGCGGGCTGGCTCGGCGCGCTGGCGGTGGTCTACTTCGTGTTCTGCGAGCTGCTCCGCATGCGCTGGGAGGAGCGCGTGCTGGCGCGCGCCTTCCCGAACGACTACCCGGCGTACGCGCAGCGGGTGCCGCGGTACGCGCCCAACCCCTTCCAGCGCGGCGGCCCCTCCTAAGCAGGTGCGAATGGCAGAACGGCTGAGCGCGCGGACGCTGCTCCTGGGCGGCGTCATGATCGTCATCCTCGCGCTGTTCATCAGCGGGATCCAGGATCCCGACTTCTGGTGGCATTTGCGCATCGGGCGCTGGATGGTCGAGAACGGCAAGCTGCCATCGCAAGACCTGTTCACCTTCACGGTTCCGAAAGACCACGTTTGGACGGACCACGAGTACCTGACCGAGATCCTCATCTGGCTGATCTACTCGGCCACGGGCGCTCTTGGGGTCAGCGTCGCGTTCGGCCTTGTCACATGGGCGGGGTTCTGGACGATGTACCGCCAGGTCCGGCGCCAGCCGTTCGTGATCGTCGGGCTTGGGCTGGCCCTGGCCGCCGTCGCGGGAGCGCCGATCTGGGGGCCGAGAGCCCAGATGATCACGTTCGCTCTCACGTGTCTGGAGCTCTACTTGATCGACGCATACCTCAGAGGCCGCAGCCGCGCCCTCTACTTCTTCCCACTGGTGATGGTCCTGTGGGCCAACCTGCACGGCGGGTGGGTGATCGGCTTTGCATGGCTTGGAGTGGCGCTCGTGGCCGAGCTCATCGGCTGGGCGTGGGACCCGTCCAATCCCGCGCACAAGGCCCACGTGCGCTTCCTCGCGATCGTAATCGGAGTTTCGGTCGTCGCGGTGCTCGCGACGCCGCACGGGTTCAGCCTCTACCTGTATCCCTTCCTGACCGTGAGCAGCGTGGCGCAAGAGAAACTCATCGTGGAATGGTTCTCGCCGGACTTTCATCAGGTCTATCTGCGGCCGTTCGAGCTGATGATCTTCGTCCTGATCACCGGATTCGCGCTGCGGCGGCCGCGGCTTTATGACTTCCTCCTGACTGCGATAGCGCTCGCGTTCGCGCTTCAGTCGGTCCGAAACGTCGTCCTGTTCATCGCCGCGGCGACGCCGGTGATCATCAACATCTACTCGGACTACTGGCGTGAGCTTTCGACCACGCGCGGCTGGAAGCCGGTCCTGCCGAACCGGACCTCGTTCGCGGCCGTCACTGCGGTGGTGCTGGTGGTGATTGCGGCCGCCACGCTTTTCCACATCGTTGAGGGCACGAGTCCGGAGAAACAGAAGAGCCTGGACGCCTCCAGCTACCCGATCGGGGCCGCGGATTGGCTGCAGGCGCACCCGAACGTGGGCACACGGATGTACAACCAGTACGGGTGGGGCGGCTATCTCGTCAATCGCTTTTACCCCGATCCCAATCGCAAGGTCTTCATCTTCGGCGAGGCGGCGCTGATGGGAGATCCGCTGCTGAATCAGTACGAGGATGTGCAGACGTTGCGAACGGATTGGAAAGCGGTTCTCGACCAGTACAAGGTCGACTACATCGTCTACAACCGGGACGAGGCGCTGGCCAACGTTCTCGCCACGCAGACTGACTGGACGCTTGCGTACCAGGACTCGGTGGCGGTGATCTACCTTCGGACCACGCCGAACATAAGGTGAAACCGAACCCTAGTACAGCTTCCAGATCTTGAAATTTGGCGTGTCGTATCCCGGAGGGCCCAACACCGTTGGCGGGGGCGCCGGCAGGTCAGCCGTCCAGATCACATACCGAATCGTGTTCGCCTGGTCGAACTGCACGATGTCCGTCTTGCCCGTCAACAGCTGCAGCGCCGTCTGCGTTTTGTTGTAGTAGTCGAACGTCTCGTCGTAATGGCCGACGTAAACGGTGTCGGGGCTGTACGCGGGAACGAGGAGCCCCACGCCGGGCATCGAGAGCACGCGGCCGGCCGGCTCGCCGCCGAGCCAGTTCAGCCCGTCGTACTCGGCCCTCGAAACCGAATACTGGGACTGGGTCGCCACCGCCAGGGGCGCGAGCACGAGGAACGCGCTGCCGACCGCCGCAAACGCCACATATGAGAACGGCACGAGGCGCTTCGCCCGGGCGCTCTTGAGACGGGGCAGGATCGACTCGTACAGACCCATCGCCGCCAGCACCACCAGCGGCAGGTACAGACCGTCCAGGAAACGGCGCCGCAGGTCGCCGGCGGGGTTGGGTAGATAAAGGATCGCCGCCAGGAGGACCAGCCAGGCCACGAGGAAGATGTCCTCGCGGCGGCGCTTCCGCAGGGCGATCGGCAGTCCCACCAGGGCGAGCAACAGCTGCGGCGCGATCGCGAAGAACAGGCTGAAGCTCTCCGGCGGAAGCGCGTTCTTCGAGTGAAACGTCCAGCGCTGAACCTCGGGATTGCCGACGAACGCCAGGTAGGAATAGAGGATGTAGGGCGCCGGAATGGCGAAGGCGATCGCGGCCGCGATCCAGCCACGCGGAGAGGCCGGACGCAGGACGAGCGCGACCGCGGTCGCGCCTCCCATCAGGATCGGCATCTGAGGGTGGATGGAGGCCTGGCCCAGCCATGCCAGGCCTGCAAGCGCCCCAAGGCCCAGGCTCCCGCGTTGGATCGCCTTCAACGTGAGCACGACACCGGTGGCCGCGAACACTCCCGACCACGCGAAATGAGGTAGGGCCAGGATCGAGTAGAACGCCGTGAGCTCGGGCATACGCCAGTCGAGCGTGTCAGTGACGTTGCCGAAGATCACGGGGTGGCCGAGCGCCTGAATCACATAACCCATTCCCAGTCCGATCGCGCAGAAGAAAAATGCGAACCGGCGCGCGGCCGGATCGTCGATGAAATGGGTGATGAAAGCCCACGCCGCGGCCATCAGCGCGAACGCAGCGGCGATCCTGGCGAGGTGGAAGACAACGATCAGCGGCAGGTGCACCAGCGCCGCGATGTGGCCGAGCACCAACCAGAACATGAAGAGGTAAGCGGCGGGGCTCGTCTCGGTCGTGTAGCGGTTTTGCCAGGACCACGCGCCCTCCCAACCCT
>Ga0209118_1001670_pt1 | contig 10079 bp, 6 predicted proteins | sample BlaSpr_A8_Ref_M1_FD_187988 | JGI IMG/M metagenome (GOLD analysis project Ga0209118, IMG submission 187988) | Forest soil microbial communities from Thunder Bay, Ontario, Canada - Black Spruce, Ontario site 2_A8_Ref_M1 (SPAdes) (version 2) | ecosystem: Environmental > Terrestrial > Soil > Boreal...
TCGCTGCGCGCAAGGATGTCTCCGCCATGCAGCATGACCAGCCGCTTCACCAGCGTCAAGCCAATGCCCAGACCCCCTTCGGCGCGATCTAGCGCGCGCTCGCCCTGGACGAAGAGATCGAACACTCTGGGAACCAAGTCGGCGCCCATGCCGATACCCGTATCCTTTACTCGCACGACGGCCAAGTCGGCCTCCCTCGCGACTTCCACTTCGATCCTGCCGCCATCCGGCGTGTACTTGATTGCATTGTTGAGGAGGTTCAATACCACCTGCGAAAGACGAGCCAGATCGCCGTCGACCAGCAGTGGATCGCGGGCGAGGCGCACGTCGAGCGTGTGCCTGCGGGCATCGGCGAGCGGCTGCACCGATTCCACCGCGCGAAGAACCGCGGCGTTGATCTCGACGGGCTCCTTGTGCAAGGCGATCTTGCCACTGGTGATCCTGCCGACGTCGAGCAGATCGTCTACCAGCCGCGTCAGCTGCGTCAGCTGGCGGTCGATGACGTTGCGCGCCCACTCCTGCGTGGAATCGCCCGCCGCCTTGATCCGCATGAGGTCGACGGCATTGCGAATCGGCGCCAGCGGGTTTCGCAGCTCGTGCGCAAGCATCGCCAGAAACTCGTTCACCTCCCGCTCGCCACGTTCAAGCGCTTCGACCCGTTTGCGCTCCGTCATGTCGCGCGTGACTTTGGCAAAGCCGCGCAACCGGCCTTCGGCGTCGTGGAGCGCCGTGATGATCACATTCGCCCAGAAAGCGGTTCCGTCCTTCCGCAGACGCCAGCCTTCGTCCTCGAATCGGCCATGCTTGGTGGCGATTTGGAGCTCGTATTGTGGATAGTTACGGTCGATGGCCTCCTGCGGATAAAAGCGGGAGAAATGCTGACCGATGATTTCCTCCGCTTTGTAACCCTTGATCTTTTGCGCGCCGGCGTTCCAGCTCGCGACTTTGCCATCCGGATCGAGCATGAAGATGGCGTAGTCCTGAATGCCTTCCACCATGAGGCGGAACTTTTCCTCGCTGCGCTTGAACTCCTCCTCCAGCTTCGAACGCACGGCGATATCGCGTTGCAGCGCCTGATTCGCCTCTTCCAGCGCCCGCGTTCGCTCGGCCACCCGTCGCGCAAGCCCGTCGTGCGCCTGGCGGAGCGCATCCGCCGCCTGGCGGCGCTCGTCGACCACGGCGCTCAACACCAGGCCGGTCACCGCAGCGATACCAACAAACGCCAGCAGCAGCAACAACGAGGTATTTATCGAGTCGGACGCAAGCGGGCCGCGGTCAATGATGGTGGAGGCGATTGCTATCGCGCACAGCGCTGCGATGGTCGCAGCGACTTCGCGCTCTTCGAACCTGAACGCCGCCCAGATGTTGAACGGAAAGCTCAGAAACAAAAGCAGCGGCGACGGGCCATGCGTGCCCGCGATGACATCGGTGCCCACAACGGCGTAAGCGGCGAGCACGAGGCCCAGCGCGAATCCCGTGGCCTCGAGCTTCCTGGACAGTGGCCGCGCTTCAAGAGGAGTGTCGGTCCACAACAGAATCAACGGCGTGACGATGATGATTCCCGTCGTGTCGCCCTGCCACCATGTCCACCAGTGCGCGGGAAAATCGGCCCACGAAATCGCACCGGTCGCCACGATGGACAGTATGCCGATGGTTGCCGCGACCATGGAAGTGATCGCGACCAATCCAACAAACTTGAACACGTCCTCGCCGCGTTCGAAGCGCCGTGAAACGCCGATAAAGTGCCGGATCAGCGACGCTCCCAGCACCGCTTCGAGTGTATTGCCGGTGCCGATGAATAAGGCGGCAAGCGCCGACGACTGCACCGTGAGATTCGCCAACGCGGCGCCGAGCCAGATGCCAGGCCATACGCGATTGCCTGCAAGCAGGACGGCCGCAAGCGCGAGTCCGGAAGGTGGCCACACGGCGGTCGCGTAGCCCGGCGGAATCGCGAGCATGAGCGAGAGCTTGGCGGCAGCGAAATAAAGCGCTGCCACTACGCTGATCAATCCAACGTACGAAAGTCGCTGCATGGACACCGATTGCCACACCGCGTCCTCCTCGCTGCGCGCAGTCTCGAATGCCGCGAAATTATAGCGTTAGGAGTGTGGATTTTTTGTAGGCGAGCGACGGCAACCCGGTAGGACGTGTTCCTACATGGCGGAAATTACCTGGAGGGGGCGCGGGTGCCTTTCGCTATTGCACGATGGCAATGGATCTACTCACCATTTCGCCAATTCCACTTTCCCGATCTGATTGCGATGCACTTCGTCGGGGCCGTCTGCCAAACGCAAGGTGCGGGCATGGGCGTAGGCGCGCGCAAGCCCGAAGTCGTCGCAGACGCCTGCGCCTCCGTGCGCTTGTATGGCCCAGTCGATAACCTGGCAGGCCATCACCGGCGCCGCGACCTTGATCATCGCGATCTCGGCTCGCGCCGCTTTGTTGCCGACGGTGTCCATCATGTACGCCGCTTTCAACGTCAACAGCCGCGCCTGATCGATCATGATTCGCGCATCGGCAATCCGTTCCAAGGTCACCGTCTGCTCCGCCACGGGTTTGCCGAACGTGACGCGCGTCTTGACACGCTTGCACATCTTCTCCAGCGCGCGCTCCGACAAGCCGATCAAGCGCATGCAATGGTGAATGCGGCCGGGACCGAGACGCCCCTGCGCGATCTCGAATCCCCGGCCCTCGCCCAACACGATGTTCGCAGCGGAAACGCGCACATTCTCGAACGCGATCTCCATGTGGCCGTGCGGCGCGTCGTCGTAGCCGAAGACGGGCAAGTGGCGAAGTATCTTCACACCCGGCGTGTCGCGAGGCACGAGCACCATCGACTGCTGGGCGTACCTCGCACCTTGCGGATCGGTCTTGCCCATGAGAATGAATATCTTGCAGCGTGGATCGCCGGCACCGGACGACCACCACTTGCGACCGTTGATGATGTACTCATCGCCGTCGCGAATGATCGAGGTCTCGATATTCGTCGCGTCGGAGGAGGCGACATCCGGCTCGGTCATCGTGAAGGCCGATCGTATCCTGCCTTCGAGCAAGGGCTCGAGCCACTGCCGTTTCTGTTCCGACGTGCCGTAACGCTCCAGCACCTCCATGTTGCCGGTGTCGGGTGCCGAGCAGTTGAATACTTCTGGCGCCCACAGCACGCGGCCCATGATCTCGCACAGCGGCGCGTATTCCGTGTTGGTGAGACCGGCGCCGCGCTCGGATGCGGGCAGAAAGAGGTTCCACAAGCCCGCGGCTTTCGCCTTCGCCTTGAGCTCCTCGATCAGGCGCGTTGGCTGCCAGCGATCGCCTTGCCCGACTTCGTCGTCGAAGCGTTGCTCATTGGGATAGACGTGAGCTTCCATGAATGCCCGAAGCCTGTCCTGCAGCTCGATGACCTTCGGCGAGTAGTCAAAATCCATAGCCATCCTTTGTCCAATGCCGGCGTCGGCCGCTCGTCTCTCGTCTCATGATTCATGCGAGCATGCGCTCGACCTCGGCCCATCCCGACTCCGCCATCGGCCGCGCCCGCCTGCCCGCTGCCAACGCCTGCGCGCTCGCCGCGTTGCCCGCCAGCGCGCGCGCCATGACGCCCTGAAGTATGCCCGCCATGCGGAACATGTTATAGGCCATGTAAAAGCTCCACGCCTTGGGATCCGGTTTATCGGCGATGCCGACACGTCGCAAATACATCGCGAGATATTCCTCCTCGGTTGGGATGCCGAGCGACTTGAGATCGCTGCCGCGCAGGCCGCGGAATTCGTCGGGCGACAATCGCCAGGTCATCATGTGGTACGAGAAATCCGCCATCGGATGGCCGAGCGTCGAGAGCTCCCAGTCGAGCACCGCGAGCACGCGCGGCTCGCTTGGATGGAAGATCATGTTGTCGAGCCGATAGTCACCGTGAACGATGGCGGTGGCGTCGCCCGGAGGGATATTCCCCGGCAGCCATTCGATCAGACGGTCCATTGCGTCGATCTTTTCCGTTTCCGAGGCCTTGTACTGCCTGCTCCAGCGGTCGATCTGGCGGGCGAAATAGTTGCCCGGCTTGCCGTAGTCGGCAAGACCGCTGGCCTCAAAGTCGACGCGATGCAGCGCCGCAATCACGCGGTTCATTTCGTCGAAGATCGCTCGCCGTTCGGGCGGCTGCATCCCCGGCAACAGCGGGTCCCATAGCACACGGCCCTCGACATAGTCCATGAGGTAGAACATGGAGCCGATCACCGCTTCATCGGTGCAAAGGCAATAGGTGCGCCCGACTGGGACGTCGCTATGCGCCAGTGCGGTGATGACGCGATACTCGCGATCGACCGCGTGTGCCGACGGCAGCAGCTTGCCGGGCGGTTTGCGGCGCAGGACGTACCGCTTTTCGCCGCCGCGGAGCAAGAACGTCGGGTTGGACTGACCGCCCTTGAATTGCTCGACTTCGACCGGACCCTCGAAGCCCGGCACATGCGAACGCAGGTAACGCTCGAGCGCGGCGACATCGAAGCGATGCGCCTCGGCGACCGGACGCGTGCCCTGAAAGTCGTCGTAGTTGTTCATGCGCTCACCACCGTGCCCGCGAGTTCTCTACGTAATGTCCATCAGATCGCCGTCACACCACCGTCGACCGCGACGACTTGCCCGGTGATGAACGCGCAAGCATCAGAAGCGAAGAGCACGGTGAGACCCTTCAAATCCTCGGGTCCGCCCACGCGCTTGAGCGGCGCCTTGTTGGCGACCTCGTCGCCGAGCATTTCCATGATGCCCTTGGTCATCTTGGTGGGGAAGAAGCCCGGAGCAATCGCGTTGACGTTGATGTTGTGCTGCGCCCACTCCGCGGCGAGCGCGCGGGTGAAGCTGATCACTCCTCCCTTGCTGGTGTTATACGCGATGGTGGCCGGTCGGCCGGGGTCGCCGCCGCCGACCAACCCCAGGATCGACGCGATGTTGATCACTTTGCCGCTGCGCCGCGGGACCATGCATCGCCTGCCGACTTCCTGGCTCACCAGGAACATCGCGGTCAGATTCAAGTCGATGACCTTCTGCCAGGCTTCGAGGGGATGTTCGAGCGTCGCCGCGCCCCACGTCGTTCCGGCGTTGTTCACCAGAATATCGATCGGCCCGAGCGCCGCGATGGCGCGCTCGACGAGAGGCGCGATCGCGGCCGCCTTGGACATGTCGCATTCCAACGCCACCGCGTCGATGCCCAGCCTCGATTTGAGATGCGCCACGGCTTGGTCGAGCTCGTCGCGCTTGCGCGCGGTCAACGCCACCCTGGCGCCCATCTCGCCCAAGGCCTCGGCTATTTGCAAGCCCAGGCCGCGCGATCCTCCGGTAACCAGCGCCGTCCTGCCGGCAAGGTCGAACAGTTGCTTGACGCTCATGGTGATCCTCCCTGCCTTCATTCTAAGTTAAGATGAACCGCCTGCTCTGGTGCACCATCATGGACCTCAATTATTCCAAAGAAGAGCTCGCTTTTCGCGACGAAGTGAGCCAGTGGCTCGCCGATAACCTGCCCGCCGACCTGCGTGACAGGGTTGCGCGCTACGCCCACCTGTCCAGGGACGACCTGCTGCGCTGGCACAAGATCCTTGCCGCAAAGGGCTGGATCGCTCCGTCCTGGCCGCAGGAATGGGGCGGCACCGGCTGGAACGTTGTGCAGCGCTACATCTTCGACGAGGCCTGCGGCTACGCCGGCGCACCGCCGCTCGTCCCGTTCGGGTTATTGATGTGCGCGCCTGTGTTGCTCAAGTTCGGCACCGAAGCACAGAAGCAGCGCTTCCTGCCCCGCATCTACCACGGCGCGGATTTCTGGTGTCAGGGCTACTCCGAGCCCGGCTCCGGCTCCGACCTGGCATCGCTTTCCACGCGCGCGGTGCGGCAGGCCGATCATTACGTGGTCAACGGGCAGAAGACCTGGACCACGCTCGCGCACATGGCCGACTGGATCTTCTGCCTTGTGCGCACCGAGACGGGGATGGAACGCAAACAGGACGGCATCTCGTTTCTGCTCGTCGACATGAAATCGCCCGGCATCACCGTACGGCCGCTGATCCTCATGGACGGCGGCCACGAAGTCAACGAAGTGTTCTTCGACGACGTGAGCGTGCCGGTCGAGAATCTCGTGCACGACGAGGGCAAGGGCTGGACGGTTGCCAAGTATCTGCTCGGTCACGAGCGGATGAACACCGCGCGCATCGGCGCGTCGCAGCGCGAGCTGGAAAAGCTCACGGCTTTCGCCGCGCAGCAATTGCATGACGGCAAGCCGCTCATCGAGGATACGCGCTTCCGCGACAAGCTATCGCGCGTCGAAGTCGAGCTGATGGCGCTCTCGATTACCAACCTGCGCTTCCTCGACCAGCTTCGCGGCGGGCGTGCCCCCGGCGCCGAAGTCTCCATGTTGAAGATCAAGGGCACCGAGATCCAGCAGGTATTAACCGAGCTGATGATGCAGGCGGTCGGACCGCTGGCGCAGCCGTTTTCGCCGGTCGATGGAAGCGTTGACTTCGACGACTTCACGGCTTCGCTCGCGCCGCGCTACTGCAACTTTCGCAAGACCTCGATCTACGCCGGCTCGAACGAAATCCAGCGCAACATCATCGCCAAGATGGCGCTCGGTTTATGACGACGCGATGAACTTCGACTACAACGAAGAACAGCAGCTCCTCGCCGCCTCGGTCAAGCGCTTCATCGACAAGGATTACACCTTCGAGGCGCGCAAGAAGATCGTCGCGTCGAACGAGGGCTACAGCCATGCGATCTGGTCGACGTTCGCCGAAATCGGCCTCCTCGGCCTGCCGTTCTCGCCGGACCTCGGCGGCTTCGGCGGCGGCGCGGTCGATCTGATGAGCGTCATGGAAGCCATCGGCGAGGCGCTGGTCGTCGAACCGTATCTGTCGACGGTCGGCCTGGGTGCGCAATTCGTGGCGAGGGCCGGCACCAACGCCCGGCAACACGCCATATTGCCGCTCGTCAGCGCCGGCAAACTCAAGATGGCCTTCGCGCACACCGAAAGCGGTGCGCGCTACAAGCTTGCGCACATTGCCACCCGGGCCAAGTCAACGAGCGCCGGCTACACGATATCCGGCGAAAAGCGTATCGTCGTCCACGCCCCGTGCGCGGATCAGGTGATCGTCTCGGCACGCACCTCCGGGGGCGATACCGATCCGGAAGGCATCAGCGTCTTCGTCGTGGATGCGCGAGCACCGGGCGTTTCGATGGCCGCCTATCGCACCGTCGACGAATTGCGAGCGGCTGACGTCGTCTTCGCGGACGTGCATGTCCCTGCCGACGCATTGCTCGGTCAGGAAGCCCGCGGACTCGCGCTGATCGAAGAGGTTGTCGACTATGCGACTGCGCTTCTTTGCGCCGAAGCCGTTGGCGCGATCAAGTACGCCAACGACGCCACGCTCGAATACCTGAAGACACGCAAGCAGTTCGGCGTAGCCATAGGTTCGTTCCAGGCACTGCAGCATCGCATGGTCGACATGGTCATCAGCGGCGAGCAGGCGAAATCGATGGCGGGCCTCGCCTGCGCCAAGGTCGATTCGGCGACCGATCCTGTCGAGCGAAAACGCACCATCTCGGCAGCGAAAATCAAGATCGCCGATGCCTGCCGTCATGTCGCTCAGGAAGCGATTCAGCTGCACGGCGGCATGGGCATGAGCGATGAGCTGAAGATCAGCCACACGTTTCGGCGGCTGACGATGATCGCGCAGCAGTTCGGCGACGCCGATCATCACCTCGAGCGATTCGCCAAGCCTTCCTGAGCGTTGAGCAGATTCCGGACAGATGTTCGTCGTCCCCGCCCCCGATTCAGGCATTCGAGGGCAGGCTTCAGCGGGGACGCAGTGGCGTTCGTACCAACGACTCTGGATTCCCGCTCAGTTACCAAAATGAGCGGAATGACGGAATTGTGCCAGGGATCGTGTAATGGTAAACATCGGAGGTTACGTCAATGGCTGCACTGAACAAGCAGGTCCTGCTAGCCAGTCGCCCGCAGGGCGCGGTGACAGAAGACAATTTCAGAATTGTCGAGGTGCCCGTCGACAAGCCCGGGCCCGGCGAGGTGCTGGTCAGGAACGAGTGGCTCTCGCTCGACCCGTATATGCGCGGCCGGATGAGCGACGCGAAGTCCTACGCGAAGTCGGCCGAGATCGGCGAAGTGATGGTCGGCCAGACGGTCGGCGAAGTGGTCGAATCGCGCGACCCGAATTTCAAGTCGGGCGACAAGGTTCTGACCCCACTGGGGTGGCAGCTCTACGGCATCGCGAGCGCCAAAGAGCTCACCAGGATCGACGCCAAGCGCGCACCTGTGTCGTATTACCTCGGTATCCTGGGCATGCCGGGAATAACCGCGTGGTTCGGCTTGTTCGAGATCGGCCAACCGAAGCCGGGCAACACCGTCGTTGTCTCAGCCGCTTCCGGCGCAGTAGGCAGCATCGTCGGGCAACTCGCCAAGATCAAGGGTTGCCGCGTCGTCGGCATCGCCGGTGGCAAGACAAAATGTGACTACGTCGTGAAGGAGCTGGGCTTCGATGCCTGCATCGATTACAAGGCGGGCAATCTGCTGGCAGACCTGCGGGAGCATTGCCCCAAGGGCGTGGATGTCGACTTCGAGAACGTCGGCGGTGTGATACTCGACACCGTCCTGCGGGTGATGAACCTGTTCTCGAGAATCGTCGTCTGCGGCCTCATCGCCGAATACAGCGCGACCGAGCCGTATGGCTACAAGATGCTGCGCTCGGTGCTGGTCAATCGCATCAAGATGCAGGGGATGATTTTCTTCGACTGGAAAGACCGCTACAGCGAGGCGCTTGACGGCTTGAGCGGCTATCTCGCCGAAGGGAAGCTCAAGTACCGCGAATCGATCGTCGATGGCATCGACAAGGCGCCGAAGGGTCTTATCGCGCTGCTCAAGGGTGACAACTTCGGCAAGCAACTCGTCAAGCTTGCTTAAGCGCTTAGTGTCGCAACCCCAGATGTGACCTCACAGCCAGTGTCTACGTCAGATCCGCACGAGGCGCTAGCCTTGAAGCCAAGTTATGTTGGCCGTCTCACATATGCACATTCAATATGAGCGATTTCAGCAGGTTTGCGTCCAGCGGTCGAAACTTGCTACCTTCTTCTCAAGCGTAGCGGCCCGCGCCGCGATTCTAGGGCTGCGTCTGAACGGAATTGATGATGGCCGACGCTATCCCCCTGGAATTGCAATTGACTGGCGCAGAAGAAGAGTGGTTGGTTAGGGCTGCATTTGGTTCGCCGCGCGGTGTTATGCCCTCCTCCGTAGTCGGGACTCTTGCTGCGGCTGGATTAGGCGAGAAGAATTCACGGGGCGCGCTCGACGTAAACGATGCGGGTCGGCAATACATAAAGGCCAGAGACCTCCCGAGCACCATCAACGGAGCGCTAAGGACCACCCATCGCCGATAAACGGGCTATCGGTCAGGCTTTGTATTCTCGGAAGGATATGAAGCTGCCGGCATCCAGCAGTCTGAGGCCACTGATGCGCTGGAATTGCGCGCTGTCCCCCGGCCGCTCAAAAGTCCTACGATGAAATCAGACTGCGTCTGATGGCAGGGTCTGGGTTGAAGACCGATAGTCCGACCGCAAACGCGACCGCCGCAGCACTTATGGCATTTCAGTCGCGTATTTTTCGAAAGGAACTAACATGGATCGAACCACCCCCTTGGGGAGCAATCGCGCTGGCAGCGGTAGCGGCGCCAATCCAGCAAGCGCCAAGGTTGAAGACGTAGCGCATGCAGCGCATCAGGCAACCGATCGGATTGCTGACAAGGCCACGTCCCAAGTTGACCGCTTGAGCGGAACGGCACATCGCGCTGTCAACAGCGCTGCCGACGCGGCATCGTCCGCTGCCGAGTGGGCATCGGCTGTTCCAGAGCAAGCGAAACAAGTACAAGCGCGACTCACGGAGGCCGCGAGCGCTTCGATTCGCGAACGACCGATTGCTATCGTTGCAGGGGCGCTCGTCATCGGTTATCTGCTTGGTCGTATCGGGAGCTGACGGCTGGTCAGAAGCGTTCCCGTTGCGCCCTGCAATACCGCGCGTCAATTTCTAACCCCGCGATCTTGAG
>Ga0209118_1001671_pt1 | contig 10079 bp, 9 predicted proteins | sample BlaSpr_A8_Ref_M1_FD_187988 | JGI IMG/M metagenome (GOLD analysis project Ga0209118, IMG submission 187988) | Forest soil microbial communities from Thunder Bay, Ontario, Canada - Black Spruce, Ontario site 2_A8_Ref_M1 (SPAdes) (version 2) | ecosystem: Environmental > Terrestrial > Soil > Boreal...
AGGATCCAGGTTTTTGGAGCTCTCGACGACCTTGATGGACCCGGATTCTTCAGACGAGATGATCGACCACCTGGTCGATTTCTTCGATCGCATCGCCCCCTCGTACGACAGCTGGGCCGGCGGCCAGCATGAGCGGGTTGCGGCGAGGCTGGTCGACGTCGCGTCTCCCCAGAAGGGCGAGCAGGTCCTCGACGTTGGCACAGGTACCGGCCTGGTCGCTCACCTCGTGGCGCCAAGGGTCAGCCCGGGCGGCGTGATCGGGATCGATCTGTCCGACAACATGCTCGCCCTGGCCCGGTCGAAGAAGAGCCGCAATGTCCAGTTCCTCGGGATGGCGGCCGAGCGGCTCATCTTCAAGCCGGAGACCTTCGACCTGGTCACTATGGGCGAGGCCCTCGCATATGTAAGCGACCCGACCGACGCGCTGGCCGAGGCGCACCGGGTGCTGCGTTCCGGAGGGCGCCTAGCGGTTTCCAACCAGCGGCGGAGCCTGAGCACGCGCGCGCAAGACCTGTTCTTTCAGGGCCTCGCGCCGCTCGCTCGACGCCACTACTTGAGCCTTCCGCGCTACAGCTCAGAGCGCTCGCGCTTTGGAGAGCCAAAGGTGCTGCCCGAGGTACTCGACAGCGCGGGCTTCGAGGTAACGCGCATCACCGAGATGGTCACCGGTGGCAGAACCCGTGACGCAAAGGAATGGACCGACCTGATGGCGGGCGCGGGTCCGCTTCCCTACACGCTGATTCGCGCTCTAGGTCCACGCTTCCGCGACGAGCTGGAGGCGGAGGTGGAATCAGCGATGGATAGCCTCGGCGATCCCGACGACGCGTTCCGCTACCACCACTCCTACCTGATCGCGGTCGCTCGCAAGCGCTGATCGATCGTCGCGACCATCACAAGCGCCGCGAGCGCGCATAGAGCCGCCGCCACGGTGAAGATCTCGCGGTACTCCTGGAGGAACGCCGCGGCGACCAGCCTCGCCAGATGATCGACACGAGCGCGCAGAGACGGGTCGGTGAGAACCGGCGTGCCCAGGATCTGGTGAAACCGATACAGGCCGAAGGCGGTCAGTGCGGACAGCCCGACCAGCATGCCCATCGTTCGCGCGAGCACGACCAGGCTCGTCGCGAGGCCGTGACTCTCGCCGCGAGTCAGCCCCAGGACGGCGGCCGTCAGCGGTGCGATCACGATTCCCAGGCCGAGTCCGCAAGCGGCGAGCGCGAGGTCCGCCTGGCGCGCAAACCCGATGTACAGGGACAGCTCATTCGAGGACCAGGTCGACATCTGGAGGAAGGCGGCGGCCGAAACCAGGATGCCGCATACCGCCACCGGCCGCCCTCCAAGGCGACCCGCGAGCCAGCCGCCGAGCACCGCACCGATCGGGATTCCGACCAGAAATCGCGACAGCAGCAACCCTGAACCCACCTGGTCCAGGCTGAACACGAGGCGGCCCAGGACCGGTACGTCGACCAGTGCCACCATCAGGGCGGCTCCGACCAAAACGTTGGCGATGGCGGCGCCGGCGAACCCGCGGCTCCGCAAGAGCTCTCGCGGAACGAGTGGCTCCAGCCGGCGGACCTGGCGCCAGCCATACAGCGCCAGGACGGCCACGCTCGTGATCCCGGCCGGCAGCAGCAACGCGCCGGTGGCGCGATGGTCAGGGTCGTCGGGGTAGAGGGCGAGCACCAGGAGTCCGAGCCCGAGTCCCAGCAGCGATGCGCTGATCCAGTCGATCGCGGCCGGCGCCGGCGATGTCGAACGTGCGCCGCGGCGCGTCGCGATGAGCAGGCCCGCGGCGCAAAGCACCGCGAGCGGAACGTTGAGCCAGAAGACGAAGCGCCAGCCGCCCGCGGACGCCGCGAGCGCGGCAAGAGTCGTGCCGTACAGGGGGCCAAACACGCTGCCTGCCTCCTGCAGTCCCGCCACCGACCCGAGAGCCAGCGTGCGGGCATCTCCGCGATACAGGTCGGCTGCAAGCGCAAGGGAAAGCGGGACCAGCCCACCACCGCCAAGGCCCTGCATCACGCGACCGGCCACGAGCCAGGGCAGCCCCGCGAAAGTCCACAGGCCGGAAGTGGCGGTGATGGCGGAACCGAGTGCAAAAACGATCATGCACGCGGCGTAGACGGGAGCGCGCCCGCGCGCGTCGGAATAGGCGCCCAGCAAGGGCATGGCGACCACGTAGCCGCCGAGGAACCCGGTCACGATCGGCGTCGCCTGTTCGAAACGGTCGATGGTCAGGCCGACGTCGGCGATCATCGAGGGCAGCAGGGTCACAACCACGTACGCGTCGAGCGCCGCAATGAACAGCCCGGCCGAGGCTATTCCGAGCAGGACCGGCTTCGGCACTACGGAGAAGGCGGTGCGATGTTGACCGCGGCGTTGAAGCCCGAGATGTCCACCTCGACCGCGGCCTCCTTGCCTCCATCGCCGAAAGCACCGTCGAGCTGCGCCTTGCGAATCAGGTGGTCCGAGATGCCAACCCAGACCACTGCCTTCACATCGACGTTTGAGCTCAGCTGCGCGAACATGCTGTGCACCTGGCCCGCGCTGTAGGTCGCGTTGATCTTCTCCACGTCGACTCCATCAACCTTGTCTGCGCCGGCATCGGAGAGGCTGCGGCCGGCGGGAATGATCGCGGGTAGGCCGGTCGTGGGGTCGAAGAGCTTGGCCAGGTCAGGGACCGCCGCCGCCTGGCTTCCCTGGAGCTCCTGGTACGTCGAGAACGGTAGGTGAAGGTAAACGTGGCCGGTGGCGATCACGACCTCGAGGCTGATCGCGAGGTCCCCCTGCTTCACCGTATAGATCGTGTCGCTGTCGCCGGGCAGCCGCACCGAGGTCTTGGCCTCGACAAGCGTGAAGCCCTGGAACGAGATCGCGCCCTTGGTGAACTTGAGGTCCGCCTTGACGCTGTTCACCTTCCCCATCGCGGTCGCGGCGTCGCGCAGCGTCCGCGCCGGGTCGACTGGCGCCTGGCTGCCCCCGCAGGCGGCCAGCAGCACCACGGCCAGCACCGCACCAATGGCTCGTCTCATTGCGCCGAACACTACCTCCGACCGCCTATTTCGGGTCCCGCGCGCGCAAGATCAGGCGGATCGGGCGATCGTAGAAGAGGTAGTCCCAGGCCCAGTTCACGAGCACCAGGATGCGGCTGCGGAAGCTGATCACGTTGACCAGGTGGACGGCCAGCCACATCAGCCAGCCCAGGAATCCCGACAGGTGCACCGCTCCCAGCTCAGCCACCGCGGAGTTGCGCCCGATCGTCGCCATGATGCCGGGGTCCTTGTAGCGGAAGGCGTGGGCTCCACCATTGGCGACCAGCTCCGAGATGGTCGCGGCGACGTGCCTGCCCTCCTGCATCGCCACGGGGATGAGCATCGGCAGGGGCGCGCCGCGGTCGGTCGCCCCGGCGAGGTCGCCGATGACGAACACGACAGGGTGGCCGGCCAGCTGCAGGGTCGGTTCGACTTTGACCCGCGACTGGCGGCCAAGCCGCACACCAAGGGCCTGGCCAAGCATCGAAGCGCGGACCCCGGCCGTCCAGATGATCGTGCCCGCGGCGATCTCCTCCCCACCCGCAAGCCTGATCGATTCGTCGGTCACCGACTCCACCTTGGCGCCCAGCATCAGCTCCACGTGCTTCTTCTCGAGCGAGCGGCGGGCGGCCTCGCGAAGGCTGGGCTGGAACGTGCCGAGCGGGGCGCCGGCCGCTTCGAGCAGCAGCACGCGCACCTCGCCGAGGTTCAGGTCGCGGTAGTCCTTCCGCAGCACCAGGCGGATCAGCTCCGACAGCGCGCCCGCGAGCTCGACACCTGTCGGGCCGGCGCCCACCACGGCGAACGTGAGCATCGAGCGCCTTTTCTGCGCGTCGGCCACCCAGCGCGAGGCCTCGAATTGCGAGAGGATGCGGTTGCGCAGCGCCAATCCTTCGTCGAGGTCCTTGAGCCCGAACGCGTGCCGCGCCAGCGATGCGTTGCCGAAATAGTCGCTCTGGCTTCCGGTGGCGAGCACGAGGTAGTCGTAAGGGATCGGCCCACGGTCGGTCGTCAGGATGCGGCGCTCGAGGTCGGCGCCTGTGACCTCGGCCTGCCTGAACTCCGCGTTGGAGTACGGCCGGATCAGCGCCCGCACCGGTCGCGCGATCTCACCCGGGTCGAGCAGCGCCGAGGCCACCTGGTAGAGCAGCGGCGTGAACAGGTGGTAGTTGTTGCGGTCGACCAGGAGCACGTCAACCGGAGTGTTCCGCAGCGCGCGTGCGCAGGTGAGGCCGCCGAATCCCGCGCCCGCAATGACCACCCGCGGGCGGACGCGCCCAAGCGCGGGCAGGTTGGGACCTGCTGAACTCATTTTTCCGGGGGCTTGCGGAATCGCCCTCCGCCGCTGTGGCGCCGGTTCGCCATCTTCTCTATAGCGGGCTCACCGCCCGTTGCCTGGACCAACGATTTCGGCAGCTTCTGCTTCTTCTTGATCACCGGCTCGAACAGGTCACCATGCTTGGCGACACGCGCGAGCACCTGGTCCGAGTCGAAGACGAGCAGGCTCGGATCTTTTGCCTTGAGGCACTTCTCGACCTCCTCCCACGACACCGGTGTTGACACCGTCGGCCGGGCGCGAGCGCGCAGGGAGTAGACGTTGACCGTCGTCTTGTACTGGTCGTTCTGGCTCCAGTCGATCAGGACGCGGCCCGTGCGCAGCTCCTTGAGCTGCTTGTGAACGACCAGGTCGGGATGCTGCTCCTCGAAGAGCTGCGCAAGGCCTTTCGACACGACCTTCGTTTCGACATAAGTCACCTTCGAGTTGAGTGGGACGTAGAGCTGCAGGCCTTTGGAGCCGGAGGTTTTGGCGCAGCAGTCGAGGCCGTGCTCGGCGAACACGTCGCGGAGCATCAGGCCAACCCTGCAGCACTCGACGATGGTCGCCGGCGGCCCTGGGTCGAGGTCGAAGACCAGCGTTCTCGGCTCGGGCAGGTTCGATGCGAGCGACAGCGAGGTGTGGAATTCGAGGGTGGCAATTTGAGCGAGCCACACCAGCGTCGGCAGGTCCTGGCAAAGGCAGTAGTACATGTCGCGGTTGTTGCCGCCGCTCCAGACCGTCGCGGTCTCGACCCACGGTGGCCGGTGCTTCGGACAGTTCTTCTCGTAGAAGAACTCGGAGTCGACTCCGTTCGGATAGCGCTTGAGAGTGAGCGGGTGGTTACGGGTATGGGGCAGGAGAACGGGCGCAATCCGCGTGTAGTAGTCGATCACCTGCCCCTTGGTGAATCCCGCCTCGGGATACAGGATCTTCTCGAGGTTGGTCAGCTTGAGCGTGCGCTGTTCGATCTTGACTTCGACCTCTGGTGATTTAGCCACCCTCGCGCACGACCTCACGCGCCGGCTTATCGGTTCGCAGTCCCTTGAAAGCCGGCGCACGCAGCTGGCCGGACTTCGTCCACTCGACGAACTCGACCTCCGCCACGAGCTTCGGTTTTACGAAGTGGGCCTTATTCGGCGGAGCGCCGGCATCGAACGGGCTCTTGTCTTGCGCCAACGGCTTCATGGCGCTTTGCAGCTTATCGAGCATCGCGTCGGTGAAGCCGGTCCCGACCTTGCCGGCATACACGAACCTGACCCTGTCGTAGTAGCCCACGAGCAAGGCGCCAGGGTGCCCGGTGCGCTTGCCTTCGCCTTCGAGCCAGCCGCCGATCACGAACTCCTGGCGGTCGTGGTTCTTGACCTTGACCCAGGCTCCGCTGCGGCGTCCGGGCTCGTAAGGCGAGTCCAGCTTCTTGGCCATGATGCCCTCGAGGCCGGCCTTGCCGCTCGCCTCGAGCATCGCTTGCCCGCCTCCTTTTTCATACGGCGGGGTCTGCCACGACGCGCCGTTCAGTTTCAACGCCTCGAGCGCTTTGCGCCGGGCCACGTAGGTCTCTTTGAGCAGCGAGTGGCCGTCCTGCCACATCACGTCGAAGAGCATGTACGTGACCGGGACCTCTTTCATCTTGCGCCGGATCTCGGTCTCAGAGGACAGGCCCATCCGCTGCTGGATCTCTTCGAAGCTCGGCCGTCCCTTGTCGTCCAGGGCGACGATCTCGCCATCGAGGATGACCTCTTTCGATCCGAGCGCTCGGCCCATCGCGTGGACCTCCGGGTAGCGGGCGGTAACGATTTCACCGCTGCGGCTCACCAGGCGAACGGTACCGCCTTCGACGTAGGCCTCCGCTCGGATGCCATCCCATTTGAACTCGAAACCCCACGCGTCGTCGGGAGTGGGCGGCTTGGTGACGAGCTTGGCCATCATCGGCTCGATCCGCTCCGGCGTCGGCTTGCGCTCGGGATCCTGGGGCGGATCCATACGGTGGATCATCCAGTTCTTACCGTCGGTCCGGAACAGAACGTAGCGGCCCTGGACCCGCTTTCCATGGAGGATGACCATGACCTCGCGGTCGGAAAACTTCTCGGTCTCGTAGGTCCCGCTGTCCCAGATCGAAACGTGTCCTGCTCCGTAGTTGCCGGCCGGGATGTCGCCGGCGAAATCGATGTAGTCGAGTGGGTGATCCTCGACGTGGACGGCGAGGTGGTTCTTCTTGGGATCGGCGGGCACGCCTTTAGGGACAGCCCAGGAAACGAGAACGCCATCGCGTTCGAGCCGGAAGTCCCAGTGGAGGCGGCGCGCATGGTGCTCCTGAACCACGAACCGCGGCGCTTTGGTCTCCTTGCGGGGAACCTTGGCGCCGGGTTCTGGTGTCTTCTTGAAATCGCGCTTGGCCTCGTACTCGGCGAGCTTTTTGGCCACCGTTCAAAAGGTTAGGCCACCGGCTTCTCGAGCCGAACCTCCAGGCCGATCCCTTCCGTGGTGACCTTGCAGGTCTTGAAGGGGCTTTCAGCGACCAGGCGCTCGAATTGACGCGGTGAGTAAGCGCGGCGCTTGAGCATCTCGAGCGTCGCCTTCGTGGTGAACGAGCTCACCCATCCGAGCTCCATGCCTTTGACCTCACGCTCGATGTCCGCGTGGGTCGCGTCGCTGCTCATGTCCTGGATCAGGGCGGTTCCGCCGCCGCGGAGGACGCGGTGCATCTCGGACAGCGCGCTGGCCGGGTGCACGAAGTTCTTGAACGCGGCCTGGCACACGATCAGGTCGAACGACTCCGCCTCGAAGGGCATGACCGCCGCGTCGCCCTGGTGGAAGTCGGCGCTGACCCCCGCCTCCCTGGCGTTCTGGCCGGCGATCTTCACGAACGTGTGGCTGATGTCCAGCCCGGTCACCCTGTACCGTCCGAGCCGCGCCAGCTCGATGGTGTGGTACCCGGGGCCGAACGCCACCTCGAGCACCTTCGCGCCGTCCGGGAGGCCGCTGGTGAGGCGCTCGGCCTCCTTCCGGTACGCCTCGATCTGGCTTCTCGTTCCGCGGATACGGGAGTACCACCGCGCCACGACTCCTTCCATCTCAGGGCCCTTGATCCGCCACCGCGCAACTGCTCTTGCCTGCATTGCTGCTCCTTCGTGAATGACCCTAACGACGTTAGGGGCTGAGATGGGCTATCTTACCCCTAACGGTGTTAGGATTGCAAGCGTGAGCGAAAAAGAGAGCCTGAGCCGGGCGCGGCTGGTCGCCGAGGCGCTGGGATTGGTTCAGGAAGAAGGGCTCGAGGCGCTCTCGATGCGCGGCCTGGCGGACCGCCTGCACGTCAAGGCGGCCTCGCTCTACTGGCACGTTCGGGATCGCCGTGAGCTGCTCGAGCTTCTGGCCGAGTCGATCCTGGATGGCGTTCCCGAGTCGCGGGCGAGCGGATGGCGAGATGCGGTGGTGCGGATGGCCGCCGCGCTGCAGAACACGGTCGGTTCGCAGCAGGACGCCGGCCGCATCCTGCTCGAGGTTCCCGAACTGATCAGGAGGAGCGACGCCTTCGCTCGCATGAAAGGCCGGCTCGAGACCGCGGGCCTTCAACCTCCTGAGGCGGAGGAGGTTGCCCTCATGGTCATGGTGCACGTGATCAGCCGCCGGACCAGCGGCGATGAGCCCGCGATGCTGGAATCCGGGGCCACGGCCTGGATCGCGGTCGATTCCGGCTCGCGCGGCGTGGCCCTGCGGCGCGGTTCCGACGACATGGAAGGCCTGATCCGGCCTGCCCATGACAAGGGCGCGGCGGCGCCCGCAATCGTGCGTGGCGAGAAGGTCGTGGTACGCCGCCTGCGCGGCGTTGGCCTGGGAGAGCTCGAGTTGAATCCACGCCACCCTTGGGGCGTCCAGATCCAGGGAGCGACCTGGAACACCGTGCTGGATGCGGGGGGCCTCGACATCCGCGAGATCAAGCTCGACAGCGGCGCCGCGAAGGTCGAGTGCTTCCTGCCCAGGCCTCGTGGTGTGGTGCCGATCATCGTGTCGGGCGGCGTGGTTGGCCTGGCCCTGCACAGGCCGCCCGGGGTGGCGGTCATAGCCGACATCAGCCCCGCCACGGCTCGCATCAAGCTCGACGCCTTCTCAGCGACCGCGGTCACGTCGGACCTTCGATGGGAGAGTCCGGGAGCATCGGCTTCAGCCGACCGATACGAGCTGCGCATCAATGGCGGCGCCGTCCAGGTGAGCCTTGACGACAAGGCCACGCCGTCCTCGCCTGGTGTAGAACCGGAACGGCCCGCATCGGGAGAGTCGGTACGTGCGCTGGACATCCTGCTCGACGGGGTGGAGGCCCGAGTGAGGTCGCGAGGTCGCGCCGGAGACCAAAGATGAAAAAGTCCGTGCACTGGAAGGTTCGCGATCTGGCGGCAGAAGAAACGCACCACCTCCGCCGCGCAGTCTCTGCAGACGGCAGGACCGACCTACCCAGCATGCACCACGATCTGGACGATACCGCTGGGGCATGGCACCTGGGCGCCGTCGACGAAGCCGGGCGGATCGTGGCGATTTCGAGTTTCTATTTCGATGCCTATCCGCCTTGGCCTGAGGCTCAACCGGCGGTTCAGCTGGCTTTCATGGCTGTCGATCCGGAGGTCCAGGGCGAGGGTATCGGCACGGCTGTGATGAGCCAGGCGATTCGCCGGTTGAGGGCAAGCGACGCCGTCCTGTTGTGGGCGAACGCTCGCGATTCCGCCTTACCCTTTTATGAGAAATTCGGCTTCCGAACCGTGTCTGGTAGCGAATTCGCGCCGCCCCAAAGCGGCGGCCCGCACCACCTGATAAAGCTAGACCTGACTTAGCGGCCAGGGTTGAGGCGAGAGGCGCCCCGCCGGAGCCGGTAGAGGTGGATCGCAATACCCACCGCCATCAGGCTGAAGGTCAGGTAATCGCCACCGACGTCGTCGGGTTCGGCGTGTTCGATCAGTATCCCGACCAGATTCGTCACGAGCGCAAGGCCCGCGATGATTGGCCAGATCCCGATGGGACGGAAGCGCAGACCAGGCCAAAACAGCCAGATCAAGGCAATTGCGCCGAGTGTGTAGTCGACGTATTCGTCGATGTGGTGCGAAGGAACAGTCTCAACTACTACATCGGGGATCAGAAATACGGCAATCCCGGCTACCAGCGCCAGGGGAAAGTAGTTCCGGCGCCGATTGATGAGCTCCTCTGACGAGCGCGTTTTCCGATCTTTTCTCCACTGAGCGATCGCCATCACAACCAGGAGGATGCCGACCAGAGAGGCGGCAATGTCATAAGTCAAATCGATCGGTCTGGGCGCTGAAAACAAGATCCGCGACCTCCTTTTTGAATCTAGAGCGCCAACCGGCTCACCCTAAGGGGTTCGGAGGGTCGCCTCGCAAGAGGCCGCCGATTTTGACAAGCATCTCCTCCCGATCAGTCATCACACCTGGGGTCGAGGTCCAAGGCTCCGCGACGAAAAACGGCTGAGCGAGATACTTGGCCAACAGATCATTCCCTTGATCGACTTCGTTGGATACGCGCATTGCCAGCGCTCGGGCGTCTTCGGCAAAGTACTTCGAACCGCTTTCATGCAGCTCGACGCCGGGAAGGCGACCACTTGCCAGCACCGTGTGTCGAAGCACGATCCAAGAATCGGCGGCGTGATAGTTCGCAGCAAATGGGAGCACAGTTGCCACGAGCCCTTTGGCGCGGGCGACGTCGATGTGCGCAGACTCGACGACCTC
>Ga0209118_1001672_pt1 | contig 10079 bp, 9 predicted proteins | sample BlaSpr_A8_Ref_M1_FD_187988 | JGI IMG/M metagenome (GOLD analysis project Ga0209118, IMG submission 187988) | Forest soil microbial communities from Thunder Bay, Ontario, Canada - Black Spruce, Ontario site 2_A8_Ref_M1 (SPAdes) (version 2) | ecosystem: Environmental > Terrestrial > Soil > Boreal...
GGTGTGCGGTTTCACCACATAGTGGACAGATGTCGCAAGACATAGTGGACACCACCAATCTCGGAGGTGGTACATGTCCAACCGGGGCCGCTACATCGTCGAAGCCATCGTCGTAGAACACCGAAGCCCCAGCGAGCTTGCTCGGACCCACAAGGTGTCGCGCAGCTGGATCTACAAGATGCTCGAGAGATTCGAGCAGGGTGGGTACGCCTCCTTAGAGCCCCGCTCGCGACGACCCCGGTCCTGCTCGCATCAGGTCGAGGCCAAAATCCAAAAGCTGATCATCAAGCTGCGCTGCGAGCTAGCCGCAGCTGGTCATGACGCCGGCCCTCACACCATCCACTTCCACCTGTCGAAGAAGCTCGCCGAGCCCCCATCGGTGGCCACCATCTGGCGGATCCTCAAACGCCACGGCCTCGTCACACCTCAGCCCCAGAAACGGCCCAAGTCTTCCTTCATCCGCTTTGCCGCCAAGCTGCCCAACGAAACATGGCAGGCCGACGCCACGCCCTGGACGCTGGCCGACGGCAGTCCGGTCGAGATCTTGAACTTCCTCGACGACTGCTCTCGAGTCTCACTCGCCTCGTCCTGCTTTCGCACCGTCAAGGGTCACGATGTCGCCCACGTCTTCCAGGCAGCTTCGAATACGTTTGGACTGCCCGCTTCCCTCCTCACCGACAACGGGGCCGTCTTCACCGGGCGGCAGCGACGGGGCAAAGTCATCCTGGAGCTGGAGCTGGAGCGCCTCGGCATCGTGCCCAAACACTCCACCGCCTACCACCCTCAGACCTGCGGCAAGGTCGAACGCTTTCACCAGACCTTGAAGCGCTTCCTCAGGAAGAAGCGGCCGGCCAGGTCGCTGGCCGAGCTGCAGCACCAGCTCGACATCTTCCGCGCCTACTACAACAACGTCAGACCGCACCGTGCCCTCAACCGGCAGACACCGATGGCCGTCTTCAACTCACTCATCAAAGCCAAGCCCCTCATCCAGCCAGCGCCGATCGACCACCGCGTCCGCCGCGACAAAATCGATCGCTTCGGCTCGGTCACCCTTCGCTACCTCAGCACGCTCCGGCACATCCGCGTCGGTGCCGCGCACAAGAACAGGAAGGTCCACCTTCTCATCGCCGACGCCGACGTCCGCATCGTCACCCAGGACGGTGAGCTCCTCAGAGCTCTGACTCTCGAGCCAAATCGAAACTACTACGGTCTCGGAGGCCGCTGGCCTGTGCACAATGTCTTGCAACAGGTGTCCTCGATGTCCTGAGACAGGACAGTGGAGCGGGCGATGGGAATCGAACCCACGTAAACAGCTTGGAAGGCTGCCGCACTACCATTGTGCTACGCCCGCTTTTCGACTCTTTGCCTGGTAGCCCGGAGGAGATTCGAACTCCTGATATCCACCTTGAAAGGGTGGCGTCCTAGTCCACTAGACGACCGGGCCGAGGCTCAAGGATTGTGCCCGAAAACCAAACCCCACCAAGTCCGACTGGTGGGCGGCGAGGGTTTCGAACCCCCGACCTCCAGCATGTCAAGCTGGCGCTCTTCCAACTGAGCTAGCCGCCCGGTTCATTCGGGCATTCGGAATGGGCTGCCGAGTGACGAATTATTGTAGTTGCCGTGCCTCCCTACATCGGCCGGCGCATGCGCCGAGTCGAGGACGAACGGCTTGTCACAGGGGCAGGTCGGTACGCGGGGGACATCAAGCTCGAAGCCCTGCTTCACGCCGCCTTCTGCCGGTCGACCCTCCCACACGCCCGGATCAGGGCCATCGACAGGTCAGCCGCACTCGCCATGCCGGGAGTCATCGCGGCTTGGACGGCCGACGACCTGCCCGAGGTCGTTGCGGGCCTCGGCGAGTCCAGCCCCGTGGGTGTCGAGCACCGAGGGCGACCGGTTCTCAACCGGGAAGAGGTGAACTACATCGGAGAGGCGTACGCGATGGTGATCGCCGAGACCTCGTACCAGGCACACGACGCCGCCGAGCAGGTTTCCCCCGAGCTCGATCCTCTACCCGGTGTCGGCGACGTGGTGACGGCTGGCGCCGCCGGCGCGCCGACGGTACACGCCGACATGACTTCGAACATAGCGCACAAGGCGTCGATTACCTACGGCGACGTCAAATCCGCCTTCGTGTCGGACAGCGTGACGGCAAAGCTACGACTCACCACGGCGCGTGTCGCCGGCGCCGCCCTGGAGCCGCGCTCCGTCACTGCGACGCCCGACCCAGAGACGGGCGGAATCAAGGTCTGGACCTCGACGCAAAACGTGTTCGGGGTCAAGCACGCCGTGGCCTCGACTCTCGGCCTCGACGAGGCGAAGGTCCGGGTGCTGGCCGAAGACGTCGGCGGCGGCTTCGGCGCGAAGGGAAGCGTTTTCCCTGAGGAGGTGCTCACCGCGCTTGCCGCGTGGCGCTTGAAGAAGCCGGTGCGCTGGGTCGCCTCGCGCAGCGAAGACGGCGCGACGACAGCGCAGGGACACGGCTCCGTGATCGAGGTCGAGCTTGCGGCGGACCGAGATGGCAAGCTGCGCGGTTTGCGAGGCCGGTTGATCCACGACCTCGGCGCCTACGCCGGCTCGGGCACCGGACAGCCCGAGATCATCATCGCCCACATGATCTCGGCGTACGTGCTGCCCGCCATGGATGTCGAGCACCAGCTCGTCTACACGAACGCGGTGCCCAGTGGATTCATCCGCGGCGGCGGCCGGCCACTGGGCAATTACGCGATGGAACGGGTGATGGACCGGCTCGCGCGAGCGCTCGACCTGGACCCGGTTGAGCTCCGGCGGCGCAACCTGGTCCAGCCACAGCAGATCCCTTACACGACCGGGTTTCCGGCGGGCCGAAGGGGCTACGTCTACGACAGCGGTGACTACCCACGACTGCTCGACCTGGTCATCGACAGGCTGGGCCCAGACCCGACTCGCGTACCCGCAGACGGCCGCCTGGTGGGATTTGGGGTGGCGTGCTGCGTCGAGTCGACCGGCTTCGGTCGCGGCGAGCCGGCGAAGATCCACGTCTCCAAGGACGGCGTGGCCCACGTCTACGTCGGTTCAACGCCGCAAGGACAGGGCCACGAGACGATGGTCGCTCTGGTCGCGGCCGAAAGGCTCGGCTGGCCATTCGACAAGATTCGTGTGACGGCGGCCGACACGCGGCACGTCCCGTTCGCGCTCCTCACCGCGGGCAGCCGCAGCGCGGTGCAGGTCGGCAACGCCGCGGCGAAGGCGGCGACCGCGATGCGCAAGATGATCCTCGAACGCGCCGGCGACGTGCTCGAGGCGGACGTGCACGACCTGGTCCTCGAAGAAGGTGTGATCGGCGTGCGCGGCACGCCCGCCAAACAGGTGCCCGCGACGGACGTGCTGCCCGACGAAGGGCTCGAGGTCCTGGAGAGCTTTGATCCGCAGCGCTCGCTCGCCTTTTCAAGTGGGTGCCATGCGGCGGTGGTCGCGGTCGATCCTGAAACAGGCCAGGTCGAGGTGTTGAAGTACGTGATTGCTCACGACACCGGCAAGGCGATCAACCCCGTCACCCTGGAAGGCCAGCTGCACGGTGGCTTCGCCCACGGCCTCGGCTATGCGCTTTACGAGGCGGCCGTCTACGACACGGATGGTTCGTATCGAACGGCGAGCTTTCTCGACTACACGATCGTCACCACCGGCGAGGTGGGCGTCACGCTGGAAGTGATCAGCAGCGAGACGCCGACCGACGCCAACCCTGAAGGTTTCAAAGGGGCCGGCGAGAGCGGGACCATCCCGGTCCCCGCCGCCATCTCCAACGCAGTTGAGGATGCGCTGCGCAAGCGCAATCCGAATGCCGTCATCGACCGGCTGCCGATCACGTCCGATCGGATCGTCGAGCTGCTGAGCGCGAGTGCCCTGTGACCGGCCCGCGGTGACGTATCGCGGCAGGCGCCTGAAAGGCGCCGGTCGGGGCGCCGAGGCGAAGGCAGGGGTGGCCCTAGGAGGCGCGCATCCGTCGATGCGCAACGACGACGGGCCGGGCCCCCTAACGCACGCATCGGCGTCCCGAGCCGATGAGACGGCGCCGCGGGATCGGTCCCGGGGCACTCTCACCTGAGCACTGATCCCCGCCTGACCAACCCTCCGCTCGGCCCAGGAGGAATCAACTGGCGGCGCAACCTCGCCGCGCTGTGGTTCGCCGAGTTCATGGCGATCTTCGGTTTCAGCTTCGCCTTCCCGTTCCTGTCGATCTTCATCCACCAGGACCTGGGCGTTCCGAAGGGGTCGCAGCTGGACCTCTGGACGGCCGCGACGGCCAGCGTTTCCGGGCTGTCGATGGCGATCGCGAGTCCGATCTGGGGCATCCTGGGGGATCGGTACGGGCGGAAGCCGATGCTCATCCGGTCGATGGTCGGTGGTGCGATCACGGTCGGCCTGATCTACTTCGCCCGCTCCCCTACGGAGCTCCTCGTCCTGCGCCTTCTTCAGGGCGCCACCAGCGGCACGGTCGCGGCGGCGACAGCGCTCGTGGCCGCCGAGACCCCACGCAACCGGGTGGGCTGGGCCCTCGGGGTCGTGACCTCCGCGGTCGCGCTTGGAAGCGCAATCGGCCCGGTCGTGGGCGGGCTGGCCGCTGCGCTGCTTGGCTTGAGGCTCATGTTCCTGGGTGGAGGGATCCTGCTGCTTCTATCGACGGTGCCAGTGCTGTTCGTCGTGCGTGAAGGCCCGATCCGTCGCCGCCAAGGACCACAGGCGGGGGTTCTCGACCTCATCAAGCAACGACCGGGGACGCTGCATGCACTGGGCGTCTTGATCGGCGCCCAGGGCCTGGTCAGCGTGTGCAACTCCGCCACCCAGCAGCTCGTCGTGCTGCGACTCATCGAGATGGTGACGAGCGGGGTGTCGGCGGTCACCGGGGTCGCCTTCGGCCTCGCGGGCGTCGCGAGCAGCGGCGCCGCGGTCTTCTACACACAGGTGACGCAGCGGTTGGGCTACGTGCGGACGACGGCTCTCGCGGCGGTGATGGTCGCGGTGGCCGTTTCGCTCATCGCGATCGCGCCCTGGGCGGCTGTGGTCGTGGCCGGGGTGGCGCTGAACGGCCTGTTCAGCGGCGTGGTCATACCCGCGACCGCGAGCATGATCGGGCTCGAAACGCCGCCCGAGGCCCAGAGCACCGTGTTCGGTGCCAACGCAAGCTCGGTGGCGCTCGGATTTGCCATCGGGCCGGCCATCGGAGGCGCCGTTGCCGCCACGGTGAACGTGTCCGCCGCTCTGGTCGTCGTCGCCGTGCTGGCACTCGCGCTGGCGGCGCTGATCGCGCTCGGTGCTCGCGAACCGACCAGGTGATCTGCGCTGCCCCAGCAGGGCTCGGGTCACCCCCCGCCCGGCAGTGCGCGCCACCCTCCCCCTGCGGGGGAGGGGAGACTTTCACGTAATCTCCTGCGGGTGAAGCGGATTCTTGGTACGGCGCTGGCACTGCTCGCCCTCTCCGCGTGTGACGCGGGAGGAGGCTCACCGGCCGCGACCTCGTTTCCCCCGGGCTGCGATACTGAGATCGTCGCCTGCATGGAACAACGAACCACGCCCCCACCCACCGTGATCGACCCGAGCAAGAAGTACACGGCCACCGTGCACACCACGCGCGGCGACTTCGTGATCTCCTTCGTGGACCCCAAGATCGCGCCTCAGACGGTCAACAACTTCGTGTACCTGTCGCAGAACCACTTCTATGACGGTCTTACTTTCCACCGAGTCGAGCCGGGCTTCGTCGTGCAGGGCGGCGATCCGCTCGGCAACGGGACCGGGGGCCCCGCTTACAAGCTTCCGAACGAGAGCAACCCTTCGAAATGGCCCCGCGGCACCGCGGGCATGGCGTCAAGCGCCGCCGGGGTGAGCGGCTCGCAGTTCTTCATCACAATCGGCGACGCCCCATTTCTCGACAACCCCGCCGGCGTCTACAACCACTTCGGACAGGTGACCTCTGGGATGGACGTCCTCGACAAGATCAAGGTCGGCGACACGATGAGCTCGATCGACATCACGGCCTCGTGAAAGGCCCCACGAACTCCGAGGCTTCGCCGTGAGTTCGTGGGGACCCCTGAAAAGGAGACTGCTTGCAGCGGTCATCCCGCTTGCCGCGCTCGCATTGACCGCATGCGGCTACCCCGACCCTTACGCGGGCACGGGACCGGTCGCCAACGAGAGCCCGGGCCCCGCGGCTGCGATCAGCCCATCGCCCGGGACGGACAACTTCAACGACGGCGCCGGCCTCCCGGTCGTCACCTACCCCAACGGCCTCCAGTACGTCGAGCTCAAGGTCGGCACCGGCGATATCGCCAAGAGCGGAATGAACATCAGCGTTCAGTACACGGGATGGCTGTCCACAGGGGGGACACCTTTCGACTCGAGCCGCCAGGCCGGTCGCGGAGCCTTCACCCTGCAGATCGGGGTTGGACAGGTGGTTCCCGGCTGGGACCAGGGGATTCCCGGCATGAAGGTCGGCGGCAAGCGGAAGCTCATCATCCCCGGGGCGCTCGGTTATGGGACCGCGGGCCAGACCGATCCGAACACCGGCGCGGTGATCATCCCGCCCAACGCGACCCTGATCTTCAATGTCGAGCTGCTGAGCGTGGCGCCTGGACCGAGCCCGTCACCGAGTCCTTCGCCTTCGCCCAGCCCATCGCCGTCGCCGAGCCCCTCAGCGAGCCCGACCGCGACGCCGACCTAGGTAGCGGGCTCGGGTCACCCCCCGCCCGGCCGTGCCCTGCGGGCAGGGCCACCCTGCGCGCAGAGCGGCGATGAGGATGGGACCAACTGATTGCCCCCTGCGGGTGAGGGGAGATTAGCTAGGTAATTGTCAGGGTCCCGTGCATGCCTGAGGCTTCGTGGCCGGCCTGGTCGCAGAAGATGGTGTACGTCCCCGGCGGGATGCTGTTGACGGTGAACACGAATGTGTCCCCAGCGGAGATCAGGTCGCTGGTGTCGAGCAGTTTGTTGGAGCTGTCCCGGATGACCATGTCGTGCGAGGTGGTGCCGCCGTTGACCAGGTAGAACACCACCTTGCCGCTGGGCGCGCTGATCGTCGAGGGGTCGAACTTGAACTCGGTGAGGGTCACCTTGATCGACCCGGCCGGCTGCGACGTTCCACCGCCGCCGCATCCGGCGAGGAGCAGGGCCACCGCCGCGAGGGCCGCGAACAGAGCTTTCATCGGAACAGAGCGACTCCCACATAAAGGATGGTGAACAGGAAGAACCAGACGACGTCCACGAAGTGCCAGTAGAGCGTCACTGCGGCAACGCCGACGTGATGCTGGGATGAGAACTGGCCCCTGGTGGCTCGATAGAGGATCAGGGCGAGCAAGACGAGGCCGCCCAGAACGTGAGCCCCGTGGAAGCCGGTCATGATGAAAAAGGCGCTGGCGAAACTGTTGGCGGTCAGGCTCATGCCCCGCGCGAATGCGGCGATGAACTCGTACAGCTGGCCGAACTCGAAGGCGAGGCCCAACAGGATCGTGGCGGTCCAGAGGATGAAGAACCGGCGGCGGTTGTTGTGTGCCAGGCCATCGGCGGCGAAGTGGCAGGTGAACGCGCTGGAGAACAGCACGATCGTGTTGACGACCGGGATCGGGTACCAGTTGACGTAGAACTCGCTGACGTTGCTGGGCGGCGGCGGGGGCCACACGATGTGCGACCCATAGAGGTAGAAATACACCGCGAAGAGGCTGCCGAAGAACATCACCTCGGAAGCCAGGAAGATGTACATGCCCATCATCCCGGGCTTGATCGCCGGGTACTCGGGTTGGACCTCGGGTCGCATGGTGGCGACCGCCATCAGTGGTGCACCTCCGATTCCGTGCTGTCACCCGGGAACATCCGGCTGTCGTCGATCACGACCCAGCCGACGACTCCCCACAGGAATATCAGTCCTCCTATCACGGCCAGCACGATGCGGGGCGTGGCCGAGATCGGGATCGCGGCCAGCGACAGGAACAGCAAGCCAAAGCAAATGACGAAGGGCCAGTTGCTGTTCGGTGAGAGGTGAATGCCGAGCTGGTGGGCCCGCGCCTCATAGTCGACGACGTCGTCGATGTTTGCCGGGTAGTCCATGCTGAACCGAGACACCTCCGACCGGTGCTCCGGGTCGGCGGCTTGCCAGGCCCTGAACGCGGCCGAGGCCATCACGCTCGATGGCCAGAGCTTGTAGCCACAGTTCCGGCACATGTCGACGAATCGGGCCGTTATCAGACCGCAGCGGGGGCACTCGACCACCAGGCTGGGGCTCGACACGTCCACATATCGAGTCTGCTTCGATGTCGCCACAGTCGATTTCGGATTCTATCCGGTCGCTGAGCCGGTTCGTCGGCCGCAGCTCCGGCGACCACTGCCAACGCGATCCTATACTTGCCGCCGTGGCAGCACGCGCCCGCGCGACTTTCACGACCATCGGCCTTGGGGCCGCCGCGCTGGCGCTCAGCTCCTGCGGCGGGCTCGGGGGCATCTCCCCCATCTTCCCGGCGCCGGTTTCGCCGAACGGGCAGGACATCTACAACACCTACATCGCGATTTCGGTGCCGGCGATCGTGATCTTCCTCGGAGTCGAAATCGCGCTGCTCTGGGTCGTCTTGCGCTACCGCCGCTCGCGGCAGCCGGCCGGATATGTGCCGCCCCAGATCCACGGCAACACGACTCTGGAGATCGTCTGGACGCTGATCCCGCTGGTGATCGTGCTCGCGATCGCGATTGGCAGCTTCATCACGCTGCAGAAGGATTTCCAGCCGATCGACAACCAGCAGATGAATGTCACGGTCAGCGGCCACCAGTTCGGGTGGATCTACACGTATGACAACGGGGTCGTGGTGGACCAGGAGGGCACGCTGGCCGGTGACGTGACGCCCTTCGTGGTTCCAGTGAACACGCTCGTCAAATTGCGGTTCCAGGGCACAGATGTCATCCACTCGTGGTGGGTGCCGGCCATCTCGGGCAAGACCGATGCTGTGCCAGGCTACGACAACTTCTCGTGGCTGAAAATCAACCAGACGGGCAAATGGCGCGGAGAGTGCGCAGAGCTGTGTGGCGCAGGCCACAGCACGATGCAGATCATCGTGCAGGCGATGGACCAGACCGAGTACGACCAGTGGGTGCAGACGCAGCTCGCAGCGAAGCACGCGACGCCATCTCCCTCCCCTTCGCCATCGCCCTCGCCGTCGCCCTCACCCTCGCCCTCACCAAGCCACTCCCCAACCCCGAGCTAGGATAGGAATCTGATGGCAGCCACGACAGTCCTGCCTCGACCCAAGGCATACGACGACACATTCTTCAAGCCGATCAGCATCTGGCTGACGACGACCGATCACAAGCTGATCGGGATCATGTACATGGTCACCGGCGTCTTGAGCTTCGTGGTCGGGGGCATCTTCGCGCTGATCATCAGGCTCCAGCTCTCACAGCCCAACGCCAAGGTCGTCGACGCCGAGACCTACAACCAGCTGATCTCGGCGCACGGCGTGACGATGATCTTCTTCTTCGTCACGATCTTCCTGACCGGGATCGCCAACTACATGGTCCCGATCATGATCGGCGCTCGAGACATGGCCTTCCCGCGCGTCAACCTGCTCGGGTTCTGGCTCATACCGGTCTCGATCATCCTCTACTACAGCGGCTTCTTCACCGGCGGCGCGCTCGATGCCGGCTGGACAGGCTACGCACCGCTGACCGAGAAGGCGTACCAGTCGCACAGCCTCGGCGTGGACTTCTGGGCGATGAGCATCATCGTCTGGGCGATCAGCGGGATCATGGCCTCGACCAACTTCCTCACCACGATCGTCGCCCTGCGTGCGCCAGGCATGAAGCTGACCCGCCTGCCTTTGTTCGTGTGGGCGCAGATCTCGACCTCGATCCTGCTGCTCGTGGTGGGCGCGCCGCTCGCCGCCGCCATGATCCTGCTCGAGTTCGACCGCCAGCTCGGTACGCAGTTCTTCACGACCCAGGGGCGCCCGGTCCTTTACCAGCACCTATTCTGGTTCTTCGGGCACCCCGAGGTCTACATCATGATCCTGCCCGGTTTCGGCATGATCTCGGAGATCATCCCGGTGTTCGCGCGCAAGCCGATCTTC
>Ga0209118_1001675_pt1 | contig 10051 bp, 5 predicted proteins | sample BlaSpr_A8_Ref_M1_FD_187988 | JGI IMG/M metagenome (GOLD analysis project Ga0209118, IMG submission 187988) | Forest soil microbial communities from Thunder Bay, Ontario, Canada - Black Spruce, Ontario site 2_A8_Ref_M1 (SPAdes) (version 2) | ecosystem: Environmental > Terrestrial > Soil > Boreal...
GAGGAGTCCGACCGAGCGCAACGCCGGAGACGGGCTCGTTTCAGGCGCCGTAGCAGGAGGGGCGTGAGAAATGCGGGCTAACGCTCTGGTCTCAGTGGAGCAGCTGCTGGAAGCCCTGGCGGCGCTTGAGGTGGAGGGGGTTCTCCCTGCTTCCCAGGTAGCCCTCGTGACCGGAGAGGTCGGTGGCTACTACATAGAGCTCGACCGTGCCGTTCTGGTGGAAGCTGGGCGGTATCTTGACGTCCCAGCCGAACCCTGACCTCTGCAGCGGCATCTCGGTCAGCCTTCCCGCTTCCGGCCTGGCGAAGACCTTGACGCTCTTGACCTCGTAGTCGTCGGTGACCCGGAAGCTCAACGTGACCACGGTGCCGCGCCAGTAGTCGAGCGGGTATCCCGGCCGCAGGGCGACCTCCGGCGGCTGCGCGTCGAGCTGTGCCAGCTGCGCCTCGAGGCGCAGCTTCGCCTCGGCGAAACGCTGCTCGAGATGGGGGGTCGGTTGCAGCGGACGCAGGAGGTCGAGCGCCTCGCTTGGCTTGCGGCGGCTCTCGTACGAGGGCACGCTCTCGAGGAGCGCCAGCTGGCTGGGCTCGCTGGCGGACGCGGTCTCGTAGCGCTTGGCCAGGTCCTTGATTCCGGCGCGCTCGGGCCAGTTGCGGAGGATGGGACCGAGGCGGCCCAGGGCCTCCTCGTACCGGCCGTCGATGGCCAGGGCGCGCGCTTCGGCCTCGAGCGCCTGCACGGCGTGGTCGCGCAACTCGAGCGGATCACGCCAGGTCCGCGACAGCCCCTCCACGGCGCGGAAGCGCTCCAGCACTTGGGCTTGATCGCCGCCGGCCGCCACGGCCCGCGCGAGCTCGTATTGGTTGACCAGGTTTCTGGCCCGCTCGAGGTCGCCCCGCTGCCGCGGCGGCAGATCGCGGTCGGAAGCCACCGCGACGACGCTCTCGAGAGTGCCCAGGTCGCCGGCGCGGAGTCCGCTGGCGAGGTCCTGCGGCGCGGTCTCGAGCGCCGACGCGGCCAGCGTCTGCTCGATGGCCGCCAGCTGCCTGCAGCCGGCCGGGCCGAGCGCACCCTGATCGGCATAGGTGAGCTCACGCAGCGCCTGCCGCACCCGCGCGTCGGCCTCCCTGCCGAAGATCAGGTAGCTCTTGGCGTCGAAGAGCTTCGCCGCGGCGGAGCGGCCGGGCTTGAGCGGCGGCGCCGCCGGGGCGGCAACCACTACCCGCGCCGCGGACTGGGCCTGCCGCGACGCGTGCGCGATCAGTGCCCAGGCCGCAACGCCTGCGGCCAGCAGCAGCGCACCGGCACCCGCCAGCAGCACCGGGCGGGGAAGGGCGAGCAGCGGCGCCAGCAGCTTGCGTCCAGCGGCGGCCGCTGCGGTGCCTGGTCGCAAGGCCGCTGCCGGCGCCGGCGCGCCACGACTCGCGATGGTCCCGGCTGCCCTGCCGGCGCGGCCGCCGCCGCCAGAGCCCCCGCGCGCCCCTCGCGATGGCGCCGGTGGCGGCATCAGCGGCGCCGGAGGCGCCAGCGGCGGCAGCGTGCCAAGCAGCTCGTCCACCCCCGACAGCAACTCCCCCTGCGCCGGGTCGGCTCGCGGCGCAGCAACCTCCGGGGGCGGCGGCACGGCGACCGATGTGCCCGGGGCCGATGGCGCGGTGCCGGCCGTCCATGGTGCCGCGAGAATGCCGGCTGGTCCCGGGACCCCGGCCGCCCTCTCCGCGGCCGTCCCCTCCGTGGCCACCCTCTCCGCGGCCGTCGCCTCCGTGGTCGTCCCCTCCGTGGCCGCCCCCTCCGCGACCGTCCTCCCCGCGGCCGTCCCCTCCGCGGCCAACCCCTCCGCGTCTGGGATCGCGGCGATACCGGCCGGTCGCGAGGCCTCGACGGCCGCGGCCGCCTGGGGAGACCGGTCATCGCCGGTCCGGAGCGGCGCGGGCAGCGGCGCGGCGCTAGCAGCCAGCCCCCAGGATTCCCTGGCGGCCGGGCCGTGCGCGCCGGACGCGAACAGGTCGTCCACCTGCGGCAGCTCGAGAACGTCGGGGAACTGGAAGCCGAAAGGGTTGGGGGCGGCGGGCTCGGCGGTTTCAGACAGGGGGGGCAGGGGGGGCAAGGTGGCCGGCACGTCGAACAGGTCGAAAAACGAATCTCCGCCGGCACCGGCGGCCATGGGCGCGCTCGATTCGGCGGTCGCTGCCCCGGCGGCCCTGCCAGCTTCGGAGAAAGCATCGGCTGGCCCAGGAGCTGCCCATCCCCGCGGCTGCTCAGGGGGTGGGGACTCGCCCAGCAAGCTTCGCCAATCGTCGCGAGGGTCGCCGGCCGCGCCGATCCCTCCGGAGTCGCGAGGGCCGCGGTCTTCCTCGGGGATTCCGGCGCCGACGGCGGCGAGGGGCCGCGAGGTGGACTCGCGGTGGCGCTCGGGCGAGACGGCGCGATGATCGGGAGTGGCGGCGCCCCCGCCCGGCAGCTCGATCCCCCCGAGCGCCTGCCTGAAAGCATCGCGAATCTCGCCGTGCGCCGGCCGCTCCCCAGGCGACTGCCGCAGGCACCGTTCCAGGATCTGGCGGAGGGCCTCGTCGTTGGCCAGCTCGAAGCTCAGCGCCAGCGGCATCTGTACCGAGTGCACCATCGTTCCGGCGACCTCGCCGAAGGCGACCGTGGCGCCCAGCGCGTAGCAAGCGGTCAGCGCCAGCGCGTAACAGTCGGCGTGCCAATCGGGCATCGTCTCCTGTGCCGCCGATGGCATTGACAGCTCGGGAGCGCGGAAGCGCGCGCTCGGTGCCTCCGGCCAGGGCTCTCCGAGATGGAACAGCGGAGTTCCCAGGCCCAGCAGCTTGACCGTCTGCGCCGGCGCGGCGGGTCCGCCGATTGCCGGCAGTGCCACCGGCGTCGCCGGCCCCGCTGGAACCAGGAGCAGGTTCTCGGGGCAGAGGTTGAGGTGTGCCAGGCCGTGGCGGGCAAGCTCCTCCAGGCCGGCCAGGGCCTGCGCCAGCAGCGGCAGGATGCGGTCGGGCGAAGCGCCGGCGCCGCTCGGGGCCAGGTCGGCCTCGAAGCCGATGCCGTCGAGCTTTTCCATCACCAGGAAAGCGCCGCCGTCCGGCGTCAACCCCGAATCCATGACCAGCGGGAGGTTGGGGTGCCGAAGGCCGGCGAGCCCAGTGGCGTAAGCGCGGAATCGCGCGGCGATCTTGGGCGCGAGGGCGGGGTCCGCCGCCGGAACGTTGATCAGCTTGATGACGACGGTCTGGCCGGTGTCGATGCGGCTGGCGCGCAGGATGCTCCCGCCCCGGCTCGAGCTGAGGATCTTCTCGAGTCGGTAATCGTCGGTGAGCTCACGCGGCGGCATCTGGATTCTCCCGGCAGGACCTGCGGGCACGAACCGGCATCCTGACCACCTGGAAAGACTGGCGTGTTCAGACCCGCTATTATAGGGGATGGTGTATGGCGAATCCCATAGAAGCTGACCTCCGCTTTCAGGGCGGCCTCGGGTCGCGGCGCACCGGCCGCCGGATGGTCAGAACGCCGTTGGCGCTGGCGGCCGCGGCGCTGCTGGCGGCCTTCGTCCTGCCGTGTCCCATCGCCGCGTCTCCATATGGAGTCAACATTCACGCGCCGCAAGGCGCCCAGCTCGGCTTCGTGCTCGACCAGGTTCACGGGGCGGGGATCGGCTGGGCGCGGATCGATTTCGTGTGGTCCAACGTCGAGACGGCTCCCGGGGTCTTCGATTGGAGCGTCTACGATGCCCTGGCCAGCGCGGCCATGTCGCGCGGCCTCAACGTCTACGCCACGCTGGCCTACACGCCGGCCTGGGCCACTCACGGGCCGCCGACCACCGGCGTCCCCGACGACCCCGCCACCTGGGCGGACTTCTGCGCCCGCGCGGCGCAACGCTATGCCTCCTCGATTCAGTACTGGGGGCTCTGGAACGAACCCAACTTGTCGCGGTTCTGGTCGGGCACACGCCAGCAATACATCAACGACATCCTGATCCCGGGAGCGGATGCCATCCATGGCGCCAGCGCCGCGGCGAAAGTCGGCGGTCCGGAGCTCGCGCACGTCTCCAGCAGCCAGTGGTACTACTGGCTGCGCGACTGCCTGAACCAGGCCGCCGGCCATCTCGACTTCGTCAGTCATCATGTCTACGACATCGACGGCAACGGCGCGGTCACCAACCGGCTGACCGGCTCGACGCCGTTCGGCGGCGATCCCGCGCTGTGGACGGTCATCGATCCTTCCGTCAAAGAGGTGCTGCAGTACACCGGCTGGTGGGGCAGGCCGGTCTGGCTGACCGAGACCGGCTGGCAGTCCGCGGAGGTCTCGGAGGCCACCCAGGCGGCGTATTACACCGGGCTGCTGAACGACTGGTTCACCGGCCAACCCGGGCAGAGCTGGCTCGCCCAGCTCTTCTTCTACGAGATCGAGGACGCCCCGGGCAGCCCGACGACCTGGGGCATCCTGCGCGCCGACGGCAGCCCCAAGCCTGCCTACGTCGCCTACGAGAACTTCATCACCACCCATACCTTCCACCCGACCGACGACGCGCAGCTCGTCGCCAGCAACTTGCCGACCAGCATGGAGACCGGGCAGACCATCACCGTGCGCCTGACGTTGAAGAACACCGGCGCCTCCACCTGGACCGAGGCATCCGAGTACCGGCTGGGCGCGGCGAACGATCAGGACCCCTTCGCGCCGAACCGGCAGCTCCTGGCGCCGGGAGTAGCCATCGCGCCCGGTCAGCAGGTGACCTTCAGCTTCGCTCTGACCGCTCCCGCCAACCCCGGCACCTACCACACCCAGTGGCAGATGTTGAAGGAGGGGTTGCAGCGCTTCGGCGGCATCTCCGCCCAGGACGTGGTGGTGACGGCGGCGCCGCCGCCCGGGCAGCGCGACCTGACGCTCCTGTCGGGCCACTTCTCGGTCGAGGTGAGCTGGCACGATCCGATCAGCGGCCACGCCGGCTTCGGGCGCCAGGTCGCCGACTCCGACCAGACCGGGTTCTTCTGGTTTTTCAACCAGAGCAACCTGGAGCTGATGGTGAAAACGCTCGACGGGCGAAGCCTCAACAGCCATTACTGGTTCTTCTATGGCGCCCTCTCCAGCGTCGAGTACTGGATCACCGTCCACGACCTCAAGAGCGGCGCCGTGCGCACCTACTACAACGCCCCCGGCAACATCTGCGGCGGCGCCGACACCGCCGCCTTCCCGCCGCCGAGCCACGCCGCCGCCGGCGACGCGTCCACCCCCACCGACACCGCCGCCGCCGCGGGCCCAGCGTCCGGCGAGCCCACGGCCGCTCCGGAACCGGCGCCGCCGGCGCCCATCTGGACGGCCCAGGCCTTCGACGGCGGCCCGCCTGCAGTCGGCGCGGCCGGTGCGGCCAGCGCGGCCACCGCCGACGCCTCCGGCTCCTGCACGCCCGGTCCGCAGACCCTCTGCCTGCTCGGCTCGCGCTTCCAGGTGCAGGCGCACTGGAGCGTGCCGAATGGCGGCAACGTCGCGACCGCGGTGAGCGAGGGCGATCAGACCGGCGCCTTCTGGTTCTTCGACCCCGCCAACCTCGAGCTGCTGGTCAAAGTGATCGACGGCCGCGCCCTGACCGGGCATTTCTGGTTCTTCTACGGCGCCCTCTCCGACGTCGAGTACTGGGCGCGGGTGACCGACACGGTGACCGGAGCGTCGAAGCGCTACCACAACCGGCCAGGCAACATCTGCGGCGTCGGCGACACCGCCGCCCTGGATTGAGCCGGGCACCGGCCCGCCGGGGGTGTGATACCCTTCGGCGTTCTGTAAAGCCCGCATTCGCCGGGCTGTCGCCGCTCGCTCGGGGCCGTCCGAGCCCGAACGCGCCTGCCCGCGCTCGCATCCCTGGTTTCCTGGAATCTGGAGGAAGGTCATGTCGCGAAAGCTCACTGTACAAGCGGCCGCCCAGGCCCGCAGCACCCTCGGCAAGGGCCGCCTGCTCTGCGGCCTCGCGGCGCTCGTTGCCGCGCTCACCGCCTCGCCGGCGGCAGCCAGCGAGGCCGACCTCAGGCTGCCCGACCTGGCGAGCGTCTCGTTCCTGGGGCTCGACGGCCACAACCTGCTGGTCTTCGGCCTGCTGTTCTGCGTCGCCGGCATGCTGTTCGGGCTGGTCAACTACATCCAGCTCAAGAACCTGCCGGTGCACCGCTCGATGCGCGAGATCTCGGAGTTGATCTTCGAGACCTGCAAGACCTACCTGGTCACCCAGGGCAAGTTCATCATGGTGCTCTGGGCGTTCATCGGCGCGGTGATGGTCTACTACTTCGGCGGGCTGTCACACTTCTCCGCCGCCAAGGTGATCACCATCCTGGCGTTCAGCTTGATCGGCATCGGCGGCAGCTACGGCGTCGCCTGGTTCGGCATCCGCGTCAACACCTTCGCCAATTCGCGCTCGGCGTTCGCCAGCCTGAAGGGCAAGCCGTTTCCGACCTACGCCATCCCGCTCAAGGCCGGGATCTCGATCGGCATGCTGCTGATCTCGATCGAGCTGGTGATGATGCTCGGCATCCTGCTGTTCGTGCCGCGCGACTACGCGGGGCCGTGCTTCATCGGCTTCGCCATCGGCGAGTCGCTGGGCGCGGCGGCGCTGCGCATCGCCGGCGGCATCTTCACCAAGATCGCCGACATCGGCTCCGACCTGATGAAGATCGTCTTCAACATCAAGGAGGACGACGTTCGCAATCCCGGCGTGATCGCCGACTGCACCGGCGACAACGCCGGCGACTCGGTGGGGCCGACCGCCGACGGTTTCGAAACCTACGGCGTCACCGGCGTCGCGCTGATCACCTTCATCCTGCTGGCAGTCAAGGACCCGACGGTGCAGGTGCAGCTGCTGGTGTGGATCTTCGTCATGCGCGTGCTGATGATCGTCACCAGCGGCGTCTCCTACCTGCTCAACGAGGCGGTGGCCCGCGCTCGCTTCAGCAAGGCTGACGACATGAACTTCGAGACGCCGCTCACCTCGCTGGTGTGGCTCACCTCGCTGCTGTCGATGGTGGTGACCTTCGCGATCTCCTACCTGCTGGTCCCCAATCTCGCCGGCGACACCTCCTTGTGGTGGAAGCTGTCGATCATCATCAGCTGCGGCACCCTGGCCGGCGCGCTGATCCCGGAGCTGGTCAAGATCTTCACCTCGATGGAGTCGGGGCACGTGCGCGAGGTGGTGACCGCCTCGCGCGAGGGGGGCGCCTCGCTCAACATCCTCTCCGGCCTGATCGCCGGCGACTTCAGCGCCTTCTGGATGGGGCTTGCCATCGTGGCGCTGATGGCGGTCGGCTATGGCGTCAGCACTCTCGGGCTCGCCGGCCTGATGATCGCGCCGGCGGTGTTCTCGTTCGGGCTGGTGGCCTTCGGCTTCCTGGGCATGGGGCCGGTCACCATCGCCGTCGACTCCTACGGTCCGGTCACCGACAACGCGCAGTCGGTGTACGAGCTGTCGACCATCGAGACCCTGCCCGGCATCGCGCAGGAGCTGCAGCGGGACTTCGGCTTCACTCCTGATTTCGAGCGCGCCAAGCACCACTTGGAGGCCAACGACGGCGCCGGCAACACCTTCAAGGCGACCGCCAAGCCGGTGCTGATCGGCACCGCGGTGGTGGGCGCCACGACGTTGATCTTCTCGATCATCATGGTGCTCACCAAGGGCCTGCAGCCGGAGCTGGTCGCCAATCTGTCGCTGCTCTATCCCCCCTTCCTGCTCGGCCTGGTGACCGGCGGCGCGGTCATCTTCTGGTTCACCGGCGCCTCCATGCAGGCGGTCACCACCGGCGCCTACCGCGCCGTCGAGTTCATCAAGAAGAACATCCGTCTCGACGCCGCCGCCGAGAAGGCGTCGATCGCCGACAGCAAGAAGGTGGTCGAGATCTGCACCACCTACGCGCAGAAGGGGATGTTCAACATCTTCCTGACCGTCTTCTTCATCACCCTGTCGTTCGCCTGCCTGGAGCCTTACTTCTTCATCGGCTACCTGATCTCGATCGCCATCTTCGGCCTCTACCAGGCCATCTTCATGGCCGACGCCGGCGGCGCCTGGGACAACGCCAAGAAAGTGGTCGAAGTGGAGCTCAAGGAGAAGGGGACGGCGCTGCACGCCGCGACCGTGGTGGGCGACACCGTGGGCGATCCGTTCAAGGACACCTCGTCGGTGGCGATGAATCCGATCATCAAGTTCACCACCCTGTTCGGCCTGCTGGCCGTCGAGCTCGCGATCACCCTGCCGCGCACGACCAGCGCCATCCTGGCGGTGGTGTTCTTCCTGGTCGCGGCGGTCTTCGTCTGGCGCTCCTTCTACGCCATGCGCATCGGCTCGGTCCACCAGGGCTGAGGCGCCTTCGGGGAATCCCCCCGGCAAGGCTGCCGAGTGCGGGCGAGCGCCCCCTCCGGCCTCCAATGGGCGATAGTGTGGACTGGGGGGTGCGGAGGACTTCGGGTCTCGCCCAAAGGAGGCCAGAGGGGGCGCTCGCTCGCCTGAACCTCCGCCTCCGCCCCTGCGGCCACCAGGCTCTTCGGTCGTCGTTTACTCAGACGGGCTCCTACCTGCCTACCTGCCGCGCTTTTGGCAATCCGGCCCGGATGGGCTAGCCTTGCCTGGACCGGCAGGGAGGCGGTCGCCGATGAACCGCGCGCGGGACTGGCTGGCTCAGGCTGAGCGGGACTTGGAGCAGGCTCAGGCGTCGTGTGATGGCGGCCGGCACGAATGGGCATGTTTCGCGGCGCAGCAGTCGGCGGAGAAGGCGGTCAAGGCGCTTCATCTCCACCACGGGCAGGAAGCGTGGGGCCACGTCGTGGCGCGCTTGCTGGCCGAGCTCCCGTGTGCCGTGGAGCCCATGCTGATCGAGAAGGCCAAGGTCTTGGACAATTTCTACGTGGGCACCCGCTATCCGAACGGTCACCCCGAGGGGTCCCCTTTCGAGCATTACGGAGCGATCCAGAGCGGCGAGGCACTGCGCTATGCCGGTGAGATCCTTGCGTTCGTCCGTGCTCAAGTGGCCTGACCGCCAGGCGGTCGAGCAGGCCGTCACGGCATGGGCCTCGCGCGAGCGGCTGCGCCATCCGGGGCTGGTCCGGCTCGGCTGGTTCGGCTCGTACGCTCGCGGCGACGCCGGCGTCGGCAGCGACCTGGACCTGGTCGCCGTGGTCGAATCGTCGGAGGAACCGTTCGAGCGCCGCGCCCTGGCCTGGGACCTGAGCCAACTGCCGGTGCCGGCCGAGATCCTGGTCTATACCCGCGACGAATGGCAGCGCTTGCAGCGAGAGGGCAGGCGCTTCGCCCGCACGCTACAGCGCGACGCCCGCTGGCTCGTCGAGCCCGAAGGGATCTCGGCGAGCTAGCAACTTGTAATTCGGGGTTCGCTAATGGCTTGAGCCATGGGGTCAGGTCCTGACAGCGAAGAGGGAGGCTCGGATTCTTTCCTGCATCGGCAAAAAACGGAGCGACGGCCCGACTCAATGGAGCAGCCGCAAGGCGACCAAGGAGCCGGGTCCACATGCTGGTCGTGCGGGCTTGGTAGTATGCGGGACTACGGCCACATTAAGACGGCCGGCATTGAATTCGTCGCCTTTTTGGCCGAGAACGTGGCGGCCAACAGTAGCAAAGCGAGATCCATGTCGCTGCGGACAACTTCTCGGCCACAAGACGCTGCTCGTGTGACGTGCGTACAAGCGAGTCCACGCCGCACTGGGAGCAGCGCACCCGCCGCGGTGCATAGGCGAGCAGCATGACCCGCGCCCCGACCACCAGGTGCCGCCACCAGCGCCGCCTGTAGACGCCGGCCGAGTTCTGGATCGCTCGATCGTGACGTCCAATGGAAACTCAGAATAGATTGGCCCCACGGCACCCCGGATGGCTGAGCCTTTCCTTCTTATCGGAGAGGTTGAAAATCATATCCGGCGAGTCTTAGACGGTCGCTTTTCAGGCGACCAGCTCTCGCAGTTTAGAGACCCTGGCGATTCCTCACGCGCGATCACCGGAGTTGCGGATCTCACCTTTGGCGAGTACATCCGGTTGCTCGAAACTCCGACGTGCTGGCCCGCTCTT
>Ga0209118_1001676_pt1 | contig 10050 bp, 11 predicted proteins | sample BlaSpr_A8_Ref_M1_FD_187988 | JGI IMG/M metagenome (GOLD analysis project Ga0209118, IMG submission 187988) | Forest soil microbial communities from Thunder Bay, Ontario, Canada - Black Spruce, Ontario site 2_A8_Ref_M1 (SPAdes) (version 2) | ecosystem: Environmental > Terrestrial > Soil > Boreal...
TCGCCTCGCCGAGAAAACACGCGGCCGTCTTATCTTGACGGATATAAATGAAACTCCGCCCGATCCGACGAAGCTTGCGACCCTCACGCCCGCGGAGCAAAAGCGATTCGCCAAACAGGTCACCGTCGCGCCTGGTTGGGTTGATTACGTCCTGTGATGGCATTTCGCTCGCCGCTGGAGGAGTGAGCGTTGCAACCGCCGGCCGGTCGCATTACCGTCCGCGCCTATGTTGAGCGCTGGAATTGTCGGTCTGCCAAATGTCGGCAAATCCACGCTCTTTAACGCCGTCACGCGCACCCGCAAAGCCCAGGCCGCGAACTACCCTTTCTGCACAATCGACCCGAACCTCGGCGTCGTGACTGTTCCGGACCCACGGCTCGAAGTGCTCGCGAAACTTTCGCACTCGCAAAAAGTCATTCCGGCCGCGATCGAGTTCGTGGACATCGCAGGCCTCGTGAAAGGCGCGAGCGCCGGCGAAGGTCTCGGTAACCAGTTCCTCAGCCACATTCGCGAGGTGCACGCGATCGTGCAGGTCGTGCGTTGTTTCGAAAACGCCGACATTCATCACGTCAGCGGAACGATCGATCCGATTCGCGACATCGAAGTCATCAACACCGAGCTGGTCCTGGCCGATCTCGCTTCGCTCCAAAAGCGGCACGATCGTTTGCAAAAGGAAGTCCGGGCCGGATCGAAAAGCGCGAAAGCCGAAGTGGCCGTCATGGACAAACTCCTGCCGCATCTCGACGCCGGAAAACCCGCGATCACGCTTGAGCTGACGCCGGAAGAGAAATTCATCGCGCGCGAATTCTTCCTCCTCAGCTCGAAGCCGACGCTCTTCGCCTGCAATGTGGCCGAGAGCGATCTCGCCGCGATTTCAGGCGGAGTGGAAGCGAACGCGGCCCTGCAACACGTCCGCGCCGTCCAGGAGTACGCGCGGAACCATTTCGCCACTGAAGCGGTGGTGATCAGCGCGCAAATCGAAAGCGAGCTGGTGGACTTGAGCGAAACCGAAGCGCAGGAATATCTGCGTGATCTCGGAGTAGAAGGGAGCGGCGTGAGCGCGCTTATTCGCGCGGTCTATCATCTCCTTGGGCTGCGCACTTACCTGACGACGGGCGAGAAAGAGACGCGCGCCTGGACCATCCACGCCGGCGACAAAGCTCCGGCAGCCGCGGGCGTGATCCACTCCGATTTCGAGCGCGGCTTCATCGCCGCGGAAACGGTGCACTTCGACGATCTCGTCGGGCTGGGTTCCTTCGCGAAAGCGCGCGACGCCGGCAAATTGCGGATCGAAGGAAAAGATTACGTCGTGCGGGACGGCGACGTGGTGGAATTCCGTTTCAACGTCTGATCACAAATCAAAAAAGATGAATCAGGGACGCAGGAAAAGAGGAAAGAGATTCTTGCTCTTCTAATTTCCTGCCTTCCTACTTTCCTGATTATTCTTATATAGGATCAGGCGGCGTAGAGAATCCGGCCGCATTGCTCGCAGCTCACGATCTCTTTCCCGTTCTTCACCCGGTGCGCAGTCTGCGTCGTGACTTTCATGTGGCAGCCGGTGCAAACCTCGTGCTCGAGCCCAACGATCGCGGCATCGCCTTTGCTGGCGAAGAGCCGCTCGAATCGTCCCAGCAAATCTTCGTCAATCTTTGCCGCTGCTTCCGTGCGCTCGGCCGTCAACTCCGTGAGACGCGTTTCCAGCGTCTTCGCCTTCTCCTCGAGATCGGTCAGTTGCCGCGCGATCGATTCGCGCGCTCCGGAAGCTTTCTTGTCCTCCGCCGCAATCTCCACCTTGAGCTTGTCGGCCTGATCCATCAGCTCGAGTTCCTGATCTTCAATCGCCCGGATTTCCTTTTCGTAGCGTTCGATTTCGTTCCCCATCGCGCGGAACTCGTCGTTCTTTCGCGTCTCGTACTGCTGGGTCTTCAAACGAGTGATGCTCTCCTGCCGCGTGCCGGCATCTAGCTCGAGTTTCTTCCGGTCCATCTCGAGGTGCTGCCCTTTATGTTTCAAGGCCGCGAGAGCCGCGGCGCTCGCCGCCAGTTGCGCCTCGAGATTCTCACGCTGTTGCGGCAGGCTTTTTATCTCGGTCTGGATTTGTTTGATTTTTTGTTGCCGATCTTGAAGGACGAGCAACTGCTCCAGTTCCGCTTGCACGCGCGCATGTTATGGGCGGAGCGAAGGGCCGTCAATCGCCGGAACCCAAGGAGCGGCGATTTCCAAATCGCCGTTAGAAAACGTCTCGCTTCCTAATACGTCTCGACCGGCGAGCGCTTGCCATCCTCGGGACTGCGCCTGGCCGCTTCTTCCGTACCGAGCACTGCGACCCGAAGATCCCAGATGCTCGCGTCGATCTTCTGAAAAGCCGCCTCCGAGAAAGTGTGCGGCGCCGCCAATTGTTTCTTCGTTCGGGCAACGTTCTCCAGCGCACGGTGGAGTTCGGTGGGCGGCAACGAAGCGAGTGTGCGGTGCGCTTGTTCGATCGAATCAATCCGGTGGCAGATCATCGCCCAATCGTTCCCGGCGCTGATGGCGAGTCGGATCGCTTCTTCGAGACCGTATTCATTCAGGATTGCCCCCATGTCGAGATCGTCCGTCATGACCAGACCTTCGAAGTGGAATTCCTCGCGCAACAAATCGCTGACGATCTCGCGGGAGAGCGAGGCGGGAGTTTTCCTGGGATTGAAGCTCGGATACCAGCCATGACAGATCATCATGCTGTCCACCAGCGGACGGCGCAGCGCGCCGTCCCTACCGGCGAAATGACGGAAAACGGACAGCTCCTCGGCGTCCAGTTGCTCGCGCGAGCGGTCGATCCTCGGCAGATCGTGGTGGGCATCGAGCGTCGCGGCGGAGTAACCGGGGAAATGTTTGCCGCAGCTCAGAATCCCCTGCTCTCGAAGCGCGTCGTTAAACGCGCCGGCCAGCCTGACGACCTGTTCGACGTTCGTGCCATAACAACGGCCGCGCAGCGAATTGTCCGCATCGTCATCGAAGGAAATGTCGAGCACGGGACAAAGATCGAGGTTGAATCCAAAGATGCGGAGGAGCTGTCCCGTGATTTCTCCATGCCGCCTCACGAGCGCAACATCGTTCCGGTCGCGCAACTGCTGCGCATTCGGCGGCTCGTTCCCAATCAGCCGCAGCCGCGAAACTCGCCCGCCCTCCTGGTCGATCGTGATGATCGGCTCGGTCTCGCTCAGGTCGCGGAGGTCGTCGATCAACTTCCGCAGTTGCGGCGCGCTCTTGATGTTGCGCCGGAAAAGAATGAAGCCGCCCGGCTGGACGCGACGGAACAACGCCGCCGTCTTCGCATCCAGCTCGTAGCCGGGCACGCCCGTAAGGATCAGTTGACCCAGTGAATCGCTCTCCATGGGGCCACTTTACTTTTCGCGTCAAGCTGCGAAACAACATTTTATGCGCTTTCCTGCGATCGTCATCCCGAGCGCCGTCGAGGGATCCCGCGGCCCGTCGTTCGACAGATCCTCGGGGTTCTTCGACTCCGCTTCGCTTCGCTCAGAATGACATTGAAAAAAATCGGCATCTTCGGCGGCACGTTCGATCCGATCCATCACGGGCATTTGATTCTGGCGCGTGAGGCACTCGAAACCCTGGCGCTCGATCTTGTGGTTTTCATCGCGGCGGCGGCTTCTCCGCATAAACCAGACTTCGAGTCTGCGGCGGCGGCGGTTCGGTTGGAGATGGTTCGCGCCGCGATCGAAGGCGAGCCGCGCTTTGCCTTCGATGCCATGGAGTTGGAGCGCCCCTCCCCTTCCTACGCGATCGACAGCGTGGAGGCATTGCGAAAACGCGAACCCGACGCCGAGTTTTTTTATCTGGTCGGCGAAGACAACGTCGCACGTCTGAATACCTGGCATCGTTTCATGGAGCTTGAGAAACTGGTTCAGTTCATCGTGCTCGATCGCACCGGCCGGCAAGGCGCGTACCCGTATCCGGTGATCCGGCGGCATCTGGATATTTCCGCGACCGACATTAGAAACAGAGTTGCCATGGGGCGTTCCATTCGTTATCTCGTACCGCCGGCGGTCGAGACGATCATTCGCGAACGCCAGCTTTACAGGGAGCCAGAAAAATAACCGCCGAAAACCTAGCTAAAACCTGCGCCGACCTCGCGGCGAACAAAAAGGCGGAGGAGATCGTGGTCCTCGATCTCCAAGGCATCTCGACCTTCACGGATTTTTTTGTGATCTGCTCGGGGACCTCCGAGCCGCATTTGAAAGCAATCGCGGGCGAAATCGTGGACAGTCTGAAGACCGAGCACGGGATCCGTGCGGTCTCGGTGGATGGATTTCCCGCCAGCCAATGGATCGTGCTCGATTACATGCAGGTCATCGTCCATGTTTTTCATCGTGAAAAACGAGAGTTCTACAGCCTGGAAGATTTGTGGGGCGATGCGCCGCGCCTGGCTTGGGAGCCGGCGGAACAAAAACGCTGATTGACCGTCAGCCGAGCGGCTACTTCGCCTGCGGCTTGGGAGTTGGTGTCGCGGGCGGCGTGTTTGTCTTCGGCACTGGCGGCGTGGGGACAGCCTCGCCCTTCGCATCCGGCGCTTTGATGCTCACCAATTCGAGCTCGAAAACCAGCGTCGAGTTTGGCCCGATCTCCGCGGAGCGCGCCTGCTCTCCATAGGCGAGGCTCCCTGGAACGAAGATCTGGTACTTTCCGCCGGCCTTCATTAATTGGAGCGCTTCCACCCATCCCTTGATCACACTGTTGACTGGAAACGTCGCGGGCCCGCCGTGTTTCTCCGAACTATCGAACTCCGTTCCATCGATCAACGTCCCCTTGTAATTGGTCACGACGCTGTCGGTCTCCTTCGGCGAGGGGCCCGTGCCTTCTTTCAAAACTTTATACTGCAATCCGCTCGCGGTGGTTTTGACTCCCTCTTTCTTCTTGTTCTCGGCGAGGAATTTTTCGCCGGCGGCCAGATTTTTCGCCGCCGCCTCCTTGTTCGCCGCGACTTGTTTTTCCATCATTTCCTTGGAGAAAGCCTCGAGAGTTTTGTCCCGTTCTTCCTTGGTCATCGCCTCTTTGCCGGCCAGCGCGTCCTTCAATCCGAGCATGAGTGTGTCCAGGTTCAGATCGATATTTTGTTTCTTGAAAGTAGTCCCGATATCGTGGCCAATGCTGTAGCTTTCCTTGTCTTTTAAATCTTTGAGCGCGGGTTTGTCCTGAGCTAAACCAAGCGAGGCGACAAACACGGCGGCGAAGCAAATAATGGAACGATTCATAAGAAGGATGGGTGCAAACGCGGCTGGGATTTCGGGTCAAAGCGCCGCGAGAACTGGCATGCTATTGAATAAATTCTCGTCGTCAAGCCGCCGCACCCTCTCCGGCCCGCGCAGGGCGGCGGCCCTGGCGGCAATCGCCCTTTTCGTTTCGTGTTCTTTGGCGACGGCCGCGATCAGCCTCTCGCCAGCCGACACTCGCCGGATTGGAAAACGGATCTGGCAGAACGAATGCAACGGCACGATCGAGGGCCTGACCTCGTGGAATGCCGGAGAAAATTTTGCCTCGCTCGGCATCGGACATTTCATCTGGTACCCGAAGGATGTGCGCGGACCGTTCGAAGAAAGCTTCCCGAAATTCGTCGACTTCGCCGCGGGGCGCGGCGCGAAGCTGCCTGAGGTCTTGCTTGCAAAAGATGGATGTCCGTGGAATTCGCGCGCCGAGTTCAATCAAGCGAGCCAGACGCCGCGGATGAAAGAATTACGCCACTTCCTATCCAACACCGTGAATCTCCAGGCGGAATTTCTCGTGCAACGTTTGCAACAGGCGCTGCCGAAGATGCTGGCGGAAAGTGGAGCAGCAAACGGCCCGCAGATCCAGCAACGCTTCGATCGCGTCGCGGGATCGGCCATGGGATGCTACGCGCTGGTCGATTATGTGAACTTCAAAGGCGAAGGTGTTCTTGCCACGGAGCGTTACGCAGGACAGGGTTGGGGTTTGTTACAGGCGCTCCAAGGAATGACCCAGGAAACCAGCGGGCGCGAGGCCGTCAAGAGCTTCGCGGACTCCGCCAAAACCGTTTTGAAAAATCGTGTCCGCAATTCGCCGCCTGAACGGCACGAAGCGCGCTGGCTGCCGGGCTGGCTCAAACGGATCGACACTTATTTGGGAAGTTGAATTATCGTGGGCACTTTTTTTCTGCGCGCGAGTCTGGTAATCGCCATCCTGCTGGCGGGTTTTGACGTCGCTCATGGGCAGGTGCGGCGGCCGCCCCCGCGGCCCTCTCCGTCCCCGACTACCAAGGCCAATCAGCCGGCACAGAATCGGCCGAAGCCTTCGCCGAGCCCATCTGCGCCAATGCGCAAAGCCAGCGACCTGATCAGCAAGCAACTGCCCATCAGCACCAACGCGGCGGTCCTCCAGAAAATCACGCCCGACAACGCGCACGTGATTGTTTCACTTACCAAGCAGCGCGCTTACCTGATGACGGGAGAGGAGATCGGGATCGACAGTCCAATCTCTTCGGGAAAACGCGGCCACACCACGCCGAACGGAAGTTTTTCCGTGCTCGAAAAAGACAAGGACCATCACTCCAGTCTTTACGGCGACTACAAGGACTCTCAGGGCCGGACCGTTCGCGGCGGCGTGAGCGCCCGGATCGATTCCGCGCCGAGCGGAACTCATTTTGTGGGCGCGTCGATGAAATGGTTCATGCGATTGACAGGTGAAGGCGTCGGCATGCACGTCGGAATTCTGCCGGGTTATCCCGCGTCCCACGGCTGCATCCGCATGCCGGAACCGGCTGCCGCGCAGTTTTATTCGCACGTCAAAGTGGGCACGCCGGTCCGCGTCGATCCTTAAATAGCGCTATCATCCCGAGCGAAGTCGAGGGACCTTAGCGACTCGTCATCCCGAGCGAAGTCGAGGGACCCCGTGGAACGTCGCTCGACTTGCCACGGGGTTCCTCGACTTCGCTGCGCTCCGCTCGGAATGACTCTAGATCAAGGAGCGTCGCAACATTTCTAGCGCGGTCTGTGCCGCCAGTTCCTTGAAGGTCGGACGGTCGTCGGGGAAAAAGCGTTTTTGAATTTTTGTCGCCCTGTTTTCCGCCGCGAAGGCGATGAACACGGTCCCGACCGGTTTCTCTTCCGTGCCACCGCCGGGTCCCGCGATGCCAGTCGTCGCCAACGCAAAAGTTGCGTTCGTCTTTTTGCGTGCGCCTTCGGCCATCGCACGTGCGACCTCCGCGCTCACCGCCCCGTGTTCCGCAATGAGCCGAGGATCCGTCCCCAACATTTCCGTCTTCGCTTTGTTGGAGTAAGTAACGAAGCCCGCGAGGAAAACCGCCGAAGCGCCGGGGACGTTCGTGATCCGGTGCGCGAGAAAACCGCCCGTGCACGACTCAGCGATCGCCAGCGTTTGCCTTCGTTCCGTCAAAAGCTTCACCACAACTTCTTCAAGGTTCCTTCCGTCGCTCGAGAAAACTGACGGCCCCAGCGCCGCCGTGATGATTCCATCCGCGCGATCGAGCATTGCGTTGTCGCCGATGATTCGCAGGTCCATTTCCCCGGGCCGGGCGCAATAGCCGAGTTCCAGTCCGGGAATCTCGAGCAACCGTTCCCCGACCGCTTCCTCGACCAGGGACTCGCCCATTCCGGCGATGCGATAAGTCCGCCGCTCGATCGCCGCTGCGCCCGGAACGATCGCGCGGAGGATTGGCAGAACAAAACTTCGGAACATCGGGTGTAGCTCGCGGGGCGGGCCCGGGAGAAGAAACAGATGCGGCGACTTCGGCCTCGCCGCTGAATTCCGCGCGAGATACAAACCGGGGGCGCTCCCATGTTCGTTCGGCAGAGCCGTCGCGCCTTCCGGCACGTCGGCCTGACGCGAGACGCGATCCGTCAATCTGAATCCACGGCGCGCGGCTCGCGCACTGATCGCCGCCATGATCGCCGGATCGTGCTGCAATTTTAAGCCCAGCAGCTCCGCCGTGATCTCGCGTGTGATGTCGTCCGTCGTCGGACCCAAGCCGCCCGTGATGAAAATGATTTCAGCCTGGCCTAACGATTCGGCGATCGCGTCCCGAATCGCGAGACCGTCGGGCACGGTCAATTGGCGATCGATGCGTAATCCGAGCGGGAAAATCTCGCGGGCAATGAAGGAGAGGTGCGTGTTAAGCACGTCGCCGAGCAAAAGCTCGCTGCCGGTGTTGATGAGGACGACGCGCATGCATCGGAACATAGGCATTCTGCCTGTGCGCCCAACGGACATTTTGTCCGTTGCCGCATTTTTGATTCCAGCGGAGTTCAACTCCCCGGGGCACACAGACTAAAAGTCTACGTTTCGCCCTACGCCGCGTCCTTGTCCTGCTTCTTGCGAATGATCGGCGGTTTCTTCCCGTCCACGACAGCACGATTGATCGTGACCTCGGCGATGTCCTCGCGGCTCGGCACTTCGTACATGATCTCGAGCATGATCCGCTCGAGCATCGACCGTAACGCGCGCGCCCCAGTTCCTTTGGTCACGGCCTGAGCTGCGAGCGCTTTCAGCGCGTCCTTCGTCACGCTCAGACGAACGCCCTCCATCGAAAACAGCTTGGTATACTGCTTGATCATGGCGTTCTTGGTGTCCGTCAAAATCTCGACCATCTCCTCCTCGGTTAGAGCATCGAGGGCGCTGATCACCGGAAGCCGTCCGATGAATTCCGGGATCATGCCGAAGCTGAGCAAGTCTTCCGGCTCCACGTGCCGCACTGCTTCCTTCGCCAGCGCCGCTTCCACTTCCAGCGTCGGACTATTGAAACCCATCGTCCGCTGGCCGATCCGCTTCTGCACAATTTTGTCGAGTCCGACAAAGGCGCCGCCACAGATGAAAAGAATCTTCTCGGTATTCACCTGGATGTATTCCTGGTGCGGATGCTTGCGTCCGCCTTGCGGTGGAACGTTGCAGGTGCTGCCTTCGAGAATTTTCAGGAGCGCCTGTTGCACTCCTTCGCCGGAGACGTCGCGCGTGATGCTAACGTTGTCGGTCTTGCGCCCGATCTTGTCGATCTCGTCGATGTAAACGATCCCGATTTCGGCCCGCTTTACATCGTAATCCGCATTCTGGAGCAAACGCAGGATGATGTTCTCGACATCTTCTCCCACATACCCAGCTTCCGTGAGCGTCGTCGCGTCCGCGATGCAAAACGGCACGTCGAGGATCTTGGCCAGAGTTTTCGCAAGCAGCGTCTTGCCAGAGCCGGTCGGTCCAATAAGCAGGATGTTGCTCTTCTCGATCTCAACATCGGCGAACGGATCGGGCTGGAAGGCGGCGGACGTGTCGGCCGGCGCCGCGCTTTGCAGAACGCGCTTGAAATGATTATGGACCGCGACCGAGAGCGTCTTCTTCGCGATGTCCTGCCCGATCACATATTGGTCGAGCGAGTGGCGAATATCGGCTGGTTTCGGAACGCGGATAGTCGACGATTGCCGGCGCGCGTCCTCGTTCAGCTCCTTGTCGAGGATGCTCTTGCAAACATTGATGCAACTGTCGCAGATGTAGACGCCGGGACCGGCGATGAGTTTGCGCACCTCCGCGTGGCTTTTGCCACAGAAGGAGCACATCGTGAGGTTGGACGCGCGGGCCATGTTACCGCCTTAAAAAGCAGTTCTTATTCCTCAACCTTGTGCGGCAATGCGGCCTCCGCGATGGCTGTAGAACGCTCGGGCGCCGCTCCGTCGAGCAGCTTCGCTTCCTTGCGCGATTTGATCACCTCGTCCACCAGCCCGTAGGTCTTCGCCTCGGCGGCGGACATGTAATAATCCCGGTCCGAATCCAGCCGGACCTGGTCCTCCGGTTTACCCGTGTGCTGGGAAATGATTCTGATCAGGCGTTTCTTGAGCTTGAACATGTACTCGACCTGGCGCTCCACGTCGCTGGCCTGACCCTGCGCGCCGCCCGAGACCTGATGGATCATAATGTCGGAATTCGGGAGCGCGAACCGCTTGCCTTTCGTCCCCGCGCAAAGCAGGACCGCGCCCATGCTCGCCGCCATTCCGAGGCAGTAGGTGTTCACATCGCAAGTCAGAAACTGCATCG
>Ga0209118_1001677_pt1 | contig 10048 bp, 9 predicted proteins | sample BlaSpr_A8_Ref_M1_FD_187988 | JGI IMG/M metagenome (GOLD analysis project Ga0209118, IMG submission 187988) | Forest soil microbial communities from Thunder Bay, Ontario, Canada - Black Spruce, Ontario site 2_A8_Ref_M1 (SPAdes) (version 2) | ecosystem: Environmental > Terrestrial > Soil > Boreal...
TTCCAAAACCCAATATAAATCGGCCACTTACGTGAAGCCTCTTCCCCAAAACAACGGCTAACTGTAGAAGATGGGTCAAGCCGGATTCAGTGAAGTGTTTTTCGCTGACACGATCGTCGAGCTCGTTGAATATCGTGAAGGCAACGATCCCGGACACGTCCGGAAATTGCCCGGTCTCACCCGGATAGGCAATGTGACGCTTAGCCTCGGGATGACCGACTCCATGGAAGTCTTTCGATGGTATGCCGACACGGCTGCAGTGGGGCATGCGAACTCCAGGAGGAATGTGGTGGTCATCGTGATGGACGAGGCGGGGGAAGACAAGGCTCGTTTCGTCGTTCGTGACGCATGGCCCGTCAAGTACTCCGTCGGTGCCTTGAATGCCAAAGGCAACGACGTCCTGATTGAAACGCTTGAGCTCGTCAACGAAGGGATCGAACGAGTGGGCTGATGCAGCCAGTCGTCCCGCCGTGGTCAGGTTGCGCGCAGCGCTACCTGACCTCTCCAGTGGTTGTCAGGTAAGCTTCGGCAACCTGACCTACGATCGAGCGCGATTCTGCAACAGGAGTTCCCCTTCTGCGCCTGCCGCGGTTTGATGAAGCCGTTCGCGCTGACGGGGCCCGGTTATTTCCGAAGAAACTCGCCCAACACGCGCACGACTAATTCGTGATCCTCCACCTGAGGTAAACCCGAGACCGTAACGGTGCCCACCACGCCAACGTTTTTCACGATGACCGGAAACGCCCCCCCGTGCGCCGCGTACTCTCCCGGATCGAGCCGGGACTTCTCTTCGAAGGTGGTGCCTTGGGCGCGATGCAGCGTACCCATGTAATACGAGCTGTGGTTATAGCGGTTGACCACATTGTTCTTGCGCTTCACCCACGCGTCGTTGTCGGAGGAAGTGCCGGGGCAGGCGTAGTGAAATAGTTGCTGGCCGTTGCGGCAGATATCGATGGTGAAAGCCTTCTGTTCCTTTTGCGCGGTCTCGACAAAACGGAGCCCCAAAGCCAACGCAGTCTCATTGGTGAAGTCCGTGAACTGCAATTCTTCTTCATGACGCTTCAACTCACTGAGTATATCTTCATAGTTTTCCATGGTTCATTTCTCGAATTAGCACTGCCGGTTTGTATAAGGTCACCACTGCGCCGCCGCAAGCTCTGGACCGCCCTTGCCCTTTCCAGGGAATACCCAATGAACTGCTCATCCTATTGCAGGTGAGACGCGTTGAGCGACGATGCCGGACTATCAACGGCGGCATCGCAAGATGCTTGAGAGGCACGGCGTCTGGTTCGCGTAAACGCTTAAGCAGTATCTCTGCGGCGATCTCGCCCAAGTGGCTCGGTTCGACCCCTACCGTTGACAGCGGATTGGAATGTTCGGTTGCGGCTGCTCCGTCGAATCCGACCACTCCAATTTCAGGCCCCGCCACGAGCTCTTCGTCGGTATGTGCCATGAGGCTGATGTAGCCTGCATCGACAAGTTTGCGCTCCATGCCGACCAGCAGTTCAGCAAAAAACGGATTGGTCAGGGCGTTGATTACCATCCCGATCATGTTCGACGACTTACGGCGCAGGTCCGCTGCGCCACGGTTGTACACATAGCCCAGCGCCGCCGCCCGTTCGCGAACCCGCGCTGCTGTGTCCGGCTTGATCGGCGGACTACCCTGCAGGACCACAGAGACCGTCGACTTCGAGACATCGGCCGCCCGAGCGATGTCAGTCACCGTTACCGAGCGAAGCGGTGGCGATGCACGTTTGACAGGCATGGAATCGGTTTACGTCTGAGGGCGCAACACCAGAGTCGAGGGCTCGAACACATTAGCCATAGAACGGCGCAGCCAGGCCTTCACCGGCAAACGCGCGTTGCACCGCCTGGCGAGTCACGATGCGCTGCAGATAGCAGCCGAGATGCGGCCGGCAGCGTGCCGGGTGCGCCAAGTACCGGGTCCAGCGCGAAAGCATGAGCAGGTAGGGATCCACGATGCTGTAACGCTCGCCCAGCAGGTAAGGACCACCATGCGCAGCAAGGGCGGCTTCGACGATATCGAGCATTCCGCCCATGCGGTTTTCCGCATACGCCTTGACCCGCGCCGCCGCAGCGGCGTCGTCGCTCAAGCGCTCCGGATAGTAGTAAGTGATCAGTTCCGCTTGCAGTGTGTTCGTCAAATACATAAGCCACTTGTAGCACTCGCCGCGCTCAGCGCTGCCCAGTGGCGGGGCGAGTCGCACTTCGGGATGGCGGTCGGCGAGATGCAGGCAGATTGCGGCAGCTTCGAAAAGAACCAGATCACCATCGACCAACACGGGTATCCGTCCGGTCGGATTGAGGGTGAGATATTCGGCGCTCTTGTGCGCATGCTTATTGCGATCGACGAGAATGAGTTCGTAGGGCGCGCCGATCTCTTCCAAAACCATGTGCGGCGCGAGATTGGCGTTGCCGGGATAGAAATAAAGCTGATACATGAGCAGTCCCAACTGATGGAGATACGGTTCGTGTTCGCGGCACCGGGCCCGATCGGTCGCGCGCCGCGGTAATCAGCAAGGCTTGACAAGGCTCTCCGATCGCGATTCATACGAAAAATTGGATCGTTCCAAAACTCTCAGAACCATATGGCACGGATGATAGCAGTTAATAGCCGCAATTTGCGTTAAGGGCGTATATGACTCGAACCACGGCGCCATCGCCAGCCATGGCACCAGCCTTGATGCGGTGCTTTCCGATCCGCGCATCAACGCGACCTATATCAGCACGACTAACGAGTGCATAAGCAGCAAACATTGGCGGCTGCGGCGCTCTTTCCATCGGGTGCATGCCGAGACCGACGCTCGGTTGGTTGGTATTCCAGAGGAGGCCAACGCCACCGTTGCTTGGCGCCACGACTTCCCGGAGCGCGGCGAAACGCGCCGAACAATCAATAACCACCGCAGTTGCGAGGCGGGTTTCTGTTAGTTAGTGCAGGCAACTAGGCGTTTGCGATGAGTTCCGGCAGCCTTGCCATGTTGTCGAACACGCGTGCGCCTTGTGCCTCCAACAAAGCCGCTTCGCGCCCGCTCGCGTAACCGAGCACACGCATACCTGCGGTGCGGCCGGCTTGCACGCCAACGAGGCTATCTTCGACCACCACGGTGCGTGCGGGAGTCGCGCCCATGGCCGCCGACGCATGCAAGAAAAGCCCCGGATCGGGCTTCCAGCTGCCGATCTCGTAAGCGCTGAATATTCGCCCTTCGAAACGCGGCAGCAAACCGGTCAACTCCAAGCTGAGACGGATTTTGTCGACCGTTCCGCTCGATGCGACGCAATATGCGATGTCGATGCCGTCCAATGCGGCCTCTATGCCTTGTACCGGCCGCAGGGCAGTACGAAACGCTGCAGCGGTTCGCGAACGGAGTTCTGCTTCGAAAGATGCAGGCAGAGGCCCTCCTAATCGTGCGCTGATGATCTCCAGGCAAGTCTCCATGCGCAGCCCCTTGAAATCCTCGAGTGCCGCCGCCGGCGTGGTCGCCAATCCAAGCTCGCAGATAGCATTGGCCATTACGCGGCTGGCCAGTCCTTCGCTATCGACCAACACACCGTCGCAGTCGAATATGATGAGCGAAGGGGGATCCATTAGAGAAAATAGCCCTTCAGCCGGCACTGTTAGATCGAGCTCGGCAGGGTGAAATAGATTGTCGTGCCCTCGCCCACCTTGCTTTCCGCCCAGATTCGTCCGCCGTGGCGCCGTACGATGCGGTGCACCGTTGCCAGCCCAATGCCCACACCTCCAAACTCCGCCTCGGTGTGCAAACGCTGAAAGACGCCGAACAGTTTGCCGGCATAGGCCATGTCGAAGCCGGCTCCATTGTCTTTGACGTGCATAACGGCCTCGCCTTCTGCGTTGCGCATGCAGCCGACCTCGATCACCGCTTTCTCCTGTTTGCAGGTGAACTTCCAGGCATTGGACAGGAGATTCTGCAGCGCTCGATGGATCAGCCGCAAATCCCCTGTCGCCGCTACACCGCCCTGGACACGCCATACGACTTGACGCGCCACTTCGCCAGCCTGCAATTCAGTGGCGATATCCTTGACCATAGCGGTCACGTCGATCTCGGTCGGCTGGATTTGGATGCGCGAAACTCGCGCCAGCGCGAGCAACTCTCGGATCATCACGCTCATCTTCGTCGCCGCGCTGGTGATGCGCCCGAGTGTCTTGGTGGCTCCTTCGTCCAACTGATCCGCGTAGTCTTCGATCAGAATCTGGCTGTAGCCATTGATCGTGCGCAGGGGAGCTTGCAAATCGTGGGACACCGAGTAGGCAAAGGCTTCCAGCTCGGCATTCGATTGGCGCAAGGCATCTTGGGCATGCTCCAACTCGGTCACGTCGGTATGCACTCCGACCCAGTGGGAAATCGCACGCGCCGCGTTGTGAACCGGACGGGCAGCATAGATGAAGCTGCCGTATTGCCCGTTCGCTGCGCGAATTCTGCATCTCCCCTCGAATTGAACGCCGTGCGCTCCGGCCGCTTGCCACGCGTCGCGGACCGAATCCCTGTCATCCGGGTGCAATGCCTCCAGCCACCCATAGCCCAACGACTGCTCCAAGGTTCGTCCACTTAAAGCGAACCAGGCTTGATTGAGATATTGCGCGCGCCCCACGGGATCGACGAAGCATACGATTTGCGGGATGGCATCAGTGAGAATGCGCTGCCGTGCTTCACTCGCCACCAACGCACTCGTGCGCTCGGCAACTTTTTGCTCGAGATTTCGGTTTGCCTCCTTTATTGCTTCGTCCGCGCGCAATCGCTCGGTTATGTCGATAAGGCAAGTGAACCGCGCCGGTCGGCCTTCCCATTCCAAATCGCGGCTCCTTAGTTCCACTCGAATAATACTTCCGTCCTTCTTGCGATGCCGCCACAGTGTATGAGCGAGCGCAATGGTCTTGTCCTCCTCCACGGCAAGCCTTGCCAGCGTCCGATCCTCCTCGACGCAAATGCCCAGAATGGTCATGGCATGAAATTCATCGCGGGAATAGCCATACGATTCGCAAGCCACATCGTTGACGGCCAGAAACTTTAACGAATGGGGGTCATAGATCCACGTGGGAAGCGGATGGTTGAGAAACAAGGCACGATAACCTGTTTCGGTAGCGCGCCCCGCCTGCTCGGCCGAGCGGCTGCCTGTCACGTCGCGCAGAATGGCGCTTGAATATTCCCGGCCCTGCTCGTCACGAAACAAAGTCCATGTAACCGCGCTCTGAAAGCGCGTTCCATCCTTCCGTACGAAGACCTCCTCCCCGGACAATCGGCCAAGCAGGTGCGGCTCAAGTGCGCTCCCCGAGCGCTGACCCGCCAAATCCATGATATCGGCTCGGCGCAGGCGCAACATCTCCTGCTCCGAGTAGCCGAACATGCGGCATAGCGCAGCGTTGGCCGCGACAATGGTGTCGTCGTCCGGCCGAGCCACCAAAACGCCCTCGATACTGCCATCGAAAAGTGCCCTAAAGCGTTGCGTAGCCGCCTGGCCGGCTGTATCCAAGCTCAAGATCCCGGCGAAGCTGCGATTGAGCAGCAAATACAACCCGAGCGAAGTAACGGCAGCGAATAGCCACCCCTTGTAGGTATTCAGTCGTGCGATGGCCTTTGCATCCATATCCGGTTCGACCGATAGAAGCAGCTGGTCCGACCAGGTTATCCAAAGTGCGGCGACAATCAGATAGAGCGATGCGCCGATTAGCGCCAAAAAGCGAGTCGATTTGCGGCGGATGGTGCGATCGTTCATCAAATCGCCGTGTTCACCCGGCCGCTTTGCGTGGCTATGTTGCATTCAGGTATTCCATCCTGGCAGGCAGTGAATAGTTATGTTCGGATACCGGCGCTCATGCGGAACCAGCGTCGCCCTGGCCCAGCTGGATCAGACACCGATGCGATAGAACTGGCGCGCCGTTTCGCCGAACACGCAGCGTTGTTCGTCTACGGATAGTTGACTCAGCAATCGCTCAGCCATATGTACCCAACCCGGGTACTCCCCGGCGAGCAACAATACCGGCCAGTCACTGCCCCACATCAGACGATGCGCGCCGAACGAACTGGTCAAATGCTCGACATAGGGTCGCAAGGCTTCATCCGAGGTACACCTGCCCGCCTCGGTGAGCAGACCGGATAACTTGCAGCACACATTCGGCAGGTGCCCAAGGGCTGTAATGTCATCACGCCAGGGATCGAGTCGAGCCTCCGCGATTAAGGGTTTCGCGGCGTGGTCGACGACGACGGGCAAATCAGGATGGCGACGGCAGAATTGCAACAGGTAGGGAAGATGCGGCGGCTTCACCAGCGCATCGAAGCTCAGCCCACGACTGACCAGAGCCCGCACCGCGGGCTCCAAGCCGGGCTGCGCAATCCACGCCGGGTCGGGCAACTCCTGCAGCATCGGTCGCACGCCGCGGAACTTCGCGTTCCGCGCAAATTGAGCAATCGTTTCTTCGACGTGCGGCGATAACATGTCGACCCAACCGACCACCGCTCCGATGAAGTCGTTTCGGCTCGCCAGTTCCAAACAGAATTCGGTTTCCTCCAGCGTCTGGCTAACTTGGATCAACACCGTGCGATCGATTCCCAGCGCGCTGAGATGTGCCGCCAGTTCGCGCGGCTCGAAGTCCCGATAGAGGACCGGCAGCTCGGGCGTCGGCCAGTCATAGCTGGCGCGGCCAAGTTGCCAGAAGTGTTGATGAGCATCGACTCTCATGGTCGGGGCGAGGCGCTAAGCACAGAAGAGAGGCGGTCGCTCAGCGCAGAGCGATGCCAATTGCGGGCCCATATATCAAGATGTGGCCTTGCGGAGGGCGGCACGGCACCCCATCGGTAAGCTTGCGGTGTTCGCTTCCTGGCAATTGCGGCAACGTACCGCAGGGACACCGAGTCGAGGAGTCGCGAGGCAGGAACCCTGTTTTGCTGACATGTAAGTACGCTACACACTACCATAGCGTAGCGTCAACCTCGGACTTCGCTAGCTTCGCAATCATTGGAGCGCTTTATGACTATTCCACGCAAGCAGTTGGGACGTACCCAACTCACTCTGTCGACCTTTGGCTTCGGCGGCACGGCACTGGGGAATTTGTTCGCACCTATGACGGAACAGGAATCAATCGAGACGCTCGCTGCAGCTCACGGGGCAGGAATTCGCTACTTCGATACTGCGCCTCTCTATGGACATGGGCTGTCGGAACTACGCGTCGGGGCCGGCCTGCGCCATCTTGAGGATCCCGACGTGGTTATCTCTACCAAAGTGGGCTGGCGTCTGCGCGCGGCACACGGGAGTGACACCAAGGCACTGCCATTCCAGAACATTACTGCCTTTTCGCGCTATAACGACTATTCCTACGATGGCGCCATGCGTTCCTTTGAGGAGAGCTTGCAGCGCCTGGGTACCGACCGTGTCGATGTCTTGCTGATTCACGACGTGGACCGGCGCAATCAGGGGGAACACTATGCAGAGGCGTTCCGCTCTGCCATGTCAGGCGCCTATCGTGCCCTACTGGCGCTGCGTGAGCGGGGGGCAGTGAAGGCCATCGGGGCGGGAGTCAATGAATGGGAAGCTTGCCGCGACTTTGCAGAGGCGGGTGATTTCGACTGTTTCTTGCTCGCTGGCCGCTATACGCTGCTGGAGCAACACTCGCTGGCAAGTTTTCTGCCCCTGTGCGAGCAACGCGGCATCGGAATCATCCTGGGAGGGCCCTACAATTCAGGCATTCTCGCCTCCGGCGCCGTACCAGGAGCCTTCTACGACTATGCGCCTGCCGACCACACGGTATTGGAGCGGGTGGCAGCGATAGAACGGGTATGTGCCAACCATCATGTAGCGCTCAAAGCTGCGGCACTACAGTTCCCTTTGCACCATCCCTGCGTAGCGAGTGTGATCCCGGGAACGCGCACTGCTGCTGAAGTGGCGGAGAATCGGGCCATGTTCTCATCGCCCATCCCCGCCGCTTTCTGGCAGGAACTTAAAGCGACGCACCTTATCAACGAGGCGGCACCCACTCCATAGCCAGCCACATCTGTGCAACGGGCCAGTGAGGCCCAGGGCACGGAATGCGGTCGGAGGCCACTTCTGGGCGCAAAATGTTCGCGGCTTGCGCTGGCCGCCCCCGTACCGGCGCTCGCGCTCCGGGGACAAGACAGCCGCCGCTACAAACGTAAACATTTGTGCAAGCCGGCGTGAAGAAAGCGAACGCCGCTATGCTGCATTTTGGCGCACGCACCGCGTCCTTACCGACTCCGGGCTCAGTCTGTGAATTCAAACTCGGTAAGGGTACGTCGCCTGCTTTGCCCGACTTGAAAGCATTGTCGGACAGGCCCGTGGCTACTACTCGAAACCTTATAGAGGGTGACAACCAATGATGCCAAGAAGCGCGCTATCTTCTTACACAGATAAAACTACGAACGCGAATCAGCGCAACCAGCTGCAAGCGAGCTCAGGAATGCCGCTAGAAACCTTCGCGACACAGCGCAGGACCGAGCGGCTGCCCTTCACCGTCCGAATAGTCACCAGCGAGCAAGATCTCGATAAGGCAGTATCCGTCCGCCACACCGCATATGCGCGCCACCTGCCGACTCTGGCGGCTCTACTCGCCGCTCCCGAAGCGTACGACCGCGACGAAGGTTCAGTAGTCGTGCTTGCAGAATCAAAGCTTGACGGGTCACCGATCGGCACCATGAGGATTCAGACCAACCGTTGCCGTCCGCTGGCTTTGGAACAGTCGCTCGTCCTTCCCGTAGGGCTGCAGGGCAAAAACCTCGCTGAGGCGACCCGGTTAGGCGTTTCACAAGGTGCGATAGGGAGGGTCGTGAAGACGGCTCTCTTCAAGGCCTATTTCCATTTCTGCCAATTAGCTGACATCGACTGGATGGTGATTGCGGCACGGTCGCCATTGGACAGGCAGTACGAGGCCCTATTGTTCCAGGATGTGTATCCGGGCGCGGAATTTATCGCCATGCGTCATGCCGGCAACATACCGCATCGCGTTCTGACCCTGAAGGTTGCCGAAGCCGAGCCGACGTGGCTACACGCCAATCATCCGCTATTTGATTATATCTTTCGTACCTGTCACCGGGACATTGACGTAACCAGCGCCAATCCGTCCTGGGTCGCGCGGAAAGGCGCCAATTTGAGAATCTCCTAGCCGCTAAGCTCAAGGCTCGACGCGTCCTGCCGTAATAGTAGGGGGGGCATGCTGTTGCATGCCACCGTCCGTCTTGGCTGCGACGACTTACTCGCCGCAAGGTTCACAACAGTAAGCAAAAAGGACGCGCATCTCCAAATAGCGCGGATTCTTGCGGAATCGTCTTGAAGGTGTGGAATGAAGTGGTGGCCTACTGAAGGCAGCAGCAGATGGATGGGACGTGCCAATACAGCGATCGATTCGCTGCTATATGGCTTGTCCGTCTATGGTGTACCTGTGGCCATCGCCGCAATGTCGCTGATTGCCTTCTTCGCCTGGGAGAGCCAATATTCTGCCGATGGCAACACCCAGTTGGAGTTTCGCATCATTCAGGATGCGAACACGCTGGAGCCGGGTCAGGCAAAGACTCAATTAGCCGGCATCGCGCCTGTCAGACAATTCGATACGAAATTGTCCGAAGCGCCATTTTGGTTCACCTTTGAACCCCGCGCAAGCCCGAACCAACGAACAACCATCGAATTCCCTTCCCGTCACGCAAAGGACACCGTTTGTTGGGATTCCACGAGCCTGCAGCGCATGGGTGGTGCAAACCGCAATTTCGCCAACGGTGAAATCAGGGCTGTAAGAGCCGGCTTTGCGCTCGAATTGGGTAGCCTGCAATCGCCAATGCCAATTTTGTGCAAAGCAACATTTGCCGGTCCCGCGCGCCTCTCGGTAGTGCAATGGCCGACCCCCGGTTTTGAGGCATGGACGAGGAAGTTCCACCGTGATTCAGGTCTGGTAGAAGGCGGTCTAATCGTCCTCGCGATCTTCGTAATGGTGACGGCGGTTGTCAACCGAGAATGGTTGTATGTGCTCTTTGCCGCGTGGCTGGTGGCCAACCTGAGGCTCGCCGCG
>Ga0209118_1001678_pt1 | contig 10047 bp, 8 predicted proteins | sample BlaSpr_A8_Ref_M1_FD_187988 | JGI IMG/M metagenome (GOLD analysis project Ga0209118, IMG submission 187988) | Forest soil microbial communities from Thunder Bay, Ontario, Canada - Black Spruce, Ontario site 2_A8_Ref_M1 (SPAdes) (version 2) | ecosystem: Environmental > Terrestrial > Soil > Boreal...
TTCAGAGTCGCCCTGATTCCGCACACCCTCGAAATGACGATCGCGCACGACTACAAACGCGGTTCGATCGTCAACCTCGAAGCCGACGTTGTCGCCCGTTACGTGGCCCGAAACCTCCGCCGGTAACATTCCTGACAAATGAGCCTGGCCACGGTACCGGAGGCGATCGCTGATTTCGAGGCGGGCAAGTTCGTCATCGTCGTCGACGACGAAGACCGCGAGAACGAGGGCGACCTCGTCGTTGCCGCGCAGCTGGTAACTCCGGAGCACATCAGCTTCATGACTCGTCACGGTTCGGGCCTTGTGTGCATGCCGGTGATCGCGCGGCGCCTGGACGAGCTCGGCATCGCACCCATGGTGGAGCGCAACACCAGCCGGCTTGGTACTGCGTTCAGCGTGAGCGTCGACGCCAAGGACGTCACGACCACTGGGGCCTCGGCCTACGACCGCGCCGCCACGATTCGCAAAGTCCTCGATCCATCGGCCAAGGCCTCTGACTTCTCGATGCCCGGCCACACCTTTCCGCTCCGTGCAGCAGAAGGTGGAGTGCTGACGCGGGCCGGTCAAACCGAGGCCGCGGTTGATCTCGCGACCCTCGCCGGCCTCTACCCGGCTGGAGTGATCACCGAGCTGATGAAGGCCGACGGCACCATGGCGCGCATGCCGGAGCTCGAGCGTTTCGCCGCCGAGCACGAAATCAAGCTCATCACGGTCGAGCAGCTCATCGCGTACCGCCGCCGGAACGAGAAGCTGATCGCCAGGCGCGTCGAGGCCACGATTCCCATCGGCGACAGAGAGCCGCGGATGTGGAAGCTGTACGCGTACGAAGACACATTGCGGAAGGAGAATCACCTGGCGCTGGTCCTGGGCGAGATCGATTCACAGACACCGGTCCTCCTGCGGGCTCATTCCGAGTGCCTCACCGGCGACATCTTTGGCAGCTTGCGATGCGATTGCGGTGCGCAGCTGCACGCGGCGATGGAGATGATCGCCACGGATGGAATCGGCGTCATCCTCTACATCCGTCACCAGGAAGGTCGTGGGATCGGATTGCTAGACAAGCTGCACGCATACAACCTGCAGGACAGGGGTCTGGACACAGTCGAGGCCAACGAGGCGCTCGGCCACCCTGCCGACAAGCGCGATTACGGAATTGGGAGCCAGATCCTCTACGACCTCGGGGTCCGCAAGATCAGGCTGTTGACCAACAACCCTAAGAAGATCTACGGGCTTGAAGGTTTTGGCCTCGAAGTCGTCGAGCGGGTCCCGATCCAGGTCACCTCAAACCCGCACAACGAGAGATATCTGAAAACCAAGAAAGACAAACTCGGGCACCTGCTTTAGTGGGTGAGAAGGGCGAGAAGCCTGACCTGCGCGGAAAGGACCTCAACATCGCTGTGGTGGTGGCCCGCTACAACGAGGACATCTCAAAGCGCCTGCTGCGTGGCGCCCTTGGAGCGCTCGAGGAGCATGGGGTCGCGGATCCGGACGTCTTCTGGGTGCCGGGCTCGCTCGAGATTCCGGTCACTGCGCTCGCGCTCGCGGAAAAGGGCGGCCACGACGCGATCGTCTGCCTCGGCTGCGTGATCCGAGGCGAGACCTACCATTTCGAGGTCGTGGCCGGCCAGGCCGCTGCGGGCGTGATGCAGGTTCAGCTCGACACTGGTGTTCCGATCACTTTCGGAGTGCTCACCACCGAAGACAAGGAGCAGGCGTTCGCGCGCTCAGGTCCGAAGAACAACAAGGGCGCGGAGGCGGTCGAGGCTGCCATCGAGATGGCCAACCTGCTCCGCTCAATCCAGGGCTAGGTGCTTCTTAACAACCTGGGTTGGCAAACCTCAAGTCCAGCCGTAGTCTGACGCGCGGTTCGGAGCGCGGGTTGGGGGAGGGACCCGCCAGGGAGTGGGAGGGCCCGCAGGGCGGGCTATTTTGGCCGCTAGCCGGCGGTCACCACCGCCACGACCGCCTGTCCAGCCGGCGCGACCACGAACCCCTCCGTCGCGGCCGGCGTGTTGAAGTGGCGCGCCGAGGGCAGGACGGTCGAATAGAGGACCGCGCCGGTCAGCTGATCAAGGGCGAACAATGTCGCAGACGAAGGTTCGATCGCCCAGACGGCGCCCGCCGCGACGATTGGCGAGCCAAGCGCCGGGCGGCTCGCATGCCAGATCAGGTTCAGCCCGTTAGGCCCGATCGACAAGGCATAGAGGCCGTCAGTGCACGGGACGAAGACGACCGAACGGTTGGTGGCCGCACCGCCATAAGCCCCGGCGCACAGCTGCCTTTTGGCGGTCTCTCCTCCGACCCCCCCGAGCTGGGCGGCATTAAGCAGGTACGCGATGCCGTCTTTACCAACCACGACCGCGGCGCCCGGCAGCAAGGTCACACCAAGGGCCCCGAGGTCGATATCGCCGGCGTTCAGCGCGATCCAGTTCGCCGGAGCGAAGTAAGACCTCACCGTTTGCAGGTCCGGCGACAGCTCCACGACAGCGTTGCTGAAGTCAAAGGATGACCTGGACGCGCCATTGCCGGTCACCGCGAAGACGTTTCCGGACGGATCAAGCGTGACGCCGGCCGCGGTCCAGATGCCGGCTCCGCGTGTGCTCGGCACGCGATACGTAAGCGCCGGACCGCCCGCGCGTGGGACCGCGACGATGTAGCCGTGGTACGGACCGCAGTCGCCGTACAGACCACCGAGGGGTACGTATACGTAGTTCGCCCCGACGGACAAGGCGCCACGCTGCTGCTGGACGGCGGGGGTGGAGCCTGCCGGGTCGATGTCCTGCTGCGAAGCAACCGTGCCGTCGACGAGCTTCAGCGCATACAGCATGTGATGATGCCCGCCGAGAAACGCCACGACATACAGGAGCCCAGAGGCGGGGTCCGCCGCCGGCGTTCCGGTGATTCCGGTGACCGGGCCGATGTCACCGCACGGCAGGGAGGCAGCGTCCACCGGCTGGCCGAGGTGAATTTTCCAGATAGGCGCGCCCGTGAACAGGTCGAGCGCATAGACCGTGTTGTTCTCCGTCGCGACGATCACGTGGCCCGCGACGATCAGGGGGGACGCGTAAACGTCGCCGTCGACATTTGCCGTCCACGCGATCTTCGGGCCGGCCAGCGCCGGCACGTCGGGGCCCACCGCCGTCCGCCCAGCGTCCCGGTGGTACTCCGTCCACTCGGTGGACAGCGCAGGCGACGGGGTCGGCGTGGCGGCGCCGGAAGCAGACGATGACGCCGTGGGGGAGGCTGGAATCGAGCTGCAAGCGGTGCAGATGAGCACAAGCAGCGCCGCGATTCGCGAAATCACAAACCCCAGCTGAACTTCCGCACCGGCTCCAGCCGCGCACGCTCAGGTGACACCAGGCGCGCGAATCCCTGGATCGACACCCCGCGCTTTGGCCCCATCGCGTCCACGACCATCGCCGAACGCGGCTCGGCGGTGAGATTGCGCAGCTTGACACCGTCCACGTCAAACTCCAGCGCCCCAGAATCGTCGACGGCGTACATGACCGGAACTACATGCGGCCACCCGGTCGGCCCGACGGTGGCAAAACGCCCGATTCGCTGTGAGCGCAGGAACTCGAGCTCGGCTTCACTGAACCGCACCGGCGACACCATCAGCAGACACATCCTAGACTCAACCGTTCATGGCCAAGACAGCTGACCCCACACTCGAAACGATCGGCGGCTACACGATCCGCCGCCGCGAGCCCCTCGACCGGCTCGACGGCGCCTACCTCGAGCTCGAGCACGACCGCACCGGCGCCCGGCACATCCACATCGAGTCCAAAGACGACAACAACGCCTTCGCGGTCTTTTTCCCGACCGTGCCGAAGGACGATACCGGCGTCGCGCACATCCTCGAGCACGTCGTGCTCGCCGGCTCGCAGCGGTACCCGGTCCGCGATCCCTTCTTCAGCATGACGCGCCGGTCCCTGGCCACGTTCATGAACGCCATGACGAGCGCCGACTGGACGATGTACCCGTTCAGCACGCGCAACGCCAAGGACTACATGAACCTACTCGACGTCTACCTCGACGCCACATTCTTCCCGAGGCTGTCCGAGGATTCCTTCAAGCAGGAGGGAATCCGCTTCGAGTTCGAGGACCCTGCCGACCCGAAGAGCGGCCTGAGATACAAGGGCGTGGTGTTCAACGAGATGAAAGGCTCGCTCGCAACACCACAAGCAGCGGTGCAGCGAGCGATGGGCAAGATCCTCTTTCCCGGTCTGACCTATTCCTACATCTCTGGTGGAGATCCGGAAGACATCCCGAACCTCACGTGGGAGCAGCTCCGCCAGTTCCATGCCACTCACTACCACCCGAGCAACGCGTACTTCTACACGTACGGCAACCTGCCGCTCGAGCAGACGCTCGAGGTGATCGAACGCAACGTGCTCTCACGATTCCAGCGCATCGAGGTCGACACCAGGATCCCCGATGTCAAGCGCTTCACGAAGCCAACGAGGGCAGTCGAGCCCTACCCTGTCACGCCAGGCGAGGACATCAAGAAGAAGTCACAGGCCCTTGTCGCGTGGGTCACGGTGCCCACCGGCGACTCCTTCCAGCAGCTCGCGATGAAAGTCCTGGCTGAAGTCCTCATGAGCAACGCGGGATCGCCGCTCCGCAAGGCTTTGATCGACTCGGGCCTTGGCACGGCGATGGCGGACGGCAGCGGTTTCCAGGACGACTACCGCGAAAGCGTCTTCGGCGCCGGCCTGAAGGACGTCGCCTCCGAGGACGCCGAGAAAGTGCAGAAGGTCGTCCTCGACACCCTCCAAAAACTCGTCGACGAAGGCGTCGACCAGGCCCACGTCGACTCCGCTATCCACCGGCTCGAGTTCGAAAAACGCGAACGCTCCAATGCGGGTTTCCCCTACGCCCTCAAGCTCCTGTTCACCTGTCTCGCACCCTATTACTACGGCGGCGATCCATATGACGCCCTGAACTTCGACGCCGACCTCGAGCACCTTCAGAAGGCGCGCCAGGAGGCCCGCTTCTTCGAGAATCTCATCCGCGCCGAGCTGGTCGACAACATGCATCGCGCGCTGCTCACGATCGAGCCCGATCCGGAGCTCGAGGAGCGCAAGCGCCGCAAGGAGCTCGACCGGCTGGCCGCGATCGAGGCCTCGCTCACCGAAGCGGAGAAGCAGCGAGTCGTCGAGGAAGCACTGAGGCTCAAGGCGGACCAGGAGGCCAAGCAAGATCTATCCGCGCTCCCGACGCTGGAGCTGAGCGACATCCCGATGAAATTCGAAGACGTGCCCAGCAAAAACACCACGGTCAAAGAGGCGGCCATCGAGTTCTTTCCTCAACCCACCAACGGCATCACCTATCTCGATATCCGCTCCGACTTCGCGGCGCTGAGCCTGGAAGAGAAGGAGCTGCTCCCGCTCTTCAGCCGCGTGCTCACCCAGAGCGGAGCCGCCGGCCAGGACTACGTGCAGATCGCCGAGCGCATCGCCGCCGTCACCGGCGGTGTGGGTGCTGCGGCCCAGGTTCAGTCTCTGGCCACGCAGGAGGACTACCTCCAGTCGTTCGTCCTCTCAGGCCGGGCGCTGGACCGCAACGCAAAACCCTTCGTCGACCTTCTCACCGACCTTGCCGTTCGCCTCGAGCTCGAGCCGAAGCGTCTCAAGGAGGTCATCGCGGAGATGGCGACCCGCCTCGAAAGCTCCATCGCCGGGCTTGGCTTTCAGTTCGCGATTCTCCGCGCACACTCGAAGCTCACGTCCGAAGGCGCGATCAACGACCGCTTACAGGGAATCGGGATGCTGCACGTCATGCGCCGCCTCGCCAAGATCGACGAAAAAGACCTCGGCGACCTGATCAAGAAGCTCGACACCATGAGGACGCGCCTGTTCCGCGCCGGCGCGATCCGTTTCGTCGTGACTTGCGAAGACCAGATGATCGAGACCCTGCAGCCGCTCCTGGCCGGGCTCGTCGACGCACTTCCGCCCGGCGCACCAAAAGGCCCGCCTGAAAAACCAAAACCGCTCGAGCACGCGCCGGAGGCAAGGACGGCCCCCGTTCCCGTCGCTTTCAACGTCCGCATCTTCAAAACGGTCCGCTACACGGACCCCGATTCTCCCGCCCTGCTGGTCCTCGCCAACTACGTGCGCGACACCTTCCTGCATCGAGAGCTCCGCGAGAAAGGCGGCGCCTACGGCGGGTTCGCGCAGGCGGGAATCGGCAGCGGAACCTTCTATTTCGGTTCCTACCGCGCCCCCAACATCGTCCGGACCTACGAGGTCTACGACCAGGCGGTGAAATGGGTGACCGGCGAAGCGATCGATCCGGAAGCCTTGAAGGAGGCGATCCTCGGAGCCTGCGGCGACGTCGATCCCCTCGAGTCCCCTGACATCAAGGGCCGCCGGGAGGCGACCAACCGGCTCACCGGCTTCACGCGCGAGGCAAGGGAGCGCTTCAAGCAGCGCTTGCTCGGCGTAACCGCGGACGACCTGCGCCGCGTCGCGGGCGCCTACCTCATGGTGGCCCACCCCGTTCAGGCGACCGTGGCCGGCCCCGACCTGGTCGAGGCGGCCCGCAAGGAGCGCCCAGACCTCTTCGAGGTAGTCGCACCCATTTAACCCGGAGCCCCTAAAATCCGGCGGGTGAGGTACTGGCGCCGGGAATATTTCTGGCCGGCGGTTCTTGTCGTGGCAGGCGTGTACTTCCTGCTCAACAACCTGGGCTGGCTGGGGTGGCTCAGGCCTGAGATCGTCTGGCCCGTGGTGCTCATCGCGCTGGGTGTCTGGCTGATCGTCAGGCGCTCTCGGACGTGAGCAGATGATCACCGTGCGGCGCTACCGCAGCTATTTCTGGCCCGCGGTCCTCATCCTGATCGGCGTCGTTGCGTTTCTGGTCAACTCGGGCGTCATCTCGACCGACCGCCTGAGCCTGCTGTTCGACCTGTGGCCGCTGATCCTGATCGTGATCGGGCTCGAGCTGCTCGCCCGCCGCGCTCTGCCAGGCCAGAACGGTGACGTGGCTGCCGTGCTCATCGTGCTGCTGGCCGCGGGTGGCGCCATCGCATACATCGCGCTGGCTCCCAACCCAACCACCTCCGGCAAGGTCGACTCGCACGCCGCCCTCGGAAACCTGAACCGTGCCACGCTCGAGATCGACGCGGGCGCCGCGAGCATCACGGTGACTGGAACGAGCTCGCTCGAGGGTGACCTGTACCACGCCGTCATCTCCTACTCGGGTCCCAAGCCTGAGATCAGTCTCGACCGCTCGAACGGAAGCCTGACGATCTCCCAGGGAAACTCTGGGTTCGGCGTGTTTCAGACTCGCCGCTTCACGATGGACCTGCAGATCAACTCCAGCGTTCCGTGGACGATCACCTCCAACGGCGGGGCGTCCACCGAAACGTTCAACCTCGCTTCCGTCCCGCTCAAGTCGATGGACATCAACACCGGCGCCAGCCGCGAGAACATCACCCTCGGCGCCCCGTCGGGCGTCGTTCCCATCACGATCAACGGCGGCGCCCTGACGGTGAACCTTCATCGCCTGGCGGGCACGGGAGCGTCCGTCAGCGTGTCGGGCGGGGCGGTGAGCTTGACCTTCGACGGTCGCCAGAGCCATGCGATCGGCAACCTCCAGGAGTCGACCGGCTCCGGCACGGACACGTACCGCGTCGAGGTCAGCGGCGGTGCGTGCACCGTGACGATGGACACGGCGGCGCCTGGCGGCTAGTCGCCGTCCAGCCTCCGATCCAGCGCCGCAATCCTGGCTGAATAAGCCTTAGCGGTTTCGGCGCTGATCGCTGCGCGCAGGCCTCGCGTCGCCGCATCCAGCATCGCTTCGAGCTCCGTGTCGAGTACGCCGGCCACCCGCAGGACCGGCGTCAGCGCCGCCGCCCGCTCGGCGCCTACGAGCAGGTCTGCCTGGCCGGCCCCGAGCGCGGCGAGCGCGCCGGTTTCGCGATCCAGCCGCCCAGCCAGGGCGAGGCTTTCTTCGTCCCCCCGCTCTTTCAACCTCAGCGCGCCGGCACGCGCCGCCGCCGAGGCGAGTCGCCCCTCGAGCAGGCGCTCGCCACCGACCTCTCCCGCGGCGATCGCTGGGCTCAAACCGACCACCTGCTGCTCACCGACGGCGATTCCGCGACGCTTCAGCTCGGCAACCACAGCCGCGGGCGGTGTCTCATCGACGCGAAACAGGTTCATCGACAGCTGCACCCGACCCCCGGGGAGCTCGAAGACCAGCGCCTGAACGCCCCGCATCCCCGAGCGCGACTCGCGCAGGGAGTTGGCCAGCACCCTGGCCTCGACGGCAGACATCCCTGGCAGCATGACGTTGAATGCGACCAGGGTCGCGCGCGCTCCCACGGACACCGCACCCGCGGTGGGGTGCAGGTCCGGGCCCCCGAGGTCCAGGCCGGCCCGGCCGGCCCTGATGTCGGCCAGCGACCGGTGCTCGCCATACCAGTAGACCGGCACGTGCAGCTCGCTCCAGATGCGCTCGCCGACCTCTCGCGCGACCTCGCGGGCGGAGGCCAAGGTGCTCCGGCCGAGCGGCACGATCGGGACCACGTCGGCCGCCCCAATACGCGGATGGACGCCCGAGTGCGCGCGCACGTCGATCCGCTCCACGGCCGCGCCGACCGTGCCCAGGAGCCCGTCGACAAGCCTGTTCCGCTCCGCGGCGAGTGAGATGACGACGCGGTGATGATCGCGGTCCGCGTCAACGTCGAGGACGTGCGCGCCTCCGGCCGCCGCGATCGCCGCGATGACGTCCTCGCGCCGCCCCTCGGAAAAATTGGGCACCGACTCGAACAGGCCGTCTCCTTCCACCAGGTTGTTAGGGTAAGTGGCCGTGCCTGGACCGGTCGCGCTCGTCTACGGGGACGAGCTCATGAAGCACCACCTCTCGGATCAGCATCCTCTGCAGCCGATTCGCGTGAAGCTGGCGATGGACCTCATCCGCTCGACCGGTCTCATCGAGCACGCCCACCTGCTGCCTCCCCGCCGGGCGACGATCCAGGAGCTGGAGCTCGTTCATTCCCGGCGCTACATCGAGCTCGTGCGCAAGCTGAGCGACCCCAAGCAGCGCGACCTCGTCTCGGCCGAAGAGGTCGACGAGGCAGGCTTCGGGTCGGCGGACAACCCGATCTCGGATGAGCTCCACGAGGGGGCTGCGCTCGTGGCCGGCGCGACCCTCGTCGCCGCGCAGGCGATCGAAAGCGGCGCCGCGCTGCACGCGTTCAGCCCGTCGGGCGGTCTTCACCACGCCCATCGCGAGCGTGCGTCGGGGTTCTGCACTTACGACGATCCCGCCATCGCGTGCAGGTGGCTCAAGGACCAGGGCCATCGCGTCGCCTACGTGGACGTCGATGTGCACCACGGCGATGGCGTGGAGCACATCTTCCAGGCGGACCCCGAGGTCCTCACGATCAGCCTTCACGAGAGCGGCCGCTACCTGTTTCCGGGCACCGGCTTCCCGGGGGATTGCGGCGTTGGACCGGGCCTTGGGTCGGCCGCCAACCTACCCTTCCTCCCGTACACCTGGGACGAGCCGTGGCTCCAGGGGTTCGAGAAGGTCGTGCCGGCGCTGCTGCGCCGCTTCAAGCCCACCGTGCTGGTGACGCAGGACGGCTGCGATACGCACTACCTGGACCCGCTCGCGCACCTCGCGGCGACGACCCGGATCTGGCCGCGGGTCGGCCGGGTTTTCCACGAGCTGGCCCACGAGCTGTGCGAGGGCCGGTGGATCGCGCTCGGAGGGGGCGGCTACGCGATCTATGAGGTGGTCCCTCGGGCGTGGACTCTGCTGTTCGCCGAGATGGTCGAGCGTCCAGACCTGGCGGCCGAGGTCGACGACCCGTCAGAGGTGGAGCCGGGCGTGGAGGTCCAGGAGCGAGTCTGGGGGGCTCTGACGAAGGATCTAAAGCACCTCGGCGAGGTGCACGGGCTGGACCTGGGCTAGCCGGCGTAAGTCCGCAGGCACCGCGTGCAGACGCGGGCTCGCATGCTCTTGCCGGCCACCGTCACACGACCCATCTGCAGGTTGGGCATGAACCTCCGGTTGACCCGGTTCTTGGCGTGACTT
>Ga0209118_1001679_pt1 | contig 10037 bp, 11 predicted proteins | sample BlaSpr_A8_Ref_M1_FD_187988 | JGI IMG/M metagenome (GOLD analysis project Ga0209118, IMG submission 187988) | Forest soil microbial communities from Thunder Bay, Ontario, Canada - Black Spruce, Ontario site 2_A8_Ref_M1 (SPAdes) (version 2) | ecosystem: Environmental > Terrestrial > Soil > Boreal...
TCGCGTTTTGCCGCGGGCTGGGCTGGGAAGTCACCTCGTCGTTGCGCGTGTCGGACGATCCCGCAAATATCCGCGAGCAGTTGCGTGCCGTGGCGGATTCCGGGCGCGTGGACGTTCTCTTGACGACGGGCGGTACGGGGATCGGACCACGAGATAACACGCCGGAGGCCACCCAGGCGGTGGCTGAACGGATGGTGCCGGGCATTTCGGAGGAGATGCGCCGCAAGGGCCTGGAACACACGCCGACGGCCGTGTTGTCGCGCGGCACTACAGCGGTGCGTTGCAAAACGCTCATCGTCAACCTGCCGGGAAGCCCCAAAGGCGCGGTGGAATCTCTTGAGGTGGTGGCTCACCTATTGCCGCACGCCGTGAAAGTCCTCCACGGAGCGCGGCACGACTAGAGTTCCATTGGCGCTTACCGAACAAGTCAAATCCTGAGACGCTCTGTTCGGACCTCGTTAGCCGTTGAACGGATTGTTTTTTCCGCCCAGCGTTGCTGCACTGCAGCCAGAAATTTCTCTTTGTCCTTTTGTATGAGCCGGACAAGCGCTTGGTTGCCGGTATCTTCGTGCCCGGCTGCCCACAGGACCATTTCCGTGAGCACCGGGGCAAGATCGATTCCTTTCGCCGTGAGCAGGTAAATCACCTTTCGCCCATCCGATGGATCTCGCTCGGTGGTAATGATTCCATGAGCTACCAGCTTCCGGAGGCGATCAGCCAATATGTTCGTCGCGATTCTTTCGTAGGACTCCAGGAATTCCTTGTAGCTCCGGAATCCCCGCAGCATCATGTCGCGGATGATCAGCAACGACCAGCGATCACCCAATATCTCCACCGAGGCATTCAGCGGACATCCCGACCGCCGCTTTGGACTCGGCTTCTTCTTTGGCATAATTTGACGGTAGCATATTTTCACTTGCATTTCACAAGTAAGATGGGCACACTGCCTCTCGCTATGCAAGCGATCCTTAATCTAGCTTACAAGGAGTAAGTTATGAGCGGAGTACGGGTTCTGGTTGGCACACGCAAGGGCGCGTTCGTCCTGACGTCGGACGGCAAGCGCGAACGCTGGGATGTAAGCGGCCCCCATTTTGCAGGCTGGGAGCTGTACCACGTCAAGGGCTCGCCCGTCGACCCCAATCGGCTGTATGCGTCGCAATGCAGCGGCTGGTTCGGGCAGATCATTCAGCGGTCCGATGATGGCGGCAAGACTTGGACGCAGCCAGGGACGCCGCCGGGCGAACGGACCACGCCAGAAGGAATGCCCAAAGGCGAGAGCAACAAGTTCGTGTACGACACCTCCTCGCAAACCGGGAAACCCCTCACCACTCACCAGTGGTACGACGGCACCCAGCATCCGTGGGAGTTCAAGCGCGTCTGGCATATTGAACCGTCGCTCACCGATCCGGACACGGTCTATGCCGGAGTAGAAGACGCCGGCTTATTCCGCTCGACCGATGGCGGGCAGAACTGGCAAGAACTCGCCGGACTCCGCGGCCATGGCACAGGGCCCAAGTGGCAGCCGGGCGCCGGTGGGATGTGCCTCCATACCGTAATTCTAGATCCCAGCAACCCCGGCCGGATCTACATCGCCATCTCGGCCGCGGGCGCCTTCCGCACCGACGACGGTGGCAAGACCTGGCGGCCCATCAACAAGGGACTTCATTCCCAATACATCCCCGACCCGAATGCCGAGATCGGTCATTGCGTTCACCACGTCGCCATGCACCGCTCGCGCCCGAATGTGCTCTTTATGCAGAAGCACTGGGACGTCATGCGCAGCGACAACGCCGGCGACTCCTGGCAAGAGATCAGCGGAAACTTGCCCACCGACTTCGGGTTCGTGATCGACATTCACGCCCACGAGCCGGAGACCATCTACGTCGTCCCCATCAAGAGCGACGGGGAGCACTTTCCGCTCGATGGCAAGCTGCGCGTGTACCGCAGCCGCACGGGAGGCAACGAGTGGGAAGCCCTCACGAAAGGTCTGCCGCAAAACGATTGTTACGTGAACGTATTGCGCGACGCGATGGCCGTCGACTCGCTCGATAAATGCGGCGTGTATTTCGGCACCACCGGCGGGCAGGTGTACGCTTCGGCCAACGCCGGGGACAGCTGGACCCCCATCGTCCGCGATCTTCCGGCGGTGCTTTCTGTTGAAGTCCAGACGCTGCCGTGATTCGCGTCATACTCCCCGGACATTTGCGGGCGCTGGCGCGCGTCAGCGCCGAGGTGCAGCTCGACGTCAAGGGTCCCGTCACGCAGCGTTCGGTGCTCGACGCCCTCGAGGCCCAGTATCCGATGCTGCGCGGCACGATCCGCGATCATGTCACCCAGGAACGCCGCCCGTTCTTGCGCTTCTTCGCTTGCGAGGAGGACTATTCCCTTGAGCCGCCGGATACCCCGCTGCCCGACGCTGTCGCATCGGGGAAAGAGCCCCTTCTCATCATAGGGGCCATTGCTGGCGGCTAGCCCGGGTCTATCACGACACAAGCGCGTGCTCTCAGGCTGATCCACACCTCTCCCTCGACATGTACTGGAAACGATTTCATGCATCTGTTAGTTTTCACGGGTAAACTTCTGGAGGAAATTCATGGAATCAGCTACTCAAAAGGTCTCGAAGACAAACCTCTGGGCTGGACGCATCATCAGTACGCTGGTCGTGCTGTTCCTGCTCTTCGACGCCGTCGCCAAATTGATGAAGATCGCTCCTGTCCTTCAGGCATTCACCCAGCTAGGATTCTCCACCAGCCTCGCAGTCCCCATCGGAGCCGTCCTGCTCGTGTGCACGATCCTCTACGTGATTCCGCCTACCTCGATCCTCGGCGCCATTTTGCTGACCGCCTATCTTGGCGGCGCAACTGTTACCCACGTGCGCGCCGGTCAACCTTTCTACTTCCCAGTCATTTTTGGCGTGCTGGTCTGGGGAGGACTTTACCTGCGCGAAAACCGGCTCCGCGCACTCATCCCGTTGCGAAGCTAGCCTGCGCCTGCCGTAGCCGCTCCCGGAAGTATCCCTTCCAACTCTCCGGCAATTCTTCCACTCGCAACGCCCGCCGCACCGCGCGGATCTCCGCTTCTCCAAACCTCTTCGCCACATATAATCGTGTGATCTCGGAAACCGCAACGGCGTTGGCCTCCCGCGCGATTACCTTGAACTCATCGCCCGCGCCCACTTCTCCCTCCCGTAGGACCGCCACGTAGAATCCCGTCCTCCCGCTCGCCAGAAATCTCTTCACCATGTCGTCGGACCCGAATCTCACACCCAGTTTGTAGCAAGGCAGCCGCGGCTGCGTCACCGCCACGAGCGCCGTGCCGACGGAAAATCGGTCGCCCAGATGCACGGATTCTTCCAGCAATCCATCCCTGCCGTCATCAATGGTAAAATTTTCTCCAAACATCCCCATCGGCAGTTCCCGCCCAGGCAACTCTTTCTTCCAGTAGTCGTAGTGCGCCAGCGAGTAGCAGTAAACGGCTTTGTGCTCGCCCCCATGCACGGTCAGGTCCGCCTGGCGGTCTCCGTCCAGATTCAGCTTGCGTAGTGCCACCCGTCCCCGGACCGGCTCCTTGAAGATCGCCGTCGTCACGACTCTCCCGTGCCAGCTCACTTCCCGCGGCATTCCTGTGTTCACCGAAACCAGTTTCATTGCCCGTTCATCCTTTGCACGGTCGGTTGGCCTTCACTTGCTTGCGCCCCATTCTCGCCTGGAGTTTACCCCGCCCGCTCATTCATTTGCGTTCTTTCCATAGTCCCGGACAGTCTTATGGGGCAGACGGAGTTCGGGACATACTCCTGCGTCCTGGGCTGTGCTGCAGTGTTGTCACTTCAGATGGGCCACCGTTACGGTGGTTCGTGTGTTCTTTGACAAACTGGCGATTCCTCGAGAGCAGGCTCCGGATTCCCAGGGGGGCCCGGGAAACTGGGACTCATAGCCTGCCCGTGACAAATCGGCGAGCGCTGACGACGTGGAGGCAGGTAGGAGATTCCACTCCTCCGCGTCGCGGATTAGGAAGTAGAAGTAGCTGGCCCGCAGCTCATTAATCGCGTACGTGTATGTGTGGGTCGATGTGTAATCTATATGACGAATACGATGTCGGTGTGCGGCACTTTGGAGATGAGTCGTCTCGGCCTGATGTCGCTCCCTTTCGGGAATGCGCTCCTGCGGCACGGCGCAACCCGCGTCGGAAGGGAGGGAAAACACAGTGATCACCCTCGGCGGAGGGTACTTGCCAGGGTAACGCGTAGCCTTTGGTGAATCCGGGGAAGAAGTTATAGCAGGGGATTGCAATACTGGAATCTATCTAGTGGGAGAGACAAGCCGCCGGCGCTTCAGCACCACAAAGGTGAGTGCTCCTATAATGAGGCCTGATTCAATCCAATACTCAGCTGGATTGCCTTTGAATAAAAAAGCCGCGGCAATGATGGCGGCTGCCCAGACAAGTGACCAAACAATGGCCGACGTTCCAAGCTTTTTGGAGTTAGGCATGATAGGACGTACTGTAGCATGGCTTTGTCAGCGATCCCCACTCAAATCGATGTGAGTCACTACCTTGTTTTTCCTTGGGTTTCGCGTGTGGGGTTTTTGACTTCGCCTTTTTCTTGTGGTGCCGGGGACATTTTGTAGTGGAGGCGGATGATAGTGAAACCGAGGAAGGAGATGGTGTGCTCGGTGCGGAGAACGCCTTCGTCGTCCACGTAGACGTGGAAGAGTTCGTGGAGTGTCTTGACGTAGCGAACGCGTCGGTGGTCCGCGCCGGAGGAAACCACGCGATAGAAGCCGGAGCGGCCCCAGGCGGAGCCAGAAGAGTCCAAACCAAACGAGCCGTCCAGATGAGCGACTGGACGAAGATAGACGTTGGCGCTGCCATCACAAGGGAAGGTGACTTTGACGCACGGGTTTGGCTCGCCGGGGACCTGCACGGTGGAGTACAGGCCGGCGTAGATGACGTGGCCGGAAGATTTCAGACGGCGAAGCCAGCCGGTGTAAACGGTACGGCCCGAGGCGGGCTCAATGAGCTGGACGACTTCGCTGCTCATGCCTTTGGCCACTTCGAGAGAAGAGATGGGGAAGTTGAGCTGGTCCATGCGGCGGCTTATGAATTCCACAAGAAGCCAAAGAAAAAAGCGGCCGAGGAGAGCGACTTCCGTCCAGACCTCGAGATGATACGCGGCCGCGTGTTCATAGAAATGACGAATGGCCGGATGAATGGCGTCCGGGTTGAAATTGGGGCCGCGGAGCGCGTTGAAGTCGGGAATCAGGCCGGCGCCAGGGGGAACTTGGATTTGAAGATTTTCTTCTCGCGCGATGCGTTCGTAGATTCCTGTGCCGATGCGGCCGCGTTCGCCGAGTGGGCAGCGCAGCCAAGGAGCATCGGCCTCGCGAAGGCGCTTGCCGGTGATGCGAACCCAGATCTGAATGCCGCTCTCGAGGAAGAAGGCGATCAAGTCGTAGAGCGCGGATCGTTTGTCAGTTGTTGGCGGGGCCGCGGCGTTCGCGGCCGCGTTGGCGGCATGGGAGAGGGAAGGAGCGGGATCCATGGTTCCATCTTCTCATTGATGGGCATAGGTGGCTGCCTGGCAGAAGAGCTGTACTCGCTGGAGTAACCGTTTGAAGCGGCGTCATTTGAGATTCTTGTGTTGACCGATAGCCGATTCAAGTCAAGAATGATTGGATCATGGCGCAAAAACTATCGGACAAAAAACTAGCAGTTCTGGGCACAGGGAAACTCGGCGGGATTCTGCTGCGAGCTTATCTGAAGCAGGAGCTCTTCTCGCCGAAGCGCGTCACCGCGACGGTGAAGCACGGCGAGAAGGCCGCGGCGCTGGCGAAGGAGCTCGGCATCTCTGCGACGACCGAAAACCGCCAGGCGGTGCACGGCGCGGACATCGTGCTCCTTGGTGTAAAGCCGCAAGTGGTGGGCGAAGTGTTGAAAGAGATTGCGCCAGAGCTGAATGAGAAGACGCTGGTGATTTCCGTCGCCGCGTCGGTGCCCACGAGCTACATCGAGCAGCGTCTCGGGGGAAAAGTCCCCGTGGTGCGCGCGATGCCCAATACCCCTTCGGCGGTCGGCTGCGGAATGACGGGCATTTGCCGCGGCGCACACGCAGGGGCGGAGCATCTCGAAATGGCGCGCGCGATGTTCAACGCCGTCGGGCGCACGGTGGTCGTTGACGAGAAAAATATGGACGCGGTCACCGGCCTTTCGGCGAGCGGCCCGGCGTATGCCTACATCATTCTCGAGTCGCTGGCGGAAGGCGGGGTCAAGGTGGGTCTCCCGCGCGATGTGGCGACGTTGCTCGCAGCGCAGACCATGAAGGGCGCGGCGAGTGTGGTTCTGGAAACGGGCGATCATCCCGCACTGCTGAAGGACGCCGTGACCACGCCCGCGGGATGCACCATCGACGGAATTATGGAATTGGAAGAAGGCAAGCTCCGCGTGACGCTCATCAAGGCGGTTGTGAAGGCCACTAGCCGCGCCGGAGAGCTGCTGTTCGAGAAGTAAGCCGGCTACAGGATTGACAACGGTGGTAGGATGCTGCGTGTGAGGAAGTGATGCAGAGCGCGTACATTCCTGTGTTGATTTACGCCGTGTTGGTGATCGCCTTTCCCGCGGTAACATTGGTCCTGGCAAAGTTCATTCGGCCGGCATCCACCTCGTTCGGCGCGAAACTCAAGCCGTATGAGTGTGGAATCCCTCCGGAGAGCGATGCGCGCGGACGGTATTCGGTGCGGTTTTTTATTGTGGCGATGCTGTTTGTAATATTCGACGTGGAGACGATGTTCCTCATTCCTTGGGCGATTCTATACAAAGGGTGGGTCGCGGCACACCAGGGGCTGTTTGCTCTGGTTTCGATGATGGCATTCCTAGGGATCCTGCTCGTCGGGTATTTGTGGCTGTACAAAAAGGGTGCTCTTGAGTGGGCGTGAGCCGTAATTCTCCTCCTCTCCCCAAACCCCCTCATCCCGTGCGCAAGTGGTTCTGATTGACTCGGTTTGCAGCGTGTGTTAGAAACGCGGCGTTTGAATTTTCGGCTGCTCCTCTGTTGCAGATTGTGAACGCTAGCTGTTCACCGCAGCCTGTCGCACCTGGGTCCATGGCTGACGAGCCCAAGGAAAGTAAACCGCCTCAAGTCCCCACGGGCGACAAGCCCGCAAGCAGTACACCCGCGGTGTCAACTCCTCCTGGCAAGCCTGCGGACGCGAGCGCGCCCGCTGCTCCTCCGAAAGCGGTGGCACCCGCCCCTCCAAAACCGCCCGTTGTGCTGCAGACTCCGCTCGACAACGAGTTCGTCACACGATTTCGCGCCAAGTTCGGTGCGGCGCTTGTGGAAGCAACGGAGGATCGCAAGCAGGCCATCCTGACCGTGGAGCGCGCCCGGTTGGTGGAGATTGCGCTGCACCTGCGTGACGAAGAAAAATTCGACATGCTCGCCGATTTGACGGCGGTGGATTGGCCGAAGCGTGTGAAGCGCTTTGACGTGGTGCTCAATCTGTACTCTTTCGCGAAGAACGAGCGGCTGAGGCTGAAAGTGTGGGCGGCAGACGCTGAGGAAGTGCCGAGTGTCGTGAGCGTTTGGCCCACGGCGAATTGGCAGGAACGCGAAGTATTTGACATGTTCGGAATTATTTTTTCCGGGCACCCAAATTTGAAACGCATTCTGTTGCCGGACGAGTGGCAAGGCTATCCGCTGCGGAAAGACTATGACATCTTGCAGCAGGACACGGCCTGGGTACGGGAGAATCTTGGAATTGAGAGCGGTCAGTGAGGCGGCTTTAACCGCAAAGGAAAGACGAGCCTGAGCATCGATACCACAAACGATAGCAAGACCCTGTTGGGCGCCGATGAGCTGGTCATCAACATGGGGCCGCAGCATCCGTCCACGCACGGGGTGTTGCGCGTCAAATTGAAGCTCGATGGCGAGCGCGTGATCGGCTCGGAGTGCATCATCGGATATTTGCACCGGGGCGTCGAGAAAATCGCGGAGAATCGCACCTATCAGCAGTTTGCTCCCTACGTCGACCGCATGGACTATGTCGCGGCGGTCAGCAGCGGCCTGGGATATTGCGAGGCCGTGGAAAAATTGCTGGTGGTGGAGGCTCCGCCGCGGGCGCGCGTGATTCGAACCATCTTGACGGAGCTGCAGAGAATCGCCAGCCACCTCCTGTGGCTGGGGACGCATGCTTTGGATATTGGCGCACTCACTCCGCTGTTCTATTGCTTCCGCGAGCGCGAAGAAATTCTGAAGATTTTTGAAAAGTACTGCGGGGCGCGCTTGACGACACATGCGTTCCGGATCGGCGGCCTGCAATACGAGGCCTACGACACTTTGGAGAAGGAGGTTGAGCGGTTCTGCAAGGATTTTGAATCGCGCATCGTGGAATACGAGACTTTGCTCACGCAAAACCGCATCTGGATCGGGCGCACGAAGGGCGTGGGGATTCTGACCGCGGAAGATGCCATCGCCTTTGGAGTGACCGGACCGGTGCTTCGGGCCAGCGGCGTGAAATGGGACATCCGCAAGGCCGCGCCTTACGCGGCGTACGATCAATACAAATTCGAAATTCCCGTCGGCACAACCGGTGATACCTATGATCGCTATCTGGTTCGAATGGAGGAGATGCGGCAATCGCGGCTGATTTGCCTGCAAGCCATCGAGAATATTCCCAGCGGGCCGATTATGGCGAAAGTGGGGAAGGTGCTGAAGCCGCCGCCGGGTGAGGTTTATCATGCGATTGAAGCGCCGAAGGGCGAAATCGGCTACTACATCGTGAGCGATGGCACGGTCATGCCCTATCGTGTGCACATCCGGCCTCCTTCCTTCATAAATTTGCAGGCGTTCGATCGCATGGTGCGGGGGCACCTGGTGGCCGATGTGGTGGCCATCATCGGAACGATTGATATCGTGCTGGGAGAAGTGGACCGCTGATGAATGCCGCACTCCAGGCAACGCTTGAATTCCTGAAGCTGTACTGGGCGCCGCTGCTTTGTGGCGTGGCCGTCGTCGCGATTCTTCCGCTGATTGTCGGCTACATCGTACTCGTGGAACGCAAAATAATGGCGGACATGCAGGCACGGCTTGGGCCCATGCGCGTGGGGCCGCATGGCTTGCTGCAGCCGATAGCGGACGCGGTGAAACTGCTCATCAAAGAAGACATCATCCCGGAGAACGCGGACAAACTTGTCTTCTGGCTCGCGCCGGTGCTTTCCGTTGGCGCGGGGCTGCTTTCGCTCGCTGGCCTGGCGATCGGACCGGCCTTTCAGATCGCGCAGGACATTAACATTGGCATTCTCTTCGTTGTGGGCATCAGCGCGCTGGGAATTTTTGGCATCGTGCTGGGTGGCTGGGCTTCGAACAGCCACTATTCGCTGATGGGAGCGCTGCGCAGTTCAGCGCAGTTGGTGAGTTACGAGACTGCCGCGGGAATGGCGCTGGTGAGCGCGCTTTTATTCACGGGCACTCTGAATATCAAATCGATCGTAGAAGCGCAGAGCAAAGAGGGCATTTGGTTCGTGCTGCTGGCGCCGGTAGCCTTTTTTACCTATCTCGTCGCTTCCATTGCAGAGACCAACCGGGCGCCGTTCGATTTGCCGGAAGCCGAGTCCGAGCTCGTCGCCGGGTACATGACGGAGTTCAGCGGATTCCGCTGGTCGCTCTATTTTCTCGCGGAATACACGAACATGATCGTGGTGGCGTCCGTGGCGACCACTTTGTTTCTGGGAGGCTGGCTCCGGCCCTTTGCCGGCGTGCCCTGGCTGAATTTTCTGGATTATGTTCCGCCCCTTCTGCTGATTGCCATCGGCGCCTACTCCGTTCTGCGCGTCACCAAGCAGCCGACGCAGGTGCAGCAGTTGTTCATGCTGGCTGTGGCGGGTCTCTGTTTTGTGGTTGCGCTGGTGCTCGCGGCGCCGGTCGTTTTGCCGGTGATCAGACCGGCGCTCCGCGAAGCCGTCGCGCCGTTTTACGCCGGCATTCACGGTGGCTTCTGGTTCATTTTCAAAGTGAGCCTGTACATCTATTTTTTCATGTGGCTGCG
>Ga0209118_1001680_pt1 | contig 10036 bp, 15 predicted proteins | sample BlaSpr_A8_Ref_M1_FD_187988 | JGI IMG/M metagenome (GOLD analysis project Ga0209118, IMG submission 187988) | Forest soil microbial communities from Thunder Bay, Ontario, Canada - Black Spruce, Ontario site 2_A8_Ref_M1 (SPAdes) (version 2) | ecosystem: Environmental > Terrestrial > Soil > Boreal...
GATGGGGCGGGGGTTAGTGTCCGTAGCCATCGCCGTTTTTTCTCGGCACTCCTGGCTTTCGATCTTGTGCGTGACGGCCGGTCCCATTCACCGCCGTCAGTCAGTCCCATGTCTCGGAACCCAGCGGCTCGTAGTGACGTTCCCGGCTCATGCGGCAGCGTGTAGGTCCACGCCTCGCAATACCCGAGGGCTTTTGCAGCTCGGCACAGCGCACCGTATAATGCCGAGCAGGCATTCTCGGCGCCGTCAGTTGCAACTCGCGAAATCACAATGCGTCCTGTTCCTTGCCATGTTCTCGACGGATTTCCGGCAATGGCGGCCCCTACCACTGCCCCAGCCGCGTCAACGCAGCACGCCGCAAACAAGCCGCCCTGCACATCAGGAAAATGCCGGTGCCAAGCTCTGACGAACTTGCGTGCGGCCTTCACCGTGCAGGGCGCAATCCTCACGGTTCACCCCTCCTCGGCGTGGGCGGCGGCGCGCTGACGCTGTCGTGCATTTCGTAGCTTGGCCATTGCGCCGCTTATCAATTCGGCTTCTTCACCGCTTGTACAGTCCTCATCGGCAAACATCGCGCAAGCATCCAAGACGATGTTGAGCTGCTTGTCCGTGAATTTCACAGCAATCATTTTATGTTCCCTCCATCTTCTCGGGGGAGAGCCCGAGCGCGGCGCGGGCAATATGCTGAAACTTGTCCGCCGCCGCAGTGCCGTCCTTCGCAGACTGTTCTACTGCGATTTCCATTAGCGCCAAGGTGTAACGTTCCAAAGCCACATCCGCGTCCCTCGCATCCCGCACTGGGGCGCGTCCTCTCTGCGGCCCACGGAACAGCGTATCGATGATGCGCGCCAAGGTCTTTGCATCCGCAACGCCGACCATCCCGCTACGATAAATCTCGGCTTCGATTTCTTCCTCAGTTGGCCTCGCATCCAGAACGGCGCGTACCCGTTCCAACGCTTTGCAGATCGGACATTCCTCATCATGAGCGCCACCGCCGTGCAGTTCGGTAGCCTCGATTTGATCGCACAGCTCATCCACTGCTTCCCGCATCCCCTGCGGCGCTTGCCATTCGGCGTATATCAACCGTTCCTCCTTGCAGATTGAGCATATTTCAACGTCATACTTGTTGCCGACCGCATCTTGTCCATGTGAGAAGTGCTGCCATCGCTGCGGCGCTTGCCCTTCGACAGGCGCGGCGACAAGGTTGACAACTTCATCGTGAAATTCTTTAATATCCACTGATTGTTTGCCCGAAAATTGATGCCACTCCAATGCTTCAAGCACTTCGTACAATGCCATCCGACGCACTTCCTCCCGCCCTTCTCCGGGCGATGTAGCCATGCCTGTCGGCCCTTCTCCCGGCGAGGGGGAGGAGGTGAGATAACCAGCGCGCCAAAATCCGAAATTGTCCAACTTTCCAAAAGGACACGGCTCAGAGTGTTGCCATTTTTGCCAAGCAGCTTCGATCTGTTCCTCGCTCGGGTACGAGAGGCAGGCGGTGAGAAACTTGAGCACAGCACGCGCGACGCCTATTGGTGATTTGCATCGCGCCTCATCGTTTGCGGCTAATCCGATACAACGACAAGACCCTGCGGGCTGATCCCATTCGCAACAGATTTGCGCCAAGTGTTCCTCGCTCTGCCACTCCCCCGCCGCTGGGGAGGGGTGGGTGGAGAGAGCCAAAACGATGCTGTCAGACAACTCAAACGAAATAGATACGCCGCCGTCACCATGCGCGTCTGCATCAGCCGTAGCGCGTATTAGTTCGCGCAAGGCATTGTCTCGCCCATCTGGCGCCGACGCGACCGGCACGGGCGTCAACGCGTCCATTTCACTGTCCTTTCTCACTAGGCATATCGGAGGCGGAGTGAGCCTGATCGTCGATTAGTATAGCTATGAACTCGCGGGCTCGCTTGAGTATCTGATCGCGCGGCAAGCCTGCATTCACAGCATAGACCATCTTTGCTATTTTCTTGGCGGCGATCTCCAGTTCATCACGTCGGCGCTGTTCTTCGCCGGTAGCCGATTCGCGTGCGGTCACACCGCCCCATCGAAGATCAAAGCCGTCCGAATGGTGCCGCATTCCAAACACGCGGACGCCAGCAAAGACAAACCGCATCCCGTTTTGAACAATGTCGCACCGCCCACCGCGCAGATAGGCATTCAGCGCGGCCATGAAGGTGTCCGCATTCTTCTCGATTTCATGCGCGTAGTCGTGGTTTATTTCGATCAGGCTACGGTTGCTCATCATCAAGTCTCTCTCAGCCTCTAGCGTGTCGATCGCTCTATATCCCGCATGTCACGGTGGTGGATCACGCTGCCGCCTTGTTGCCCGTCGTCCCAGTTGAACTTGCAAGCATTATAGCCGGCCTCGATAACCTCTCCACGCACCGGCGGCTCATAAGTGGACGTGAGAATGACGCGATCACCGATCTTTAGCTTGCGTGCGTCTGACAGCTTCATGATATCCTCCATCTGTTACGGCGATGTTTGTTAGGATAGCACAACGCGGCATGTTTGTAAAAACCGACCAAACAAATAGAGAGAGTTTCTGCCTGTCCCGCAGCGATAAAGTCGTTTCCGATCAATTGTAACAAAAATTGATAACGGCTCATTTTGGTTCATCCCCCTTCCGCAGCTCGGGGGAGGGTGGGGAGGGAAGCGGTTGCCAGTGAGTTGGCTCATGCGAGTATTTGACCGGCTCGCCATTTCGCAGCGTTCCGGCTTTCCAAAATCCAACCCAACGCGCAATGATCATTCCGCTGGGACCGCAGTTCTCGCATCGCTCTGTCGTGTACAAAAGAACTGGCGTTCCATCCTTCGGCGCGCTTTCCATCGTGCGCCACTCCGATAGTGAGGGTTGGGAGGAGAGGGCGCGCAACTGTGCGGCAACCTGATCCCAGCATGGATATTGTCGCTCGCGTTCAAGCAGCGTGGCGCATTCCTCGATCCCCGCTGCGCGAGCGGCAACGAGAGCTTCCTGATAATGCACGATATCCTCATGCTTCCAGCCTGCGCTAGCGGAGGAAAGGGCAAGGGCGATGGCGTCTTCCAACTTTGCGGACGGCTCATGCGCAGCGTGTTCCGCAACTATCCGGCGCGCAGCTTCCCGCTCCAGGTCGGGCGTGCTCATGGCGGGTTCCTTAATGCTCTGATCGCGTAGCCACAGCCGCGCAGTGGAGGATTATGACTGTCAGCATTACGGCCAAGCCTAACAAAACATACCAAGACATTTCCTATCTCCCCTCTGAGCCGTCGCCCCGGAGGGCGGAAGTTTCGGCCTCGTGATCTCGGCTGGCGTCGGCCTTCGCAAGCGCCTCGACGAATGCGAGCAACAGGGAATCGGTTTTCTTGCGGGTAGTCTCGCCTCGCCAGAGGGATGCTTCCGTCTCTGTGCTCGGAATCGACCGCAGCATTCAAGCCGGCTCCCGTATCGCATTGAGTTTCGCCGCCGCCGCTTCGACGTCGGGCACCCGTGTCCCTTCGATGATCCAGTAGCTTTCCGATCGTCCGGTTTGTTTGTCATGAATCGTGACGTTCGCCGCGGGGAATTTGCTGCTGATCCGCCCGCGGGTGATGAAGCGAGCGAGCGGATTGCTCCGGGTCGATCGCCGGCGGTCCGGCGCCATCGAGCGGGCGAGATCCTCAGGGGTGACGTAACGGGTCATCAACCGATGGTGCTGTAAAATGGTGGCCTAGTCTAATTCCGTTGGCAACTGCGGACGCCCTCGCCCACCGCGCTCTCGGCCTCGAGTGTTCATCTTGGCGGTCCGGTAGCCGTGCTTCTGGCGCGGCCCGTAGATGGTCTGGACGCCATGAGTCCCGAAGATCACGGTCACGCCGCCGGGCAGAATCAGGTGCGCGGCGCCTACCTCAAAGGCGGCGTGCGAGAGCGCGGCAATCTTCTTGCGAATCGCCTCAAAATCGAAGCCCCGGGCACGACGGAGATAGCCGAGAACCTGCGCGCTAGAGTAAGCGGCCGACTCCGCTGGCCGCCAAGTCGATGGCGAAATAGCGGCCTTCCGCATTTCGACACGGATGGCGCTCAGGTCAACGCCATCGACCCGCTCAATCCAGCGCAGCACGGCATGGTCGGAGACGTCCATGGGGGCGATCTCATGAGGCTTCGGAACCTCGCGGAGTATCGCCGGGCTTCGGCTCCCCAGCAACAGCGCCTTCTTCGCCCGCTTCTCCCCCACCGATCTCCGGCTCTTCGGGCTCCGGCGGCTCCGGCACGTCCTCGATGTCGAGCCCCGCATACGGTGTGTCGGGATCACCGGCAACGCGCTTGCGGGCTTCCTCGGGGTGGATGACCCCACCATCGATCAGAATGACGTCAGTCTCGGCCTCGATCTTCTGCTTCTCGGCGATCTCTTTCGGGTCGAGCGAGCGGAGCGGTTCCCATGCGAAGGTGATGTCGGGGTCAACCTCACCCCAGAGCCGTAGCTGCGCGAACCGGATCACGACGTGAAGATTTGGGCCGAATAGCCGATCCTGCCGGGCCGCAATCGTATCATCGTAGGTGTCGATCTCCCCCTTTGAGGATGCGTTAAGCCCCGCCGGCTGGATGCCGAGCAGCTTGACGATCGGAATACGCCCGACCGCCGCCATGTGCTCCTGCGATTGAGCCTGAAGCTGGTCGAGTGAGCCGAGCGGCACGGAAACATTCGCAAAGTCCTCGGTGTCCTTGTCAACGACCATCAGACCCTTGTTGTCGCGGAGCCGATTGAACAGCTCGGCGCGCTTGAAAAGCAATGCACCGTCGTTTTGGAGCTGCGTGGCGAGATTCGTCTTGAGCACCATCACGGAGAAGGCGTGGACAAGGTCCGCCACGCTCTGCCGGGTCCGGAGCCAGTTGTCGACGTAGGGCTTAGCCATCTGCGACATGGACAGACCGCCGAACGCATAGGCCGGCTTGAGAAGGTCCGGGACTTCCCGCCCGACGAAACGAAGCAGCCGCGAGGCGTGGACCTGCTTGCCCATCACGAACCACTCGTTCGGGCGATACCAGTCGTTCCGCAGCGGGTCATTCGAGTTGTAGCGGGTCGGATAGGTCCAGACCGGCTCGATCGCCCGGAGCGCGAGAAAGCCACCCTTCTCCATCTTGCCGCGGCTGATCTCGTCGAGTCCGTTCCCAATCGGGGTCTTGAGTTCCTCACGGTCCTCGCCAGCTGCTAGGTCGATGTAGAGATGCCCGCGGCCGAAGTAGCCGTCGAATTCGGCCATCTGCCGAAAGACGGCGCAGACATCGAGCCGCTTGAGCTCGTCATCGAGTGCCTGGATGCGCTCGGTCTTGTCGACGTCGCCCTTTGCCTGGAGCCTGATCCATTTTCGGGTCATGTCCTCGGCAGTCGTCTCGGTGAGCACCCGGTATTCCGCCCGCTGCGCAAGCTCGGTGAGATACGGATAGCCGAGGAAGATGATCCCCTCCGCGAAGGCGCTCCCGAACGATGAGGCTGCCCAGGATACGAAGGCCGAGATGTTCGGGTCTTCGTCCATCGCCATTCCGGCGGCGTACTCTTTCGGGATGACGCCTGGCGGGAATGTGGGCGGGGCGAACGGATTCTTAGCCGGCCTAGCCCCGGCAATCACGAGTGCGGTGTCGCTGATCTTGAGCGCAACGCGCTGCAGGATGCTCGGTGAGGCAACCGCGGGGAGTTGCTGCTTTTTCTTCGGGCCCGAGCCCGGGCGCGCGCCGCCCCATGCCATCAACGCCTCCGCTCAAGCGCAGAGCGGCCGACAGGGGGATCACCCATCAGGACCGCAGTCAAATCGCGGGGCTGCTGAATGCCATCGCGGCGCGGGTCATAGAGGGGGTTTCGCGGCATTTGCCCATCCATCACGCGAACTCCACTCGGCTCAAACGGCGCTGCTGATTGATGCCCGGTAGCAGGCGGCCGCCCAGGGGGGCGACCGGTTGATTTATTGGCCTCGACCTTTCTTGCGCTCGCGTTCATTGATGCCCGAAACTCGGGATCAAGCTGACGGCGCAGGCCGCTGTACGAATATCCGAAGTGACGGGCAAGCTCCCCCCAGGTGGCGCCATCCGCCAGAAGTCTACGAGCTTCGGCTTGCTGCTCTGGCGAGAGCGGGCGGGGACGGGGCATCTCTTGAACCTTGAATATGAACTTGAACCTTATTCAAGGTATCGAGGCCGCACAAGCAAAAATGAAGCGCCCGCCGGGAGAACCCCGTGAGCGGGCGCTACGGATGTAGCTGCGTGCGGCATTCCGCTCCTATTTGCTCTTCTTGCGCAGGGAAGCGTTGATGGCGACGCTTGCGCTAAAAAATTCATCGGGGACATCGTGACGCCAACCGAGCGAACCATTCATGCTCACGAAGATTTCGTCGCCCCCCTGAGGCTCGGCCAAGAGTCTGACGAGGGTTTGGGCAGCAACGACCGCTGCTTCCTTGTCCTTAGCATGGCTCGGCTGAGCTACGACAACGGCGTCAAACTGCTCTCTGATCTGTCGGGTGGCGTCCACCTTGGTGTCCGCCGTTACTGAAAACGAATAACTCATCGTTCAGCCTCCTGTGTTGCGACCGCTAGTCCTAGCGACCCATGGCTCTCACCGTGATACCTGAGCACTCTAACCCCGCATCCCCGCCCTTGCCAACACCTGATCACTAATCTGCATCGGGCGCCGTGCGTGGCCCGGCATCTTGTGCATCACGGCAAGCGCGAGCGAGCAGACGCAATCGTCCCAGAAGCCCTCCGGCGCGCCGTAGCGAACGCCAGATGCCCGGGTGTACTGATATTCAAACTGTTCAAGTTCGGAGACGATCGGCCCGTCAGGATAGGTGATCGCCTTTGACTGGATCGCGACCGCGAGCCCTTCCATGAGCTTCTGCTTGCTCCCGGGGTTGAACCGAAAGCCGTCGAAGACCGCCGGCCGACGCTTTTGCAGAATCTCGACGATCGGGTCGCCGACACCGGTCGAATCGACAAGTGCCGGCGTAAAGCCAGTGACCTCCAGGATGCGCTCGATCGTCGCTTCCCAGGGAAGCTGAAAGCGGTGAAAGCGGCAGACATAACCCGCCTCATCGAGCCCGATCCCGACAGACCAATCGACGTGCTTGGCAAGGTCCCAGCCCCAGCAGACCGGATCACGGGATGAGAGCGGGGAGATGCAGGCGCGGATCGCGGCCAGCCCGAACGGGTTGCCCTCATCGTCGGATGCCTGGGCAAGGTAGAGTTCGTTGAAGACCCGTTCGGGAAGGTCCCGGCGAGCGTCCTCAATCTCCTCCGCCTCCAGCACGCCGGCCGCAACCGCATCGGCCGCAACGATCTTGTGATAGCCCATCCGGGGGTCGCCAGCCTCGGCCCGGCGGGCCATCCGGTAGAACCAGTTTTTTCGGCCCTTAACGTTCCCGATGATCCTGACGGGTCCGCGGGTGGCCGTCAGCGTTGTCCGGAAGGCGTTCCAGGCGTCCTCTTTCGATCGGCTCGCCTCATCGACCACGCCAGCATAAACGTCCTCCCCATATAGCGAATCCGGCTTGTCGGCGCTGCGAAACCAAACTACTGCCCCCGTCGTAAGCGTAAGGGCTTTAAGGGTTATGTTCGGCATCGCAAGCTCGCGCGGGATCGCACGCTGCATTCGACGGAAGGCGATGTCGGCCTGCCCAGAGACCGGGGCAACCCACCAGAAGTTCTGCCCGTCCCGACCACCAAACGCCTGCTCGGCAAGCCAGACAATACACCCGCTCGTTTTCCCGCTGTTGTGCGTTACGATGTGGTCATCAGTCAGATAGAGCCCGCTCGGATGCGTGATGCCGATGCAGGCGACTTCGTCGTCCTCTATGCGATCAATGTGTCTCAGCGTCCGTGACACAGCGACCCTGCAGCGCGGCCGGACCTTCGCCTTCCTGGGTAGCCAAAATAGAGACTCCGGATTGTTGTGCCGGATATTGATGCGGTAGGAACGCTTCCATCCTTCCCGGCGCGGCTCTTGGATGGCCATGCGCGCGACCCCGCCGAGCGATTGCACCAACTCAATGACGTTCTTAGCCAACCGCTCCGACGTTTGCTCCAAGATCGCGCCGTTGGCGCGACCCGCACTTCCATCTGTATCCATGATCCCGCGCAAAATCTCCCTGCGAGTGTTCACGCTGTTCCTAAGATAGACCTCTGGCACGAACTTTTGGTCATGCCGGAGTCCCAACAATCCAAGCTCACGCAGAGCGCGACGCAGATTCGTCTTCGGAAGCGCGTTCCCGTAGCACAGCGCCATTTCCTCCTCGTGCAGCATCACTGCCGCGGCCATCGTTCCCCGTCTGCCAACATACTTGCGCCCTACGCTGACCTCATACCCGTTCGACTTGTGACGAATGTTCCTCCGCTCGTAAGCGGCCCCGCGCTTAAGCGGGGCAATGATCCACTGATATTTTGTCCCTTGCCGCAGAAAATAGCCGGGTGGCAATGCGCGTTGAACCCGTTCGACAATCTCTGGGTCCGCAGTGCTCACCGTCAGAACGTTGCTACAAAGTCCACCGTCTCCGATCAGGACGCCAAGCAACCACGGATCAATAGGCACTTCCTGGTCTGGATACTCCAGCGGAGAACATAGCGGGAAGCGCAATGTGTTGAGCGTGTTCCGGGTATAACTAGCGAGCTGCTCGGTGGTGACGAGCCGCAGCCCGCGCGTTTTCTCGATACTCCATAGGTGGTCGCCGCTGGCCCGCGTCTGTGCTCCATCGGAGAACGTCAAGCGGTAAACTGCTTGTCGACCGCGCGGGTAGATGCTCCGCACTCGCGCCACGCTGCCATCTGCCGCGAACACTCGGCTGCCGAGTTTCAAGTCGCCCAGCTTACGAGGTCCATCCGGCGTCTGCACTACCGCATCAAGTGGCTGTGCCTTCGTCGATGCCTCGATGACCGAGATCCGGCGTGGATCGTAGATCGCGGCGCGCTGCTTCGGGTAGAGGTACGGGCGGACGAACTCGAGCCGATGCTGCTCGACCTGGGGGCCGGCGTCGTCCGGCTCGGCAAGCCGTGAGGTAACGGTCGCGTCCATCGCCTAGGCGAAGCTTTTCGGGCCGGGCCAACCGGCCATCGCTTGGACCAGCGCCGCGTTCGTAGCAGGCCAGCTTGGCGCACGCTCGATGCGGATTATGGGCAGCACCAGGATGATCGCATTATGCCCAGGCGCGAGCGGCTCCCGCGGCCCGTATCGTTTCGTCTCATAATCCCGGAACATCACCACGTTTTTCCTGCGCTTCATGGTTCTCGCTCCTCGGTGTCATCCGCGGTCTCGATCGCCTGCCCATCGATGACTTGGCCGTTCTGCTCTTGGAGGAGGACTCGGCGACCCGCTGGCCCGCCCTCGAAGATCGTCAGGCTGAACCGCGTTACCTTCCCGCGCCTAGTGCTGGCGTCGGGTGGCGGCGCGATCATGATGGCCCGGAACGTCGGCGATTGATAGGGCGCGAGATGCTTCGCCGCCTCGACCGCGAGCTTCGCATACTTCTCGAAGAGCGGTTCGCTCTGATTCGGGTTCGGCTCAATCCCTTGGCGATTAGGTCGCGGCTGGTAATGCGCTGCCATCCCGGCGAACAGCTGCATGAAATCGTCGAGCACATCTTTCGCGAGCTTCCGGCCTGCCGCCTTTGCATCGAGCATTTCCTGCTCGGCACGCGCAACGCGCTGGAGCGTTGCCTTGTTCGGGATGCCAGGAGGCCGGCCGCCGCGTTGCTCTCCAGGGACAGACCCACGCGGCATTTTCTCGACTCCCGACTGTTGTTGGTACTTTTTCGGAGGCTACGCCGTAGGGCGGTGACTAGGCAAGTGACCCGTCATCGACCGCAGGGCTTACTTTTCGCTGGACATGGGCCCCGTCTTGTGGCGTGGTCGGGGTAGGCCACCCGGCCCATTGCCAGGGAAGAGCCTCAACCGAAGGAGACGAACCATGCTTTCGATCACGGGACCGGTCCAGTCGATCGCCAGAGTGGCGAAGACCGAGACTTACGCAAAGCGCAAGGAAGCCATCCAGGCAGGGGTCGCCACCTTAGGCCCAGAGGCCCGGCTGGGGTTCGA
>Ga0209118_1001681_pt1 | contig 10030 bp, 13 predicted proteins | sample BlaSpr_A8_Ref_M1_FD_187988 | JGI IMG/M metagenome (GOLD analysis project Ga0209118, IMG submission 187988) | Forest soil microbial communities from Thunder Bay, Ontario, Canada - Black Spruce, Ontario site 2_A8_Ref_M1 (SPAdes) (version 2) | ecosystem: Environmental > Terrestrial > Soil > Boreal...
AGCGCGCGGAGCTCGCCGTAGTCCAGCGTCAGCTCGTTTTCCACCGCGCCGAAAACCTTGAAATCCCACGTCGCGATGTCCGTTTTTGGCACGGGTCCGAAGCTGAGGACCGGCCAGCGGTCGGGAGCCGTGAGGGTCTGGCCCGGCGGAATGCGGGCAGGGTCGACGCCCTCCGGAACCCGCTTGCCCTTGAACAGAAACGCCATCTCGCGAGTATAGGAACCGGGTGCGCGGGGACGGTTGTTCCGGGGTTCAGACGTCGATTCGGCCCGGGCTATACTGGCCTTTCCCTCAGCTTCTCGAGCACGTGGGTCCGTAGCTCAATTGGGAGAGCGCTTGAATCGCACTCAAGAGGTAAGGGGTTCGAATCCCCTCGGATCCACCAAACCGATTGTCCGATGCGCCGCCCAGCCTGGATCGGGGATTGATACATTTCTATCCAGATGGCAACCGCCAAGAAGTCCAAACACAAGAAGCCGGCCACGCGGTCGGCGCGCACGACGGCGCTGGGAAAGAAGGACTACGAGAAGGAGCTGCGGCGACTCCAGGTCGAGATGCTCCAGCTCGAAGAGTGGATTCGGCACAGTGGCCTCCGCGTCGTCGTCCTTTTCGAAGGCCGCGACACTGCCGGCAAGGGAGGCGTCATCAAGCGGATGACGGCACTCCTGAACCCGCGCTTCGTCCGGGTCGTCGCACTGCCCGCCCCGACGGAACGCGAGCGGACACAGTGGTACTTCCAGCGCTACGTCGGGCATCTACCATCCGCGGGCGAGATGGTCCTCTTTGACAGAAGTTGGTACAACCGGGCCGGTGTCGAGCGCGTCATGGGTTTCTGCACAGACGCCGAATATGACGAGTTCATGCGCACGTGCCCTCAGTTCGAGCGAATGCTCGTCAACTCGGGGATCATCCTGGTCAAGTACTGGTTGTCCGTCAGCGATGACGAGCAGGAGCGACGGTTCAAGGCGCGGATCAAAGACGTCACCAAGCGGTGGAAGCTGAGCCCTATGGATCTGGAGGCTCGCGCCAGGTGGGTCGACTACTCAGAGGCGAAAGACCAGATGTTCGCCTACTGCGACATCAAGGAAGCCCCCTGGTACGTGGTCGAGACAGACAACAAGCGCGCCGCACATCTGAACCTCATCAATCACTTCCTCTCACTCATTTCTTACGAACCGGTGAAGCAGGAGAAAGTCAAGCTTCCGCCTCGACAGAAACGCAAATACAGCCGACCCCCGAAGAGCTCGCAGCGGATGGTGCCGGTCAAGTTCGCTGTGAAGTAACCGCGTCGTAGGCGGCGGCGACTCGCTTCGGCACCACCATCCGCCATGCGTCCAGCACCAGCTCCCGCATCTCGGCTTCATCGATCGCCGCGAGCCGGACGAGCACCCAGTGGTACCGCAGATCGGACGCCGACGGCTGCATGAACTTCTCAGGCGTCCCGCCCACCAGCCACTCACGCTCCTCCTTGGGGAAAGCGAAGCCCATCACCTTCTCGTCGCGAGCAAACGACAGGTACACGATTCGACCGATGTAGAACTTGACGCGCCCACCCACGAGGCCCTCCGTGGTCCGTGGCAGCGTCATCGCAAACCGCCGCACCTCATCAAGCGTGACTACGGCCATAGGGTAGGTCGCGGCTCCTGAAGCTAGAGTCACGCCGATGTTCCTGGTCCGCTGGGCGGCAATCGCGCTCCTGGTGCTCGAGGCCGCCGCCGCCGCGCTCTATTCGTTCTTGTTGGCCTCCATCGCCGTCGCCTACTGGCAGGTCGAGCTGACCTCGCCCCAGGCTTCGGCCCGGCTCCATCTCTCCTGGCTGGACGTGCTGACCCAGAGCGCGCTCCTGATCGCAGTCGTCGTGATTTACGTCGTCGTGCCGGCCGCGATCGCGGTGGGTGCGGCGCGGCGGCGCTTCTGGTGGACCTGGGCGGGCGTCGCGTACCAGCTCGCCTGGGCGTTCTTGCTGACGCCCGTGATCGTTGGCCTGTCCTCGGACGTCAGCCGGGTCGGAATCGCCGGCGCGATCCTCTTCCTCGTCCCAGCGCTCGGGCAGCGTCGACGCCGCCCGCGGCGCTAGCTCTTCGTCGCGGTGATGTTGACGAGCCAGCTGATGCCGAACCTGTCCGTCACCATGCCGAACGTGTCTCCCCACGCCGCCTTCTCGAGAGGCATGGTCACCGAACCGCCCGCCGACAATTTCCTGAAGTAACCGCTCAACTCCGCCGCGTCCTCGCCCTGGAGGGACATCCCGAAGTTGGTGTGCCCCGGTTGGTATTCCATCCGGTCCGGCGTATCGGACGCCATGAAGGTGATCCCGTCAGCCTCGAGCACCGAGTGCATGATCATGTCGTCCTCGCTCGGATCCTGTGACGCGTGGAAGTCCTTGAACGTTTGCAGGTTGAGAGTGCCCCCGAAAACGCTCTTGTAGAACTCCATCGCCTCGCGAGCGTCGTTCTTGAAGTTCAGGTACGGGTTCAGCCTGGTTGTCATGGCTCGAGTCTAAGTCAGGTCCTAGGACAGCCGCCGCCCCTCGGCCGACACGCCGATCAGCCGCGCCAGGCGGCTCGAGCGGGTCTCCTCACGCTTGGCGTTCATGACCCAGTAGATCGAGGTCTGCCGGTACGACGGCGGCTGCCGGCTGAAGAATTCCCAAGCGCCAACATCAGCCCTGAACTGCGCCTCCCGCTCTGGGTCTAGCGCAGCAAGGTGCCGGTTCTCGTAGGAATAGACTGCCGACCGGGCCTCCTCGCGCCGCGCGAACGCGGCCAGCCCGGCGGGCGTCATGAGCCCTTGCGCCGTCAGCTCCGCAACCTTCTTGATGTTGACCGCGCTCCAGTTGCTCTTCGGCTTGCGCGGCGTGAAACGCTGCACGCGGCGAGTGTCATCGAGCCTTCGAGCGACGCTGTCGATCCAGCCGAAGCACAGGGCCTGGTCGACGGCCTCCGACCACGTCATGCTGGGCTCGCCGGACGACTTGCGGTGCAGCACGACGCCAAGCTCGGTCGCGGTGGCGTGGTGCTTGAACAGCCAGGCGCGGAACTCGGCCTGGGTCTTGAAGTACCGCTGCTCCATCCGACCAATCTTCCCTCCCCCGCAGGGGGAGGGTCAGGGTGGGGGAGGCCGGAACCCTGATTTAGCTCACAACCACCCATGTGTTCGGAGGGGGCGGGGCCGGGCGTTTTGCTGTCGCCGTAAATGACGGCAACGCCTATACGTTACTCATCAAACCGCCCGACGACGTTTACGTCGATGAACCCTACCTGTCGATCCGCTGGGACAGAGTCCACCGCCACGTCTTGTCCGAGTGGCACGCCTTCGCCAACAGCATCGAGCTGCGCTCGGCCCTGCTCAAAGGCATCCAGGCCATCCGCGACAACCGGGCCGCCGCGTACGTCAGCGACGCCAGGAAGCTCAAGGTGATCGTCCACGAGGACCAGAAGTGGATCCACGACAAGTGGATGCCCCTGGCCCAGGAGGCGGGTCTGAAGCGGCTCGCTTTTGTGACCGCGCCCACGGGCCTGGGCAAGCTGACCGTCGAGGACGTCAGCGAGCTGGTCGATCACAACGAGCTGCAATCCCGCACCTTCGACTCCATGGCGGCCGCCCGGCAGTGGGTTTCGGAGGCGGCGGCGAACCGCTGATGGCCGCATCGGTCGCGTGGCAGCCGTCGGACCAAGACCCCGTCTACTTCAACCATCCCGGCGTTGCGCTCGTGACGTGGAACCCGGACCTCAGGGCCGCCTGCCTGGAGGCGCAAGGCTGGGCGGACGCTGGCGAATCGCACGCGGCGCTGGACGCCGTGATTCGCGCCCTGAGGGCGCACCGCGGTTCACGATGCCTGGTCGACAATCGCAAGAAGGCAATCAAGCCGGCCGATCAGGCGTGGATCGCTGAAAACTGGCTTCCGCGCGCTGTCGGTGCGGGCTTGAAGCTGACGGCCATCGTCGAGCTCGAAAGCGGGCCGGCGGCCATGACCATCGAGGAGATCGAGGTGCGCTACTTCTCGACGGTCGTAAGAGCCGCGGAATGGCTCACGGATCCCCCGGCCGGCGCCTAGCGCAGCTCGAAGCGGGCGTCACGGAAGCTAATCAAACGCTTGATTGACTCTCGCGGCTCAATGCAACCGCCGGCGCCGGCTCTCGCGGGCGCCGCGTGGCCAGGACCGAGCCGGCGATCACGAGCACAAACCCCAAGCCCATCCCGAACGTGAAGTTCTCGCGGAGCACGCTGACGCCGAGCAAGGCGGCGACCGCGGGGTTGATATATGTGATGACCGTCGCCCGCACCGGCCCGATCGCCGCGATCAGGGCAAAGAACAGGACGAAGGCGAGAGCCGTGCAGACGACCGCCAGCACAGCCACCGAAACGAGGGTGTCCATCGGCGGTACCGACCGGGGCCACTGCAGCGCGGCGAACGGCAAGTAGGCGATGGCGCACGCCGCAAGCGACACCGCTATCACCGCCATCGAAGGCAGGCCCTTGAGATAGCGCGCGATGATGACCGGACCGACGGCGTACGCGACCACGACGACCCCGATCTCGAGCAGCGCCACCCAGTCCGAGGCCCTCAGGTCGAAGCCCACGATCGCTGACACCCCGACCACACCGAGCAGCAAGCCCCCGATGCTCGCGACCCCGAGGTGCTCGCGGTTGCCGAGCGAGGTAGCGATCACGACGCCGACCAGCGGAACTGCTGAAATGAGCAGGCCGGCGAGCGAGCTGGTGATCTTCTGCTCGGCGCCCGCGAGCATGACCCACGGAATTCCGATCTCGACCGCCGCAAACGCGAGCAAAGGGACCCAGCTCTTGAACAGGCCGCGCAGCTCGCCCCGCCAGACCACGATCGGCAGCAGGATCATGGCCCCGATCGCGGTGCGCGCGAACACCAGCACCACCGGGGACAGGTCGCTCACCGCGATCCGGATGAACAGGTACGGGACGCCCCAGATCACGCTCATCGCGACGAACAGCAGGAGGCTCCGGCGTGTCACCCCGTCAATAACACACAAAACGGCCTGAAAGTTTCCAAGCACTCCCTCAAGTACCAAGTCCGGGTACTCGCGCTCGGAGCGGTCGTTCTGTATATGAAATGCTCGAGCACAGAGTCACGCGATTGCTGATGTGGATAGGTCTTGCCGCGGTTGCCACCTACCTGCTGGATCCCGACCGGGGCGAAGAGCGCCGCAAGGGTCTACGCAAGCAGGTGAACCAGATGCGCAAAAAGGGCAAGGCAATCAGCAAGAAGGCCAATCTCGCCTAGGACGTGGTCGCCGGACCCAGGAGAATGGGTCCGTGCCTCGAACCCCTGAGGTCTTGAGCCGGCGGGCGCTGAATCGCGCGCTGCTGGCGCGCCAGATGCTCATACGCCCGGTCAAGCTTTCGGCCGGCGCGGCGATCGAGCGCCTCGTGGGGATGCAGGCCCAGGCGCCCAACCTTCCGTACGTCGGGCTGTGGGCGCGCCTCCAGGGCTTTCGCCACGAGGAGCTCTCGGAGCTCATGCGATCCAGGCGCGCGGTGAGGACCTCGCTCATGCGCAACACCATCCACCTGGTGACGACCGAGGACGCGCGGAGGCTCAAGCCCATCTTCCAGCCGCTGCACGAGCGCGGGTTCTTTCGGGGCAGCCCGTGGGGACGCGACCTCAAGACGATGAACCCTGACAAGCTGCTCGAGGCCGGCCGCGAGATCATGGGCGAGCGCCCGCGCACGATTGCGGAGCTCGCAAGGCTGCTGGCGCCGCGATTTCCGGACAATCACGCTCAGTCCCTCGCCTACGGCGTTCGCTACCTGCTGCCGATGGTCTTTGCCACGCCGCGGGGAATCTGGCAGGCAGGCGGCCCGGTCGGCCTGACGACGGTAGACGCGTGGCTGGGCAGCTCAGCCGTTTCCGCGATAGCGCCGGAGGAGCTGGTGCTTCGCTACCTCGCGGCCTTTGGTCCCGCCTCCGCCGCTGACATGCGCGCCTGGTCCGGCCTGGCGATGCGGCCTTCGTTCGAAAAGCTCCGAAGCCGGCTGGTCACGTTTCGCGACGAGCACGGGATCGAGCTCCTCGACCTGCCGAGATCGCCCCGTCCGGCGGCAGACACGGCCGTCCCGGTGCGCTTCCTGCCCGACTACGACAACATCCTTCTCGCCCACGCCGACCGCACGCGGATCATGGCCTCGGGCCAGCACCTCGGCCTCTTCAGCAGCAACGGGATCATGAAGGGTTCGGTCCTGGTCGACGGGTTCGTCCGGGCAGGCTGGAAGCCGATCAAGGACAAATCGAAAACGGCCCTAGTCATCACCCCGTTCGACGAGCCGATCCGGCGCCAGGACCGCGCGCCTGTCACCGCGGAAGGGCTGCGACTGCTTGCCTTTTTGGCGCCCGGCGAGAACCACGCCGTCGAGTTCGGCGAGGTGAAAGGCGGGGCTACGCCACCGCCGGCGACGGCTGCTTCCGCTGCGCTTCCGCATCCTGGACCTCGGCCGGGGCCCCGGCCAGCGCCGCCAGGGCGGCCTCGACCACCTTCGGGTTCCACTGCGTCCCGGCGCCGCGCCTGAGCTCGTTCATCGCCGAGTCCCAGCTTCGTGCGCCCCGGTAGGCGCGCGTGGTCGTCATGGCGTCCAGCGAGTCGGCGACGGGTATGACCTGGGCGACCAGCAGCAGCCTGCGACCGACCGTGCTGTTCGGATACCCCCGCCCGTCGTACCGCTCGTGGTGCGTCAGGACGAGCTCCAGCACCTTTTCGTACGCGGAGAACTGGGACAGGATCTCGAAGCCGAGCCGCGGATGCGTCTCCATGACACGGCGCTCCGCGTCGGTCAGCCGGTCGGCCTTGAGGAGGATCGAATCCGGGATCCGGATCTTGCCGATGTCGTGAACCTTGGCGGAGAGCTCGACGAGCTCGATCTCGGCGGCGCTCAGGCCCAGCTCGCGGCCGATCGCCTTCGAGTACCTGGCAACCCGCTGCGAGTGCTCGAAGGTGTAGGGGTCCCGGGCGTCGACCTCGTCCGCCATCTTCTCGACGGCGCGCACCGTCTCCCGGGTGAGCTGGATTCGGCGCTTCATCGAGCTGTAGGCGAGCGCAGCGGGCAGGAGGCTCAGAGCGGCCACCCAGGGGAAGCGAACCGCGGCGAACGCGGCGACCGCGCCGACCAGGTACAGGCTGGCGAACTGCGCGCCCACGGCGTGGTGCGTGTTCACGAAGATCGTCACCACGCTTCGCCGTGACGAGAGCGCCACGGCCGTCGAGACGAGAAGGACGTTGAGCCCGTACATGATCACCGCGGCCCCCACCGCGAACGCCACGGCCGTATTGGTGACGGCGCTGTGGGCCGACACGCCGGCGAGCCCGAGGCACAGTGCCGCGGCAAGGCTCGCGATGTACAGCTGGCCGGCGTTGAAGAGCAGCGACCATCCGACCTCGCCCAGCGGCAGCTTTTCCTTCGAGGCCCGCATTTTGCGCGAGGCCGCGATCACAACGTCAATTGGCTGCGTCGCCGCCACCACGGCCGCGGCCTGCCACGGCGGCAGCAAGAGCACCGCGGCGAAAAACACGGCGCTGTCCACGCTCACCTTCTGGCTCAAGCTGATGCGCAGCGGGAACTGGTGGGCCAGGACGCCGGTGCCCAGCAACGAGACGACGAGCCACCATTCGACCGGGCGAGATCCCAGGCGGGGCAGACCGGCTGCGAAGAGCCCTGCGGCCCCAAGCACTACCGCCAGGCGGTAGAGCTCAACCAACCTGCGCGGCGCCATGGCTACGACTCTGGGATCGTGAACTTCAGATGAACGGTCTTGCCGCTGGTTCCAAACTCTCGTGCGAGCAATTTGCCGCTGCCGAGCAGTCCCGTCGTCACCTCGTCCATGGTCGAGTACCTGAACAGCAAGCCGGTGGGTACGGTGATCGCGACATCGACCGCGGTGACCGGGCTGCCGCTCGAGTCGTAGGCCCGCCTGGTGGAGGCGGTCGCGAGCGGAACCGCCAGGTCGAGGACGTTGGAGGTCCACACGCTGTCGTAGACGAGAACGACGTGCCCACCTGGAGTGACGATTGCGACCAGGGGGTCCCAGGTGCACCAGGTCGTAGACGCTGCGGCCGAGCCGGGCGAGGCCGCCAACAGGCCGAGCGCCAGAGCCCCGGCGACCACCAACTTCTTCATTTCTGACCGTCCCTCCCAAAAGGTTGCCGTGTGGACAACCCTCACCCCGATGGATGCTCAACGCTAGTGCGCCCTGCTTTGATCGCCCATGAAGAAGCTGTAAAGAATGCGGGCGCTGCAAGGGACGCGCGATTCTGAAAACGCGCGCCAACCAACCGTCAAGGGACAATCCGAAACGTGTTTGGATCCGAGGCGCTGGCGCCCCTGAGGGAACGGAACTTCCGGCTGCTCTGGTTCGGCCAGGCAGTATCCGCCTTGGGCGATTCGCTGGTGACGATCGCGCTCGTCTTCGCGACTCTCTCGGTCGCCCATTCGGCCAGCGCCCTTGGACTGGTGCTGGCCGTGTCCACCGTCGCGCAGGTGGTCGCCCTGCCCCTTGGCGGCGTCTGGTCCGATCGCCTGCCCCGCCAGCTGGTCATGCTCACGTCGGACGGGGTCCGTGCCGCCGTCCAGGCGGTCATGGCCGTGCTCCTGATCACCGGGCACGCGCAGCTCTGGCAGCTCGTCGTCCAGGCGGCGTTTTACAGCCTCGCCGGCGGGTTCTTCCTGCCGGCCTCGGGCGGGCTGGTGCCCCAGACCGTGAGCGCTCAGCAGCTACAGCGGGCCAACGCGCTGATGGGTCTGTCTCGCAGCATCACCCAGGTTGGCGGCCCGGCGGTCGCCGGCGTGCTGGTCGCGGTGTTCGGCCCTGGTTGGGTCTTCGCCATCGACGCGGCGACTTTCGTGGTCAGCGCGATCTCGCTCTCGCTGCTTCGAGTCCCGCGCCTCTCCGGCTCGGCCCGATCCAGCTTCTTGCGCGAGCTGAAGGACGGTGTGGCGGCGGTGACCAGCCGGACATGGTATCTCCTCAACCTCGGCGCGCATGCCTTATGGAACTTCGGTTTCGCCACGTTCCTGGTCCTCGGTCCGATCGTCGCCAAACAGCACCTCGGCGGAGCGTCCGCGTGGGGCTTGATCGGCGCAGCGCTGGGCGCCGGCGCGGTGCTCGGCGGGCTGATCGCGCTGCGGATCAAACCGACCCGTCCCCTCATGCTCGCGAACCTTGCGGGCATTCCTGCGGCGCTTCAGCTGATCGCGCTCGCGGTCCCGCTGCCGACGGTGGCGATCATGGCGGTCTGCGTGGTCGGCTGGGCGGGCCTGACTCTCCTCAACGAGGTCTGGTTCGCCACCGTGCCACAGTTGATTCCAGCCGACGTGCTCGCCCGCGCCACGTCCTTCGACTGGCTGCTCTCGATCATTGCGATGCCAGTCGGATTCGCGGTCAGCGGTCCGGTCGCGGACCACATCGGAATCCAGCCCACGCTGGTCGCAGCCGCCGCGATCATGGCGGTGCCCTTACTCCTCATCGTGCTGGTTCCGGGCGTGCGCTCGGTGAGGCGGGCGCCAGACGGCCTTATCGTCGCAGGCACGCCCCGGGCATGACCCGGAGTCGGGGACGGTGGATCGCGCTTGCGGTCTACGCGGTGCTGGCGGTGGAGGTGTTCTCGAGCACCTGGGTCGACCCTGCCGGTAGGTGGATCGGCAGCCCGAAGGACCCGCAGCTGTTCATCTGGTATCTCGGCTGGATCCCGCACCAGCTGTCACACGGTCTCAACCCGCTCTTCACCGACTACCTGTCGTACCCGCCGGGAGTGAACTTGATGTGGAACACGTCGATGATCTTCCCGGCGGTCGTGCTCTGGCCGGTTACCGCCGTCTTTGGTCCGGTAGTCGCCTACAACCTGCTTATCACTGCCGGCATCGCCCTCTCCGCCTGGTGCGGATTCCTGGCCGCCCGCCGCTTCGTCGATCGCGACCTGCCTTGCTTCCTGGCGGGTCTGCTTTATGGATTCAGCCCCGGAATGCTCGCTCAGGCGCTCGGCCACCCGCACGTCGTGGTGGCGCT
>Ga0209118_1001682_pt1 | contig 10029 bp, 11 predicted proteins | sample BlaSpr_A8_Ref_M1_FD_187988 | JGI IMG/M metagenome (GOLD analysis project Ga0209118, IMG submission 187988) | Forest soil microbial communities from Thunder Bay, Ontario, Canada - Black Spruce, Ontario site 2_A8_Ref_M1 (SPAdes) (version 2) | ecosystem: Environmental > Terrestrial > Soil > Boreal...
AGATCCGCGAGCGCATCGGCTACGTCGGACAGGCGGGCGGCGCCGACCGCGAGATCACCGGCCGCACGGAGCTCGTGTTCCAGGGCCGGCTCTATGGCATGTCCACGGCGGAGGCGCGCAAGCGAGCCTCCGAGCTCATCGAGATGCTGGAGCTCGAGGGCGCGGCGGACCGCAAGGTCGGCACGTACTCGGGCGGCCAGAAGCGCCGCCTGGACATCGGACTCGGATTGGTCCACGACCCGCAGCTGCTCTTCCTCGACGAGCCGACCACGGGCCTCGACCCGCAGAGCCGCGCTCGCGTCTGGGAAGAGGTGCGAAAGATGCACGACCGCGGGACCACCGTCTTTCTCACAACGCACTATCTCGACGAGGCGGACGCGCTGTGCGATCGCGTCGCGATCATCGACCACGGAAAGATCGTCGCCGCGGGCACGCCGGAAGAGCTCAAGCGCGCCGTCGCGGGTGACGTCGTCACGTTCAGCATCGCGGGCGACCAGCAGCGGGCGCTCGAGCTGGTCAAGGACCAGCCCTTCGTGCGCGAGGCAAAGCTGGAGAACGGCTTCGTCCTTCTATATGTGGACCGCGGCGAGGTCGCCATGCCGGATATCCTCCGTCTGCTCGAGGGCGCCAACCTGCAGCTGATCACCGTCGAGCTCCACCGGCCGAGCCTCGATGACGTCTTCCTGCGCCAGACCGGCCGGTCGCTGCGCGAGGCGGCCGCATGAAGGTGCTTCGCGACACCTGGCTCGTGTTCGTTCGCTACTTCGGGATCTTCATCCACAACCCCGCGTGGGTCGCAATCGGCGTGCTCCAGCCGGTGCTCTACCTGGTCCTGTTCGCTCCGCTGCTCAAACCGATCGCCGCAATGCGCGGCTTTCCGCCAGGCGGCGCCTACAACGTCTTCGTGCCGGGACTCCTGGTTCAGCTCGGCATGTTCGGGGCGGCAGGTGTCGGGTTCAGCCTCATCTCCGAGCTGCGCATGGGCGTGATCGAGCGGCTGCGAGTGACACCCGTGAGCCGCGTCGCGCTGCTGTTCGGACGAGCTCTGCGCGATATGTTCTCGATCGTCATGCAGTCGCTGATCCTGATCCTGATCGCCCTGCCATTCGGGTTGAGCATCAATCCACTCGGCGTCGTCGTGGTGCTGGCGTTGATCGGCTTGATCGGCCTGCTGACCGCTTCCATCGCCTACGCGGTCGCTCTGGCGGTGAAGAGCGAGGACACCTACGCGCCGATCGTGTTCACGGCGGCCCTGCCGATCCTGCTTCTGTCTGGCGTGCTGCTGCCGATGACCATCGCGCCCCAGTGGCTGCAGAACATTGCGGCTGTGAACCCACTCCTGTACGCGGTGGACGCGGCGCGCCACATCTTTCTCGGCAACATCGGCGATCCCAGCGTGATCAAAGGGGTCGTGATCCTCGTCGTCCTGTCGGCCGTGGCGGTGGTGATCGGCGCGCGGCAGTTCGGCCGCGCGGTGGCCTAGTAAAGGGAGTCAGGCTCTCCCGCTCGGCCGTCCACATCTCCTCGAACAGCCGGTCGATCTCCTCGGGCGAGCACACGGCGGCGGTCAGAGGGTCGAGCATCAACGCGTACTTCGCCTTCTGCTTGTCGCGCTCGATCAGCGACTCGACGACCAGCTCGTGGACCGCCATGTGCGATCGGTTCAGCGCGGCAAGCTGCTCCGGGAGCGGGCCGAAGCGCTGCATGTGCATCCCACCGCGATCGACGCGGCACTCGACCTCGACACAGCCGTCGGGCAGGTTGTCGATGGAGCCGGCGTTCCGCACGTTCCCGTAGATGCTCGACTCGCGGCCGCATTCGATCGCCTCGATGATGTCCGCGCCGTATTCGAGGCTGCGCTCCAGCGGCACCGGCTTCTCGCCGCGCAGCATCGCCTCGATCGACGCGTCGTTCTCGCGCCGCCAGCGCGGCCAGTTGTTGGCGTAGAAGCCGCTCTCCCCGAGGTAGCCGGGCCGGGTGTACTTCTTGACCAGGTCAGGACGCTTGCGGAAGTAGGGCACGTACTCGGAGAAATGGCCGCTGGACTCGGTGACGAAGGCGCCCAGGTGCAGCATCACCTCGAAACGGACGGGGTCCTTCTCGTAAATCTTCGGGTCGCCCGCTCGCCTGCGCAGCTCGGGGTAGAGGTCTTTGCCGTTGCGCTCGAGCTTCGTGAACCACGCGTTGTGGTTGATGCCGGCGCACTCCCAGACCATCTCGGGATACGGGACGTCGAGGTAGCCCGCGATCTGGCGCGAGGTGCCCTGCACGCTGTGGCAGAGGCCGACCACCGGCTGGTCCGTGGTGCGCATGGCCGCGAGGGTGAGGATCGACATCGGGTTGGTGTAGTTGAGGACGACAGCCCTGGGCGCGAGGCGCTGCACGTCCTTCACGATGTCCAGCCACGCCGGGCCGGTGCGGAGAGCCTTGAAGATTCCACCCGGGCCGATGGTGTCGCCGATGCACTGGTCGACGCCGTAGCGCATCGGTATGTCGTAGTCGAACCGGACGTTTTTGAGGCCCGCGACCTCGATCGAGTTGATCACGTAGTCGGTGCCCTTGAGCACCTCAAGGCGGTCGGTCGAGGCCTCGACCTTCCAGTGCTTGCCTCTCAGCTGGACGAGACGCTCGGCGATCCGCCTGGCGAGGTCAAGGCGCGTGGCGTCTATGTCGACGAGCGCGAACACGCCGCCCTCCAGACCCTCGACGGCCAGGATGTCGGTCATCAGCTGCCGGGCGAAGACGGCGCTCCCGGCGCCGATGAATGTCACCTTCGGCATGGCACGAATAAGTTGAACACGTCCAGGAATCAGGGGTCTAGCCCGCGATCCGGTACACTGACGTCGACGCAAGCGTGCGTCGCCCGCTCGGGTCCTCTCTTCCTGTACGCAAACAGAGCCCTGTAGATCGCGGCAAATAAGAAGAAAAAGAGAGGCACCCTGGAGCTTCGTTGCAAACATTCGCCGAAGCCGGCGTTAGCGCGCGCATTCTTGCCGCGCTGGCCCGGCAGAACATCACCGCACCCAATCGCGTTCAATCGGAATCGATACCCGCCCTTCTAGAGGGCAAGGACGTCGTAGTCCAATCTCCGACAGGAAGCGGCAAGACCGTCGCGTTCCTAATCCCGCTCATGGAGCGGTTCAAGCCGGGAAGCCCCGGTCCGCGCGCCCTGATCGTTGCGCCCACCCGTGAGCTCGCGATCCAGACCGATGCCGTCTTCAAGTCGCTCGATTCAGGACTGCGCAGCGCCCTCCTTTACGGCGGCGTCGGCTACCACACGCAGCAGCAGGCGCTGAAGCGCGGCGTGGACGTCGTGTTCGGCACGCCGGGCCGCATCCTCGACATGATCGAGAAAAAGCTGATCTCGCTCAGCCGCGTCGAGTACCTCGTCCTGGACGAGGCGGACCAGATGCTGGACGCCGGCTTCGAGCGTGACGTCGAGCGGATCCTCGGCCTCACGTACTCCCCGCAGACGGTGCTCGCGTCGGCGACCATGCCGGAGTGGGTCCACAAGATGATCGCCAAGCACCTGAATGACCCTTTGCGGGTCAAGCTCGTCACAGAGGGTCCCTCGCTCCTCGAGCATGGGCTCGTCCGGACGAGTCTCGGGCTGAAGCTGCGGCTGCTGAGCGAGATCCTTCACCAGCATCGCGGCACGATCGTGTTCGGCCGCACCAAGCACGGTGTGCGCAAGCTCAACCGAGACCTGCAAAGGATGGGTCACAAGTCCGTCGAGCTGCAGGGCAACATGGCCCAGAACGCCCGCGACCACGTGATGGAGAACTTTCGGAAGGAGCGTGCGGACGTGCTCGTGGCGACGAACGTCGCGTCGCGAGGCCTCGACCTGAGCCATGTGGGCCTCGTCGTCAACTACGACCTGCCCGACACGGCCGAGGCGATGACTCACCGCGTCGGACGGACCGCGCGCAACGGAAACACCGGTCGGGCCCTCACGTTCATCACCGACGAGGACGGCGAAAAGTGGGCCAAGCTGCGCCGCCAGGGCGCTCCCGCGCTGCGCACCGTGGACCCGAACGTGCTCAAGTCCGGCGGTGACTGGATGTACCTGGACGAAAGCGCGCATGCGCCCGCGCCCACGCCCGCCCGCGGCAGAACTATTGCGCGAAGACGGTACCGGCCTGCGCGGCGCCACTAGACTTAAGTAAGACCCCCCACCGACAGGCTGGCGTTTCCTCCCGCGAACCTGGCGTCACTGGCTGAGAAGGACACCTGAGGTACGCCATGGATGCAAGGACTTCCACCGCTCTACTGGTCGATGACGATTCGGCTTCCAGTCTGGCAACCCAGCGACGGCTCGAGGACGACGGCTACAGCGTGGTCGTCGCTCGCAGCGGTACGGAAGGGCTGGGTCGCGCCAAGCAGACAGCGCCGAACGTGATCTTCATCCACCTCGTCACCAACGGCCAGGACAGGCTGGGCTTCATCCAGGCCCTGCGGTCTGACGATTCGTGCCGTCATATCCCGGTCGTCGTGCTGACCGGCCGGCCGATGCCGACGGCGAAGCTGAAGGGACTTCACGGGGTGAATCGCGAACGCTGGTAGCGCGGCCTCCGCCGGCTGATTTCGCCTCGTTGGATCCAACGGCACCGATCGAGCGCGTGAATTCGGCTCCGGTGGCGTCAGCGACGCGGATAGCCTGTTTGCGTGTTCACTGATCGGGCGCTCGGAGCGCTTTATGGGCTTGCGATCGGTGACGCGCTCGGGATGCCGACCCAGGAGCTCGACAGGATACGCGCGGCTCAGGTCATCGGCTCGCCACCTGCCTTCTGCGACGGACCGGCCGATAACCCGATCTCACATGGGCTTCCAGCTGGAACGGTCACCGACGACACCACGCAGTGCATGGTCATCGCGCGCCTGCTGATCAGCGGCCGTGGCACCATCGAGCCACAGAAATTGGCGGACGCGCTGCTGGCGTGGGAACGCGAGATGGCGGAGCGCGGCCACTCCGAGCTGCTCGGCCCATCCACCAAAAAGGCGCTGGCCGCGGTCGCGGCCGGTCAGGATCCAAGGTTGACGGGCCGCACGGGGACGACCAACGGTGCCGCCATGCGAATTACGCCGGTCGGAATCGCCACCCCGATCGAGCCGCTCGAGCGCCTGATCGCCGCGGTTGTCGCGGCGGACCTCGTCACTCACGACACGGCTGTCGCCCACGCGGGGGCCGCCGCGGTCGCGGCGGTGGTGGCGGCCGGCGTGGACGGCGCGACGTTCGAGGAGGCCGCACCGCACGCGATCCGTGCCGCGGGCCACTTCGGATTCGCCGGAATGTTCGAGGAAGCGTTGAGGAAGGACAGCCTGGATGCGCTCATCGAGCGGTTCGGAACAGGCGTGGAGACCGCCGAGTCGGTGCCAACCGCCTTCGGGGTGGCCAACCTGAGTCGCGGCGACGCGTGGGAGGCCTGCGCCCGAGCGGCCGGGTTGGGAGGCGACACCGACACCATGGCGGCGCTGGCCGGAGCAATGGTTGGAGCGACGACTGGTTTGTCATCGCTGCCAGAGAGCGCGGTGCGCATGGTCCGCGAGGTCAACGATCTCGACTTCGAGCCGCTCGTGGACGGTCTCCTCGCATTGCGAAGACGGTGATCCTTCGCCTCGTTTCGCTGGGCAGCGTGATCGTCGACCTCATCCTCGAGGTCCCCAAGTTGCCCGACCGTGGCGGCGACGTTCTCGCGGCACAACGCGGCATGGCCGCGGGAGGAGCCTTCAACGTTCTCTCGGCCGCGGCAAGGCTGGGCCTACCCGGGCTCTACGCGGGTCCTCACGGGACTGGGCCTTTCGGCGACGTCGTGCGCGGCGCGCTCGAGGGCGAGCGCATCGCCATCGCCCGCCCGCCCAACTCTCATCTCGACACCGGGTGGACGCTTGCTCTCGTCGAGCCTGATGGCGAGCGCACCTTCGTAACCGTGGGCGGAGCCGACGCGCAGGTCGATGCCGGCGACCTGAGCACAGTCAGGTACGAGGACGGGGACGCGGTTTACGTCTCCGGCTACGACCTGGCCTATCCGGGCGCAGGCGGGGCGATCGCCGAGCACATTGCGGGTCTGGCGCCGGGGCTCATCCTCGTCCTGGATCCCGGGCCGCTGGTGGCCGAGATCGAGGCTGGACTGCTCGCCGCCGCACTGGGCCGCGCGGACGTGCTGAGCCTGAACAAACGCGAGGCCGAGGCAATGGGCGGCGTCGAAGCAGCGATGACGCAGGTGCGGCCATCCGCGACCGTGATCGTGCGCCAGGGACGTGACGGAGCGACGATCCACAGGGCCGGCTCGGAGCCGCTGGCGGTGCCGTCGGTTGCGGTTCAGACGGTTGACACGAGCGGCGCCGGAGACGTGCACGTCGGCGCCAACCTGGCCGGCCTGGCGCGCGGCATGAGCTGGCCGGATGCCGTCCTGTTCGCAAACCGGGCAGCCGCATACGCGGTGTCGCGACGAGGTCCTGCCGCCGGGCCGACCGCCGCGGAACTGGAGGAATTCGGCGCCGGTCGCTGGATGTAGGATTTCGCCGCAGCCAAATAGCAGTTTTGAGGGGAGGGAGCAGCCATGGCGACTGGGGTGGCGGTCCGACCGACCGAGACGCTTGCGATCGAGCAAAACGGCATCAATGTCATCTCCGGCGCCGAGCGGAAAGGACGACCTCGCGACCTCTTCTGGCCGTGGTGCGCCGCCAACATCGCCGTGCTCGGCATCAGCTATGGCTCTTTTCTGCTCGGTTTCGGCGTGTCCTTCTGGCAGGCCACAGCCGCGGGCCTCATCGGGACCATCCTGTCTTTCCTGCTGGTCGGCTTCGTGTCCCTGGCGGGCAAGCGTGGGTCGGCGCCGACGATGGTTCTGACCCGGGCGGCGTACGGCGTCCAGGGCGGCAAGCTGCCGGCTGTCCTCTCCTACATCCTGCTCGTCGGCTGGGAGATCGTCCTGGTCTCGCTGGCCACTCTCGCCACCGCGACAGTCTTCACCCGGCTGGGCTGGGGCGGCGGCGACGCGACCAAGATCATCGCGTTCTTGGTGGTCGCGGGCGTGGTCGTCTTCTCGGGGATATTCGGTTTCAACTTGATCATGCGGTTGCAAGCATTTCTGACTGTCGCGCTCGCGGTGTTGACCGTGGGATACGTGCTCTTGACTGTCGGCCACATCAACTGGGGCGCGGTCACGTCGGTTCCGGCAGGATCGCCTCAGGCGGTGCTGGGAGCTCTCATCTTCGCCGCCACCGGCTTCGGCCTCGGCTGGGTGAACAGCGGAGCCGACTATTCGCGCTATCTGCCGCGCTCCGCCTCGAGCGCCGGCGTGGTGGGATGGACGACGTTCGGCGCCGCGATCGCGCCCGTGGTCCTGATCGTGTACGGCCTGCTCCTCGCGGCGTCCGACCAGAAGTTGAACGCCGCGATCGGCGCCGATCCGATCGGTGCCCTCACCACCCTGCTCCCGACGTGGTACCTGGTGCTGTTTGCGCTGGTCGCGATCGGCGGCCTGATCGGCGGCGCCGTGCTCGACATCTACTCGTCGGGCCTCGCGCTGCTCACCATCGGACTCAAGGTTCCCCGCTGGATGGCGGCCGGGATCGACGGCGTGATCATGATCCTCGGCACCATCTACGTGGTCTGGATCGCGAGCAACTTCATTGGTCCTTTCCAGGGCTTCTTGATCACCCTCGGCGTGCCCATCTCGGCGTGGTGTGGCGTCTTCCTCGCCGACCTACTGCTGCGGAAGCGCGACTACGCCGAAGCGGACCTGTACAACCCGCGCGGCCGTTACGGCGTCGTCAACTGGGTCGCGGTCGGCACCACGGTCGTGGCGACCTTCCTGGGCTGGGGCCTCGTGACCAACACCTTCGCTTCGTGGCTCAGCTGGCAGGGCTACCTGCTGAATCCGCTCGGGCTCGGGCCGAAAGACAACGGCCCGTGGACTTTCGCCAACGTCGGCGTGCTGGTTGCGCTCGTGGTTGGATTCGCCGCTTACTACCTACTCGGACGCTCGAAGGTCGCCAAGCAGGAAGCGGCCTGATTCAAAAAACGGCCCTCGCGGCGGGTTGGAGCCGGAGGGCCGTAACAAGCGCGGATGCCCTCTAAGCGTGAAGGACTCCGCGGTGAGTCAGCGCACGGAAGATGACCAGCAGGATGACGGCCCCGACGAACGCGACCACGACTTCCAACACGATGTTGGTCGCCGCGATGCCGGCCAGGCCGGCCAGCCAGCCGCCAAGGAAGCCACCCAGGATTCCGACCACGATGTCCCAGATCAGGCCCATGCCCTTGCCCGTCAGCACCTTGCTGGCCAGGAACCCGGCGATGGCGCCGACGATGATCCAGACGATGAACCCCTCCATGGTTAGGTAACCTCCGCTGTCGCCTTGCGGCGGTGATTTGAACGATGTGACGTGACCGAAACGCGCTTTGCGACTTCGACCCCGCCCAACTCACCCAGCATCTCCTCCCTCTCCATGAGGGCGCGTGTGGCCAGGCGCTTGATCTGTGACCGTTGGGTCACCGCGTAGGACCCGATCGCCCCTGCGAGAAGCCCGATCGCAAACATGCCGAACATCGGCCAGCGATGAGACTCCGAAAGTTCCGGAACGGTGGCGAATTGCCTCACAGAGGCGTTGTTCCACCTCTTGGCCAAGGACTTCAGGTCGTTCACGATGTCGCCGGTTTGGTGCCGCGCGGCGCGGTGATGATTCTGATGAGCATCACGAGACCCCAGCCGATCACCGCATACGCAACGATCGCCACCAGGTCCGCGGTCTCAAAGCTGTTTGCCTTCGATCCGCCATTTCCGAAAATTCCCTGGAACGGGGCTACGAGCGGTCCGCTGACCGAGTAGATGAAGCCGACGAAAGCCGATTGTGTTGACGCGCCGAACAGCTTGCCAAGGAAGCGGGCGGCGATGAGGATGTCGACCACGCCGACGATGAAACCGACCACGGCCGCGGCGCGAAAGTTGTAGCGCCCCTCTTCGACCATCGAAGAGGAAACAGGTGCTGAAGCCGGAGCTGATACGGGAGCCGGTTGCTGAACTGCCATTTATGTAGTCACCTCTTGGCCGTAACGATGCCTGAGGTGCCGTAACAAAGGCAGTAACCGCCTGGACTGCTGCGTTCGCCCCTCACCCTGACCCTCTCCCCTCAAGGGGAGAGGGAATCAAGTCATGCTTGGCCTGCGTTTGCCCCTCACCCTGACCCTCTCCCCTTAAGGGGGAGAGGGAATCAAGTCATGCTAGGCCTGCGTACGTTGCCTCCACCACGAGGCGGTCGGCGTAGGTCTTGTAGTGATCGTCGAACGGGCCGGTGCAGGTGATCAACGTCAGCCGCGGCCTTCCGTAAGGCTCGCCCAAGCCCGTAGGGGTCTTCCCGGCAGGCCAGATCGCCGAGGAGACGACGAGGAAAAGGCGCCTGCTGCCGTCGGCGAGCACGACCACGATCTTGTCGCCTGCGTGGAGCTGCTGCAGCTTGCCGAAGAGCAGGGGTGCGTTCGGGTAACCCGCGTGGCCCTCGATCACCGCGTCGCCCGGGGCACCAGGCACCGGGCCGCCCTTGTACCAACCTGCGTTCCAGAGGTTCTCGGGCTGGTACATCATGCCGGTGCGGTCGACCCCGACGGCCTCAACTGGACGGTGGACGTTGAGCGAAGGAATGAGGATCGTCGCCGGCGGCGAGACTGGGATGGGCGCCTGAACTGTGATGTTGCTGGAGGCTCCGACTGCCGGCCCCATCCACGCGAAATAAGACGACGATGCGTGGCCGAACGTCGCTGGGGCTGGGACGGGATCGACGACGCTCGGTAATTGGGGCCCGTCGCTCGGGGTGAACGCGAGCGTCGCCAAGATCACACCGGCCAGCAGAGCAGCCTCGGCCAACCAGCGTGCCGGCACGGCCGGTCGCCCGCTATGCGGTCCGGCCGCGGCGCCTCCGGCTGCGCGCGCTCAACGCCACAGCCGCGAATCCGCTACCGACCGCGATCACGAGCAGCCACGGGACCTGCGCAAGCAGCTCTGCAGGAACGCCCAGCGTCGCCGGCAA
>Ga0209118_1001683_pt1 | contig 10027 bp, 10 predicted proteins | sample BlaSpr_A8_Ref_M1_FD_187988 | JGI IMG/M metagenome (GOLD analysis project Ga0209118, IMG submission 187988) | Forest soil microbial communities from Thunder Bay, Ontario, Canada - Black Spruce, Ontario site 2_A8_Ref_M1 (SPAdes) (version 2) | ecosystem: Environmental > Terrestrial > Soil > Boreal...
ATGTCTGGAGCGCGGACTCGAGGGCGTGGTGGCAAAGCACAGGTTGAGCCCGTATGTGCCCGGCCAGCGAAGTCCGTTCTGGCTCAAAGTGAGGGCGGTCAAGTCCGACGATTTCGTCGTCATCGGCTGGATGGGAGACAAACCGTTCGACGCGCTGGTGGTGGGGTATCACGAGGATGAACGCCTACTGCCCTGCGGAACGGTCGGTGGCGGCTACGACGAAGCGGCAACCCGCACGATCAACGAGGCGCTCGTTGAGCTCGCGACGGAAGACTCGCCGTTGGATCCTCCTCCGATCATGGTCAGGCCCGTCCACTGGGTGCGGCCCGAGCTCGTGGTGAGCGTGCGTTATTCGGAGTGGTCTCCGGATGGAACGCTGCGATTTCCGATCTTCAACGGTTTGCGCCCCGAGGTCGATCCCGCGGAGGCGATACGGCACCGACCTCGAGTGGTGATCTCCGGGCACGTGAAGCCGGGCTCCCTCGCGTACGACCTGACGCGGTTCCCGTTTTGATGGAATCGGCGCCGGAACCCGTTAGGCCGTTGATGGAACCTGGGTTCGACGTGGTCACCGGGGCTTTCAGCTTCACTGGCCGCGCTATCGCCCAACGCCTGATTTCGGAGGAGCGGCGCGTTCGCACTCTAACCAACCATCCGCAGCGGCCAGGAAGCGAGGAGATCAAGGTCGATGTGGCACCGCTGCAGTTCGCGGATCGCGCCGCGCTGGTCGATAGCCTGCGCGGCGCAGACACGCTCTACAACACGTACTGGGTGCGGTTCCGCCACGGCAAGCTGAGCTTTGGCGACGCCATCGCCAACACCAGGATCCTGGTCGGCGCGGCGGCCGAGGCCGGCGTGCGAAAGATCGTTCACATCTCAGTCAGCAACCCTTCGATCGACTCACACCTGGACTACTACGCCGGCAAAGCCCGGACTGAGGAGATCGTCAGGACCTCGGGGCTGCGGTGGGCGATCGTCAGGCCGACCCTCGTGTTCGGTGCAGGCGACATTTTGCTCAACAACATCGCGTGGCTGCTGCGGCGGATGCCCATCTTCGTCGTTCCCGGGTTGGGCACCTATCGCGTGCAGCCGGTTGCGATCGAGGACGTGGCCGAGATAGCCACATGGGCCGCGCAACAGAGCGACGACATGACGATCGATGCGGCTGGGCCCGACACCGTCACTTACTCGGAGCTGGTGGAGGGAATCGCGATCGCCGTCGGCCGCAGGCCGCGGTTCGTGTACATGCCACCCGGTCTGACCCTGCTCGCGGGAAACATCGTCGGGGCCTACGTGCACGACGTGATGCTCACCCGGCAGGAGCTGGAGGGGCTCATGGAAGAACTGCTTGTCTCGAACGAGAAGCCGCGCGGGACCCGGCGGATCGACAACTGGCTGCTCACGAGCGCGGACACGCTGGGCCGAACCTATGCATCAGAGCTCGACAGGCACTGGAGGCCGACCGCGAAAGCGTGATTCGCGTCTTTGGCGTCAAGGATTCGGAATCCGGCCAACATGCGCTGGTACCCTGCCGGTCATGACGGCGCCCGCTTCTCAGAGCTCGATCGCGGTCGAGGCGCAGGGCCTCGTCAAGAGCTACGGCGTGGTCAAGGCGGTCGACGGCGTGAGCTTCCAGGTGCCGCGCGGCGAGATCATGGGCTTTCTCGGCGCAAACGGCGCCGGAAAGACGACCACGCTTCGGATGCTGTGCGGCTTGCTGACGCCGACCTCGGGGCGGGCTCTAATCGACGGGTTCGACATCCATGCGCAGCCGCTCGAGGCCAAGGCGCGGCTCGGTTACCTCGACGAAGAGCCCTTCGTGCACCCGCACCTGACCGGTCGCGAGTTCCTGAACTACATCGCGGACCTGTATCGAATGCCGCGCGGTCCCGAGCGCCAGCAGCGGATGGAGCGCCTGCTTGGCCTTTTTGAGCTGGCGGATCGCAACGGCGAGCTGATCGGGGCATACAGCCATGGCATGAAGCAGAAGATCGGGCTGGCGTCGCTGCTCATCCGCGAGCCCTCTGTGCTCTTGCTGGACGAACCGACCAACGGTCTCGACCCGCGCTCCGCACGCCTGGTCAAGGACCTGCTCGAAGAGCTGGCGGCGCTCGGCACCACGGTCCTGCTGTCAACCCACATCCTCGAAGTCGCGCAGGCGCTCTGCAAGCGCGTGGCGATCATCGACCGTGGACGCGTCGTCGCCACAGGGACGATGGAAGAGCTGCGGGCGCAGGCCGGCGCTGAGCAGGCAAGCCTCGAGGATCTGTTCTTGAAGCTGACGGCCGGGCCTGAGTCGCGCGAGCTCATCGAGCGACTGCTCGCGCCTACGCCATGAGCCAGTCGTCGGCGCAGGTCATTCTCCGGGCCGAGCTGCTCGCGTGGCGGCACCGGCTGTTGGGTCGAGGTCCGGGGAGGCTGGCCCTGCTCGGCGTGTTCATGCTGCTGGCCGCGGTGTTCATCGGCGGCGGGGCGTTCACAGTCGGTGCGGCGGCCGGCCGCTTCCTGCCGGTGACCCGCGACACGATCCTCGCGGGAGGCTTCACGTCGCTTTCCGTGCTGATGCTGGTGATCGGGTTTCCGACGGTGATCGCGACCTTCTTTGTCGGACGCGAGCTGCTTCAGCTGGTGCTGGCGCCGGTGCGGCCGGTCGACATCTTCGCCGCGAGGCTGCTGATAGCGATGAGCGCGAACCTTTTGATCAGCAGCATCCTTTTGATGGCGGCGCTCGGCGTGGGCGTCGGGTCGGGCGCCCCTCTCGTTTACTTTCCGCTGGCGGTCGTCCTGATCTTCGTCCAGGTGCTGGTGGTGACCGCGCTGCAGGCGATCCTGATGTCGGTCGTCCTCCGTTGGGTGCCAGCGCGGGTGGCTCGCGACGTGGCGGCTGCGGTGGCCGGTTTGTCGGGCGCGGGCTTTTACCTCGCGTGGAACATCAGCCTGCGGCAGTCCTTCTCGCCTCGAGACCACCCCGACCTCACCAACTTCACCTCCCTTGTCAACCACATCGAGTGGCTGCCGTCGGCGTGGCCGGGCCACGCGCTGAGCGCCGTCATCGCGGGCAACACCGCGGAGGCGCTGACGTGGGTGACGTTCTCACTGGTTTTCGGCGTCATCGTGTTGGCGATGGCGGAGATCCTTTACCGGCGGACGCTGCTCACGGGCCTTGGGGTGTTCGGCGGCCCGCAGCCGATCTGGCGGCGCAGCGCCGCCACGCAGGCGATCGCCGTCGCCAGGGCCGGGGCGGCCTCTCCGTTTCGCGCCATCGCGCTGAAGGACTGGCTGAGCTACCGGCGCGACATCAGGCGGCTGAGCCGGATGCTGCCCGCGTTCCTCTTCCCCATCGGCTATGCGTTTGCGTTTCTACGGCCGTCGCGAAGTATCACGAGCTTCTGGACGGAGGTGTTCCTGGTGGGTTTCATCTCGATGTTCATGTCCACCGCGCTCGCGACACCCTCGATTCCAAGCGAGCGGCGCGGCTTTCAGCTGCTGCGCATGGCGCCGATGACGATGGCGCAGGTGATTCGCGCAAAGATCATGCTGACGCTGCCTCCGGTGCTGGTGCTCACGTTCGCCTTCAGCATGGTGGTGGCCACCGTCAGCGGAAGCGGCCTCGCTCAGTACGCGGAGCTGGCCGTGCTCGTGGTTTGGCTGGGCATCGGATTCGTCTCTGTCGGAGTCTCAGCCGGAGCCATCGATCCGCGATTCGACGCCTCGGACGACCGCCGCGCGGTGGGAATCGTGGGTACGCTCGCGGGCCTCGCGGGAACGCTCGGATTCGGCCTGCTGAGCGTGGGCTCGCTGGCCCTCCTCGTGTTCGGCTATACCGCCTCGCAGGGCGTCAGGCAGCTGGGCCCGATCCCGGCGACGCCGGCGGTGGGCGCATTGATGTGGGCGGGAGCGCTCGTGGCCCTGGTGGGATCAGCCGCGATCGTGATCACACTCCTATGGTTCGCCAACTCGCGCCTGCGTTCGTGGGAGGGCGCTATCGCGACGGTTTAGTAGAACCGAGGATCACGACTACCAGCCATCAGGGTTTACCAGCTCGATTTCCCCTCTCATCGAGCAAACAGCGGTCAGGCAACCATGAGAATCGTCACGTACGACTTGAAATGCGGAAACGCCTCGACGAATCTGGGAAAGTCCGTGTCGCACGTCGCCACCTCGACTTGACGGCCCAAAGCTACTCCCCAAGCGAGAGCAACAATCAGATGGACCGCGTCCCAGGCATGAAACGCAATACCTTCATCTCGGTGCGCAATGGTCATCAAGGCCATCGCATTTTCCACGGCCTTGGGGGGGACTGGTACGACCTCAAGGCGCCTAACGGCGACGAGTGACATGAGCTCTTTGGTTGAGTCCTCAAACCATGCCTCGTCGAACTGGCGATCTGAGGTCGACCGCACACGACGTCCCAACGAGTCGTGAAACTCGATCAGTGCGACTTCACAGGTGGCCAGTACCGAATCGCCCGTGATCAGGTTTTCAACAACGCTGCGGCCCTGCCGGTTACGAGCGTCGGGCTTACCCACCCGCCCTTCAGCGAACCGCATCCATGCACACGTATCCAAATAGATGTGCCTAGTCACCGATCTTTCTTGTCGACGTTCGCCTTCATTCGGTCGTCAAGTTCGTCCACTTTCTTCTGGTCGAGCTTGAGTCTCTCGACAAGCGACTGGGCTACTTGAGGCCAGTCCGTCGGCTGGAGATGCTTACTGTTAGCATCCTTGATCTCGTCCAGAAGGCTCTCCATCGTCTCGATGGCTGAACCCTTTGACATCACCCGATCCACGATCCCAAGCTCCTCTACCTTGGCCAACTCTTCTGGGTTCACCTCACCGCTGATTAAGACGACTCGGATTGCGGGTCGCAATTGCTTGACCGCTAGCAATAACCGTAGGCCGTGGCGTGAGCCTGGAAGGCGGTAATCTGCAATGACTAGATCAGGTGCGCGAGTTTGGAAAAGCGCGAGCCCTTCGTCCCACGATGTCGCTACGTCTAGGTCGAGCCCTTCCTCTGCGGCGTTACTCCGAATGGTCTCAACCAGCTCACGATCGTCGTCAATGAGCAGCGCTGATGCCACTTTCTTACCTCCCGCTTCGATGCGACGACTTCCGCAGGCGCAGCGCCTGATACGGAAAGCGTACTTCGATCAAAGTGCCAGACTCGGACGTCGATACTATCTCTGCCCTTCCTCGCGCAAAGGTCACTATGTCCCAGACTTGTACTAGGCCATCCGCCGGCCGGTCTTTCGTTGGGGCGACGCTGACCTCGCCCAGGGAGGTCTGGGGCGGCACCCCCTCCAGTCCGCCACCATTGTCGATTACCTGTATTACGATCTCCGCACCGCGCTTGTCTGCGATCAGGGTGACGGATGGCTTACGACCCTCGGGCCGTGGCGCTTCAATTGCGTTTATTACCAATTCGGCAAGTGCGTCTTCGACAAACTCGCGCGGAATCAGCAGGGCTCGGTCGTTTCGGATATCGAGGCTAACTCTTGTTCCATTAAGGCTCGCCAAGTCAGTTGTCTGCGCGCGTACATCTCGGAGGAGCTTCCGGACAAAAACCTTCTCGTAGTCGAAGCTCGGCGATTTGGCATACCGATTTACTAGGCCCTCGGCTCGTTGCTGAAATTGAATAAGCCTTGCCGTGATTTCTTTCAATCGATCACGCTGTACAGGGGGTATGGCTTTGTCGTTAGCCAGCCTTCGAAGGCGTATGAGCTCTCCACCGATTCCAAAGAGCGGTTGGCGAAGGTGATGTGCGAACGTTTTCGTTCGCAAAGTCACGGCGCGGAGCTGGTCACGAGCCGCTGATGAGACCCTATCCTCCTCTTGGATCCAGCGTTGCTCCAGTTCGGGCCCAACTACACCCTCGAAAACGCTGAACTCAGCTCGAATATGCGAAAGGAATTCCTCGGAGGTTTCATCGTCCAGTAGTCCTTGGCGGTTGGCCATGTCGCGCAGCAAGGGGTTTGTCGCACGGCTGATGTGAACTTCGCCCCACAAAGTGTCTGGCTGAATCAACGCGTGGCCCTGTCGGCTCGCCTTGCGGGCCTCAACGCCCACCCAGTCGTTCTCGCCTAGGCCATAGGGCTCGACTAACACGCCGTCGCGGTAGAGAAGCACACCATGTCCAACCACGTCCACCGCTCTTGCCCTGTGCCTTGCTGGGGGCGGTGAATAGAGGAATATCCCTTTGAACGGTCCCGACCGAAGGGTGCTGGGCCGCTCCTCACTGCGAGCGATCGCCTCGATCGCTCCCCCGGTTACTTCTTGAATCTTGGGCTTGCGAAACTGCCGGGCGATAGCTGCCGAACGCCGAAGTGTGCGTTCAACAGTGGCCACGCCGTCCTCGTTAACTCTTACGTCGAACTCGTACCGATAAGGGGCGGTCTCTATAGCCGTGGAAGGAGTGATCTCGCCTCGAGGATCCTCTTCATCCGCAATTGCGTCGCTATCTAGGCGAACAGTGAAGTCAATCTTCGGCTGGACCATAGGGCGAAGCAGAAGATTGAGATCCTCGCGAAGCCTGCCCAGGCGCGTTCGGCTCCGGCCGACCGCAGGACGTCCAACCATTTTTCCGCTCCAATCGAGCGCAAGGTCCGTGACGGTGACCACGGTGCCCTTACCGTCCAAAGTCGGTTCGGGTATGTCGGTCACGTACTCGTACGGGATCACAATTTCGTCCATGTGTTTAGTCATGTCGTCGAACATGTCCCACGCTAGGTAGACGTGCAGCCAAGGTTGCGATGCGGCTGACCGCGTGTAAACGTCCATTTTCGCCCCGAGGCGACCGGCGGCAAGGCGACCGAGCCCTTTCTCACCAACAGGTAGTCGGCTAGCCATTCTCCGACCCGACTCGTTGTCGGGCGCTCTGCGACGTTTGATCCTTTCGGGAGCCTCATCAGACTTGGCACTGAAACCTGGCTGCATCCAGTTTTCGGCGAACGAAGCAAAGCTCATCCCGACCCCATCGTCCGCGATGACTAGGCGGCTTGGCTCTTCGGTCAAAACGAAACGGAGGTCAACACGCGATGCCCCAGCATCGTATGCATTCTTAACGAACTCAATTACTGCCAGATTCGGGTCGGAGATCATTTCGCGGCCCAGGTACCGCTGGAGACGGGCCGACGGTCGGAAAACGAGACCGTTAGCGTCGGTCGGCTTGCGTGAGGTGGCTTTCGTTGCTGTCATGCTACGAAACGAAGAAACACCACGCTCTCGCGCGAGAATGACGACGCATTGCCCCGACGAGGAGGGCGGCGGGCGATTTCAATGCGATCCACCGAGAAGCCGGCGGCCCGCGCGAGCACGGCAATGATCAGATCGGATGCAACCACAATTTGGTCAGGAGGCTTGCCGTGAACCGGATTGCCCACGACATAAACTACTGACCCGCCCGGTTTCATGTGGTCAGCGACGGACCGCAGGGTCAAGTACATGTCGAGGGCATAGCCGCGAAACATCCGAGATCGCGCCTTCGCGTAGCGATCATCTGGAATCGCGCTGACGAGCGGGCCGATCGAGCGCTCGACAACAGCATTCTCTTCAGCACTCAAGGCACTGCTAGGTAGCGGCTCTGGTCGAAGAACGCTCGGATGGCTGTAGACGGTCCGCCTACGTAGCTGTGTGAATTCCTCCGAACAACTGATGAAGCCGAGAAGCCAATTCTCGAGCTTGTATACCTCGGTGTAGTCGATGTTGTTGGGATATGGAGGCGAGAACAGGGCTAGATCGAACTCCAGGTTTGAATCGAGCGATTCGAGCGTTCTCCCGTCGCCGTGGAAGACGTGGCCCGACAGCGAAAGCGGGCGACTCGGCAAATCGGCGGCGACCAGCTCAGCACGATCCAGGAATGCCTGAACGGCCGTGGGCTTTGCTTGCTTAGCTACGTGCCGAAGCGCGCGACCATCCCGGCGAAGACTACTGACAGCTTCGATGACTGAGCCAAGACAAACGCGCGCGAGGGCAGCCTCGATCGGTTCGGCCCCCTTCGCCTCCTCATTCTCGATAGCGACCCGAAGGAGCAACAGTCGCCTTAGGTCAAATGGGTCAAAGAAGTCTTTCCTCGAAAACGTCGATAAGGATGGCCGGGCTGGCGAGTTCTGCTCACTTCTGACCACCGTTGCGGCCAGCTTTCTCGCGAGTCGTAGGAAATGCCGTGGTGGCCGACGCATTGCCTCTAGTTTTGTCTCAGCGACCAAGTGGAGGAACGGATTGCACTCGAGTCCGAAGGCTGCTCCTTCCTCCAACGCTCTGGTCGCGACAAGTTGAGCGACCGAAGTCGTCGTCGTCCCGACACCTGCGTACGGGTCAAGGACTCGAAGACGAGAACCGACTTGGGGGCGAATGTCGGTCAGTACCTGTTGGAGGAGTTGGCATGAGTAGGCCTCTTTCAGATGAAACCACCGATGGACAGGCTCGGCCGAGTTCCCATTCGGAATGACCAAGCCAGCGTACCGGCCGGAACTTGTGAGCGCGAACTGAGCTTGTAAAGATGAGTAGTACCTCTGGAGTTCCAGCACTCGATCCACCACTTCGCGCCCGCTACTCGCGCAGCAGCGGGAAGCCCAGCCGGCCTAGCTGGCGACGCGCAATGCTACTAGTGAAATCAAGGCGGTCTAGCCCAGTTACCATTGCGAACACCTGCTTGACTGGAAACTTTCGCCTTCCAATCAGGACCCCGTGAGATCGGATCGGCTCTGGGTCGACATCGTCCATAAGAGACTCGACCTTCGCTCGACTGAGAGTAAATCTCTTTCTGTTGACCACGAATGAGACCGACGGTTCCTCAGTCTTCATTTCAGAATGAATCCTACCAGACCTCTCTATAATTTTATCAATACTATTACTACTAATTGACAAGCTGGGTCGCACGCCCGCCGGCTGGGTCGCAGTCACTTATGAGGCTGTCGTACCGGCTTGCTGATCAGTCGAACGGGTCTTCGATGAGCTCCAACGTGAAACCGCCGGCGGGATTGACCGTTAGTCCGACTACCGCGTAGCGGATGCGGCCTCGCCAGCCGGCCAGGGCTCGGTATTCCGCTGCTGCCGCCATCAAGGCTCGCCGTTTGCGCGCTCCGACCGCCTCGATCGGCGTGCCGAACGAATCGTCCGTCCGCGTCTTGACCTCGACCACTACCAGGTCGTTCCCGCGGCGACATATCAGGTCCAGCTCGCCTCGCCTGGCCTGGAAACCGGCACCCACCACGTCGTAGCCTCGTTTGCGCAGCAGGTCGGCGGCGGCTTTCTCTCCCGCCTTCCCCAGCTCTAGCCGAGAAGGGCGGATTCGCGAAACGGCGCCCATGTCGTCCTGTGGATCGGGCTTGGGCCAAGGCGGCGGATCGCGGCGCGATGAGCCGGCGTGGCGTAGCCCTTGTGGTCGGCAAACCCGTAGCCGGGGTAGAGGCGGTCGTACTCGACCATCGCTTTGTCGCGCGCGACCTTCGCCACGATGCTGGCCGCCATGATCGATGCGCACGTTCGGTCGCCGCGAACCACGGCCATTTGGGGGAGCAGCGCCTCGGGAACGTCCCAGGCGTCGACCAGCAGGTATTGCGCCGGGATCTTCAGGCCGGCGACTGCCCCCGCTGTCGCGAGGTGTCGTGCGCGGATCAGACCGAGGCTGTCCACCTGCGCATGGTCGACCGCGCACACCGACCAGGCCAGCGCCCTCCTGCGGATGATCGCGTCGATGCGCTCACGCTCGAGAGGCGTGAGCAGCTTCGAGTCGTCAAGGCCTGGGATGCGCACGCCGATCGGCAGCACCACCGCGCCGCCCACGACCGGGCCGGCCAGCGGTCCCATGCCCACCTCGTCGACCCCCGCAACGACCTGGTAGCCCATCGAGCTGGCCATGCGCTCATAGCGCCAGAGCATCGGTCTCACTGCATCGAGACTAGCGAGCCCTGGCCCGAGATGCCACGACCTTTACAGCGATTCCGAGGCGAACCGCCCCACCCGGCGCTTCGCGCCGACCTCCCCGCATGGCGGGGAGGTGAAATTGGGGTGAACCGCCCCACCCGGCC
>Ga0209118_1001684_pt1 | contig 10026 bp, 9 predicted proteins | sample BlaSpr_A8_Ref_M1_FD_187988 | JGI IMG/M metagenome (GOLD analysis project Ga0209118, IMG submission 187988) | Forest soil microbial communities from Thunder Bay, Ontario, Canada - Black Spruce, Ontario site 2_A8_Ref_M1 (SPAdes) (version 2) | ecosystem: Environmental > Terrestrial > Soil > Boreal...
GAGGTCAAGATGGATTTCTCGCTCAATCCATGCGCGAAGCTCCCGCACCGTGGTTGCCTCGGCCTTCTTGTCTTTCAGGATGTCGGCGGCGTTCCGGTATTGCGGGAAGCACTCCTGCAAAGCTCGGCGCTGGTCCGTCCCTTGGAGCCGTGCGATTTCGAATGCATGGGCAACCGTCAGCTTATCTTCATAGAACGCTTGCTTTGCTTCGGGAATGAGTTGAATCAAGCGCAGTCGTCCGCTTACGTACGCAGGCGATCTGCCAATTCGTGAAGCAATGCTTTCGACTGTGTAAGTGTCGGGTTGAAGTTCAATGAGAGCGGCATATCCCTGCGCCTCATCGAGCGGATGTACGTCCACGCGCTGCACGTTCTCGATTACCTGTAGCTCTAGTGCTTGCGCGTCGGTCAGTTCGCGCACGGTCGCGGGGATGCTCTCGCGCTTTGCCAGTTTAGAGGCACGATACCTACGCGTTCCTGCGACAAGCTCGAACGTGCCCGCGTCCCCTTCGGGAAGGGGGCGCAAGAGAATCGGTTGGAGCACGCCGTGTTGTCTGATGTTCTCCGCGAGTTCCGCCAGTTTCGCTTCATCGAAAAAGCGTCGCGGGTTGGTTTTGGATTCGCGGATTTTCGCTAAAGGAATGTCCTGAATGGATGAAACCACAGGGGGTACTTCTTTCGTTCCACTTGCTACCATCGTTGCGTTCATTTCTTTTGTTCTCCTTTTCCAAGAAATTTGTTCGGGCCTAATACTCTTCGGGTAGCAAAAGCGTGGTCACAGAACGGTCCGATTCCGTGATAATCCACAACTTGTCGCCAGCGTGTGTGCGGTAGGCGCTCAAGAGCCGGAACCCGTGCTCTAGGCTGTAGTCGTTTTCCTTACGGTCCTCGTCGGACAAATCGCCCCATTCGCGGTTGACATGGCGCGTGAGGAACTCGCTCGGCTGTTGTCCTGCCTTCTCAAGCGCGGCCAAAGCGCCCGGTGTTGCGACGATCTGGCCGAGTTCGAAAGCGGGTTGTTTGCTGAGTTGTTGCATGGGAAAAACTCCTTTCGTTGGTTTCGTTTTTTGCTTCTTAGAGGCACCGCAGAGCGGTGCATTAAAAGCAAATGCCCTTCCTGACGGGGCAAAGCGCCTGGCCGTCCGCGCTGTCAAGGCCGCGTGGTTTTCGCGTTCATCGGAGCGAAGCGGGAGAGCCTTGACAGAACAAGCGGGCGGTCCAGGCGCAGGTTTTCAGCAGGAAGGGCAGAAGGGAGACCTGTTACCTTCCGGAGTTTGCGTTAGGCATTTCCAAGGGATAGCTTGAAGGGACTGGAGTTCCACAGTTTGGCTGGAGAGGGCCACCATGACAGAGCAAATAAGGGTCGATGAGGTTCCGGCAATTAGCTTCATCCGAAGCAAACTGCAGCAAATCGACACAGGAATTGAAGTGGACTCGGCTGGGCATGATTTTGACGCTGGCACGTATACTCTAATGCTGAAATCGGGAGACAGAGAAGTCACCGTAACACTATCAAGGGAATTGCTCGATGATCTCAGAGACAATCCAAGTGGGCTCACAACGAAGTATTCACAAGCTTTGAATGAGCGGCTGACGGTTGCACTTCTTGAGGCAGTCGAACGTAACGGACTTGTCTCCTACAACGAATCGAACTTGAAATTTCTTCTTCTGAAATTCATATATGAAGAAGCGAAGCAATCTCGATCTGTGACCAAATACAACGCGATTGGCAAATCGGGCCAAGGGACATTCGAACAGTGGCTGGGGAAGACGCTTCGCACGGAAGAGAAGGAAACACTCATATGGGCTTGGGATGAGCTTCGGAGGCTTCGGCTGATAACACCTACGGGAACCGACCTCGTAAACCCTGACGATTGGGTTCGAGTTACAGAAAAAGGAATTGCGGCAATAGAGGGAAAAGACTACGCGGAATATGTCGAAGGAGAAGTATTCATAAACAAAGGCGAAGTTTATACAGCCTATACGAAGATAAAAGCGATCCTGAAGCAAGCCCGGAGGGAGCTACTGATAATCGACCCTCACATGAGAGGGGAAGTAATCGAAATGCTTTCCAGTCTGGATGCAGCAATTAACATTCGGCTGGTCGGGACGTATTTCCATGGTGACTTTAAGGTGGCTTACAAGAAGCTCCAGAAAGAACGGGGGAATATCGAAGTTCGTATTTCAAATCACTTCCACGACCGATTCATCATTAGTGACCGCGTTGCTGGGTATCAGCTAGGCGGATCGATCATGGATGCGGGGGCTAAAGCGACTGTGATCGACAAAAAAGAAGATTCGACCACGCAAAGGATTTTGAAAGAGGCAGAAGGAATCTGGACGACTAGCACTATGCTCTAAGACCGCCTTGGAGGTGCACATAGAAACGGGTCAAGTCGGAAAAAAGACTCAAGGGTTTGAGTAGAGTTGGCTATTCCAGTCTATTTTGCCATCAGCTCGTTTCGGATAATTTGGATCAATGTGACTGTGTAGGACCCTTCCGCCATTGTACGGCCTCACGTCTGTGGCGGAGAGCCATTTGCCATTTATTTTTGCGAATCGATACTGCTGAATTGTGAATCCCCGCGCATTTCTAGCCGTAAAGAAAAAATTGAATGCATAATGCGTCTGTCCAGGAACCAATGGCCAATAGGCCACAAACCTCCGTGTCTTTGGTGCTAGGCTTCCCACGGAAAAAGTGTTCGACAACATCTCTTCTGCTAACGGCTTGGTGCCTCCAACCCTGAAGTCTAGCACCCGAAAACCGACATCGTAGATGGGATACCTTCCATCGTGCACGATGATCAAGAAGATCCTGTTCTGCTCTTCGGCCAAGAGGGGGTCCAGATAGACAAATTCATTACCGCCAGTTACCGATGCCGCGATTTCTTGATTCAGGCTCGAGATTTGGTCGCTTTTGGTTGCGATTTCGCGATTCAGTTTCACCAGGTCTTCACTCTTTTGGGCTATCTCGTCGCTTTTGGCGCGAAGATCATGCTCAAACTGAGCACGTAGTTCGGCACTCTTCGTCTGATTCTGCCCGGACCAAAGTCCACCGGCGATGCTCAACAGACCACCGAACAAGATGACGATGGCCGGCTTGCGGGTGTGTTTAGCGGTCGCGTCCGTCTTGGACCGCACGTCGTGTTCCGACTTTAGAAAGGCTCCAACTACGGCGATGAATCCGCCAAGTACCGTCGTTAGCGTTGGGCCAACATTTCCGATCGATGGAATCATGGCTGGTCTTGCTCCATTTATCTTCAAAGCCGGATTCAGTCCGGCCGACGCGGAGAAGAGAGCGCCAGTAACCTCCGTGCTCCGGAGTAATCAAGTCAACTTTATGTGCTGTGGATGGAAACTATAGCCCAGTTTTTACAACCATCTATCATCGACGTTTTCCCAGGCTGGGCAGTCCGCCGGGCACCGTCCGGATTCGTCGCTTCACTTTTCGTTTCCGTTTCTTTTTCTTGTTCGGCTTTCCGGTCCGGCGTCTTGCGGACACCTTGAATCTAGTCTGAGCGTTGCGTTGGGCCTCCAATCTCTTTAGCCGCGCCAGCAGCTCGGCGTATGTAGGCTGGCCAACCTGCGAATTCGCTAACTGCTGAACGGGATAGTTAGTTCCCGCTTCGCGTTCTTCCTTTTCCAAGGAGCGCTGCTTCTTGTCTCCTCGCTCGACTGGCGGAACGTAATCAGGATGTTCCCGCAAGGCCCACGTTGAGATTAGGCCTACCTTTCGGCTTTTCTTGGTCAGCTTACGGAGTATTGTCTCTATCTGGTTTTGCGACCCTCGCACTCTGCTGCCCGGCTCAAACTCAACTACAATCTCTTTTCCAAGCGTCTGGGTGCGATATCCCAGACGGTGGAGTTGAATAATCAGTTCGTCCAATTTCCCCATTGCTCGCGCCCAAGCTACTAAATTACACACTAGACGCGGGAATTCGGCAATCTCAAGGGCGAGAATAGTGGAGTGTCGGCCCAGTCTTCCCCCGCCCGAATCTCACACGATTGATCTGGTTGTGTCATTTCTTGGAGAAACAATTCGAAAGGCTGAAACGCCTCACGCAGCATGGCCCCATACTTCTTGCGGTCGTAGCCAAACCATCCTTCCCATAGGGCGAATGCCCGTACCCGATCATTTGGTACGACGGATTCGCTATCGGTGATGATGTACTCGATGTTCTGGCCCGGACGTAGCTTCACTCCGCTTCCGAAGAGTTGCTGCGCAGCAATGGCGGTAACACCAGCTTTCTGATAGTCGCGCGGCTCTCGTGTGATCCGCTTGCTCACGACGAGGTCTTTGATCTCCACATCTCCACTGGCTAGGCGTTCTTCGTAGCCGGCGAGGACCATGCGTGCAACTTGCAGCTTTTGTAGGTACGACTCATGGTCGTGGGCTTCAGCCAGGATTGAAAGCACCTCATGCTGCATCCGGTTCAGCAGGGGAGGCGTATCGTGGCGTCGGCATTCGAGCCCCCTGATCTTGACTTCACCATCTTCGCCAACGGCGAAAAAGCGATTCGGGACTGGAACATCCTGATATTGCTTCGATGGAAGGAAGACAACGTATCGGTAGACGGACTCAATTGCCAGGGGGAGGCGTGTTTTATTCTCGATCTCTTGGGAGAGCCGCTCGTAGTCCTCGCGCGTCGCTCCTTCTTTCCAAACATATAGTGAGTCTACCAAGGCGTGTATCAATTCAAAGCCATCGGCTTCTGCAATTTCTTTCGCAACGAGGAGCGTTTCCCGCGCCACAGCATTGATGGCTTCATGCGCTTCAATTTTTCCAAAGCGAGCGTTTTTGTAGCCCGTATAGCCGAAGCAGCAAACAAGAAGCCATTTCATCGAATCACGCTGCAATTTCATCCTGAGCGCAGTATCGGGCGGCGTTGTTTTTAGGAGCTTCTTGAGTTCACATCGCTTGGCGATAAGCCGTTCGACCACGCGACTTGTGATCCCTCTTCGCTTCTGGCAAATGCGGTAGCCGAGTTCGGGAATGCGCGGAGCGTCGGGGCAGCACGGGCAATTTACGGTTTCGGGGGAGATATTGAATCGTGCCATGATGCTTGGGAACTGGCTCACGAAATCCAGTTCCGCGACATTGGGTGTGAAGCCGAGTTTCGGAACGAAGACGAGGCCGCCACGGTCCGCTGCCAATAGCTCATCGGGCCGCTTGGGGTCTTCGGGTTCCGCTTTCTGCTCGGGAATCAGAACGCCATCGCGATGCGCTAGTTCCATCTGCATGTACGAAATGCCGGTGCCGGTCGTGGTCCGCGCCGCGTATTGAATCGGAAGCTTGGTGAGCCGGGCCAGTTCCCAGAGGCCGGCGAAGTCGCACTTCTCCGAAATAAACGAGTTCTGCTTATCCACGTGGATTCGGCCAAAGAGCGTGATGGAGTTGGCTTTGAAAAGAATCCTTCCGTAACTCGTGTAGCTGCGGCCGCGGGATTGCCGGACGGCCGCGGACTCGTCGCGATTGAGCGGTAAAGAAGATCGGAGGCGTTCGGCCTGCTGGCGAAGCAACGGAAGAATGGTCGAGTCGCCCCACTCGGAAAGAATCACGTCAGGGTCGTGGCGTTTGAGCAATCCCGCGAATTGAATCGCCGGAGGCTCGCCCGTTTCGTCGAGCTCCCAGCAAGTGCCATCCATTTCGATTTCGAGCGCCGCGCGGCGACCGTGCGTGGGATCGAGCCGCGCAAGGCCGGATAAGCGAATCTGCATGATCTTGAGCGGCGGCATTTCATAGTCGAGCGCCCATTCATCATCGCGGCATGCGATGGAGAGAAGTTTTCCTTCGTCGTCGGCTTCGACTTCCACAAAGGAAAGCGGAAACAGCCGCTTCTCCCAGCAATAGAGCGACGCCACCATGAGGTCGCTGTTGTAGAGCTGCAATTTCGAGTCAAGCTTGTGCACCCATCGTCCCCAGCCGATGAAATTGGAGGGACGAAGAACGGAAACTTCGAGGACCTGGCGTGCCGCATTCAGCCAGAGGTCGGTGCGCTCCGTAAATCGAGTGCGAAGCTCGGTGGTTTTGCGCTGTGCCGCGTCCCGCAGCTGAATGAGACGCTCTTCCGGTCCCGAAACATAAAAGGCCGGCGCGAAGCTATCGGTCAAACGGTAGTGCGACTGGTTGCGGTCGATCAGCCACAGCGTCATCCCGCGTTGATTGGGGTAGAGGTCGAGAATCCATCCTTGAAGCGATTTCACAAAGCACCCCTGCGTTCTGAAGAACCTTCTCGACGGCGGCGAGACGCTTTTCCTGGTCGAGAGCGATGGAAAGAAGGATGGCTTCCATTGGATTGTCGTGGGCCTGATAGGTGGCCGCCTGCGTGTAGCAGCGAACTCGCGTGAAAAGGCGGTCGAAATGAGGCTGGTCCTCCCTTCTCAACGCGCGCCGGAACTTTTTCCAGTGTTCTGCGGCATCTTGAATCAATTGGACGAAAGTAGGGACGGTTCTCCCCATAGTACACCTCGGTCTTTCCGGTCAAGCCGGAAGCAGCGGAGTATTTTTCTCGCGGGTAAAGGAAAGTTTGTTTTCGGGAGTGGATTCCACCTTCACGACGTGGTCGGCTTGAGTGCGAAGTCGCTGAAAGAAATCGCGCCGTTTGGTCTTGAACGATGTGGCGTCGGAAAAGACGGCGATGGAAAGAGAGAGCGGCGCGACGTTGCGCAGACCTTCGAGTGCATGTTCAAACGAAGCGCGCGCTTCCCTATCCCGAACATCCTCGTCGAAGTACAGGTCCGGCAAGGCCGTGACGATGAGCACGTCGGCAGAAAATCTCTCCAGAGTCTTGGGCACACGTCGGACGAGCTCGGTCAGCTGAAAACAGGTAAAGGCGCGCGCGACGCGGATGAGACTATTTACGGTCGATGGGTCAACTGCACGTTCTCTCGCGAAACGCGCTAGAAGCAGCGGACTAATCTGGTTTGCGCCGTCTAGGTAAAGAATCTGTTTCTTAGCGAAGAGTAGTCGTGGCAGGAAGTAATGCGAGAGCCTAGGCATTTCGGGACAGCCATAAAAGACGGTCAACATCCGGTCGGATAGGACCCAGGGGTTCGGAGTTGCGGGCCGTTCCGTTTTCGTGAATGCAATGGGTAAACTCATGACAGCGCCGTAGCCCTCGATGGCATAGTAGGCGAATAAAAAGCGAAATGTCAAGCAGCCCGTTTGGCGCTCGTGGGCCAGTGGAACTTACACGACGCTGGAACGACCCAGGGATGCGCCGCCTTTCCGCTTGCCTTCGAGGCGAGGTTAGCGTACTTAGAGAAGACTCCGGCCACCGAGGTAAGCGATGGAAGTACGTGCACCCAAAGGGCAATACCGGGTAATCGGGCTGGATCCAGTAGACACCCTCACATGGCCAAGCGGCCCTCTCTGGAAAGACTGCGAAACTTTCGACGAGGCCCTAGATTTGGCTGCCCGCAATGACCAGTCGTATCTTCGGATTTATATTTACAACGACAACGGCGAGATTCTGCATGAGGCTGGCTGCTATCGAGAGCAGCTCAAAAGGGTTCATGACCTAGAGGAACAACGTCCCGGCAGAGCCCAGGACCAACGTCCCAAAACATAAGGTCATCGATCTCAAAGGACCCATCTTTGCTTACTCTCCCAAGCCTTGATTGGGGGCGAAACTCAACTCCTGTTCCCAAGTTCTGCCAATTGGACGGTACTGAACTCACTCAATCGCGCTAAGGTCCTGTACAAACAGTTTATTCAGTAAATCCGTTGACGGCCATCTGGCAAAGCACCTGCGAAGCACCCAGGAGGTCCCTGATTTCTCCGTTCTCTGAATGCGTGACTACGCCGTGGTTAACGGTCTTTCCCTCGCCTCTGACCTTTCCGATTCCAGTCACTTTATGAACTCCGGCCAACCAGCGGTCGCCGTCGTCGTTGATCGCAGCCACATCCGAAAATCTCCGGCAGAACTCCGTCTCCAGCAGCAACATTTTTCCACCTTCCTTGCAAAGTTCGGTACAGAGTTTTACAGCGACTTCGGAAGGGTGCCTGATCCACCATTCGCATTGCTTTGTTTCAATTGTGTATATCCATTCCGCCCAAACCGGAATTGGTTTCGCATCAATCGCTTTGAGTCTCTCTGAGAGCGATCGCCACATCGCGGTCGGAGCGACGGTCGGAGCGACGGAAACTGGACCGCCGATCCACGGGAAATCGACCGGATCAAGTTCGTAGGTTTGGTTGTACACATCGCGGAAGACAACCTGAAATCGCATGTGCTTCCCGCGTTCAGCAGTAACGGGGTCGCTCGTGAGATGAAATATTAGTCGAACAGGGTTGTGGGGGTTGAAATCGAATCTACTTATGAGCATTCCCGGTGCATCGAGCGGCTGAGCCCACATCGCTCTCGGCGCAAGTCCCTTCACAAATGCATCGACGATCTTTAGGGTATCCTCGCCGTCGTAGGTGAAAGTTCCTCCTGCCCGAACATCGGTGCGACCATCATCTCTCGCCCAGCCGTGGTTGTATCGATCAGGTACAAAGTGAATTTTACCCGGTGACTTCACTGATTTTGGGCTGGAGACGATCTTCTCCGCTGCGGGATTTGTAATAACTTCTCGCAACATCGGCACTTTTTGGTAATCAAACTCAAAAACCTTTATCGCCGGGAGTGTGTCGGCCGCGCTGGCCACTAGCTTGATCGGTCCATACTCTAAAGCCGTCTCGGAAGATAGCATTCCGGGTTGCGTTATCGGAATCGGCCAGCGGACAACTATTGCGAGTTCAGAAGTGTGAGGATTTATATCGCAGAAATTCTTCTTGGTTCTGTCGAAGACGACTTCGATTGGTCTAATCGACATTTGGCCAAGATGCTCGCGTGTCACCAAAACGTCTCTAAGAGTCTGCGATGAATTGTTTTTGATCTCCACTCTATACTCCCAAACGGCACTCCGCGCGACCTGCCCGTTACCGTCTTTCGGCGATTCCATCGACCAGAACCGTTGCGACGGATTCTGCACATCGAAGATGATTTCGAGAGGAGATTCGCTGCTTTTGTTTTTCTCTGAACGTGATTCGCGGTCCCGTATGAAATCGCGGTTTAGTTCTTCAATCTGCGCCATGAGATCGGAAGGGAAAAAATCTGTGGCGATCTTCGCCTTTCTCAATCTCATCTGTCCACGACCGTGTACTCCCTCATCTGGGTCAAGAATTCCGAGTACCACGCGGCCAATATTTCTATCGACTAGCCGCTCTGCGCATGGGATTTTGGGCGGGTTGCGGCGGCTACAGGGTTCGAGAGTCGTATAAACCGTAGCTTCGGACAGCGGCACGTCCCTTAGCTTCTTTTCGAGCGCGATGTACTCCCCGTGGCAGCCGAGAACTTCGCCACGGTAGGCCGTCGCTAAGACGCGGCCATCCTTGACGACTACGACTCCGACCTTTGGATGCAGGCGATCATCCTCCGCAACGCTTTTTCGCGCTTCGTCGATTGCAAGTTGAGCGAACTTTCGATCCTCTGATTGGTTTGGTGTTGCAATTTGCTGCGGTGGGCGCCGACCTTGTCCCGCGCTTTCGGTCTGGCCGTTCGGGGTTATCATAATATTCGCAAGATCCGCGAGACCCGAACCTTCCCGCAACGGAACGCCAGTAATGAAATCTTTTCGAAGTAATGCATCCAGCACCTTCAGGCAGTCTTGGTCAGACACGTCGGAAAACTCAGGCAGGAGTTCGCGCAGGTCTTTGAAATGCACCACGTCTGGAAATTGTGCGCCCAAACTTTCCAAGATGGCCGACGCTAGTTTTTCGTTATACATGGTTTTCTGTTTCCCTGAAGTCGCGACCGCGTCAGACACGACAAAGCCTCCGACGAATCATTGAATTATACCGCCGACGTTATGGGGAACATAAGGCGAACATGCTTTGGGAGAGGTCCTGTGAAGCCGGCATCTTGTCAGGAAATCAAGACGAGATGCGCGTTTACCGGGACTGATCTTGGTCTGCTTCGGTCGGTTCGGCTGTGTGGTCTCCTGTTCCAGATGCGAGGCGTTTGGAGCACCCATCTCATTGGAA
>Ga0209118_1001685_pt1 | contig 10024 bp, 8 predicted proteins | sample BlaSpr_A8_Ref_M1_FD_187988 | JGI IMG/M metagenome (GOLD analysis project Ga0209118, IMG submission 187988) | Forest soil microbial communities from Thunder Bay, Ontario, Canada - Black Spruce, Ontario site 2_A8_Ref_M1 (SPAdes) (version 2) | ecosystem: Environmental > Terrestrial > Soil > Boreal...
GCGAAGCGCCTCTGACGAGCTCTCCGAGCTGATCCAGAAAAAAGAAAAGGTGGATGGAATTATTTGCCTGGAGGCAACCGGTGGAGCCGGCGCCGCCGGAGCGTTGCACCGCTTCAACATGGAGGGCAAGCTGCCGATCGTGGCCTTCGACAACGATCCGGAGACGCTGGATTGGATCGAGAAGGGCGCGATTACGGCCACGATCACGCAAAAACCCTACGTCATGAGTTACTACGGGCTGAAATTCCTCGACGATTTGCACCACAACGCGGTACATCAATTCAAAGACTGGCGCACCGCTCTGGCGCCGCCGATGCCGACGTTCGTGGATACCGGCACGGTGGTCGTGGACAAGAACAATCTCAAGATCTACCGCGAGGCGCTGACCCCGCACCCCGAGCCAATGTAGAGATTATCGATCCAGTATGAATCGTTGACGGAACTACATTCGAAGGGCGAGGTTTGTGCGCTCGAACGAATTGAGGAACAGTTAGATCCCGCAACCTCAAAACCGAAGGGTGCGGCAGCCGGGCGGCCATCTCCTTTCCCCTCTTCGGACTCACGCACTTCAACTCCGCGAGGGGGTAACGATGTACCCTTCCAATTCCAATCGGCCTCTCAACTTGACAGTGAGGGTGACTCGGCCTACACTACGTAGTTTTTAGATGGCCCCGGAATGCATACAGAGGGGCGGGGCCTTCACAAACAAGGGTCAAGGCTGGCATGGACAAGAAAAGGCTGGACTACTACAAAAAGAAATTGTTGACAAGGCGCGAGGAGCTGACGAAAACGATCGCGCGAACGCAGGAAGAAGGCCGCATGGCCGACGAGGATCCGACGGTGGACCTGGCGGATAAGGCGGCGAACTCCTATACCAAGGAATTCCTCTTCGGCATGACCAATACGGACCGCACCATCCTGAACATGATCGACGCAGCGCTGAAGCGCATCCAGACGGATGAGTACGGCGTGTGTGCGAATTGCCAGGAAGAGTTGGTGCAGAAGCGGATGGAAGCGGTGCCATGGGCGAAGCATTGCCTGGCCTGCCAGGAAAAGATGGAGCAGGGCCTGCTGTAATGATCCGCAATTAGGAATGGGGAAAATCCCGTCCTGGTTCGACTACGCTCACCATCGGTCCAAAGGGTGCGGATACAGATTGTTCTCCGCGGTGAGTTACATTCTCATACCTTTCCTCTTTAAATAGAAGGCTAAGAAGAGTAGATTTCTGGCTGTGGGACGTACGAAAGCTCATCCAGCGATAAGGCATCGGCTCTGCGGCGGGGTGTGCGCGGTTGGCTCGCGGAAGTCAGCGACGCCGTGGTCAGCGTCTTCTTCCCGGCCGGATGCCGGATTTGCGACTGGCTGCTTACAGGGGCGAGCCGGCTGCCCATCTGCGGCGACTGCCTCTCTTCGTTTGCTTGCGTGCATGGAATAGCGTGCCAAGTTTGCGGGCGGCCTCTGGCAAGGTTGGGGCAAGCGAAGGGCGAGCCACTGCTTTGTCCAGCCTGCCATGGCAAGACGTACGCTTTTGACCGCGCTCGAAGTCTTGCCTTGTATGAGGGCGCGCTGGTTTATGCGATTCTCCTCTTGAAATTCGAGCACATCGGGCCGCTGGGGAGTGGTTTTCGGAACGGCTGGCGGAAGTTGTAAGAAACGAAAGGAATGCGTTGGCGGCGGATGTGGTGGTTCCAGTACCGCTGCATCGGCAGCGGGAACAGGAGCGCGGGTACAACCAGGCAGCGTTGATCGCCAAGCCGCTGGCAAAACGGTTGCGACTGCCGTATAGAGCCGTTCTGCTAGTGCGGACGCGGGCCCGGCTGGACAAGCGAATCCTGAGTCTGGAAGGGAGATGGGCATCGGTGCGTGGCGCTTTTGCCACACGTCCAGGCAGCCAGGTTGACAACCAACGCGTCTTACTGGTAGATGATGTATTGACCACTGGGGCCACCCTTGAAGCGTGCGCACGGGTGCTACGCGAGGCGGGGGCCAAATCGGTGATCGGGCTGACGGTAGCCCGGGCGGCCAGCAACCCGATTCCCAGCTCCAGCGAATGGTAGGGTAACCCGAGGAAGGCGCGATGAGCGCAAAGCGGCCAATGTCGGTCGATGCCATGGGTGACCGCAGAGCGGTCAACAACCGGGGGCGTTACACCCCCGAAGCGGTTGGCGGGGCTGCGCCCGGTTCCGAAGATCCCGCGGGCAGTAGATTCCACAACACGATTTCGACGCGCCGTGTATCGCTGATGCAAGAGCCGGTGCTGGTTCTGAATGCGACGTATGAGCCGATCAATGTGACGGCGGTGCGCCGCGCCATGGTGCTGATGCTGAAAGGCGTGGCGCAGGCAGAAGAAATGCATAACGCGGAAGTGCATTCCGCGACGCATGCTCATAAAGTGCCGTCGGTGATCCGCCTGCTGGCGTACCGGCATATTCCGCAGCAGAGCCGGGCGCTTTCACGGAAGAATATTCTGATGCGGGACCGGAATACCTGTCAGTTCTGCGGGCGCGTTTTCCCCTGCTCCGAATTGACACTGGACCACGTCGTGCCCCGGTCTCGCGGGGGGCGGTCCTCCTGGGAAAACCTGGTGGCCTGCTGCTACCGCTGCAACAACAGCAAGGGCGACCGGACACCCGAGGAGGCCGGACTGCAGCTGGCACGGCGGCCCCGGCCATTTACGCTCCATACCTCGCGGCAGCTTATGCGGCTGATCGGGCACCGCGATGAACGGTGGCGTAAGTATTTGTTTTATTAAGAGTTTCCCTGCTAAATCGATTTTTCACAAAAAATTCAGGGGCAGTGAAACCTTTTTGGCTGGCGGGCATCTAAATTATCAATACCACTTCGAGGACACACCCCGGGAAGCGGTTAAGGCAACGCCTTAACCGCTTCTCTCCTTTTTGGTGCGCATTTTTTACATCTAATGGTTTTATATTAGTTATTCGTTCCGGGATTTCGGGAAACTCTGAATGGCCGCCTCTTCACTCGGGAACTCAGGGAACACCTGATAGAGCTGCGTCAAAACGTTGCGCCACGGTACGGCCGGTATTTTTCGGAAGAATGACGCGAAGACCCGAGATTGTTCTCCGGCGGCTCGATTGCAGCGCCCGAATTAGCAAGAGCCATGCGAATGTAAGGCTGTTGTCCGTGGTGTCGGATGATTCCCCATCGGGTACTGCCAGAATGGCCGCGGATGCCGAACCGCGGCGAAGCAGCCCGCGAGCGTAATTACCGGAGAGAGAATGCTCGAGGTCCGGAGAAACGGTGAGCGACTCAAACGTTTCGTAGGGAAACTGCTCAGCGACAAGTTGCTTGAAGCGGTTGCAGAATTCCTCGCGAGAGAGTTCGCAGGCTTTCCGCTCGAACTCCATGCGAATGAATTCGAGCCGGTCGGGCTTGCTACGGCCGAAACGCTCGACGGCCAACGCAAGCCGTTCATCGGAATGATCGGTAATGGCGAGCACGCGCCGCGTAAGATTGAACTGCTCGGACCAAATATGAAGAAGGGGCTTTTCGCCCGTGCCGCGCACCTCCCAGGACATTCCGGAGAAGGGCGCGACCCGGCCACCGTTTTCCCGCACTTCGACGGTGCCTGAGGCGGCGAATTCCTGAAGGCCGGCCTGCAATTCAGCGGCGAATTCCACGGGAAGACTTATTAAAGATATACATACCTTGTGTACTATACTTTCGCAGAGGCAGGCTGAAGGTCAATAGCGGCAGGACCCAAAGACAGACTGATTCGGAAGCATCGCTTGCCGTTCCGGGGTTCGCTCAGATATTTCAATGGAAGAGGTTCCGCCGCCTAAACAACCGCGCAGAATCGCGCGCATGATTTATAGTTCGGGCTCACGCCGCGCGGGGCTCAGCGGCCGACCGCGAGGCGCTGAACCAACGGCTCCGGAAGCCGGGCGAGCCGCAGGCGCTGCTGGACGGCGGCAATATCGTAGGGCACGCGCCAGAACTCCACGATGTGGTGGTCGAGGTCGACGATAGCAAAACCCGCTCGCGGGTCCCCATCGCGCGGCTGGCCGATCGAGCCGGGATTCAGAAGATAGCGGCGCGGAGGTTCGATGCGCAGCGCGGCAAAAGATTCGCCCGCGCGCGGGCGGATCTGAAGCACTTCCAGCTGTGAGTCCTGATATGAGAACCCGCCCTGGTGATGCGTGTGGCCGAAGAAAGTAACTTCGGCGGTCGAGTCCAGGAGACCGTCGAGGGCCTGAGCGGGCGTGAAGACGTATTCGTCTTCATCCTGCAACGCGCCATGAACGAGCACAATGCCATCTGTTGCAAGAGGTCCCTGAGGCAAAGCAGTGAGCCATGAAAGGTTTTCGGGCTTGAGCTGCGCGCGTGTCCAGTCCACGGCGGCTTTCGCTACCGGATTAAAATCGTCCGTGACCATCAATCCAGTAACAGCCTTATCGTGATTTCCACGGATGGTTTGCGTGCCGAGTTCACGCAGCCGTGCGGTGACTTCGTTGGGATCAGGGCCGTACCCGACGACGTCACCCAAGCAGACGGAAAGATCCCAGCGGCCCTTGGCGGCATCAAGGACGGCGTCGAGTGCAGTGGCATTGCCGTGCAGATCGCTGAGAACGAGAGTCCGCATTCCTAGTGTCCGAAAAAGACCTTGAGTATAAATGAACACGCGAGCCGATGCACGATGGGATAGGAGGCCAGCGGCCGCAGCGGCCGGCGCAGAGGAAGTCAAAAGGTTTACGCAGAACTCTAAGTTTTATGAAGAGTTAAGACCGAAGTGATGAGAAGGAACTAATTCGATGATTACATAAGTGCATATAGCTTGAATTTTCGGAGTGGAAACCAAGAATTACTGCGCTGGCGGCGAAACATTCGCCCGGTGTGATTCGTCTATATCACTGCAGCTAGTTACGGGGCTGTTCTAGGCAAGATTCAGAAAAAAAACCCCGCGGTGGCAGCCGCGGGGCCATGACACGCAGTCTTTCCGGCCGTTAGTCCAGGAAGAAGAGGTGTCGTCCGGGCGAGACTACTCGTCCGCAGCGTGCGTGTCAACTCTGTCTGGCCGATAGCAACCTGCTGTGCGGCTGACTCGATCCTGACCGAAAGGAACTTGACACGCATGAAAACCAATTCGTTTTTCCGCAGTATCGCCTTGCTGGCCGCCATCGCCTTGGCAGTACCAGCGTTTGCGAAACCCTTCGCCAAGACCATCAGTATTTCGCAGGTCGCCAAGCTCGGCAAATCCGAGTTGAAAGCGGGCGAATACCGCCTGCAGATTGACGGCAACAAGGCCACCGTTCAAAAGGGCAAACAAGTTGTTGCCGAATCCGAAGGGCGCTGGGAAGACCGCAGCACCAAGTCTGCGTATGACTCCGTGCTGGTTAGCGAAAACGGGCAGGTGAAGGAAGTCCGCTTTGCCGGCCAAACGCGTGTTTTTGTTTTCAGCGAATAAACGAGAAGATTCCGTGACTTCTTTCCCCGGGACAAGAGGGAGGCTGCACTCTGCTGCAGCCTCCCTCTTGTCATCCTGGCCACGGAACTTCTGAAGTGGCAAGATCCAGTGGCGGCCGCAACCGAGAAGTTGCAACTTCTCTAGATCCGCATGCACAGGCTCACCTCGATCCGCAAAACACCCCTTCTCGTAAATTAACGGATTAACATGCAGTCGCCATAACTGTAAAAGCGGTAGCCTGCATCGACGGCGTGTTTGTAGGCCGCAAGGACATGCTCGCGGCCCGCGAACGCGCAGACCAGTGCGAGCAGCGTGGAACGCGGCAAATGAAAATTCGTTAACAGCGCGTCCACCACGCGGAATTGAAATCCGGGATAGATGAAGATTTCTGCGGAAGCCTTTTCAGGAATCACGACGGACTTCTTACCTGGCCAGGATGGCGCGTGTAGCGCGGAATTCTCCAGCGCGCGCACGACGGTCGTTCCCACAGCCAAAATAGCGCGTCCCGCCTCTCGTGCCTTCTGAATGAGTTCAGCTGTCTCCGCCGGAATTTCGTAGGATTCGGCATGCATCACGTGGCCTTCGAGCGTTTCGCTGTGTACCGGCTGAAACGTGCCGAGGCCCACGTCCAAGGTTAGTTCGCAGATCTCCACACCCCGCGCCCGGATTTTTCCGAGAATTTCAGGTGAGAAATGAAGGCCGGCCGTTGGAGCCGCAATGGCGCCCGGACGCTTGGCGAAGACCGTCTGGTAGCGTTCGCGATCTGAAGACTCATCAGCGCGGTCGATGTAGGGGGGAAGCGGCATGTGCCCGAGCCGCTCGAAATGATCCGCGATGCTACACCGGTCGTGAGAAACGAATCGCAGCGTGCGTATACCAAGTTCACCGCGCGCGAGGATCTCGCCCTCGAATTCACCCTCGCCGAAGAAAACGCGCTCCCCCACGTGCATCTTTCGGCCGGGCCGAACGAGCGCCTCCCAGGTATCAGCGCCGAGCTGACGCACCAGAAAAATTTCAACCTTTCCGCTCAGATGCTCTGCCCGCATCGCGCGGGAGGCGGGTTGCGAAGGCCCGCCAGCACGCCTGCCGAACAACCTGGCGGGAATCACGCGCGCATTGTTCAAGACCAGTAGTTCGTTTCCGCGAAGGAGGCCGGGAAACTCCGTAAAGAGCCGGTCCTCGAACGCTCCCATGGTGCGGTTCAAGAGAAGAAATCGCGAAGCTTCACGGCGCTCCAGAGGACGCTGTGCGATGTGCTGGTGGGGAAGGTTGTAATCGAGATCGTCGAGCCGCATAAAGGAGGCAGTCTAGCAGCAATCGGGAGAACCCCAGGAAAGGAAAGAAGAAGGGTCTATTTTTGCCCTTTGGAACGAAGAATCTTCATGGAAACCGGAGACGTACAGGTCATTCCACTCTGTCATAATACAATGAAATGTAAGAACTTACTTAGATTTAAGAGAGTTCAAAAATAGGACTTGACAACAACGCACGCATATTTTATTATTTCTACGCAATCAGCCATGGAGGTGCATGAGAATGAGAACCACTACTCGCTGGGAGCCCTTCCGCGGGGTTTCCACTCTGCAAGACCAAATCAATCGTTTGTTCACCGGTACTCTCGAGCGGGCCGGTGAAGAATCCAGCCTCACTGCTTGGGCACCGGCCGTAGACATCTACGAGACCGAGCATGAACTCGTGGTGAAAGCCGATCTGCCGGATGTCGATCCCAAGGATCTGGACATTCGCGTGGAGAACAACGTTCTGACGATTCGCGGTGAACGCAAGTTCGAGAAGGAGGTGAACGAAGAAAACTACCTGCGCGTGGAGCGCGCGTATGGTGCCTTCGCCCGCAGCTTCACACTGGCGAACACCGTGAATTCGGATGCGATCAAAGCCGACTATCGGAACGGCGTGCTGACGCTGAGCATCCCGAAACGCGAAGAAGCCAAGCCAAAGCAAATCAAGGTCAATGTGAACACCCAGGCGATGGCCGCTTCGGCAGCGAAGTAAGCTAGCAATAAAAAAGTTGTGGTAAGACAGAGGGGCTGGCCGAAGGTGCCAGCCCCTTTTCTGCAGAAGAAGTGCGAAATGAGCCCGCTATGCTGCGATTTGAAAAGATGACGGTGAAAGCCCAAGAGGCGGTGCAGAGCGCGCAGGAAGTCGCCGCGCGTCACGAAAACCAGCAGGTGGAGCCTGTCCATTTGCTGGCAGCGCTGGTGGTTCAGGCCGACGGCGTTGTGCCGCCGCTATTGGCACGCCTGGGGATTCGCACCGAAGTGTTGACACAAGAGATTGAGCGAGAGATCGGCCGGCTGCCAAGAGTGCAGGGTTTTGCACAACAGCATATGGGAAAAGCCCTGAACGACGTCTTAGAGCGCGCGTTCAAAGAGGCAGACAATTTTAAGGATGAGTATGTTTCCACGGAACACCTGTTCCTGGCCCTTGCCGGTCAAGAACGCGATCCCGCCGGTCAATTGCTGAAGCGCCAGGGCGCTTCGCACGATGCCATTCTGCAAGCGTTGACGGGAGTGCGCGGAACGCAGCGAGTGACGTCCCAGAATCCCGAGGCCACCTATGAAGCGCTGGAAAAATATGCGCGCGACCTCACCGAGCTGGCGCGGCGCTCCAAGCTAGATCCAGTGATCGGACGCGACGAGGAGATTCGCCGCGTGATGCAGATTCTGGCCCGCCGCACGAAAAACAATCCGGTACTCATCGGCGAGCCTGGCGTGGGGAAGACCGCCATCGTCGAGGGATTGGCGCAACGGATCGTTTCGGGGGATGTCCCCGACGTGCTGAAAACCAAGCGCATCGTAGCCCTGGACCTTGCTGCGCTGGTAGCTGGTGCGAAGTTTCGCGGCGAATTCGAAGACCGGCTCAAGGCGGTTCTGAAAGAGATTACCTTAGCCGAAGGGCAAATCATTCTGTTCATTGATGAGCTGCACACGCTGGTGGGCGCGGGCGCCGCGGAAGGCGCGATGGACGCGTCCAACATGCTCAAGCCGGCGCTGGCGCGCGGCGAGTTGCGCGCGATCGGCGCAACCACGCTGAACGAATACAAGAAACACATCGAGAAAGACCCCGCGCTGGAACGCCGGTTCCAGCCGGTGCTCGTCAGCGAGCCCACGGTCGAAGATACGATTGCGATTCTTCGCGGTCTGAAAGAACGTTACGAAGTGCATCACGGTGTGCGCATCAAGGACGCGGCGATCATTGCCGCAGCGACACTTTCAAACCGCTACATTTCCGATAGGTTCCTGCCGGACAAGGCCATTGATCTCATTGACGAAGCCGCAGCGAGCCTGCGGATGCAGATCGATTCCCTACCCGTAGAGATTGATGAAATTGAGCGGCGCATCATGCAGCTCGAAATTGAGCGCCAGGCTTTGCTGAAGGAAAAGGACCCTCATTCGAAGGAGCGCCGAAGCCAGATTGAAAAAGAACTTGCCGTGCTCAAGGAAGATTCGAGTGCGAGAAAAGCCCGCTGGCAGGCGGAAAAAGAAGCCATCGGGAAAATCCGCAAACTGAAGGAACAGATCGACCAACTGAGGGCGGAAGAGCAGAAGTACGAACGCGCTGGAGAACTGGCTAAGGTCGCGGAAATCCGCTACGGCAAGATTGCCGCAGCAGAGCGCGAATTGAAGCAGGCGGAGGAACGATTCGCAGCGGTGCAGAAAGGCGCGCCGATGCTGAAGGAAGAAGTCGACGAAGAAGACATCGCCAAGCTTGTGAGCAAGTGGACCGGAATCCCCACCGGGCGCCTTCTGGAAAGCGAAGTTCAGAAGCTCGTGCACATGGAAGAGCGGCTGCGGCAGCGCGTGGTCGGTCAGGACGATGCACTGACCCGCGTTTCGAACGCGGTACGGCGCAGCCGCGCGGGATTGTCCGACGCGAAGCGGCCGATTGGCTCGTTCATCTTCCTGGGCCCGACGGGTGTCGGAAAAACTGAATTGGCGCGGGCGCTGGCGGAGTTTCTCTTCGACGACGAAAAACTGATGATCCGCATCGACATGAGCGAGTACATGGAAAAGCACAGCGTATCGCGGCTCATCGGCGCACCTCCAGGCTACGTCGGGTACGAAGAGGGCGGACAGCTCACGGAGCAAGTGCGCCGCCACCCGTATTCGGTGATCCTGTTCGATGAGATTGAGAAGGCGCACCCGGATGTATTCAATGTGTTGCTGCAGATTCTCGAGGACGGCCGCCTTACCGACGGCAAGGGCCGCACAGTGGATTTCCGGAACACGGTTTTGGTGATGACCAGCAACGTGGGCTCGACGGCCATCTTCGAATTGTCGACCAAGGATCCGGAGCGGGCACGGAAGGAAGCCATGGAAGCCTTGCGTGCGTCGTTCCGGCCGGAGTTCATCAACCGCATCGATGAAATCGTGATTTTCAATCCGCTCGGGAAGGAGCAGTTGGAACGCATCGTTGACCTGTTGCTGAAGAGCGTCGCGAAGCTCCTTGCCGAACGGCAAATTACGCTGGAACTGACTCCCGCGGCGAAGGAGTTGCTGCTGCGCGAAGGCTACGACCCCGCCTACGGTGCGCGGCCGTTGCGCAGGACCATTCAGCGGCTCATTCAGGATCCCCTGGCAT
>Ga0209118_1001686_pt1 | contig 10020 bp, 5 predicted proteins | sample BlaSpr_A8_Ref_M1_FD_187988 | JGI IMG/M metagenome (GOLD analysis project Ga0209118, IMG submission 187988) | Forest soil microbial communities from Thunder Bay, Ontario, Canada - Black Spruce, Ontario site 2_A8_Ref_M1 (SPAdes) (version 2) | ecosystem: Environmental > Terrestrial > Soil > Boreal...
GACGTCGTTCGCAAGGCCGAGCTCGCCGACTGGTCGGGCGTCCGCGGCATGATGGTCGTGCGGCCGTACGGATGGGCGATGTGGGAAGCGATCACCCGCGCGTTCGACGACATGATCAAGGAGAGCGGGCACGAGAACTGGGCGTTTCCGCTGCTTATCCCTCGGGAGCTGCTGGTCAAGGAAGCCGAGCACATCGAGGGCTTCGGGCCCGAGGTGGCCTGGGTGACGAAGGCCGGAGCCACCATGGAGGAGCTCGAGGAGCCCCTTGCCGTCAGGCCGACCTCGGAGACCATCGTCGGCAACACGATCCGGCGCTACATCCAGAGCCACCGCGACCTCCCCAAGCTCACCAACCAGTGGAACAGCGTCGTCCGCTGGGAGATGCGCTCGCGGCTGTTCTTGCGCACGCGAGAGTTCTTCTGGCAGGAGGGCCACACCTTCCACGCATCGGCGCGCGAGGCGATGGAGGAGGTCGACCTCATCCTCGGTTATTACCGCTCGATTGCCGAGGACTGGTTGGCGGTGCCCGTCTTGGGCGGGAAGAAATCTGCCGACGAGACTTTCGCGGGTGCCCTCTACACCCTGACGCTCGAGGGCCTCATGCGCGACGGGATGGCGCTCCAGATGGGGACATCCCACTATTTCGGACAGAACTTCGCCCGCGCTTATGACATCTCGTTTTCGAACAAGGACAACGAGCGCGAGCTGTGCTATTCGACCTCATGGGGAATCAGCACGCGGCTGGTTGGCGCACTGGTGATGGCGCACGGCGATGACTCGGGCCTCGTGGTGCCACCGATGGTTGCGCCGGTGCAGGTCGTGATCGTGCCGATCTTCAGAGACTCAGACGGGCGCGCCAAGGTCGAATCATTCATCAATGGTTGGGTCGGTGAGCTGAAGGCGAAGGGAATCCGTCACCGCGTCGATTGGCGTGATGAAAGGCCGGGCGACAAGTACGCGCACTGGGAGCTGAAAGGGGTGCCACTCCGACTCAACGTCGGCGCGCGCGACGCCGATGCGGGCCAGGTCGAGCTGGTGGACCGAATGTCGCGCACGCGGCGGGCGGTGCCCGTGGCGGGAATCGGAGGACGGTTGGAGGACGAGCTCAAATCGTTTCAGACCGCCATGCTTGCGCGGGCGCAGGCCTTCATGCGCGACAACACGTTCGAGCTGTCGACGCTCGCGGAGGTGGTCGCGCACTTCAAGCAGCGGTCCGGCTTTGTCTGGGTGCCATGGTGTGGTGAGGCCGAGTGCGAGGCTCGGCTCAAGGCTGAGGCGGGCGGTGTCACCATTCGCGTTCTGGACCCTGACGAAAAACCCTCAGGAAAATGCCTTGTCTGTGGCAAGCCCGCCGTGCACCGCGTCGCATTGGCGCGCAGCTACTAGCCGCAGGCCCGTGGCGTATTCCCGCGCGTTTGCAAAAGGCGTTGCGCTGATCGTGGTGCTGGTCGTTCTTGCGGCATGTGGCAACACGACGTCAGGCACGCACCCAACTCCCACCACGCAGTCGCCAACATCGTCACCGTTCGCTTTTCCCAGTCCGACGCTCAACGGCCTTACTCCGCCACCGAAGGCGACGGTCACGTGCGCATCGAAGATTCCCTCCGGCTCCAAGCTCGCGCTGGTCACCCTGCGGGGTGGTTCCGGCATCGTCGTGCGAGACGTCACCGATGTCGTGCAGCCCGTCACCCGATGCTCGATCACCAGCGTCGCCTATCTGCGCTTCGTCAACGGAACACACATCTCGTACATCTCGTTGTCGAGCTCAGACCTTGGGGCCGCAGGCGCGCTCTACCTGGTCGACCTGCAGACCCAGGTGACCACCCTGATACGCGCGTGGGCATCGGGCGGGTACCTGTCCTGGGTGTACGCCTGGAGTCCCGATGGTCAGGCGCTCACCTACCTCAACTCCGACCAAGCCGGACTTGCATGGCATCTGTTGTCAGCCTCCGGGGACCGCACCTTGAGCACGTTGGGCCCGGTGCCTGGACGCGGCGTGAACCTTGATGTCGACGACGGAATGGTCGGGTTCTCGCCCGATGGACAGTACGTCGCGCTGGTGGAGACCTTCACGGGAAAGGGCAGTAGCGGCGCACAGCCTTTCCAGGTCGTTCGTGTCTCCGACGGCAAGCTCATGTACGGCCGCACCGATGGCACCATGGCCGTCTGGTCTGGTGGGACAACGCGCCTCTACTTCCGCACGACCACCGGTGTGATGTCCTGGGAACCGTCGGGTCAAGTCGCAACAGTTGCCGCTTCGCTGAGCTGGATCCACCCGTGGGCCAGCGCCGACGGAAAGCACATCACGTACACGACCCTCGATGCGCAGGGCAACCACAAGGCTTCGGTCATGGACTTGACGGGAGCACCCACCATCGCGTTGTCGACCGAGCCGCGCGTCGGCGCGGCCTTCCTTACCTCAGAGCTGGTCTGGTACGCGGGGGAGACGATTTGCACCACAGTCACCCCTTGTGGGTTGGGCGGCCCGCCACTTAGCGGAGTGACGTACATCAGCGACCTGGCCGGAGTCGAGAACGAGTCCAAGGATCACGACTTCTACGACTCCTGGCCTCACGTGATGGGCCAGTAATCCTCCCCACTCGTGGGGAGGTCGTCTCTGCCCGCATAGCGGGCGCAGACGGGAGGGGCCGAGTCAGCTGGTGGGATTCTCGAAAGCGCCGATGCGTGGCGCGTTCTCGTACATCGACTGCTGCGGGATCACCTTGAGGGTGGCATTGTGCGCTGCGTCCATCACCGCCTCGGCCACGTCAGGGTGGAACTGGGTGCCCGCTCCGGCCTTGACCTGCTCCACCGCGACCTCGAGTGGCGACGCTTTGCGATACGGCCGATCCGAGGTCATCGCGTCGATCGCGTCCGCGGCGCCGGCGATCCAGGCGAACATCGGCAACTCTTCGCCGGTCTTCTTGTCCGGGTAGCCTTTGCCGTCGTAGCGCTCGTGGTGGGAGCGCACGATGATGAGCTCGTCGGTGAGCATCTTCAGGCCGCTGAGGATGTTGAACCCGACGACCGGGTGCTCCTTCATCTTGGCGAACTCCTGGTCGGTGAGCTTGCCTGCCTTCTGAAGGATCGCATCGGGCACCCCGATTTTGCCGATGTCGTGCAGGCGCCCGCCACGCTCCAGCCGCACCCACGCCGACTGGTCTTTGGGGGAGTACTTCATCTGGCGCGCGATCATGAGGGCGTACTGCGTCACGCGCTGGGAGTGACCCGCGGTGTAGGGATCGCGTGCGTCGACCGCGTTGGCCAGCGCTTCGAGCGACGACAGGATGACCTCCTCGCGGTCCTTGAAGAGGCGCGCGTTGTCGATCGCGACGGCCGCCTGCGCTGCCAGCTCGGTCACCAGGTTGCGGTGATCCGGGGTGAATGCGTGCCCAACCTGGTAATTGGCCAGGAACAGCACGCCGGTGGGCTTGCCGCGAAGGGTGATCGGAACGCAAAGAACCGCACGGGGATTGAGGGGGCTGTCAGTCGTGCTGTCGCGCTCCATCGCCTCCATGAATGGTTTGCTGGAAGCCATGACGTCGCGGCAGATGTCGCCGCCCAGGCCGAGAGCCAGCTTTTCGGCAGTGGTCGAGTCGGTTCCGAACCCGCCTTTGAGGATGAGCTTGCCCGACTCTTCAAGGGCCAGGCATCCGATCTGGGCCGTTGACGCTTTGGCCGCGCCGGCGAGCACCTGCTGCAGCACCTGGTTGAGATCCAGCGTCGAGGTGGCGGCCTGCAGTGCCTCCTGAAGGTTCTTGAGCTCCCAGATGCTGCGCTGGTTGTTGTCGTAGAGCTCTGCGTTTCTCACTGCCACCACGCCCTGGTTGCCGAGCGTGGCCAGCACGCGCTGGTCGTCTGTGGTCCACTCGCGCTTCTTCATGTCAAAAACCGAGAGCGTGCCCCACAGCCGCCCGTCTTCGAGCATGGGCATGCAGATCGCGGCCTGCAGGCCGAAGGCAACCAGGTCCGGCGGCGATCGGAGATCGAAGCTCGCGCTGATGTCCGGCATGGCGGTCGGCCTTGCGTTGAGCATCGTCGCGCCGATGACGCCCTGGCCATTCTGAAAGACGATCTCGCTCACGCTCGCCGGGAATCCGAGCGACATGATCACGGTCTGGTTGCCCTCTGGGGTTGTACGCGTCAGCAGACCCGCAGTGCCCATGGTGACCCGGACGGCCGTCTCCAATGTCTTCTGCTCGAGCACCTTGGAGCCCTGGGTCACAGTCGTCAGCGCCTGCGATACCTCGCCCAGCGCATCCAGGGCGGTATCGAGCTTGGAGGCCTGGCCCGTGACCACCTGGAGGATGAGGGAGTTCTCGACCGCGACCCCGGCCATCGATCCGAGCTCGTCGAGCGCGGCGACGTCGCGCTGGTTGAAGCCCGATGACCCTGACCTGCCCAGACAGATGGCGCCCATGACGCCATCCTTGCCGCGGATCGGAGTCAGCGCCTCGTTGACGGTGCCACTCGAGGTACCGGGCTGCAGTCCGCTGAACACGCCCTCGTCCTCCGTGATGAGGCTCCGAATCACAGTCTCGCCGTCGCGGACCTTGGCCATCGGACCTTCGATCGGCCGCGGTGCGTCGGAGCTGCCGAGGATGACGTACGTCTCATCGGGCTGGAACAAGGCGACGGTGCCTGCGTCGTAGCGGATGAGCTGCTTGCCTTTGTCGAGGACCAGCTCGAGGACCTCGTTCATCGTCTTGCCCGACGCCTCTTTGACGAGCTCGTTCATGAGGGAGTAGCGAGCCAGCTCCTTACGCGAGAGCGCAACGGCATGAGCGCTGGCGAGCTGGGCGCCGGCTCGCAACGTAAGGGTCCTCGCCAGCCGGCTGTCGTCGTCGCTGAAGCCTCCCGGTTTATTGCCAAGGAGAACGAACCCACCGATGTGCTCGCCGATCGGCATCGGCACCGCCATGAGGCTCTCGACATGCATGTCGTCGGGTAGGTAGTTGACGAGCTCGGTGAGTCCGCTCTTGTCGGTCCCCACAAAGAGCTTTCCGGACTCGATCGCCAACACCAGCGGGCCGGCGCCTTGGTGCACGCGGTTCACCGGCTGGGGATGCAGACGGTCGAGGCCGATACCGGGTGGCTGCGGCACGAACAGCTTGCCGTCGGGCGACGTGAGGTAGTAACAGGCGAAGGTGGAGCCGATCTGGCCGGCGATGTTGGCGGTGAGAGCTGCCACGTCACCAGGCGGGCCGGCAGCGTCGGCGTCGGACGTGGCGGCCATGAACGCGCGGTGCTTCTCCTCGAGCTGCTCGTTCAGTGCGTCGATGTTGTCGAGCTGGCGATGCAGTGCATCGGTGAAGCTGCGATAAGCGACGCTGCCCACCACGCCTCCGAGGCCGAGCAGAAGGATCCCGGCGAGCTCGTACGGCAACTGGTGATCTCGGAGGTTGAACTCGGCGGCCAGGAGCGCCATGCCCAGGGCGGCAACACCGAGCGGAACCGATCCCTGCCACACCATGTTGAAGACTCCCGCCGCCAATGCCAGCAGGCCGGCGATCGTGGCGAACAGAGCGGCGGCGCCGACCCTTCCGCTGACGCACAGGGAGGCGCCGACAAGGGTCAGGAACAACGCGGCTGCGGAGAAGCCGATCCTGACGGCGAACGTCGCGCGGTCTGAGCCCATGGCGCGGCTAAGTCTAGATTCGCGTATTAGGAGCCGCTGCGATTCGGCGCGCAAAGCGGCGGTGAGGAAACACCTTGCCTCGGCGACGCCGAGCCAAGGTGGCCTATTGATCTCCCTCCTACACTTCTATCAGGTGCCACGGTGACGGTTTCCGAGTTGTTGCGGATCGCCGACCACCTCGAGCCGCAAGGTCGCGAGATGGTCAGGAAGGCATACGAACGCGCCGCCAAGGCCCACACGGGCCAGCGCCGTCTGTCCGGTGAGGATTACGTCAACCACCCGATGGAGGTGGCGGCGATCCTCGCGGACCTCGAGCTGGACGCCGAGACGATCTCGGCCGCCCTGCTCCACGACACCGTCGAGGACACCGCACTCACTGCTGAGGAGGTCGAGCGAGAGTTCGGGCCCGAGGTGGCTCGCCTTGTCGAAGGAGTCACCAAGTTGGGCCGCATCTCGCTGCGGTCCGACCAGCAGCAGCAAGCCGAGAACATCCGCAAGATGATGGTCGCGATGGCGGAGGACCTTCGGGTCGTCCTCATCAAGCTCGCCGATCGTCTTCACAACATGCGCACGCTCGAACCCTTGCCAGATGTGAAGCGACGCAAGATCTCGCGCGAAACGCTGGACATCTACGCGCCGCTCGCCCACCGCCTTGGCATCGGCCAGATCAAGTGGGAACTGGAGGACCTGGCCTTCCAATACCTCGAACCAGAGGCCTACGACGACGTCGCCAAGCGGATCCTGCGCAAGCGCCACGAGCGAGAGGCGCTGGTATCCGACCTACGCGACATCCTCGCGCGGGAGCTGGAGAAGGTTGGCATTCTCGCCGACATCACTGGGCGTCCCAAGCACATCTACTCGGTCTGGCAGAAGATGACCCGAGAGAACAAAGACTTCACGGAGATCTACGACCTGTCCGCGATTCGGGTGCTGGTGGATTCCGTGCGCGACTGCTACGGCGTGCTCGGGGTGGTCCACTCCCTTTGGAAGCCGGTACCTGGGCGCTTCAAGGACTACGTCGCGATGCCCAAGTCAAACGGCTATCAGTCCTTGCACACGACTGTGATCACCCACACCGGTGAGCCGATCGAAATTCAGATCCGCACACATGAGATGCATCGGGTCGCGGAGTTCGGTGTGGCTGCGCACTGGACTTACAAAGAAGGCGGCAAGGACGCGAGCTTCGACCAAAAGCTGTCGTGGCTTCGGAGCCTACTCGAGTGGCAGAACGACCTGGGGGATGCCGAGTCGTTCCTCGACACCGTGAAGGTGGACCTCTTCCAGGATGAGGTCTACGTCTTCACACCCAAGGGCGATGTGCTCAACCTGCCCGCCGACTCGAGCCCGGTCGATTTCGCTTATCGCATCCACACCGAGGTCGGCCACCGATGTATCGGGGCCAAGGTCAACGGCCGTATGGTCCCGCTCGATTACGAGCTCAAGAACGGCGAGATCGTCGAGATACTCACCTCCAAGGGCCCGCACGGCCCGAGTCGCGACTGGCTGAACTTCGTCAAGAGCGCGTCCGCCAAGGAACGTATCCGCAAATGGTTCAAGAGCCAGAGACGTGAAGAGAACGTGGCGAAGGGTCAGGACCTTCTCGACAAGGAGCTTCACCGGATGCACCGGCTCAACCTGGCCGACCTGCCTGAAGGAAAGCTGGTCGAGATTTCGAACCTGCACAAATTCAACACGGTCGACGACTTCCTTGCCGCGGTCGGCTATGGCGACGTGTCACCGCATTCCGTGGTGATGCGGATGGCGCTCAGCACCGATGGCGCTGGGGACCTCAAAGCAATTCCGCTGATCCCAAATGTTCAGCCGACGCCGCGGGTGCTGGTGCAGGGGGAGAAGGGCGTCCTGACCAAGATCGCACCGTGCTGCCAGCCGGTGCCCGGTGATGCCATCGTCGGATACACGACACGCGGCAGGGGTGTCACCGTGCACAGGGCCGACTGCATCAACGCGGTCAACGCTCAGGACACGGCGCGGGTGGTGCCCGTCGACTGGGACTCCGAAGCCACGCATCTCTATCCTGTCGCGATCAAGATCGAGGCTTGGGACCGGCAAGGGCTGCTGCGGGACATCGCGACGATCGTCGCCGAGAACAGGGTCAACATGTCCGCCCTCGAGGTGCACGTCTACGACGACAAGACCGCAGTCGTGTCGGCGACAGTCGAGATAGACTCGCTCGCCCAGCTCTCGCGACTGATGGAGAAGTTGGAAGGTGTGAAGGACGTGAATACCGTGGCGCGAGAGGCATCTTGACGATTCGGGTCGAGGCCACCGCCGACGGGCGGTTCGCGACCAACTCGTACCTGGTCATCGACGAGGAAACAAACGACGCCGTCGTCATCGACGCCAACTTCGAGCCGCGTCTGGTGTTGGATCGGATCCGAGAGTCGCACGCCAAAGTGAAAGCGGTCCTGCTCACACACACCGACGTCGACCACATCGCCGGCCTGCCGATTCTTCTCGCAGAGCTGGGCGCGATCCCGGTCGCCGTCCACGACGCCGAGCGGGAGGTCCTGGTGGAGGGCGTTCCTCTTCGGCGCGAGTTTCCGTCGACGCTTTCGCCCATCGCCAACGTGGCGAGCCTGGGGGAGGGGCAGCCCTACGTTGCCGGCTCCCTGTCATTCGATGTGTTGCACACGCCCGGACACAGCCCAGGCGGGGTCTCGCTGAGGATTGGGACAAACGTTTTCACCGGCGACGCGCTTTTTGCCGGCTCGATCGGGAGGTCAGACTTTCAGAACTCGGACGGGAGGGCTCTACTGCAGGGGATTCGGACCAAGCTGCTGTCGCTGCCCGACGAAACCGCGGTGTACAGCGGGCACGGCCCCGCTACGACGATCGGCACAGAGCGGCGCCAGAACCCGTTCCTCGTCTAGAGCTCAGTGCCGGTTCATGCTCAGCACCACGAGGAGGGCTGGGCCGAGCAGGATCAGCCAGAGCGTTGGGAAGACGCATCCCACCGTTGGTAGCAAGATCTTCAGCGACGCGCGAGCGGCCTCAGATCGGATGTGAAGCCGCCGCTTGACCCGCATCTGCGCAGAGTGCGCGGCGATGGTGCGCGCGATCGGAACGCCCGTGCGCTCGGCGTGAATGATCGACCGCACCAGGGCGACGAAGTCCTCGATGCCGGTGGATTCGGCCATCTCCTCGAGCGCCTCCGTGCGCGGCCGGCCGAGCTCGATCTCTCGCAGCGCCCGTGCGGCCACCAGCGTCAGCGGCCCCTCCTGGTGGCGAACGAGCTGCTCGAGCGCGCGATCAAGCCCGAGTCCCGCCTCCATGCTGATCGCCACCACATCGAGCGCGTTGGGCAGAACCGCCTCGAGCTCCGCCCGACGCTGGCGCACGAGCTCATCCAGCCACAGGACAGGCAGGTAGAAGCCGAACGCGACGCCAACCACCAGGCCAATGCCGATCGCCAACGGCTGGCCTATAAGCACGCCGACGGCAGTGCCGAGGGCTCCCAGTCCGGCAGCAGCAGCGATCCTCAAGATCTCCATGCCCGCCGGGTCTAGACCGAGCGGCGCGCCAACAAAGTCGAGCTGGCGCCGGAAGGTAGCGGCCCGAGCAACCGGGGTCATGCGACTCATCTGTCGGTTCAGCCATCGGCGGCCAGGTTCTCGGAGCCGCTCGACCAAGGGTTTTTCGAGCTCGATGGCGACCGCGCTCTGGCCGAGCCCGAGCTCTTGGCGGGCCAGTCGTGCGCGGGCCATGGTCGCGGCGTCACTACCCCGCGCGGACCTAATACCGTTGGCAAGCAACAACACTCCAATCGCCGCCACAAGTCCGAGTAGAAGCGAGAGCGGGTTCATCCGATCGCCGTGATGCGGCGGATGATCGCGTTGCCAATTAACAGCATCATGGCCGCGATTCCGATCATCACCCATCCAAGCGGACTGGTGAGCATCGGCCGGAAATACTCCGGCGTGAGGAAATACAGGAACAGGGCGGCAGCCACCGGGAGAAGGGTGATGATGAGGCTGGAGGCGCGCGACTGCGCGGTGGCGGCGAGGATCTCCTCGCGCATCTCAGCGCGCTGTCGCATAGTGTCGGCCAGCGTGGTCAGAATCGCGGGCAGATCTCCGCCGATCGAGTGCTGGATCGTGATCACCATGACGACGAGCCGAAGGTCGGTGCTGCCCATCCGCTTCACCATGTTGCTTAGAGCGCTGTCGACCGATGCGCCCAGCTCGACCTCCCTCCGCGCAAAGCCGAATTCCTCCGATACAGGAGGTCCGGCGTTTTCCGTGACTGCACTCAACGACTGCGAGACCGACTGGCCGGCCTTCATCGAATTCCCCATCAGCTCCATCGCGCGAGGCAATTCGGCCTCGAACTTGTGCAAGCGGCGACCGCGACGGTTGCGCAGG
>Ga0209118_1001687_pt1 | contig 10007 bp, 5 predicted proteins | sample BlaSpr_A8_Ref_M1_FD_187988 | JGI IMG/M metagenome (GOLD analysis project Ga0209118, IMG submission 187988) | Forest soil microbial communities from Thunder Bay, Ontario, Canada - Black Spruce, Ontario site 2_A8_Ref_M1 (SPAdes) (version 2) | ecosystem: Environmental > Terrestrial > Soil > Boreal...
GAGGCTGAAACGTGTCCGTATTTCCAACGGCATAGGAGGCTGAAATAAGGATTTTGGATCGATCATCTACCCATGGTGATCGATATGAACGTATCAAGACTCGAGACGATCGAGCAAATCCGGGAATTCCTGAAGGGCACCGCCGAGGTCGCCTTCTCCAGTCCGGCCGACGAATCCACTCTGCGCACCTTCGTCACTACCGTGATCAGGCGGTACCGATACTTTCGCTTGACGAAGGGGCAACGCGGCGTGCTGTTCGCGTATATGCAGCGCTTGACGGGTTATTCAAGACAGCATCTATCCAGGCTCATCGCGCAGTATCGCCACACCCAGTCGCTCAAGCCATTGAAGCGCGCCAGTCGTACCAGCTTTGCACGCACCTATGGCCCAGAGGACGTGGTGCTGCTCGCCGAGATCGACAGCCTGCACGATACGCTCTCGGGCCCGGCGACCAAGGTCTTGTTGCTCCGGGCGGCCACGATGTTCGGCGATCTACGCTTCGCCCGCTTGTCCGAGATCTCGGTCTCCCATCTCTACAACCTGCGTGCCAGTGAGCTCTATCGCAAGCAGCGCTTGGTTCGCAAAGGCACTCGACCCACGCCGATTGCCATTGGCGTTCGCAAGGCGCCTGCCCCGCAGGGCTTACCCGGCTATATCCGCATCGATACCGTGCACCAGGGCGATCAGGACGGGGTGAAAGGCGTCTACCATATCAACGCCGTCGATATTGTTACTCAGTGGGAACTGGTCGCTTCCGTGGAGCATATTAGCGAAGCCTATCTGCTGCCCGTGATCGCCCTGCTGCTTGAGGGCTTCCCCTTCGCAATTCGCGGCTTTCATTCAGACTCGGGATCCGAGTACATCAACTATAAAACCGCTGAAATGCTTGACAAGCTACGCATAGAATTCACCAAGTCGCGCCCGCGCCAAACGAACGACAACGCGCTCGCCGAATGCAAGAACGGCGCGGTCGTGCGCAAGACGATGGGCTTCAGCCACATCCCGCAAAAATACGCCACCCTCATCAATCGCTTCTATACCGAGGTGCTCAATCCCTATCTCAACTTCCACCGGCCCTGCTACTTCTCCGTCGACCAAATCGACATCAAGGGAAAGATCCGCAAGACCTATCCACATGATCAGATCACTACCCCCTGGGAGCGGCTAAAGTCCATCCCGGACTTCCGCGCCTACCTCAAACCCGGCCTCACTCAAGAATTCCTCGAGCGCCAAGCCAACGCCATGAGCGATAATGAAGCGGCCAAGCAAGTGCAGCAGGCTCGCAAACTACTGTTCCAGTCCATTAACCGTCGATCCAAATCCGCCGCCTAACCACTCGACCGTTTCAGCCTCATCTTACGATTGGAAAATACTTCTCCTGGCTTGTTGGCAGCGTGCAAAGAATCCACCATTTATCGTGTAGCAATATCAACCCTTTGCATAGCGATTGAACAGAACCACCCGCACATGCAGAAAACTGGAGATTGGAATTGGAGTGAAGTGCGTCGGGACAGGGCTAATTCTTGCGGCGCTGGTGCTTGACGCCTGCACCCCGTTTGCCATGCGGTCCAACGTGGCAACGGAGCGCGAGCCATCGCCTAACCATGATGAAAGACGACCGAATTTGGTCATCATCCACCACACGGGTAATGGCATCGTTACGGACGCGCTGCGCACATTGACAAACCCAGTGCGCGCAGTGAGTTCGCATTACTTGATCGGTCGCGACGGCACGGTCTATCAGTTGGTCGACGAACTCTCCAGGGCCTGGCACGCAGGGGATTCACGATGGGGAAGCCTGACAGACATCAACTCGTCGTCGCTCGGCATTGAACTCGACAACAACGGGGCGGAGCCATTCCCGGACGTGCAGATTTCCGCGTTGCTTGAGTTACTCGCGGACATTCAGCGGCGCTATCAGATTCCTGCCAGGAATTTTCTTGGCCACGCTGATATCGCCCCCAGACGCAAGACGGACCCGAGCCGCTATTTCCCTTGGCAACGGCTCGCAGAGCATGGCTTTGGAATGTGGTGTGATCCTTTGCCGGCGAGCCCTGCGCCGCCGACGTTCGATATAGCGCTGGCGCTGCGTGCGCTCGGTTACGATGTGTCTGACCTCAACGCGGCAATGCGAGCGTTTGTTCTGCATTTTGTGCAGGATGACGTCCCGTTCCTACTCAACGAGCGCGCACGGACCATGCTGTGGTGCTTGTCAACCAATCCACCCGGACAGGCGCCAGAGCCGGCGCAGTGATTCGGATCATCGACGTGTCCGGTTGCTGAATGCGTAGGATGGTGCTGTCCTTTGCCACTCGTGCTAGTTCGATGCATAACGCTACGCAGAGAGTTTGGTTTAGACTTATGCATTGGTTCAACCATGCCGTGGCGCGCTTGGGGCGGCAGACTCTGACTTCCGAGCGGGCTATTTGTCCCGCATCTGTGCGCAGGTAATACGGACGCTGCGGCTTAAGACGGTTGGCACTTTCGAGAATCTGCGCTGGACTCACTGGTGCAGTGTGCAACCGGAAGAGAAATGAAACTTCAACCTTTCAGCGACATCCACTTAGAAACTGGTCCTTTCCAGCCTTCCGACACAAACGCAGACGTGATCGTCGCCGCGGGAGATATTGACGAAGGGCTTTCCGGTCTGCAGTGGCTGCAAACGCTGGACAAGCCAGTCATCTATGTGGGTGGTAACCATGAAGCCTACCGCCAGCCGGATATCCTGGAAAACTATCGAAGGCTCAAGCGGGCGTCGGAGGGGACCAAAGTCCATTTTCTAGAGCGCGAGTCGGTGGTTATCGGCAACACACGATTCCTGGGCGCGACGCTGTGGACGAGTTACCGCAACTGGAGTCCTGCCGCGGTCCGCGATGCGTATAGCCGCATGTCCGACTACTCCGCAATCAGTGCGCCGAGCTGGTATACGGAGGCCAACCGAGTGCTTATGGTGCAACGCTTGCGCGAGGTAGGATCCAGCGATCCGGCTGCTGAAGTTGCCGCCTTCGCGCGGCGTGGCGAATTTCATCCGGCAATCGCCTATTCTTGGCACTTGCAAACGATTACTTGGATAACGGAGCGGCTAACGGAGTCGTTCGACGGAAAGACAGTGGTCATCACCCATCATGCGCCAAGCTATGAATCGTTGGGTCTGCTGGATTTGGATCGGGGCATTCTGAAGCCAGGCACTGTCTTTCATCCTGGACCAATACGTGTAGCTGGCTATGCGTCCGACATGGATTACCTGCTCGGCGAACACCACGTAGATCTTTGGATCCACGGGCATACGCATTGGGCGAACGACTATCTGCGACATGGCTGTAGAATCGTATCGAACCCGAGAGGCTATTTCGACCCAGGGGGCATGCAGCGCGGTACTTTCGGAGCTACGGCACCCGGTTTCCGAGCTGACCTGGTAATCGAGGTGTGAAGGAAGAAAGGGCGGCGGCGCCGAGCATCACTGCAAAAATGGCGTTGCACAACGCCGGAGCGACGGGCGGCACCGCAGGTTCGCCCACGCGACCCAACGGGACTCTGTAATCCGCGGTTGCTCGACGACCACTCGATACGCAGAGCGGCGTGCGTTGCCGCTCCGTTGTGGTCAGCGAAACTTCCGTTGCTTTGAGACGAATGGATTGCCGCCGATGTAGAAGCGCAACAATCTTCTCGCCCAATGTCCCGCGTAGTCGACGCCGATTCTCGGACTTTTGACGATTTTCAGCGACTCGGCTGTGGAGGCGGCCGCGATATAGAAGTCTTCGCTCAACAGGTCGTGTCCGTTGTACTGCTTGTCTATGTGCATTGCCTTGCACAGCAACCCCGGACCCTGTGTCCTGGCGGCGACATTTTTTATCGGCTCGAGTGCCCGCAGCAGCACGGCCGAGGCGTGACCTTCCTGCTCGGTGACTACATTCACGCAGTGATGTATGCCGTAGATCATATAGACGTAGGCATGGCCCGGCGGGCCGAACATCACCTTAGTCCGCTCCGTAAGGCCTTTTGAAGAATGGGCGGCGCGATCGTGCGGCCCAAGATAGGCCTCGACTTCGACGATCCTGCCGATGCGCTCGGCACCGCCCGACAGATGAATCAGGTACTTCCCGAGCAGTGCTTTGGCAACCTGAACGGTGTCTCGATCGTAAAAGGAACGGGGAAGTTTTCTCCAAGTCGAGCCTGCGCCGGCATTTCGCGAGGTATCGGCCGGACTCGCGCCGGGCTCGTTGGTGAGCTCAGAAGTCGAGATGCGCTCGTGTGGGCCTCTTCGCGTTGACATGACGGTCTATCCACACGATGACGTTGGACGCAGCAGCAGATGCTCGCCGTCCCGCATAGTCGGCGTGCTCAACTTAACTGCAGCAGATCGGCCGTACGAGTCGTCCCGACTATCCCGTACCCTGGTCCGGTGAACACGACGCAAGCAGCGAGGTGAGCGTTTTTCGGTCGACAGGTTTCACCAGATGATGATCGAATCCGGCATCCTTGGAGCGTTGCCGGTCTGCATCCTGCCCGTATCCGCTGACGGCGATCAGCGTTGCTTCTCTCGTTTCAGCGAAGCTGCGCAGGTGCCGCGCCACTTCGAAGCCGTCCATCTTGGGCAAACCAATATCGAGCAGGACCACGCCCGGACGGAATGCACGCGCCGTTTCAACGGCGATGGGACCGTCATGGGCTACTTGCACCTCGTGCCCATCGATCTGCAATAGCGCGACAAGCATTTCGGCGGAGTTAATATTGTCCTCGACCACCAAGATGCGTCGCGGAGCTATTTCACGCATCCGCACCGCTTTTCCGGCTTGGACTTTCATTTCGGGGACTGCTGCGGCAATCGGTAAGCGCACGGAAAATTCGCTGCCTCTGCCGGGTCCGGCGCTGAATGCCTGGACGCTCCCACCATGCAATTCGACCAACTGGCGCACCAGCGTCAGGCCGATTCCCAGACCGCCCTGGGTCCGGTCGAGCGTTTGGTGCGCCTGGGTGAACAGCTCAAAAATACTGACCAGCATATCGTGCGGGATACCGATGCCGGTATCGCGAATCCTAAACACCACCTGACCGCCTAGCGCTTCCGCTTCCAGCGAAATCCGCCCACCCTGCTCGGTAAACTTGGCCGAGTTATTGAGCAGATTGCTGATGGTCTGCGAAAGCCGAGCGACGTCGCCGTTAACCCATATCGGAGTGGATGGCGGCGAAATCGAAAGTTCATGGCCGTAAAACTCGATCAGCGGGCGGCTGGTCTCGACAGCGGCGGAGATGATCGAGCGCACATCGACGCGCTCCATTTTGAGATGGATCTTGCCCCGCGTGATACGCGAGACATCGAGCAGATCATCCACGAGACGCACGAGTTGATGCAACTGCCGATCGATGACATCGCGTGCCCACTCCAGTTTGTTTTCGTCGGAAGGAAACGCGCGCATGACCTCAACCGAATTAAGTATGGGCGCCAGAGGATTGCGCAATTCATGCGCCAGCATCGCCAGAAATTCGTTCTTACGCTGGTCGGCAGTCCGGATAGCGCGGTACAGCAAGCAATTATCGATGGCGATCGCGGCTCTGGATGCGATGTCTTCAGCCATGGTAAGGTGCATACTCTCGAAGCGCCGCCCTACCGTCCCGAGTCCCAGCGACAGCACGCCGCGCGTACGACCACGCGCCTTCAGGGGAAGCAGGGTCAGTTGCCGGCATGAGAAATCCATTGCCTGCGTCTCGCTGGTCACCTCTGCCCGCGTAAGGCTCAGGCTGCCCCTGATCGGCTCCAGATTGCTAAGCAATCCAACCTCTCCACTCGCAATCGCTCGCTCGACCGCTTGCGCCAACGTACTGCCGGCAACAATGTCAACCGCTGAAGTATGCAGTTGCGACTCCGTAGTCCATGCGAGTTCGTTGCGTTGCATTTGACCGTTTTCGTCCACCAGCGTAAGCAGGCTCATGTCGGCGAGGAAGGGCACCGTTAGTCGTGTCGCACCCTTTAGAACCGCGTCCACGTCCAGAGAGCTGCTGATGACTTTGCTTGCCTCGGCAAGGAAGGTGGCGCGACGCGTGGATTCTTCTGCGATGGCGCGCGCCGCCTGCTCCTGGGCCAAAGCAATGCGCTGGTTGGCCTGGTACTTGATTTGCTGCGTCAAGTGAAACAACTGGACGAATACTTTGACTTTGCTACGCAGGATGCCGGGGATGACCGGCGCGAGGATGTAGTCGACCGCGCCTAGCGAATAGCCGCGCGCGGTGTGTATTTCGTCGGCATACGAAGTGATAAAGATGATCGGGGTGTGCGCGGACTTTTTGCGGGCGCGGATCATGGCCGCCGTTTCCAGTCCATCGATGCCCGGCATGTTGACGTCGAGCAAGATAACGGCGGCCTCTTCTTCGAGCAGCCAGCGCAGCGCTTCGTCACCGGACTGCAGTGTAATGATATTTTGCTCGAGTTCCTCCAATAGTGTTCGGAAGACCACCAGCTTGTCCGGACGGTCATCGACGATAAGGATATTGGCCTTGTCGTTACTTATGTCTTCCACGGTTTCCACGGACGGTGCCGGTTGTCCGCGACGGGCACGCGGGGTAGTGTTATTCATCAACGTTGCAGCCACGCACGCAAGACTGACAGCAGTTGTTCGGTGTCTACCGGTTTGGAGAGGTAGTCCCACGCCCCCGCTTCTATGCACCGATCACGATCGCCTTTCATGGCCTTAGCCGTCACCGCTACGATGGGAAGTGACTTGCGCTTGGGTATCTTGCGAATCTCGCGCATGGTATCGATACCATCCAGTTCCGGCATCATGATATCCATCAGCACCACGTCGATTTCCGATTCATCCTGCAGCAAATCGATGGCATCACGGCCGTTGTCCGCGGACAGAATCCGCATCCCGTAGTCTTCCAGCACGGTAGTGAGCGCGAAAATATTGCGTATATCGTCGTCCACTATCAAAACCGTCTTGTCCTTCAGCGGCTTGTTCGATTCATAGATATCATGCAACACCTGGCGTTGATCCTCCGGCAGCTTAGCCACGCTGCGATGCAGTAACAGGCTGGTCTGATCGAGCAAGCGCTCCAGTGAATGCACCCAACGTACAGGATAGTCGTGACCGAGTACCTTCCATGTGCTGTCCTCGGTGCCGACGCCGATCTCCTCACGGTAAATAATAATCGGGAAATAGGGATGCAAGGCCTCAGCTTGAATTTGGTCGAAAAGCTGATTCGGCGAAAGCTTAGGCGTGCTCGGGTCGACTACCATGCAGTCGATCCGTTGCTCACGCAAAGTCTTCAGCGCGGCCTTACTGTTGGTAACGCTCAGGATATGAACGTCTTCGGCCCCATTGATATATTGGCGAATCGACTTGCTTTTGTTCTTGTCGTGCTCGATCAAAAGGACATTTTTTACGCTGCGGTCTATATAGGCTCTGATTTCGTCGAGCAAATCGTTCAATGTCTCTTTGCTCTGGATCGGTTTGGCGACAAAGCTGTGCGCGCCGGACAGCAGCGCGCGCTCGCGCGCTTCCTCCGTGGAGATAACGCACACCGGTATATGCCGGCTCGTCATATCGTTCTTCAGACGCGACAAGACGCGCCAGCCTTCGATGTCCGGCAAAAAGATATCCAGCGTAATGGCTGAAGGCTGATACTCGTAGGCAAGCGTGAGTGCGACGGCGCCGAACGATGTCACCAATCCTTTGAAGCCCTTTTCACGTGCGGTATCGAGGAGGAACCGGGCAAATGCCAGATCGTTTTCGACGATCAGAAGGATCGAGTCGCCGAGCCGGATCGAGTTACGGTCATCGTCCGCTTCGTTTACCGCAGGCGGCGGCTCGCTCGCTGGCGCTATAATCGTTGCCGGCGCGTAAGCCGGTATATTGGCAGGCCGTCTGACCTCCACGGGGTCGTTCGAATGTTTTGCCATTTCGATGGCCGCGTTCGCCTCAAAGGCCGCATCGGTGAGTTTGCGCGTTACGCGCGGCGTATAAATGTGCGGCAGATACAGCGTGAATGTACTGCCTCTGCCGGGCACGCTGTTCAGGCGGATTTCGCCGCGCAACAGGCGCGACAGCTCGCGACTGATGGCGAGTCCCAGACCGGTACCGCCGTATTTTCGACTGGTGCTACCGTCGGCCTGCTGGAACGCTTCGAAAATGATCTGCTGCTTATCCGGCGATATACCGATGCCGGTATCAGTTACCGAAAATGCCAACACTCCGCCGGCGCGATTCAAGTCATCGTTCTCCATACTCCACCCTGCCGCAACCGCTTCGATGATCAGTGTCACCTCACCCTGGTGAGTGAATTTGAACGCGTTGGATAGCAAATTCTTGATGATTTGCTGCAGACGTTTCGAGTCTGTAAACATCGACTTCGGCAAGCGCGAATCGAGCTTCACTGCAAAATCCACGTGCTTGGCTTCGGCGACGTGACGGAACGTGCGCTCGACATAACGCTGCAGTTCGTCGAGCCGCAGTTCGCCGATATCAACCGCCACGGTGCCCGATTCGATTTTCGACAGATCGAGAATATCGTTGATCAGCATCAGCAAGTCATTGCCTGAGGAATGGATGGTCTTGGCAAATTCGACCTGCTTCAGAGTCAAGTTACGCTCCGGATTGATGCACAATTGGTCGGACAGGATCAGTAAGCTGTTCAACGGAGTGCGCAGTTCGTGCGACATGTTGGCCAAGAACTCCGATTTGTACTTCGAAGTGAGGGCGAGCTGGCTCGCCTTTTCTTCCAGCGCCTGGCGTGCCTGCTCGACCTCCTGGTTTTTCCGTTCGACTTCCTGATTCTGATGGGCCAGCAGTTGCGCTTTCTCCTGCAGTTCCTGGTTTGTCTGCTGCAGTTCTTCCTGCCGGCTTTGCAGTTCCTGAGCAAGCGACTGTGACTGCGTCAAAAGATCTTCGGTGCGTGTGTTGGCTTCGATAGTGTTAATGACGATGCCGATACTCTCCGTTAGCTGCTCCAGGAAAGCCTGGTGTGCATTGCTGAAGCCGTCGAACGAAGCCAGCTCCAGCACGCCTTTCACCTGTCCTTCGAACACGACCGGCAGCACCAGAATATTGCGCGGGCTCGCACCGCCTAGGCCGGAAGCAATGCGGATGTAGTTGTCAGGCACATTGGTGAGAAGAATCTTCTCCTTCTCGAGCGCGCACTGACCAATCAAACCTTCGCCTAGGCCGAGGCGCTTGCCTTGCGCGGCATTGCCTTCGAAGGCATAACTGGCCAACAAAGTCAGTTGCGGCAGCTCGCTCCCGGTATCCAACACGTAGAAAACCGCGTGCTGCGCGGCTACGACCGGTGCCAATTCCGACAGGATCAGTCGGCCCACCGTGTTCAAGTCCTTTTGACCTTGCAGCATGCGGCTGAACTTGGCCAGGTTGGTCTTGAGCCAGTCCTGCTCGGTGTTCTTGTGCGTGGTGTCCTTCAGGTTGCGGATCATCTCATTGATGGTGTCTTTTAGCACCGCCACTTCACCCTGCGCCTGCACCGCGATCGAACGCGTCAAGTCACCCTGCGTCACGGCGGTCGCCACTTCCGCAATGGCGCGCACCTGGGTGGTCAAGTTTTCGGCCAGCTGGTTGACGTTTTCTGTCAAGCCTTTCCATGTACCCGAGGCGCCAGGCACTTTGGCTTGGCCGCCGAGCTTGCCTTCAACGCCCACTTCGCGCGCCACGCTGGTCACTTGATCGGCGAAGGTGGCGAGTGTGTCGATCATGCTGTTGATGGTGTCGGCCAGGGCGGCGATTTCGCCTTTCGCTTCCACAGTGAGCTTTTGCTTCAGGTCACCGTTGGCGACTGCCGTTACCACCTTGGCGATCCCGCGCACCTGGCCGGTCAAATTGCCGGCCATGAAGTTCACGCTGTCGGTCAAGTCCTTCCAAGTACCGGACACGCCTTGCACTTGTGCCTGGCCACCCAGACGGCCATCGGTGCCCACTTCGCGCGCCACCCGCGTCACTTCGGCGGCGAACGAACTGAGCTGGTCGACCATGGTGTTGATGGTGTTCTTCAGCTCGAGAATTTCG
>Ga0209118_1001688_pt1 | contig 10007 bp, 9 predicted proteins | sample BlaSpr_A8_Ref_M1_FD_187988 | JGI IMG/M metagenome (GOLD analysis project Ga0209118, IMG submission 187988) | Forest soil microbial communities from Thunder Bay, Ontario, Canada - Black Spruce, Ontario site 2_A8_Ref_M1 (SPAdes) (version 2) | ecosystem: Environmental > Terrestrial > Soil > Boreal...
CGCGACGTTTTGGCTGGCCGTGATCACGGGCCGTTAAACGAAAAATTTGATCCGATGAAGGTGGAAAGTCTTGCGCTATCAGCAAAAATTAGCAGTCCACAGGAAGGCTAGCAATGTCTAACAAACTAGACGAGCGGGTTCCACGCGGCTGGGAAGAATATTCGGCCATCGTACTGCGACGGCGCTGGTGGATATTGCTTCCGCTATTTCTCTCCTGGCTGGCGATATGGGGAGGGAGCTGGCTTTTGCCTACCACCTACCAGTCTGAGGCGCTAATCTCGGCAGAACAGCAGAAAGTATCCGACCTATACGTCATGGAGAACGTCAACGTGAATCTCCAAAATCGTTTGCAGAGCACAACCCAACAGGTTTTGAGCCATGCCAGCTTGCAGGCCATCATAGACCGCTTCAAGCTTTATTCAACGCCTCCTCGGATGAACGGTTTTTTCAAACCCAAGGATCCAGTCGATTCAATGCGCAGCGACATCAAGATTGAGCTCGTGGGGACACCTGGATACCGCGGAGAGTTTGTCACCTTCAAGATTCATTACTCAGCTGATACCCCGGAGCTTGCACAGCAGATAAATAGTGAGCTGACTTCTCTGTTTATCAACGAAAATGTCAAGGCTCAGCGCCGTCTTTCCGAAGATACAACGGCGTTTCTGGAGAAGGAGCTGGCGGACGCCCGCGCCAAAATGGAAGAACAGGAAACCGGAGTCTCAATTTTCAGGGCCGGCCACGCTGGAAACCTGCCCGGCCAGTTGCAAAGCAACGTCCAAATCCTGGCAGGCTTGCAAGCACAGTTGGCGAGCACTCAACACGCTCTGGACACTTCGAAGCAACAGAAGATCTATCTGGAATCATTGCTGCAGCAATATCAATCGGCGCAGGCTAGTCTAGGTGGAGACTCAACTGTACTATCAACGCAGGCACTGGATAAGGAGCTGCAGGATCTACGCCTTCGAATCCAGGACTTGCGTTCTCGCTATACTGACGGTCATCCAGACATCGTCGCGCTTAAAGATAAGATTGCCAAGACCGAGCGGCTGAGGAAGCAGGCCGAAGAAGAAATCACTTCTAACCAGCAAACCGGCAAGTCAACAAACGCAATTGACTTCTCCGCAGCAGAAGGGCTGCAACGCGGCGCACCCACGGCAGTCATGCAGCTCCAGAGCCAGCTCAAGGCCAATCAATTGGAGATCCAGAACGAACAACAGCACGCGAAGGATCTGGAGTCACAAACTGCGGTGTACCAAGGTCGCCTGAATATGACTCCGGAAACAGAACAAGAGCTGACCATCGTCTCCCGCGGGTATGATGAAGCCAAATTCAACTACAATTCGCTTCTTCAGAAACAAACGCAGTCGCAACTCGCCACGAGCCTCGGACAGCAGCAGCAGGGTCAACAGTTCCACATCATCGATCCGCCAAAGTTGCCCAACAAGCCTTCGGCCCCAAATCGTTTCCTAATCAGTCTTGTCGGTTTGGCTCTGGGAACCGTTCTTGGTTTGGGTTTGGCTACATTTCTTGAATTAACCGACGTGCGCTTCCGACAGGAGAAAGATCTGGAAGGGATTCTGCCTGCTCGTTTGCTGGTCGGTATTCCCCGTTTGAGCACGCCCCAAGAGGACCATTCTCGCCTCATCGCAAAGTACTTGGAATGTGGCGCAGCGGCGGTGGTGGGTTTATTGATTTTCACCGGCAACCTCTACACATATTACAACGGGTAAGTGCCGGTGATATTGGAGTCTCACGGCCTTGATGCAAAAACCTTTCCCCGCGGGAGGCCATAGCGAAGTGCTGTCCAGCATGAGCTGCGGTATTCCTGGCCGGAGAGGCAACTCAGAATCAGGGATGGAAACCAAATGAGCCGATTATTCGAAGGATTGAGCGGAGCAAAAATTCAACAAAGCCAGCCGGACATGGTTCCGGGTGACCTGGATCTACCTGAGTCCGCAGAAACGGCGGCACTGTTGAGCAATGTCTTGCCGGAAGCAATCGGTTCTAGAGGGTCGGTTGAGCCCAAGCGGGCAATCGAGACTGAGAAGACTCGTTCGATTATGGTGCAGCCTCCGAAGACATCGCGCCTAGTTGCGTGGACTGATCCCAATAGTCTGGGCGCAGAGAAATTTCGAGCGCTTGCCGTTCGGCTGGACCACATGCGCAGGCAACACGAGCTGAACTCTCTGCAAGTGACCAGTAGTGTAATCAACGAGGGCAAGACGTTCGTGTCCGGGAATCTGGCGGTGACGCTTGCCAAGTACTCCGGAGCCAGGACATTGCTCATTGAGGGAGATTTGCATCGACCGACGCTGGCTTCGATGTTCGGGTTGAAAGAAGTGCAGGGAATCAGCGACTGGTGGTCCGGACGAAGCAAGGACATCGCGCCTTTCCTGGCCCGGTTCCATGGCACCTCGTTATGGTTTCTCCCGGCCGGAAAGCCCTGCGACAGGCCTTCAGAAATCCTGCGTTCGACACAACTTGCGGAAGCCTTCGCACAGTTGGCGGGCCGATTTGACTGGATCGTCGTAGACTCCACGCCCATGTTGCCGGTCATCGATGCCAATCTCTGGTCGAGATTGGTGGACGGCACCCTTCTTGTCGTCCGGGAGGGTATGGCGCCGCTCAAGGCCCTGAAGAAGGGCTTGCAGTCCCTCGACCATCCTAAGTTGATCGGCGTGGTCGTCAATGAGGCTTCCGACTTCGATCAGATAGATTACGACGGACAGTATTATGGCTCTCGAAAGTACGGAGGCCGGACCTCGGAGAAACTAGGATAGCCCCGAGAGGCCCTAAGATTGACCCCACCCCCTGCGGGTCTATCTCCCGCAGCTATGCCAACACTCCCTTACATCGTATTTAGCCAGATAAGACGTGCACGGGTGTGTCCCCAATCCCTGGGAATAGATTTCTTCAGGAATCGCATTGGTCGTTTGATTGAAGCGAGTTGGATTCCGCAATCAATGTTGCCAATCGTTGTCTATATCCTCGGGTCGCGGGCGATGGGCCGCATGCTCCCTCTTGCCCGAAAGAGTGCAGTATCGGTCAAAGGCATGGAGGATGGCTCGCGCTCCCTCGGCAACAAAACTTGGGAGAAAAATTCATCCACGGAAATGTCGAAGACGCGTGCATGGTTCGACGTACTGCTGCTATCAACATTGGTGGTGATTATGTATGCGCCTATACTCAGTTCGCTGGCGCGGCAATGGTGGGACGATCCGAATTATAGTCACGGTGTTTTCGTTCCGGTGTTTGTGGCCTATATTCTATGGTCCGAGCGCGATCGCTGGCGAGTACTGCCTTTCCGCACGAATAATTTCGGTCTTGCGATCATGCTATTCGCCATCGGGCTGCGCATTCTTGCGACGCTCGGTGCGGAATTGTTCACGGCACGGCTGTCCTTGCTGATCTTGATCTCTGGAATGGTCCTATTTCTGGCGGGTTGCCAGGTGCTGCGGTCGATTGCCTTTCCGGTCGGCTATCTGATCTTTATGATCCCCTTGCCAGCAATTGTCTATTATCAGTTGACATTTCCTCTTCAATTGTGGGCTTCACGATTGGGGGCAAGCGGCCTGGTCGCGCTCGGTATTCACACCGTGCGGGAAGGGAATCTGCTCTTTCTTCCGAACTGTACGCTCAACGTGGTTGAAGCATGCAGCGGAATCCGCTCTCTGCTTTCTTTGCTGGCCGCTGTTGTTGCGTACGGGTACTTGGACGAGCCGAGCACGTGGAAACGCACGGCGCTGGCCGTCGCGAGCATTCCCGTTGCGATCGCCACGAATGGCCTCCGTCTAGTCGCGACGGGTGTGCTAAGTTTCTTCTTCGGGACTGCAGTGGATTACGGTGCAATCCATTTGGCACTTGGCCTGTTTTTCTTCGCGCTGGCCTTTCTTTCAATCCTGCTTATTCACAAATTGCTTGGCTTACTCTCGAGATATCAGAATCCGGAACGGGTGTATCTATGACGTCTATGCGAGCTTCCGTCGCCGCGCTGATCCTGGTGGGAGGAATCTTCGCGACGCATTGCTTCAGACCGAAAGAAGCTGCCGCGCTGCAGCGGCCGTTGCGTGAATTCCCCTCCGCTATTGGCTTTTCACACGGCGAGGATCGCCCGTACGAGAAGCAGGTCGTGCGGGCAATCGGTGCGGATGATTATATCAATCGAGTGTATGTTGGAAACACTCCTCCGATTGAACTCTTTATAGGCTATTACAAAGATCAACGCTCCGGTGACAGAATTCATTCTCCCAAGAATTGTCTTCCGGGTTCCGGATGGGAGCCAGTCCATTCCACACGCGTCCAGATCGGTTTCGTGGATGGAGTTCCCGTTCTTGTGAACGGGTACCTGGTGGCACAGGGGCCGAAGCGGGATATGGTCCTCTATTGGTACCAGTCACACGGACGAATCGTTGCAAGCGAATACTGGGCCAAGTTTTGGATGGTAGCCGACGCTCTGAAGCATAGAACTTCCGATGGCGCAATGATCCGCATTTGGACTACCGCAGCTGATGGTGAAGCGACTGCTCAAGCGCGCGCGGTGGAGTTCGCGCGCCACGTCTATCCGCAGGTCGCTGAATTTCTGCCAGATTAACCGGCTACTCCGGCTTGGCGGCGCTGTCAGCTTGCGTTTTTCCCCAATCGTCCGGCACAAAAGCTTTCTTCCGCAGATGCGACGACGTTCAACCCCTTCTCGTCATCGATCGAAAGGTAAGGAATCAGTCTCTGTTTTAGGTCATTTCAGATAGAAGGATGGCACCCAGATGAGAAACTTCAATCGGCTCTTTACTTCCCTTGTCCTTCGGACCACATCTAGACAGGAATCGAGGATGCGTCCGAGGCACTGGATTCTTGGTCTTACTCTTCTTGCAGCCCTATTGAGCTTCGGCTGCCCGAAGAATGATCCGCTCCAGGCATTCAATAACCCGAACACTCCCAATGATCCGGCGCCGGCCCCTGTTCCGGAGCCGGTCACGGCGCTGCTATTCGGTGCAGCACTTTTGATCGGAGGAGGGATTCTTCGGCGTAGGCGCAATGGGAGTCGCCGCTAAATCATTCTCGTTAGCAAGCCCGGGAAGCCTCGGCTACCGCAAATTCCACGTCACCTGGAGTGTTCCTTGATCCGTTTCTTACATGCTTATATCCCCAAACGCACGCTTCTTCTGGGGATTTCAGAAGCGTGCTTGATCTCGCTCGCACTCGTGGCGTCCGCTCTAGCGCGGTTGGGCACCGGGGAAGCCAGTTTTATGATTGAGGATCAGTATGGCTCTCTGAAAATTCTGCTTGTAGCGGGTGCCTTTCTCATTTGCATGTATTATTTCGATCTTTATGATTCCGCGGTTGTAAGCAATCGGCGCGAGGTCCTTGTTCGGCTAATCCAAGTACTTGGCGTCGCCTATGTGATTTTGGGTTTCCTCTACTACCTATACCCGCCTGTGAAATTGGGCCGGGGCATTTTTCACATCGGTTTCCTGTTCATTGGACTGTTGCTGCTGCTGTGGAGGCAGGTATTTTCAGTCATCAATAGTATGCCCAGGTTTGCTGAACGAGTGGTAATTTTGGGCGAGGGCCCACTAGCGGAGTCTCTGCTGCATGAAATCGACTCGCGGCCCGAACTGGGAATTCGCGTCGCGAGCTGCGCGCAAATGCTCGGAAACGGAAACAATCCTGGCGATCGCAAACCCGGTGAAATGCCGACCCATCTTTCGCAGATCAACTTCTGCGAGGACCTTGCGGTCGATCGTCAGGTCCGCGGTATAAACCGGATCGTCGTAGCGATGGAGGAGCGTCGCGGGAAACTGCCGGTTGACTTATTGCTAGCGCTGAAGAACCGTGGCGTGCAAGTTCAAGATGGAAATGATGTCTACGAATCGATTACGGGAAAAGTTCCTATCGAATCCATCCGATTGAGCTGGCTGCTATTCTCGCCGGGCTATTTTGCTTCACGCCTCTTCTTAATTTACAAGCGGTTCGCCTCTCTGGTGATTTCTACTATCGGATTGCTGCTTAGCCTGCCGCTGCTTCCCTTTGTCGTTCTAGCCATCAAGCTTAGCTCGCCGGGACAAGTCTTGTACCGGCAGGATCGCGTGGGACGCGGCGGCGTGGTCTTTCGTTGTTACAAATTTCGGACGATGCGCTCCGACGCCGAGGCGGATACAGGGCCGACCTGGGCCAAGGACGACGATCCTCGAATCACAGTGGTAGGAAGATTCCTTCGCAAAGCGCGCATGGATGAGATTCCGCAGTTATGGAACGTGTTGCGGGGAGACATGAGCCTTATCGGCCCACGTCCGGAGCGGCCCGAGTTCGTCGCAGCGCTTAATCAAGAGATTCCTTTCTACCACTTGCGGCACTCCGTTCGCCCGGGGATTACCGGGTGGGCTCAGATCCTCTATAAGTATGGAAGCTCGGTAGAGGACTCCAAGGAAAAACTCCGTTATGACCTCTATTACATTAAGAACATGTCGGCGGGGCTGGATCTACTGATCATCTTGAGCACCATCAAAATAATACTCCTGGGACGAGGCGCCAAGTGACGCCCGCTCTCGCCTCATCGCGATTTTCGTTCCCGGTTTCCGCAGGAATCGCCGTCGTAAGCCTCTCGATCAGTCTGCCTAGCCTGAACACGCCGACCGAAGTTGCCGTGTGATTATGGGATTCGCGCTTACCATTATTTATATTATAGTTACGATAATCTCACCGGAGCAGTTCGGAAAGGAATGGGCCAGCTATCATGCCTTGACGTACCTCGCTGTGATTACGGTTCTAGCTTCCTTGCCCAGCATGACGACCTACACGTATTGGAAATCGTCGGTACAGACATTTTTGCTGGTCGGGTTCGTTGTCGCAATTGGTTTGTCGGAAGTAGCTAACGGATGGCTTGGCGGGGTCCTCGAAAGTTGGCGCATGTTCCTGCCGAGCGCGGCGGTCTTTTTCTTCATTGTTGTGAACGTGACCACAATTCGAAGGCTAAAAATCGTTACATTGGCCGCAGTCGCATCCTGCCTGGTTGTTAGCGTGGAGGCATTATGCGGGTATTACGCGGGCTTCCGCGGGGAGATGTTCATCTTCCAGAATGATCTCTACTCTCCGCAGGGCGAGGCGATTGGGCAATTGACGCGTATACGCGGCGCTGGCTTCTTGAGCGATCCGAACGATCTTGCTCAAATTCTTTTGATTGCTCTTCCGCTCGCCTTCATCGCTTGGCGGCGAGGACGAGTGATTACTAACTTCTTCGTTGTGCTTGTACCAGCTATCTTGCTACTTTGGACCACCTATCTGACACATTCCCGCGGTGGATTGATCGCGCTAGCTGCTGTCGCGCTCATGGCAGCACGGAAAAAATTAGGAACTACCGCGTCCCTGGTTCTGGCCGGCGTATTCATCTTCGGCATGCTAGCTCTTGACTTTACTGGGGGCCGCGGGATTTCGGCGGCTGATGGCGCCGATCGGCTGGAAGCCTGGGCCAATGGACTGGAAATGTTCAAGAGCGCTCCGTTGTTCGGAGTCGGATTCAATGGCTTCACGGAGTTCAACGAGATTACTGCGCACAATTCTTTCGTCCTTTGTCTTGCTGAACTTGGAATATTGGGAACCACTCTTTGGATGGCATTACTCGTCACGACGACGACGAACCTGAATCGTATACTTGGGGGAGGGCAGAAAACGTTTCCGAAAAGATTCTTCGGGCTACAGCGCCTTTTTGAAATGAGTTTTATCAACAGCACCGGCGCGCTCGACACGGCTCCCGCTTTTTCGGAAGGAACTATCGCTTTGAAAGACACGTATGCCTGCGACATGCTCTCCGCTGCCAGCTCGAGCGCCACGGAAGCCGAAACAAAGTTTGAACCTGCTCACCCGCCGATTGTGCCACAGCACTGGGTTGTGGTGATGCGCCTGGCATTGGTGTCCTTTATGGCAACCAGCTGGTTCTTATCCCGCAGCTACACCACAACGATGTACTTGGTTCTGGGGCTGGCAACCGCTGCGATCGCCCTACGAGGAGTCCCCAGCAAATCTCCTGAGCGCGGTCACTGGATATTCTCCACCATAACTCTCGAGGTCGTGATCATAATCTTGATATACGGCCTTGTTCGCCTTCGACACTGACACACACTGATCGGTATTACACGCCCGCAGCGACCACCGGTATGCTGATTCTGTTGCAGTTCATTCCATAAAGTGCGCTGAAAATTATGGTCAAGCAGCCTCCTCCGGGATCGAGCGCTGTTCTGGCGCTGTAGCGCGCTTCCAACCTAGGGAGGCTGAGATGAGCGGTTCACACGTTTATGCATATGTCTTTTGGTGCGCCGCATGTCTTATGCTCTACACCTATGCGGGATATCCACTATGGATCTACTTGCGTAGCCGCCTGCATCCCCGCCCGCCGCAGCAAAGTTCCATACTTCCCACTGTAAGCATCATCCTTGCTGTCCACAACGGCGCGGCGCTGTTGCGGCAGAAAGTCGACCACCTGCTGTCCTTGGATTATCCCCAAGATCGAATGGAAATCGAGATCGTATCCGACGGATCAACAGATGGTACTGACGATATTCTCAAGGAGTTTCGAGATCCGCGCGTCAGGAGCATCCCATGCTCCGAGCATTGTGGTAAGGCGGCGGCTCTAAACATAGGAATGCAGAGGGCCACCGGCGAAATCCTGCTTTTCCTTGACATTCGGCCCTGGATCGAAAACAACGCCCTGCAATTATTGCTCAGTAATTTTGCCGATCCTCGAGTTGGATGTGTTGCCGGCGAACTAGTGTTGCGCGATGACGGCCACGACGCGGGCGCCAAAGCCGTTGGAGGCCTCTATTGGAGATACGAGCAGTGGATTCGCAATTGTGAGGCAAAAGTCGATTCGCCGCTGGGAGTATACGGCGGGTTTTACGCAGTCCGTCGTAAACTGGCCAGGGCACTGCCGGAAGGAACTATTCTAGACGATATGCTGCAGCCCCTTAGTGTCATTCGCCAGGGCTATCGGTCAGTTCTGGACCTGCGTGCGCGAGTCCATGACATCTGGCCCAAGAGCTTGGGTGGAGAATTTCATCGCAAGGTCCGAACCCTGGCGGGCAACTTCCAACTGCTACAACTAGCGCCTTGGTTGCTGTCGCGGCAGAATCGACTCCGGTTCGAGCTAATCTCGCACAAGCTAATGCGTCTGCTTGTGCCAGTCCTGCTGTTGATACTGCTAGTCAGCAGTGCATTGTTGGCAAACAGTTCTCTGCTATATACGGGAGCACTTGCGGCGCAGATTGTCTTCTACGTCCTTGCCGCTCTAGGCGCTGGGCCTGGCATTCCAGTCCTGACGCGGATAGCTGCCCCGGCGAGCGCCTTCTGTATGTTGAATGCCGCCGTGGTTGTGGGCTTCTACAAGTTCCTGTTCACACGGGGGCCACTCTGGAAAATCTGGACCTCTGGCGCACCTGCTTTGTTTGCAACTGAGGGCAAACAGGGCACGGAATTAAACCCGACAAAAGTTAATCTGCAATTACCGAATCAATTGCGAGACCAAGGATGACGCCATGAGACTGAAAGTGACTGTAGTTACGCCAGTTTTCCCCATACCGGCCCAACCGTACCGCGGGCACTCCGAATATCAGATCCTTCTTGCACTCTCAAAATACGCGGATGTAAACGTCATTTGCCCTTTCCCGCGCTATCCTAAATGGTTCCGGCCGCGCTTCGACTATCGGCATCCTGACTTGTCCTATTCTCCGCCCGGCCTCGCTACACGGTACTTCGAGTATCCAGCGCTACCTGGCTTGACCAGGTCTATAAACGGTTTGGTTTGTGCAAAGTACCTTGAGGCGTATTTCCGTGAGTGCATGCCGCACGTTGCTTTCAACTTCTGGCTGTATCCCGAAGGCTTTGCCACCGTGGCAGTGGCGCGCAAGCTTGGCATTCCAGCTGTAGTCTGCTCCATTGGCTCAGACTTGAACCGCATTGCTGACCCGGCTTCCAGATGGTTGACGCGGCTTGCGATGAATCGGGCAACATTCGTAGTGACC
>Ga0209118_1001689_pt1 | contig 10002 bp, 11 predicted proteins | sample BlaSpr_A8_Ref_M1_FD_187988 | JGI IMG/M metagenome (GOLD analysis project Ga0209118, IMG submission 187988) | Forest soil microbial communities from Thunder Bay, Ontario, Canada - Black Spruce, Ontario site 2_A8_Ref_M1 (SPAdes) (version 2) | ecosystem: Environmental > Terrestrial > Soil > Boreal...
AGCCGACGATGAGCAGGAAGATGCCCGACCCGATCTGGTACACCGTCCCGAACACGTCCCTGGTGCCGTAAGCCCAGCTGGTGGGGTTCGTCTTGAGCTGTTCCTGGATGTTTTGCGCACTGGTCATGGCCAGGACGATCACTGTCAGCAAAACCAGCGCTGCCACCAACATCAGCCAGAAGCTGAGTTGACGCGAGACCTTGATCGCCTCGCCACGAACAGCGCCAAAGAAGCTCGGGCGCAGCAACTTGCTCGCTCCCCTTGCAATCAATAGGGCCCATCCTTACCGCCGCTTTGCGCGCAAGGGGGAAGGGTCGCGGAACTCATGCGTTGCTCCCGGTGAGGCTTAGGAAGATGTCCTCCAGGTCGCGCTGTCTCTCGCTGACGGAATCCGGAGTGTGGCCATTCTGAACGAGGTATGCGATCAGGTTGCGGCCGCGATCCTCAGGCGCGCGGGTGATGACGAGACCATGCTCGACTCGCGCCTCCTTGCCCCACGGCTCGAGTCGAAGCGCGGCAGCGAGGGCATCCGGAGCGTCGACCTTGATCTCGAAGTCGCCCGGAGCCTCCAGCAGCTCGGCGACCGGCGCCAGCCGTACGAGCTTTCCCTGGTTGATGATCGCGACCCTGGTGCAGATCTGCTGTACCTCGCTGAGCACGTGGCTGGAGATGAACACCGTCTTGCCGTCGGCAGCGAGGCCGCGGAGCAGGTCGCGCATCTCAACAATCCCCGCCGGATCCAAACCGTTCGCGGGCTCGTCGAGTATGAGCAAGTCAGGGTCGTGGAGCAGGGCAATTGCCAGGCCGAGCCGCTGCTTCATGCCCATGGAGTACGTCTTGACCCGATCTTTGTCACGCCCTTTCAGCGAGACGATCTCGAGCACCTCGTCGATGCGTTTCTCTTTCGCACCACCGAGGAGATCTCCGATCGCCCGCAGGTTGTCGCGGCCCGACAGGTAGCTGTACAGCGCCGGCGACTCGACGAGCGCTCCCACCCGTGGCAAGACCTCGGCGCGGTGACGCCGCACCTCGAAGCCGAGAATCTCCACGGAGCCTTTGGTCGGCGCGATGAGTCCAAGCGCCATGCGGATCGTCGTCGTCTTACCGGCTCCGTTGGGACCGAGGAAGCCGAAGAGCTCCCCCCGATCAACCTGGAGGTCGAGTCGATCGACCGCCAACCTGGCGCCATACGCCTTCGACAGGGCGATGGCCTTGAGGGCGGGTTGGGCGCTCGTCATCGCAACTAAAGCACCGCGGTCGAGGCTTTTGTGACGCTCGCCTTCAGCTGCCCCTGAATTGAGGAGGGCGACGTTTTGCCGTCGCCTGGACGCCCTCCTTGAAGTCATCGGTCAAAGCCAGGCGCTCCTGCTCCGCCAGCTCGCGCGCAGTCGCCTCTCGGATTCGGTCGGGCAGGTCCCCACGCATCGTCTCCCTTATCGAGCGCACCGCCAGCGGCGCCGAAACCGCAATTTCGGCAGCCAGCGCATGCGCTACCTCGCGCAGGGAATCGGCCGGGGCCAGGCGGTCGCACAACCCGATGCGAACGGCTTCCTCGCCGGGCACGCGCTGCCCCGTGTAGAGCATCTCCAATGCTCTCTGTCGCCCGATCGCAGCCGGCAGCGTGATCGTCAAGCCAAACCCGTGATGGAACCCAAGGCGGGCGAAGTTGGCGGCAAAGCGCGACTCGGGGCTCGCGACTCGAAAGTCCGCCGCCATCGCCAGGCCGAGTCCACCCCCGATGGCAGTGCCCTGCACGGCGGCGACTATCGGAGTTCTGGTCGTGAACAGCCTGAGCGCCTCCTCGTAGAGGTGGCCGTCCTCTCCCCCGCCTCCGACGTTCTCGGCCAGCCCGCGGCGGCCGGTGAAGTCTGCTCCCGCGCAGAAGTGCTTGCCCTGCGAGCACAGAACGATTGCCCGGCACTCGTGGCCGGCGTCGAGTGACTCGAGCGCATCGGCCAGGGAGCGGATGAGGACGAGGTCGAAGTAGTTGTTGGGTGGCCGATGCAGCTCGACGGTGGCCACAAAGTCATCGGCGACGTGAACTGACACGTCGCCGTAGACAATGGCCATGCGCTGATTGTGGTCGCTTAGGCGTTCACTCCGCCGAGAGTCGCCGTCACCGTGTGTGTGCCGTTCCGATCGACGTAAGTGATCGGTGCCTTCTGTCCTGGTTGATACAGGTGCAGTGCCGGCCCAAGCGATGCGCTGTCGGTGACAGGGGTGCTGCCGACGGCGGTGATCACGGAATCCTGAGGAATGCCGGCATTCTCGGCGGGAGAGCCCGACTGAACCCCGACGACCAGCGCTCCGGAAGAAACGCTCAGGCCGAGCTGCGTCGCCTGCGCCTGGGTGAGGCTGCGAACCTGGACACCGAGGAAGCTGACCTGAGAGCGGATGATTTCGGAGCTGGCCTGCCCCGACCGGACCAGGTTCACGACCCGAAGCGCCTCGTCGGAGGGGATGGCGTAGTCGGTCGTGGACACCTGGCTGCGGAAGCCCTGCGCCTCGCCGGCGGTGATCATGCCGATGACCTGGCCCGCCGAGTTGACGAGCGGCCCGCCCGAGTCACCTGGGCTGATGGTGGCGTCGGCCTGCAGCATCCCGGTCAGCTGCTCGGTCTTGCCGCCGCCCTCGCTCGCGGTGATGGATTGGTCGACCGCGGTGATGGTGCCCTGCGTGACGCTCGGCGTGCCGCCGGCGCCCAGCGCGTTGCCGATCGCGACGACGGCATCACCGACCTGGACGGAAGACGACGAAGCCAGGGTGACGGTCGGCAGGCCGGACACTCCCTGGATCTGAATCAAAGCGACATCGGCGGTCGGATCGACGCCGAGAACTGTGGCCGGGTAGGTGCCGGAGCGGCCTGCGATCGTGACCGAGATGCTGGTTGAGCCGTCGACCACATGGTTGTTGGTGAGGACCTCGCCATTGGAGGTCAGGATCATGCCGGTGCCGGCCGCGGTTCCGGAACCGGTGACGGTGTTGATGTCAACGACCGCGGGGTCCACTTTGGCCGCGATCGCCTGCGCATTCAGGCTGCCGGTGCTCGGAGCCGCGGGTTGGATCGGAGCCTGCGTCTGGATCGGTACCTCGGCGACGGGCGCGGTGACGGCCGGCGAGGCAATTGGCGTGGACGACCTGAGCGCTCGAGCCAGGCCCCAGCCAACACCGACACCGCTGCCGCCGGCGGCGATGGCCGCGACAACAAAGGCGACGACGATCCAGCGCCAGACGTGCGGCGCACCAGAGGTAGGTGGCGCTGGAGGCGCGGGCGGCGGCGGAACCCACCACCCGCCCGGGGGCGGCTGGCCGTACACAGGGTCCGGTGCAACCGAGGCCTGCCCAGGCGGGGAGGTCGCCGGGGCGGCCGCGGGTGCCGGCTCGACTGCTGGGCTTTCGGGAGCCGTTTGGTTCGGATCTGGATTTACATCAGACACTGGGAACTACCTCCGCATCGTGCGCCATTTGGGTTTCTTGAGCCCACGATGCGGTGCGAGCCTTTGAGCAACCTGCGTGGATTCTTAGAGGTTGCTGAGAAGCCTCCGCGCCCGTTCAGCCACGGCCTTGTCCACGAACTCCCCGTCTGCCAGCTTGGTCGCGGCGCCGCCGGCAGCCTCGAAGGTGGCCAGCACCCGCTCAGCCCACGCGACTTCCGCAGGGGACGTCCTGAAGACCTCATTGATGATCGGTACCTGCCGGGGATGAATCGCCGATTTGCCGAAGAACCCCAGCCGCCGCGCCGCCGCTGCCTCGTGCCGAAGGCCTTCATCGTCGTCGATGAGGACATGCACACCGTCGCTTGGCGACGGCTTTCCCGCGGCTCGGCATGCGACGACCAGAAACGAGCGTGCGAACAATGTCTCCTGCTCGCCGCCGGCGATGCCGAGGTCGGCGACGAAATCCAGACCTCCATATGCGATCGAGGTGCAGGCCGGATGGCTCGCGATGTCGAAGGCCGCGAGCAATCCACGCGCCGATTCAATCGTGCAATCGAGGGCCACCCCGGGTGCAAGATGCGCCACCCATTCCACATCGGAAGCCGCTTCGACCTTTGGCAGCCGCAGACCTTTGGCCACGCCGGCGAGCGCGGCGATGTCACGTCGGCACTCGTCGCTGAGCGGCCGGTTGACCCGCACCCAACAGGATTTCTCCGACGCCGCCCGAGCGACGAGGTCGCGAGCCCGATCCTTCAGCCGTGGCGGGACCGCGTCCTCGAGGTCGAGCACGACTGCATCCGCGCCGGCGTCAAAGACCTTGGCGAGAAGCTTCTCGTCGTGTCCGGGTGCAAACAGCCAGCTCCTCGGGGTGTGTTTCGACTCGTCAACGCTCATCGCGAACCAGCTGGCGCGCGATCACCGTGCGAAGGATGTCGTTGGTCCCCTCGCCGATGGCCATCAACGGCGCATCCCGGTAGAACCGCTCGATATCGAGCTCCGTCGAGTATCCGTATCCGCCGTGTATACGCATAGCCTCGAGCGCGGCCTTGATGCAGATCTCGGATGCGTAGAGCTTGGCCATGCCCGTCTCCAGGTCTGCCCGTCTGCCCGAGTCGAGCGCCGAGGCGGCCCACCAGGTGAGAAGACGCGCGGCCTGAACCTCCGTCGCCATGTCCGCCAGCTTCAGCTGGATGGCCTGGAAGTCGGCGATGGGTCGCCCGAACGCGTGACGATCCCGCGCGTAAGCGACGGATTTATCGAGACACGCCTGGGCGACGCCGACGGCGCGGCCTGCGATGTTTACCCGACCGAACTCGAGCGCCGACAACGCCTGCTGCAGTCCCTGACCTTCTTTGCCGCCGAGCACGTTCTCCACCGGAACCAGACAGTCGTTCAGGAAGACCTCTGACGACTCCGGGCCCTTGTAGCCGAGCTTGCCGAGATCCTTGCCGACGGTGAAGCCGGGCGTTCCCTGCTCGATCATCAGCACGGTCATTCCCTTGTGGCGCGGCTGCGCCGCCGGGTCGGTCTTCACAAGCACCGGAAGCGGATCGGCATGCCGCGCGTTTGTGATCCAGGTCTTCGAGCCGTTGACGACGTAGTAGTCACCGTCGCGGCGCGCGACCGACGAGATGCCTTGGAGATCGCTTCCGGCGCCGGGCTCGGTCAGGGCGATGCCGGATCGGCGCTTTCCAGTCGCCAGGTCGGGCAGCCAGCGCCGGCGCTGCTCCTCCGTACCGTGCTTGGCCAGCATCCAGGTTGCCAGCGAGTGAGAGCCGAGGACTCCCGACACCCCCATCCAGGCTTTGGCTATCTCTTCGAAGACGATGGAGTACGAGACCGCGTCGATGCCGATGCCTCCGTACTCTTCTGGGACCAGCATCCCGAACAGGCCCATCACCTTCATCTCGTCGACGATCTCGGTCGGATAGCGGCCGGCGAGCTCCCACTCGCGCGCGACCGGTGCGATGCTCTTGCGCGCGAAGTCGCGTATCAGGTCGCGGAACGCGGCTTGCTCGCCTGAAAGCTCGAAGTCCACGGCCGTCTATTTCCCGGCGAAGCGCGCAACGCGCGGCGCCTTGCCGCGGCGATAAACCATGACCGTCCGACGAAATGAGATCACCTCGGTCCCGGCCTCGTTGAAGCCCGTTGTGCGAACGGTGACGATGCCGACATTCTTGCGCGACTCGGAGTCACGCTTCTCGAGCACCTCGGAGCGCGAGTAAACCGTGTCGCCTTCGAAAACCGGCTTCGGCAGGCGCACCTCATCCCAGCCCAGGTTGGCCATCACGTTCTGGCTGATGTCGGTCACGCTCTGGCCGGTCACGAGCGCGAGCGTGAGACAGCTGTTCACAAGCGGTTTTCCAAACTCCGTCTGGCTCGCGTAGTGGTGATCGAAATGGATGGGCGCGGTGTTCTGGGTCAGCAGGGTGAACCAGATGTTGTCCGCGGTGGTGATCGTCCTGCCCAGTGGGTGCTCGTAAACGTCGCCGACTTCGAAGTCTTCAAAAAACCGTCCGGTCCAGCCCGCCTTGACCGTCATCGCTCCACCATGCGTCCGCAGGTTAACGTGTTCTTCGATGCGAACCAACCTCTCGGTCAAAGACCTCGGCGACCTGCTCGAACAGCCGTTGGTGGCAACCCTGGCCACCTACCGGAAGAACGGCGAGGTGCTCTTGTCGCCGATCTGGTTCGAATGGCAGGACGGTGGCTTCAACCTGATCGTCGGCCGCAAAGACTTCAAGACCCAGCACATCAAGAGAGACCCGCGGGCCAGCATCGCGGTGTACGAAAACGCACTCCCGCTCCGCGGCATGGAGCTGCGCGGAACCGCGACGCTGTTCACCAAAGGTCTGAAGGAGCTGCGTACACGTATCTGGCAGCACTACCTGGGCACCGACCCGGAAGGCTCGGAGGACTCGGAGATCGGCGTCCGAGTCGAAGGCATCCTCCGAGCCTGGGACTTCGCCGACTAGCGCGCCACAGGCAGAGTCCTAAGCCCCGACTCGTACAACAAGAAAAAGGTGGCGATAGGAACCCCCACGGACAGCCCGGTGAGGATTAGCTTGGTTGTGAATTGCCACCCCGAGATCCAGATGTATACGAGCGCGCCAATCGGGCAAAACAGTAAGAGAACGATGTAAAGAAGCACGCTCGTGGGTCCCGCCTTCTGGTGGTCGTAGCGTCCGCCGACCGTCTTGCTGTGCTTGATGTAGTGACCCGCCTTTCGCCAATCGAGCTCTGGCGGGGGAGGCAGCATTGGCGCAGCGATCAGAATCGCTCGCTCTTGCCGTTCCTTCTCCAGCCGATCGATCTCCGATGTGGCCACCCAGGACGGCATCTCGACCGCCGCGGCTTGAACTGGCAGCGGCGGAGGCGGCGGGTGCAGTGGCTCCGTGGGCATCGGCGTCCGCTTGCCCTTGAACTGTTTCCAGTCCTTACGGTCGAAGCGCCACTTGCCGTCCGGCGACACCGCGTCTTGCCATTGCCAGCCGTCCCAGAACCAGTTGCCGTCCTCCGACCAACCGGTCGGAACCAAAACCTCACTCATGACGAGGCGCCAATGTACGGCCGGCTGCTCTGGCGGCCTAATTTGCCCCGCAGAGCAACTCCGATAGCGCGGCGCCGTTCGCGGTACGGCGCCGCGGTCTGGAAGCCTCGCCTAGTGTTCGCCCTCCTCGTCGAAGGGCGGCGTCAGGCCCGTGTAGTCGCCGATGACCTTGGCGTCGTATGGCGAGTTCAGCAGGCGGCCTCCGATGCCCAGCTGGTTCAGGACGCCTTCGGTGAAGACTATTTTTCCCTGGCGGGTCACTTCGATCACCCGGTGGTTGAACTGGTCGCTGATCAAGGTGTGACCGTTGCGCAGGCGCACCGCGCGGGTCGGCAGCGGCGAGGCGTTCGTGCCCGTGTCGGTCTGGTACTGCCACACCACCTGGTCCGCGGCGTTGACCTCGACGATCCGGCTGTTGTTGGAGTCGGTGAGGAGGGTGTTTCCGTTTTCGAGGCGGCTCGCAAAGGCGACGCCGGAGACGGAACCCTTGGCCGTGAACGTGCGCAGGATGTGCTTGTCGCGATTCACCTCGATGGCCCGGTTGTTGTTCTCATCCGAGATGAGGATGTGGCCGTTCTCAAGCAGCTCTGCGCTGTTGGGATTGTTCAGGAAGTTGTCGCCCGCGCTGGGCAAGCCGATCGTGCCCGTCATGCCGTACTGCCAGACGATCTCTTTGTCGCGGTTCACCTCGATGATCCGCTCGTTGGCCTGGTCGGTGATGAGGATGTCACCGTTCGGAAGATAGGTGTCCTGAACAGGAGTGTTGAGCTCGTCCGGCCCCGAACCGGTGACACCGAATGTGCCGTAGTGCCACACGATCTTGCCGCTGCGGTTGACCAGCATGACGCGGTTGTCGGCGCAGCCGCCTGGATCCGTGCAGGCGGGAGCCTGAACGGTGTTCGGCGGTATTCCCGTTCCCGCCATCAGGGTCAGGTCGCCCACGCGCTGCGCGTCGTTGACGCCGAGGATGGAGCTGGCGGTGAGGTCCCCCGGGCCGACGCCGAACTGCCAGACGATGTTGTGATGCCGGTCGATCTCGATAACGCGATTGTTGAACTGGTCGGCGATGAGGATGTTGCCAGCGCGATTGAACCTGCCTTCGTCTGCCGAGGCGGGCGCAGCCGGCGCCAGCGCGCCGACCAGGACGAGAGCGAATACCGATGACCGGACCAGCAGCTTGAACCAGGATCTTCGAAGGCCGGTGTAACCCAAAGCCAATACCTCCGTCAACGGACTCCGACGAGCCCGCGCCAACGCTTCCGTAAGCGCATACAGAGGCTGGTTACTGCCTACGGGTCGCCCCTCATCAGGCCTTTACAGCCATTAACCAGCGAATCTCAGGGAATTGGCCCATTTTCCGTTATCCCTTTGATGCTCCCAATAGTCGAATTCAAGGGCGTGACTCGGGCGTATGGGTCCAGAGTCGCGCTGGATGATGTTCACCTGGCGCTGGCGCCTGGGGAGCTGACCTTTCTCGTCGGTCCGAGCGGCGCCGGCAAAACCACCCTTTTGAAGCTGATCAATCGCGAGATTCGCCCATCCACGGGCGAAGTCTGGGTAGATGGCATCCCCGCCCACTCGCTCAAAGCGTCACGGGTGGCCGAGCTGAGGCGCCGCGTGGGGGTCGTCTTCCAGGACTACAAACTCCTGCCGCGCCTGACCGCGATGGAGAACGTCGCCTTCGCGCTCAAGGTCGGCGATCTCCGCATCTCGGACCATGAGGCCTCCGACCGCGCCCTTGACGCGCTGGAGGCAGTTGGCCTTGGCGATCGCGGCGACTCCTTCCCGCATCAACTTTCGGGCGGGCAGCAGCAGCGCGTCGCCATCGCGCGCGCGATGGTGCTCCAGCCGCCAGTCCTCATCGCGGACGAGCCGACGGGCAACCTCGACCTCGAGACCGCCTGGCAGATAACGGACCTGCTCGAGGACATCGCGGCGTTTGGAATCGCGGTGCTAGTGGCGACCCACAACGTCGAGATCGTGACGCGGCTTCAGCGCCGGGTCCTGACGTTGGTGCAAGGCCGCCTGGTGCGGGACCAACCGGCCGGCGCGATCGGGAGGATGGCATGGCTGGCGTCATCGTGAAAGGCCGCTTCCCGCGGCGGCGGACGCTCCAGACCGTCCTCGCGAACGTCCTCCGCTACCTGTTCGTCGGCGCAGCTCGCAACTGGATTCGGAATATCGGCAGCATGGCGCCGGCGCTTGGCTCGATGACGGTGCTGCTGCTGATGTCGGGTATGGTCGGCTTGATCGGTTTCGCGCTCCACAACCTCGAACAGGTCGAGGCCGGCCAGGCCTCCCTCCTCCATGTCTACATGCGCGATGACGCCGTGCCGGCCGATGTCATCACCCTGATGAATCGACTCGAGCACGACAGTCGTGTCGCGAGCGTGACCTACGTGTCGAAAGGCGACGCGTTCGCGCGTGCCCAGCGCATCCCGGGCCTTCCTCAACTTGCCGGGGCCAGCGACAGCAACCCATTCCCGGCCAGCCTCGATGTGCAGGTGAAAAACATCAACGATATCGCCGCCGTCAACACGCTGGTCAAGTACAACGTGGTCACCGACCCCGTCAATCCGACGTCCTATGACAGCGGCGCGTACCAGCGCATCCAGGCGGTTCTGTTCGGGGCCGCCGTGGCCGGGGCTGCGTTCCTTGCGCTGCTCGCGTTCGTTGCGATCACGGTCACAATCAACAGTGTCCGTGCGGCTATCCACGCGCGACGTGACGAGGTCACGATCATGCAACTGGTCGGGGCGCCACGGTGGATGGTGCGCGGGCCGTTCGTGGTCGAAGGCGCCATCACCGGTGGCCTGGCAGGTGTGGTGGCCGGCCTGGTCACGTTCGGACTCACAGCGTCCGGAATCGCCGCAGGGCCGGGCTCTTTCTCCCAGTTCGCACCCGGTGTCACCGTCACCATCGCGGCCCTCGCCGCGGCGATCGTGTTCGCTACCGGCTTGGGTCTCGGGTCGGGGTCGTCGCTGGTCAGCCTGCGGAGGCATCTCGAGTCCTGAG
>Ga0209118_1001690_pt1 | contig 10000 bp, 7 predicted proteins | sample BlaSpr_A8_Ref_M1_FD_187988 | JGI IMG/M metagenome (GOLD analysis project Ga0209118, IMG submission 187988) | Forest soil microbial communities from Thunder Bay, Ontario, Canada - Black Spruce, Ontario site 2_A8_Ref_M1 (SPAdes) (version 2) | ecosystem: Environmental > Terrestrial > Soil > Boreal...
CCACTTCAACCGCGATGCGGCAGGCTTCACCGAAGAGCTCTTCCCGGTTTCTCGCCCGAACGATGAGCGTATTGATGCCGCTCAGTACCGCGTATACACGGTTCAAGCGTCTTATGTTGATCTCCGCCCGCTTTTGCTCGGTGACGTCCTGCAGCGTGCTAAACCATCGTACTCTGCCGTCCGGATTGGCCTGCCCTTCGATCGGCTCAATCGCTTGCCGTAAATGGATCCAAGCGCTGTCGGCCCGCTGCAGCCGATACTCGACGTCGGTACGCGTGCCCTTGATGCCAGCTTCGAGAGCTTTGTCGCGAAACATTGCGCGATCATCCGGGTGGACGATGTCCAACCACGCGCGCGTGCTTTGAGGCATCTGCGCAGCATCCACGCCGACCAGGTGAGGCAAGGTTTCCGACCAGCTCTCGAACGAACCGTCGGGTCGGGTGATCACATGACCAAGCTTCGCAATACGCTGAGCATGGCGCAGTCCCTCTTCACGCTCTTGCAATAGGGAACTGGCTTGGCCGAGTTCCTCAGTTCGCTCAAGAATCCGCTCGGCCATCCGGTTGAATGCGGAACCCAGCATGCCGATCTCATCTTTGGAGGTCACCGTTACTCTTGTCGAATACTCCTCCGCTGCGACGCGTTCCAAGCTGATTTTCAGGTCCTGCAGCGGCCGCGCTATTCGCTTGGCAACACGGAGCCCGAAAAGTGTGGCAAATAGGACCACCACGATTCCCGCGAGGATAACCAGATACAAGTCACCACGGACCGCAGCGAGGAGTTCTTCCCGAATCGGGGTGTACTCGAGAATGACGGCACCTGGGGCCGGTTCGCCCCGGCGCGCTTCTTTGTGTCGAAGAGGAACCACTATTTGACGCGCCCCATCAGGGTGCAACGCATTTTTCTCGATGAAACTTCTCGTCTGGCCGTCCCTGATCGTCCTTCCTACCTCATCGTCGGGGTCATGATCATAAACGTGCCCAATTTCACTTTTATCCAAGTCCGCGAGGCCTTTTTTATTCACATCGGCGATGACGACGTCGCGCTTGCGAAATTTATTCAGACGAATGATGTAGTCCTGCAAACCGGCCGAGTCGCTTAGACCGAATTCCATTGCCACTACGCCGATCATCTCGGCGACGTGCTCGCCCTCCACAACTGCGGCGCGCTCAATCATGTCAAGCTGCATTTTTGTCGTAGCGACGACATAGATTGCAACGAAAGCCCCCACCATCAGAAACGACGCCGCGAGCTTCCAACGAATGCCCCTTTTGGTGCTTAGAAGCTTCGTCGCTCGGGCGCCGAACGGCGTTACACCCGAAAGCATAACGGTTGGCGGATTAGATTGGATTTCGATAGTTTCGATTGGATCTCCCCTGCGGGGCAATACGTTCCTGCCTCGCTTGCAGACGTGCAGCGTCGCTTTGTGACGGTGGGGAACCACCGGAAGGCTCTTGCGCCCAATCAAAGGGCGTGGAACACACGCAGCAATAGGCGTGCCGTTGGCCTTGACGATTAATTAGAATCGGACCTGAGACTTACCGCTTTGCTCATGTCACAGCGAGTACCACGCGCTGATCGGGCGCGCTTGTGGTTTTCGGTTCGGCTGATCGCAAGCTATCGCGCTGGCGCGCTCGTCGCGCGCACCTGACAATGGGCGGATGGACACGCTGCCGCCTGAACCCTCGCCGGCTCCCTGGACGTTTGCCGAGCACATGTGTGGTATCGGCAACTGCCTGATCGACCGTGACGGTCGCGTGATCGGGTGCAACCTACGATCGCGAACGGTCCCCTGCTCGAGCAGGCGCCAGCGATGGCCGCGCTGGTGCGCGAGCTGCTAGCTGGCGCGTCGCCGGATGGGCTGCGTGAGCGAACAGCGCGCATCCTGGAGCGGATCGAGGATAGCCGAGTGCGCGAGCCAGGCGAGGATGACGAATGAAGGCGACAAACAAGGACGTCGCGAACGAGCTACGATGAGCTACCGGAGCACGATGAAGTGGCGCGTCATCGCACTCCGCGGCTGTTCTTGGCGTGACGAATTGCGCGACTTAGGTGGAGCTTGAAAATGAATACGGTGCTAAATGCGATAGTACTCACCGTCTGGTTCGGCCTCGTTTCCCTTCCCGCCTCAGGCCAACCCGTCGAGGGCGGCGTTTGCAAACCGGTTAGCGAACGGAATGGTGAAGTCGGGTGCTGGATCATTGCGCACGAACCGGTAGGGCAGATTGCGCAATCTGAGACATTGTGGGCCTTGGATACTTATCCCACGCGCGCTGCCGCGGAGGCCGCCAAGGTCCGCGTGGCACCGTGGTCGAGTCGCTAGGGAAGATCTGGCTGCTTACTATTGAAAACGCCGGTCGGCTGTTCCTGGAACAACTGCGCCACGCCTTCGACGCCGGCAAACTTCGCTTCTTCGGCGCGCTCGAGCGGCTGAATGATGCCCACGCCTTCGCCGCGGCGTTCGCCGCTCGCCATCAAATCGCCGTCCAGAATGTCGGCGTCGTCGAGCAAGTCCTTGATCACCTCCACCGTGTGCAGCATCTCGACCATGCGCGCCCAGTGATAGGCTAGTGTCGCGTGAATCGGCTCGCCCTTGCCCCAGGCGATGAACTCCCGGCGCTGCGCCTCGGCCAGCGGGCTGGGGATGATGTCGCAGTTCTGCACCCGCGCCAGCGGCCCGACGCGGTACCAGCCCGTCTCGCGCCCCAGGCTGCGCAGGTGTGGAAATTTCATGTAGGTCCAGGGCCGCACTTCCTCCTCGATCAGGTCGAGGTAGCTCTGGTCGCTGGCGCCGTCGAGAATGATCTTGCCCGTCGCGTCGCGCGCGCGAAGCACCCCGTCGTAGAGGTCCATCGCACCGTCGGAACTCACTAGCGACAGCATGTTGGAACGGAAGCTGCCGAAGCTGTCATACATCGCCGGGTTTTGCGCGTGCAGCTGTTTGGCGATGTTGACGGCGTCTTGCGCCCACTCAAGCATTTGCTGCACGTCTCCCTTGAGCATGTCGCGGTCGGCGCGGCTGACATGCTTGTTCATCCCGCCCGGGACCGAGCCGGTGCCGTGGATGCGCTTGCCTGCGGTTACGCGGATCACCTCCTGGCCAAACTTGCGCAGCATGATGCCCTTCTTCGCGATATCGGGGTGGGCCAGCGCGACGCCGACGATGTTGCGAAGGTTCACTTCAGAGTCGAAGCCGAACAGCAGGTCGGGCGAAGAAAGGTGGAAGAAGTGCAGGGCATGCGACTGCATGACCTGGCCGTAATGCATCAGCCGGCGGATCTTCTCGGCACTGGGGGTGATGGGATTTGCACCGAGCACGAAGTCCATTGCCTTCGATGCCGCCAGGTGATGCGACACCGGGCAGATGCCGCACAGCCGCTGCACCATCACCGGCACTTCCCAGTAGGGCCGGCCTTCGATGAATTTTTCGAAGCCGCGGAACTCGACGATGTGCAGGCGTACCTGCCGCACGCGATGCTGCTCGTCGAGCAGGATCGTCACCTTGCCATGGCCCTCGACGCGCGACACGGGATCGATGGCCACACGGCGCAGGCCCTCGGGTGCGGCGGCGGTTTCAAGATCGAAGCTCATGCGGTTCTCGTGTGCTCAGTCGTAGCGCATCAGGCCGTGGCCCAGGTGCGGCGTGCGGCCCGCCATCAGGTCGGTCAGGAAGCTCCAGAACGCGTCCGCCGAGGGTGGGCAGCCGGGCAGCGAGTAGTCCACGTGCACCACCTCGTGAATCGGGTGCACGTGGTTCAGCGGCAGCGGCAGCTCTGGATCGTTCGGGACCATGCTGCCTTCCGTCATGCCGGGGCGGCTGCGGTACACATCGTTGAGCAGGGCGCCGAGGTCGAGATGGTTGCGCTGCGCGGGCAGGCCGCCGGTGATAGCGCAGGCCCCCACGGCCACCAGGGTTTTGCAGCGGGCGCGAAACTCGCGCAGCACCTGCACATTTTCGGAGTTGCAAAGCCCGCCTTCGATCAGGCCGATGTCGCAATGGCCGAGTTCCTTGATGTCGGTTAGCGGCGAGCGGTCGAACTCGATGTGCTCAATAAGCTCCAGCAGCCGCTCGTCGATATCGAGGAACGACATGTGGCAGCCAAAGCAACCGGCCAGCGAGACGGTCGCAACCTTCAGCTTGCGTGGCTGCGGGGCGAGGTACTGCGGCAAGGCCGGGGTCATGACGCCTCCTGCTTGTTCGGTTCGGTAACCGTGTTAACGTCATAGCGACGCTCGCCAATCGGGATTGCGAATCCGCGCCGCTTGGGCAAGATCACGCCCACCGGACAGATGCTCGCCGCGCGGTCGGTCAGCGCCATATCGGTATCAACCAGCTTGCCGCTTTCGCTGTTGACCACCAAATGCGTGCCGATTCCGTAGCCGGCGATGGCGAACACGTTCTTGCCGTCTGTATCGTGGCTGGCGCGCACGCACAGTTCACAAAGGATGCAGCGGTTGAAGTCGAGCAAGATGTCGGGATGGCTCGCGTCGACCGGGCGGTCCGGGTAGAACTCTTCGAAATGCGGACCCTCCATGTTCATCTCGTAGGCGGTGGCCTGCAGCAGGCAATTGCCGCTTTTCTCGCACGACGGGCAGAAATGATTTCCCTCGATGAACAGCATCTGCAGCAGCGTTTTGCGGTGAGAGTTCAATTCCTCGGTGTTGCTTTCAACCTCCTGGCCTGGCGCGGCGCTCACCGTGCATGCGGCGCCGGCGCGGCCGTTGATCTTGACGGTGCAGACGCGGCACGAGCCATGCGGGCGAAAGTCAGGGTGCCAGCACAGGTGCGGGATGTAATGCCCGGCCCGCTTGGCGGCCTGGAGGATGGTCTCGCCGAGTTGGAACGGCACATCCTCGCCATCGAGCGAGAAAACGGCGCCGGGCTCGCCGGCCGGAGCTGGAGCCAGCGCAGGGGGTGTCGCGGAGGCGTTGGTCATGGCAGGCTCTTCATGTGTGAGGCGGCGTCGTCACGGCCGGTTGCTGTGCGCGCGACCGACAGTTCTGCGTCAAGGTCGAAGGCAGGTTCAAAGTGCAGCGATTTGAGATGTTGCTCGTATGCGGGGCGGAATTTGGCGATGGTGTCGCGCAACGGATTGCAGGCCGACGCTCCCAGGCCGCAATGTGTCGCGGTGTGCATCAGTTTGTCGAGTTCGAAAAGCACCTCGATGTCGTGCCGCGAGCCGTGGCCTGCGGCAAGCTTGTCCATGCGTTTGACCACGAGAGCGGTGCCCACACGGCAGGGCGTACAAAAACCGCAGCTCTCGTGCGCGAAGAAGCGCGCGAAGTTGCGCGCCACCTCGAACATGTCGCGCGAGCGGTCGAATACCATGAAAGCGCCCGCCGTGGGCACGTCTTCAAACGCGATGCGCCTGCCGAACTCGAAGGCCGAGATGCACACACCCGAAGGCCCGCCGACCTGAACTGCCTGCGTGTCCCGTGCGCCACAGTCCTCCAGAATCCGGCCGATGCGCGTGCCGAAGGGATACTCATAAATGCCCGGCCGATCACAATCACCGGACACCGAATGAATCTTGGTGCCGGTGGACTTTGCCGTGCCGATACCCGCCCACCGGGCGGCGCCGTGGAGCGTAATGTGAGTGGCGGCGCAATAGGTCTCGACGTTGTTCACCGTGGTCGGCTGCCCCAGGTAGCCATTCTCGACAGGGAACGGCGGGCGGATGCGCGGCGTACCACGCTTACCTTCCAGCGATTCGATCAGCGACGACTCTTCGCCGCACACATAGGCGCCCGCACCGACGTGAACGTCAATGTCGAAATCAAAACCCGCGTGCTCTTGTATGTCCAATCCCAGCAAATGCTGGTCGCGCCGGCGTTGCAGTACTGCGCGCAACGGTTCCAGCAGATGGCGGTACTCGCCGCGCAAGTAGACCAGTCCCTGCTTGGCGCCGACCGCCAGCGCGGCAATGGTCATGCCATCGAACAGCATGTCGGCGTAACGGGTGAGGAGCACGCGGTCCTTGAACGTGCCGGGTTCGCCTTCGTCGGCGTTGCAGACAACATAGTGGGAGGTGCCCTGCGCATCGCGGCACAGCTCCCATTTGAGGCCGGTGGCGAACCCCGCGCCGCCGCGACCGCGCAAGTTGGAGCGCTTTATTTCATCGAGGGTGGCCTGCGCGCCGCGGGCCAGGGCAGCGGCAATGGCGCTACCAGGCTGGTGCGGTGTGCCGAGCAGCACATCGGCACGGCGGATATTGTCTACCACGTGGAACCACTGCGCCGGCCAATCCGGCACGGGCGTTTGGGCTTGGATTAGCTCGGCTATGCGCGCCACGCGCTCGGCATCAAGCCGGGTGAGCACGTGCCGGTGGTTGATCAGCAACGCTGGACCCTGGTCGCACAGGCCGGTGCATGAGGTGTGCTCCACGCTGACCCGGTTGTCGGCGCGAAGCTCGCCGGGCTTGACGCCGAGGCGCAGGCACAGGTCTGCCATGAGCGCTGCGCTGCCCAGCATGCGGTCGGTGATGTTGTCGCTGAAAAGCACGCGGTACTGACCGACCGGCCGAGTGTGAAAGAAGCGGTAAAAGCCCGCGACACCCTCCACGTGAGCAAGGGTCAGACCGAGCTCATGCGCGACGCGAACCAGCATGTCGCGCGGCAGCCAACCGTGCAGATCCTGCGTGTCGCGCAGGATCTGCACCAGGGCATGCGGGTTGCGGCCGTAGCGCGAGAGCAGCGTGTCCATGGCCTCGCTTGGAATACCAGCGCGTGGTGTTGCTGGAAAGTGGACTGCGGTTCTATTGTTGCTGCCAATTGCCAAGATGTAAAGCGCTCAGCCAGGCCGGGCCGCGTTATCGGCGAGATGGAATCCATGCGGTATTTCTGCCCCGCAACTACAACTAACCGCTCCTGAATTGTTCGGTTCGCAGTGGGGCATTTGAAGCGAGTCAGATCGCTTGCTATCTTGCCGCTCCCAGCCGAGTTCGCGGTGAATCGCCAAATGGCGGGGCGTCCAGGAATGCGCTGTGCGGCGCACGAAATGATGGCGCGCCACATGGTAGCTGGGATCGAAGCCGTAGAAGTTGCGCCGCACCAGGGCGAGCTCTTCGGCCCGATAAGCGGCAAGCGGCTTGTCAGCCTCGTCGCGCGCCCTGACTACGAGCTTGGCGGCGAGGCGTTCGCGGTAATCGGCGCCCGCTGCCAGTCGTTCAGCGCGAACCCTGACCTCGCACTCGAACTGCGCCAGATCGCCCGAGATGCACGCATCGGCCAGCCCCTGCTGCGCTGCTGCTGCAGCGCCGATCGGCAGCCGGCCAGTCATGATGGCGCAGGCGCGCTCCGCGCCGACCCGCTTGGGCAGCAGATAGGTCCAGTACTCCGAGCCGTAGAGGTTGCCCATGTTCTTGTAGTGCGGATTGAGGATCGCCGCCTTCCGCGCCCACACCTGATCGGCGGCGAGCGCAAGGAAGCAGCCGCCGGCGCCGGCGTTGCCGCGCAGCGCGGCCACGGTGAGATGGCTGCCGGTCTCGATGATCGCGCGGGTCAGGTCGTCAATCGCGTTGATGTTGCGCCAGGATTCATCCGAGGGGCTCGGCGCTGCTTCGATCAAGTTGAGGTGGATGCCGTTGCACCAGAAGTCCGCGCCGCCCATCAGCACGATCACCCGGGTCGACCGGCTGCGCGCGAATTCATAGGCGGCGAGCAGCCGTCCGCATTGCGCGGTGCCGATTGCGCCGTTGTAGAAGTCGAAGTGCAGATAGCCGACATCGTTCGCTTCCGTGTAGCGCAGCTCGCTCCAGGCCGCGTCGCCGTCGCGCCACAGGGCGCAGGCGCGCTCCGCCAGCGAGCGGGACTGCTCCGCAAAAGCCTCGGTGGCGGGGAGCTTGAGCGCCTCTGCGCGGTCGGCGCGCTTCACGTGGCCGATCCACACCGCGCCATCGCGAGTAGCGCGCAATAACGCATTGTCTCGCCTGGCCAGCAGCACGCCCGGCTGCTCGGCGGCGACACCCGGCTCCGCATGGGCGTCGAAGAGATGGCAGGGCACGCCGAACAATTCGTCCAGCACACCCGGAAAACCATCGGCAGCGTGAATCTTGCGGAGCACCGTCGCGGTAGCGTCGCGCGCCCAGTCGATGCGGCGCTCCGCCTGTCGCAGCAACGGCCGCAACCGGCCGCGTACCTCAGCGTCGGCATAGTCGAGCGGGTGCGGCCGGTAGTTCCCGCCGGCAAAACGCGCCACCGCCTGCAGCACCGCTTGGGTGGCCGCCCCGGTCACCTCGTTGCGGTAGATGCTGCTCTTCTTGGCCAAGTGAAGCGGAAAGGTCTCTGTCGCCCAGATGTCGCCGGCATCCATCTCGGCATTGGCCTGCAGCACCGTGACGCCCCACTCGCGCTCGCCCTGCTGGATCGCCCAATCGAGCGCCGAGGAGCCGCGGTCGCCGACGATGCCTGGATGCACGATCAGGCAGACATGCCTGCGCCAGATCGACTCCGGGATCGCGCGGCGGAGATAGGGCGCGACGATCAGCTCCGGCCGGAACAGCGCGACCGCCTCCTCGGCGACCGCTTCATTGATATCGAACTCGATCGACACCTGGTGGCCGCGCTCGCTCAGTTCGACGAACAGCCGCTGGGTCAGGCTGTTGAAACTATGGGTGAGGAACAGAATGCGCATGTCGGGTGGCTCGGCTCAACATATCCGCGGCAACTGCTCGCCGGACAGCCAATCGACGATGCGCCGGCCGCCGAAGCGCGTCTTCATCTGCACAAAATGGTGCGGGTCCTCGGTCACCACACCGATCACTGCGGCGCGGCTGCCGAGCGGATGAGTACGCAGCACGGCAAGCAGCGCCTCGGCGTGCTGCGCCGCGCAGATCGCGACCAGCTTGCCCTCGTTCGCCACATAGAGCGGATCGAGGCCGAGGAACTCGCAGGCCGCCTCCACCTGCCGATTTACCGGGATCGCAGCCTCATCGAGCATCATCCCCATGCCGGCCTGCTTGGCAATCTCGTTCAGCGTGGTGGCGAGCCCACCGCGGGTGGGATCGCGCAACACATGAATGTCCGGCACCGCCTCCACCATCGTCGCCACCAGCCCGTGCAGCGCGGCGGTGTCGGAGCGAATCTCGGTATCGAAGCCGAGGTTCTCGCGCTGCGACATGATCGCCATACCGTGGTCGCCGAGGGTTCCCGAAAGCAGGACCCGATCACCCGGCCGGGCGCGCGCGCCGCTCACATCGACGCCGTCGGGCACCACGCCGACGCCGGTGGTGGTGATGAATACGCCATCGCCCTTGCCGCGCTCGACCACCTTGGTGTCGCCGGTCACGATCGGCACGTGCGCTTCGCGGGAAGCCTGCGCCATCGAGTCCACGATGCGCTTGAGCTCCGCCAGCGGAAAGCCTTCCTCGATGATGAAACCGGCCGCCAGGTAGAGGGGGCGCGCGCCCGCCATCGCCACATCGTTGATGGTGCCGTGCACCGACAGGCAGCCGATGTCGCCACCCGGGAAGAACAGCGGCGAGACCACATGGCTGTCGGTAGCCATTACCATGCGCCCGGTCGTTACTGCGAAACGCGCTTGATCGTTCATCTGGCGCAGCCACTCATTGTCGAAGGCGCGCAGAAACAGCTCGTCGATCAACTGGGCCATCGCGCGCCCGCCGCCGCCGTGGCTCATGTCGATGCGGCCGGTCTTGAAATCCAGCGGCCGGACGTAGCCCTGCTTCACTTCACCCATAGCATTCCGCATGGGTGATCGATGTCTACGTCTTCTCTATTCATGCTACGGCCTTCACCAAGGGAATATCCTTGAACCGCCCGTAGCTGTAATGGGCCGCGCAGGCGCCTTCGCTGGAAACCATGCACGAGCCCATCGGGTTCTCCGGCGTGCAGACCGTGCCGAAGAGCTTGCAGTCGGTCGGCTTCTTTACCCCGCGCAAAATTGCGCCGCATTCGCAGGCCTTGTTGTCCTCGACCTTGCGATAATCAAGCGCGAAGCGCGCCTCCGCATCGTAGGCGCGATAAGGAGCGCGGATCGTGA
>Ga0209118_1001691_pt1 | contig 9998 bp, 7 predicted proteins | sample BlaSpr_A8_Ref_M1_FD_187988 | JGI IMG/M metagenome (GOLD analysis project Ga0209118, IMG submission 187988) | Forest soil microbial communities from Thunder Bay, Ontario, Canada - Black Spruce, Ontario site 2_A8_Ref_M1 (SPAdes) (version 2) | ecosystem: Environmental > Terrestrial > Soil > Boreal...
GGCGCGGCTCCAGGAAATGCGCGCCTCTCGGCACGCCTCACGGGGCTGCCAAAGGATTCTGTTGCGAACGTCTCTCAAATCGTGGCAGTGGACAAGGATTTCTTAACGGAGCGGGCCGGGAAGCTCCCGCGTCAAAAGCTGGAGTTACTACTCTCTGGAATCGACGTTGTGCTTGGAAGGTAGTCATTTAGATTTTTGATCGTTTCGGTTGTTAACCCAATGGTTGCATGGGGCCCCAAGTTCCAATTCGAGAATGTAGCAAACGCAGGGGCAAAAACTCGTCACCAATTCGTCACCAAAACTAGGGCATTTCGGGGCCTTTTTAAGGCCGGTCAGAACGGGAGAAGCAAGACAGGCAAAGGGATCTAGCTTTCTGACCTCATCATTGACACGGTAGAGGTCTGGGATTCGAGTCCCCACGGGCCTACCATTCAAATAAAGAGACCTTGCGCGGATTCCCAAGAAACAGAGCGGGGTCCTTGCGTTTCAGTATAAAAGACATCACAGATCGCGGCATGAGTCCAAGGGACGATGATTGTTTGCCTCAAGAAGCTATTTCACAAGAGGAAGAGTACGACGGTGGGTTCTGCTAGAATCGCGGCGAAATGGCAGGAGTTACACAGTTGCGATTTGCGGTGGAGGGCGGGGGTAAAGTCTCGGCTTTGCTCTTGCGACCGGTACAGGCGCGTCGGCTCCTGGTGCTGGCGCATGGTGCTGGGGCGGGGATGAGTCACTCATTTATGGAGAAGCTTGCAGACGAGTTGGCAAGTGTGGGTGTGGCTACCTTTCGATACCAGTTTCCATACATGGAGGAGCGGCGAAGGGTCCCAGACGCGCCCGCGGTGCTGACGGCAACCGTCGTGGCTGCGGTACGAGCGTCTGCGGAGGCAGCTCCAGGCTTGCCGTTGTTGGCGGGTGGCAAGTCAATGGGAGGACGGATGACTTCGCACGCTGCGGCACAGCATCCACTGGATGGCGTGCGAGGATTGATATTTTTTGGTTTTCCACTGCACCCGCCCAACCGGCCGGGAACGAAACGAGCGGACCACCTGGCGAAGGTTTCGGCGCCGATGCTGTTCATGCAGGGAACGCGAGATACACTTGCCGATCTCAAGTTGTTGCGTCCGGTCTGCGCGAAGCTAGGGTCGCGGGCGACGTTGCACATCTTTGAGAAGGCAGATCATTCGTTTCATGTGCTGAAGAGTTCAGGGAGGAGTGACGCGGAGGTGTTGCGGGAATTAGCGGAAACGGCGGCGTCCTGGGCGGAGGCAATTGATGAGACACAATCAAAACTCGCCCAAAATCCCACCAGCGTGGAGCCTGCCCAAAGGCGCCATCGAAATTGAGGTTTGCAACTTGTCCGCGTTTAGCCTGCTCGCGGCAGCTGTCTTGCAATCAGTCGATCGGGCACATTGTCCGGTAACGCGAGTTGTTGTAATTCTTTCACCGGTCGTGGTTCGGAACCTATACTAGACTCTTGGTGTCAAAGACCTCAGGTGAGGAGAGGCCTCAAAACCGCTGCGATTTTGATCCTAGTTCTCCTCGGGATCCTGATTACCGTCGACATATTTTCTCCTTACGCTGCTTGGTATTTCGTTGTTCCAAGTGCCCGACTCACGGTTGATGGCAGGCCAGACCAAGGGTGGCTACATCGGGGAAATCATCGAGAAAGTCTGTTTCTGACTCGACGCGACAGGGGAAAAGCGGAGTCCTATCTGATTTGGATCCCCAAGGATAGACAAGAAAGCGTGCTGAGCTGCGGGCACTGGACCGCAGCAAGACTTCCAGCTTTTCCCATCGGCGATTTAAATCCTCCGTGCTGGACGATCGTCGCCAGCGAGGATCCGACTCCAAAGCCTTCTCTCCCGGCGTGACCTCGTCGTAGGAACCGGTTTCGTGGAGTTCACAGCGGACGACGGTAGCAGGATCAAAGCGTCTTGGTAGGTCTTATTCAGTCATTTGATGGCCACGCCTTGGAAAAAGCGAACGAAATTGTGCCGGTGGGGATTTTTCGTCGGGGCAGCAGGGGCTATGTTGCTGAGGCGACGTGAGCCGAAAAGCGGCCCGAACTGTAGATGATGGGACTTTGTGTGATGCGAAACAGCAGGAAGATTTCAGTGGCGGTCAGATTTTGGTATTGTCCTAATTTGATCTCGATTGAGTTTTCGAGATTCCAGAGAACAAGTAGCCTACTAGGAGTTCTGTGCATTTCTTAGGAGGGACAAATGATTTCTGGCGCTCACGTAATTGTCCACAGTAAAGACGCCGAAGCGGACCGCGTATTTTTCCGCGATGTCCTCGGATTCAAATCCGTGGATGCGGGCCATGGTTGGCTGATCTTCGCTCTACCGCCGGGAGAAGCCGCATTCCACCCATCCGCTGATAATGGTCCGCATGAACTCTATTTCATGTGCGATGGCCTGGAAGCCGAGATGGCGTCGCTCGCGAAGAAGGGTGTTAGGTTCTCCAAAGTTCAAGAAGCACGATGGGGTTCAACTACGCAGATGCGGCTTCCCGGTGGAGGCAATGTTGGCCTTTATCAGCCAAAGCATCCGACAGCATTGGGCCTCGGCTTGAAATGAAGCACTCGTCAAGTTAGGGCACCACCAATTACAGGTGGCGGAGGGAGCTATCAACGATCATCCGGATAAAAACGTCTTGGTCCCTCTGCCGAACATGGTTTCCGGTTAGGGCTTACCGGGAGTTAGGCCCGCCACCGCCAGGGCCGATTACTGGTCATAAGCGGATTTATTGACATCTATCCGCCCCGCTAGTGTCCGTGTTGGGAACCCCACACTTGTTCAGAGAAGTGTCACACCCGGGAACCGGACGGGGAATCGTCTGGGCGATGCTAGCTGAGAAGGGCATGGAACCGGGTATCTGAGCGTATGGAGTCGAGGTCAGAATCTTTCGCCGCCCAATTCTTGTAAAAGGTTCCGTGCTCCATCACCTTTCCCAGGCAGCTGAGGGCATCTTCGGAGCGGCCCAGAAGAGCGTACACGCAGGCCACGTTATACAGAATTGAGGTTTCTTCCGGATCGATGGCTAGTGCGCGGCGAGCCCAGTCCAAACTTCTTCCTTGGTCTCCAATCCGAGCGAGAATTCCCGCACCCAAATAGAGCGCCCGGGGATCATCCGGATGACTATCGATGTGCCTCTCGGTCAATTGCAACGCCCGTTGCTCGGTAGCTGCGCTTTCTGCTGCCAAGCCCAAGCCGTGGTAAACGTTCACAAGCAGGCTCACCGCCTGGTAGTCATCGGGGTTGAGCTTCGCCGCGTGTTCGTACAGTTCCGCCGCCTTTGTCAAGTCACCTCGCTGGAAAGAGGTGCGCGCATAGAAGTAGTAGGCCTCATAGAGTTTGGGATCGAGCCGGATCGCCGCTTCGAACTCTTGTTGCGCCTGATCAAAGTTCTTCTTCAGCGCGAAAGCCAAACCGCACGCTGCATGAGCTTCGGCCAGCTCTGGATCCAACTCCAGAGCCTTACGGCTCGCGGCCTCCGCTTCATTTAGATTGTCTTCGACGCTGTCCCAGTACATGTAAAGAAATGAGCAGCAATCCGCCACGCCAGCATACGCACGAGCGTAGTGGGGATCAATCACGATGGCGCGGGCGAACATTTGCCTGGCAAAATCAAAACCCTTGCGACGAAACTGATGAAAGAACTGGCGTCCCCTTAAGTAATAGTCATACGCCTGGGGGTTTTCGGTTTGCTTGCGTGCAATCGCTTTTTCTTCCTGCGGAGAAAGTTTGATACGTAAGGCCTGGCTGATGCTACGCGCGATTTCGTCCTGTACCTCGAAGACATCTTTGAGCTCACGATCATAGCGCTCCGCCCAGATCGAATGGCCTGTTTGGGCCCGGATAAGCTGAGCCGTTATGCGCAAGCGATTGCCGGCTCTTCGCAAGCTTCCACTAAGCACGCAAGCGGCGTTGAGTTCCCGCCCGACCTGAGGTCCAGTAACCGGCTTGTCTCGATATGCCAATACGGCTGCTCGCGGAAAGACTTGCAGCTCCTTGATCTTCGAAAGCTCAGTGATGATGTCTTCCGTCATGCCATCGCGGAAATATTCGTCGTCCTTGCTCCCGCTGAGATTCTCGAAGTAGAGCACAGCGACAGACTTCTCTGTGGCGGGCGCTGCTGCTTGGTCACCGCTGGCGGTTTGCCTCTTAATTTCACCCGAGCGACTAGAAGATTCGCGATCGCGCTTCAATCGCTTCAGATCTGTTTTAATCTCGGAAGCGGTCTGGTAGCGCAAGTCGCGGTCTTTCTCTAGAGCATTGTTGATGATTCGTTCTAGCTCTCGGGGCAGGGTCGGGTTCAGCCCCGCCACTAGCTTCGGCGTCCCATGGAGAATGGAATCAAATATGGCCGCGGACGTATCGCCGATGAAGGCAAGCTTGCCCGTGGCCATTTCGTAGAGGACGCTGCCAAAAGAGAACAGATCGGTGCGTGCGTCAAGGTCTTTCCCCAAGGCCTGCTCGGGCGACATGTAAGCCATCGTCCCCAGAGCTGTGCCCGGGCTAGTCAGGAAGTCTGAATCAGCGGCTATGGTCGCCTGAGCGGATACATCGCCCATGCCCACTTGAACCCGTCTGGACGCCATTTTGGCGAGGCCAAAATCCAGGATCTTGGTCTGACCGCGCTGGGTGAGGAAAATGTTCGCCGGCTTGATATCTCGGTGGACGATACCCCTCACATGTGCGGCCGCGAGGGCATCGGCAATTTCAATGCCGAGCTCGAGAATATTGTCGATTTCCAGCGGCTTCCCATTGATGCGGTGTTTCAGCGTCTGGCCTTCCAGTAACTCCATGACAATAAAAGGCCGGCGATCGTACTCACCAACGTCGTGAATGGTGCAGATATTAGGATGGTTCAACGCCGAAGCCGCGCGTGCCTCTCGCTGGAATCGTTCGAGGGTCTGTGCGTCAGTCGGAGTGTCGTCAGGAAGGAACTTCAGGGCCACGCTTCGGTCGAGCCGCGTGTCCTCAGCACGGTAAACGACCCCCATGCCGCCGCCACCCAGCTTCTCCTGAATACGATAGTGAGAGATTGTCTGTCCAGTGAGAGACCGAGGCTCCATCATGGTGCGGTGATTCTAGGGGCGCTGCCCAACCCAAGTCAACGTATGCAGACTTTCCCCTATGCTATGTTACGCGCCTGGGCAGTCTTGACGCGCAGTTGCATGAGTTCAGTAGAAACCTTCACCGAAGGAAGTGGCTATGAGCGCAACATTGCTATACCGAATTGCCGCATTTGTGTTTGCTTTGTTTGCCTTGGGGCACACGTATGGCTTCTTGAGTTTGCAAGCACCGTCGGCGGAAGGTCGCGCCGTATATGATGCGATGAACGCAGTGCATTTTGAGCTGGGCGGTCGGAGCTTTAGTTATGGTGGTTTCTATCGTGGCTTCGGCTTATCTTGCACGGTATCGATGGTCTTGTCGGTATTTCTGTCGTGGCACCTCGGAAACTTGGCGCGGTCCGCTCCAGGCGCGATTGGTGCGCTAGGGTGGGTATTCTTTGTGGTGCAGCTAGCAGGTGTGGTGCTGAGTTTCCTGTATTTTGGTTTGCCGCCGATGGTGCTCTCCGCGCTGGTTGCCATAATCGTTGGATTGGCCGCATTGCTGGTGGGCAGATGAACCGACTATTTATCTTAGTTGCAAATTATTAGACTCAAGTTCTGGTTAACCGGAAAAGTCCGTTAACGCAACTTATCAATTGGAATCACTTCCGAGTTGCCCGTGATTCGCCAGATGGCAACTATCGCAATTCCTCCTATTGCGCCTTTGGCTTCTCCAGGATGGTGATGTGGGAACCGGTGTCATTCCTGAGTATCCCGAGTATGAAAGAGTTTGCTGACGCCGTGGTACCATCGGGCGCTTCCATTTCAGGAGATCCTATGCGTTGTCTCGCGCTCTCGCTGAGGTTTCTGGTTCTCGGCGTCGGTTTTCCGTTGCTAGCTGCCGAGTGTCCGCCCGCGGACGTCATCCTCAGCAATGGTCACATCATCACCATGGACGGCGAGCGTCGTGTTGCGTCAGCGCTGGCGATTCGCGATGCCCGGATCGAAGCGATCGGCACGAATCAAGAAGTTACCGCCTGCGAGGGAACGTCGACCAGAAAAGTCGACCTGAAGGGCCAAACGGTGTTGCCTGGTTTCATCGACGTGCACACGCACGCCATACTGTGGGCCAAGAGCATCGTCCGCGGCGAAATCGACGCGGGCTACCCTGTAGTACACACGATTGGCGAAATCCAGGGGGCCGTAGCGGAAAACGCTCGTACTACAAAGCCCGGGGATTGGGTGCGAGGCTCGAGGTGGGACGACTCCAAACTTACTGAGCATCGGTACCTGAGCAAAGACGACCTCGATGCGGTCGCTCCCACTGTCCCCGTATACTTGATGCATATAAGCGGGCACCTGGCAGTGGCGAACCGGGCGGCATTGAAGGCCGCCGGTATCGACCGCAACACGCCCGACCCGCCCGGCGGGATCATCGAACACGACGCAAGCGGTGAGCCGACAGGGATCGTCAAGGACAACGCGATGCGTCTTGTCGAAGCGAAGCTCCCCGCCGACGCGGACGATACCGCCTTTCGCGCCGTGAAAGTGGTGAGCGACCAAGCTGCGGCTGTCGGTCTGACTACCATTCATGACGTGTGGGGTGGAGGTGGTCTGTCATCAGAAAACCTCCGCGCGTATCAGGACGCTTATCATCGCGGGCTGCTGAAGATTCGCGTTCAGTTGGCCCCGGGAGTTGCCAGCCTTGCCGATGCCGAGCGGCTGGCCCTTTCCGGTGTACACACAGGCTTCGGGGACAACCATCTGAAATTCGGTGCCGTCAAGATGTTCGCCGACGGAGGCATGGCTGCGCGGACTATTGCGATTTATCCGCCGGGCCTGCAGGAGAACGGCAAGGAGAACCTCGGACTGCAGATCTGGTCACCTGAAGAAATGCAGAAAGCGCATCGCATTCTCGCCGGGGCAGGATGGCAGCTCTCGACCCATGCCATCGGCGACCGTGCCATCGACGAGGTGATCACCTCTTATGCCACGGTCACCAGAGAACTCGGGTTGCAACAACCGCGCTTTCGCATCATCCATTGTGGGGTCTCCACGCCGGCAATCCTGAAGCGCCTACACGACGAGCACGTGCTTGTCGACGGCGACCCAGCTTTCGTGTACTGGATTGGGAGCTGGTTCAAGAACTACGGGCCGCAGCGCGAACGTTGGGCTTACCCTGGCAAATCCTACTTCGACTACGGTGTTGTGGCTGCAGCCGGGAGTGATGTTCCGGTCACGCCGATTAGTCCTTGGTGGGGTCTTTGGGCCGCGGTCCAGCGCAAGAACATGAACACTGGCCAGGTGCTGGCGCCGGAGGAACGGCTTTCCGTGCTGCAGGCACTCGAGCTGTTCACACGCAATCCCGCCTATATCGGCTTCGAGGAGAAGGAAAAGGGATCGCTGGAGACCGGCAAATTGGCCGACTTTGTCGTTATTGATCGTGACATCCTCGTTGTTCCGTCGGAACAACTCAAAGACGTTCAGGTGCTGCAGACATGGGTCGGCGGCGAACTCGTCTATGAGAAGCACTGAACTGATATTCCAATCATGCGATTGTCGAAGAAGCGGACGAGACCTGAACCAGTGAATCTACGTGTCTTTGCGCAGCGCTATACCGCAGCGTGGTGCAGCCAGAACGCAGCGAGCGTGGCCGCCTTCTATTCACCGAATGGCTCACTCAGCGTCAACGACGGCACTCCGGCTGTTGGGCGTGAGGCCATCACGGGCGTGGTGCAGGGATTCATGACAGGGTTCCCGGACATGACGGTGCACATGGACGGCCTCGATGTTCATAGGAACCGCACTCGTTACCGCTGGACACTTGTAGGGACTAATGCTGGTCCGGGTGGAACTGGTAAGCGCGTGCGCATCAGCGGCTTTGAGGAGTGGCAGATCGGTGCGGAGGGGCTCATTGCTGAGTCAAAGGGCCACTTCGACGCTGCCGCGTACCAGCAACAGCTCGAACGAGGCGTTGACTAACTCCTGTAGTCTCCCTGATATCAGTACAGCCATGCGGTCCAGGAGATCTTCATAGGCTTTTTCGTTTTGAGCCCACGGAAAACCGATTATTCATTGATTGATCATTTCCCGAACTGGGCGTCCCATTCCTTGACCTTGGCGATGGTGTAATTCACTTCTTCGGCAGTCAACTCGGGAAATATCGGCAGAGAAACGCATTGTGCTGCGTTCGCCTCGGCGTTTGGCACGTGCGGGTTCAGATCCGCCAGTTTGTTCCACGGATAGCCTTGCTGTTTGTGAATCGCAATAGGGTAGTGCATCTTCGCATCAATACCCGTCGCAACCAGGAATTGCGCGAGGTGATCGCGCCTGGGGTGCTCCACAACGTAAAGGTGATAGACGTGGCGATATCCCGGCATTTCCTTCGGAAGCTTCAGACTGGTCCCTATAAGTCCCTCGGTATAGCGTGCGGCCCACGCTCGTCGCTGATCGGTCCACTTCCTAATATGCTTTAGCTTCACGCTCAGGAATCCTGCGTGGAGATCGTCCAGCCGACTATTGAACCCAAAAGTGTGCACGGATCGCTTCAGCGATCCGTGGTTGCGCATCCGCCGCACGGTTTCGTCAATCTCCGGCCGGTTGGTGATGAGCGCGCCGCCGTCGCCAAAGGTCCCCAGGTTCTTCTGGATGATGAAGCTGATGCACACTGCATCGCTCAATTCACCCTGCTTGAATCCGTCTCCATGCGCATCAACGGACTGCGCGTTGTCCTCGACAACCCATAGCTTGTGCTTTTTCGCGATCGCGCTGACCGCCTTCATGTCGGCGCAATGTCCGTAAAGATGAACGGGCACGATGCCCACTGTGCGCGGCGTGATCGCGGCTTCAATCTTCGTGGGATCGATGTTATTGGTCGCCCGATCGGAATCCACGAACACCGCTTTGCCCCCAGCGATCCAGATGGCTTCAGCCGTCGCAAAGAAGGTGTTCGCGGTTGTGATCACTTCATCGCCAGGACGGATGCCCAGCGCCATGAACGCAAGCCACAATGCGTCCGTACCCGAGTTCACCCCGACGGCGTATTTCATGCCAAAATAGTGGGCGAGTTCCTTTTCGAAGCGCTCCAGCGTCGGACCCATTACGTAGGATTCGCTTTCGATGACGGCGTGGAAGGCTTCGTCAATCTCGCTCTTAATGCTGTAGTACTGGCGGGCGTGCCCATAGAAGGGGACCGTCATTTTCGGAGCGGGCTCCGGTTTGGACGCGGTCATGATTCTTCTCCTCAAATTCACGAACCAACGGAGTGGTGCCCGCTGACCCCAGCAAATTTATTCGGAGGAGGCACTGCGGGTCAAGTATTAAATCGGTTCAGTGAGGGTGTTGCGAAATCCCGGTTTAGTGGAGACTTCAGCAGACACCAAGACCTAGGCGGTTTCCTCGGGTTTGCGACTCCCAGGCGATTGCGCCCTGCGTGTCGGTGTCACAGGATAGATGTCGAAGCCCAATGCCCGATAAAACGCGTTTGGGCTTACCGTGGGTTGACCGCCTGCAGCTGCGTTGACTCCCGACCGAACATGAGTGGATGTACAATGCCGATCGGAGGAACCCATGTTTACCGCCACCGCCAACCTGATTCTTCCAAGCACTGTTACGGGTTCGTTTCCGCGGCCACGCTGGTTCGACGTGAGCATGTGGGGCCGCCCGCTCGACACCTGCATGCTCGATATCCGCTTTCGCGAGAAGTTGCAAGACGCCCTGGCGGTCGTGATAAGTGATCAGGAGCGCACTGGGCTCGACATCCTCACGCACGGCGACTTTCACCTCGATGAGGACATGGCAGGCCGCGCGTGGCACCACTACCCCCTCCAGCGCTGGGCCGGCTTTGAAGGGGACTATCTGCAGCCGGAGCAGACGACCGCGCCTTGGCTCCACTATCCATGCGGCACGCTGCTGAACGAGATCTACACTGGCTGGA
>Ga0209118_1001694_pt1 | contig 9993 bp, 12 predicted proteins | sample BlaSpr_A8_Ref_M1_FD_187988 | JGI IMG/M metagenome (GOLD analysis project Ga0209118, IMG submission 187988) | Forest soil microbial communities from Thunder Bay, Ontario, Canada - Black Spruce, Ontario site 2_A8_Ref_M1 (SPAdes) (version 2) | ecosystem: Environmental > Terrestrial > Soil > Boreal...
CCATCTGTTCACTGAATCGGGAGAAGCGGTGCCGCGTGCGCTGCGACACCCGATGGCGGACATGAAGCGTTCAATCGGGCGAAGCGCCAACTGAGGCGGGAGTGACTGCTTGCGTGTCGCTTCCCGGCAGGAAGTGGGATTCGATCCTAGCCAAGTCCGCCTCGGTAGGTGTCCCGCAAGCAGTCGTTGAAACACGCCTGCTCTTACTGGGGTGGGTTCACCGGGACAGAGGCGCGCAATTTCGCCACAGGGTGATCGGTGCCTTCGCGGGTCGCTCAATAGTGCAGAGAAGCGACGCGGAACCAAGTCATGGCACATCGCGATGGTCGGCAGCACGCGTTGCAGGTGGTAATTTTATGCCTTGGCTTCGCGCTCGGTGATCTACGAGAGCGCAATGGCATCGCATCGATTTCGATGCTTTGCTGCGCTCGTGGAACTCCACCTCCACCGTATCCGATAGCTTGTCCCAATTGACACGAGATTCCGCTAGCGGTGGATGCATGATCGCCACTATTCTCTTCGTGGCAAGTCGGGCATTCCAGTTCAAAAGCTCCCTGAACGTTTCGCCTTGTACCAGTGCCGTACTAGGACCATCCGAGCCGCAGTTGTCGGCACTTAAATTGCCCCCTTGTATGTGTAGTGCGTGGTTTTCATCGCGGTATATTCGCGGTACACGTTCCAATTGCCCCTCGCCGTCGTGCGCGTGGGATGGATCCGCGCGCACTGCAACGCGCGTGAGTTGCGGCAGTTTACTGCGAAAACGCGCCAGATTGCGTCAAGACCTCTCGGCGGATGCTGCCAATCGGGTCACGGTCGATCTCGCTACATGACTACTGGCTACCCGACCAGGGCAAATTTGGGCACTGCTTGGAGTCGTTTCAGTCGCCTAAGAATAAAGATCGATGGAGCCCTACTTGCGCGCCTTGATGGCGTCCTCCTTGCTCATGCAAACATTTGGGTCACCCGTGTTCACCCAAATTTCCTTGCCGTTCCTGATGAGCCATGACACGTCCTTTCCGTGCTGATCCTTCATGTCGGCGCGGTGGATGATGTAGCTAACCTTGCCGTTGCCGAATTCAGCGGCCGCAATGAACCAGTAGATTCCAAAATCGTCCTTGCCTGTGGGCCGCATGGGCGTCATCCAAGCTACGCCGGGCAACGCACGATCGACGAATGGTTTCTTTGCATCGGGAATGTCGACCTCTTCCCTTTTTTCGAACGACTCCCAAACGTGAAGATTCCATCCCTCGTAGTTTCCGTCCGCCCGGTAGTAATGAATACCCACCTCGCCTTCCGGCAACTGAGCATCCTCCGCCGAGGCCGCGACGGCAACCCCAAGGTCAACGCCACGATCAGGCCCGACGCGGGGTATAATTTGCTGACGTTTCATCTGTCGTCTCCTCTTGTAACGAAAGCTCCAGCCCTAGCTGGGGGGCACTGTCAAGTCGGTGATCCGTTCGCCGGGACCGACATGATCCGTGGGTCGAAATGGAGTATTTCGACTACGGCCCTTTTTGCGAGTCGGCAAAGGCCGATACCACCGGTCGGTTATCGCTTTCATCGTTGGACGCTTGATTGGTGACCGATACTCAGGCACGCATTTACGGGCGGAGTACCTATCGCGCTTCGCTGATGTAAGAACGGCCGTTGAAGCGCAACAATTCATGCCTGTCCATTCGCTTTTGCAAGGGGGGTATCAGGGCCTGTTACAGCTACGAATAGCACCGCCCCGCCCGGATCGGCGGTGATCGACCCTCGCCCCACTTACCACCGCATCCGCACCCGAGTACCCGAGTACGCATCGTGCAACCTGCTTGCCTCTCCGCGAACGCCTGTCTCACGGAAATCTGCGTTGCCCCACTTGCTCCGATCGCTACCACGACACGATCGCCGGGATGCACGCGGCTGAACGCGTAGGGCGCACCGGCCAGCATGGCGTGCTCTCCCTTGGCCAGCGCCATACGGTGCTTGCGGGCGCGTCTGAGCGCAACCGGCGAACAACAGGGAAAGCACGGCCAGCCGCAGCGCCTGTCGCAGCCGGATCGAAGCAGGGGTTTCTTTCCTTGCATGGGTAATCTCCTTCTAGGCCTTGATGCTGCCGGACGTCAGGCGAGATCGCACGGCGGCCGCCGCGAAATCACCCCCACAGATTCTTCTGCTTGCAGAGGAAGAACTTGGAGTCCACGACGAAGGTGAGATTCTGCTCCTGAGGATCAGCAGCACCGAGGTTAGCGGATACACAATGATGCCGCACGATAAAGGTGAGCACGAACACCACCATCAGTATCCGCACTGTAATGGTCAGCAGCGCACTCGCGGAAGGCTTGGAACGGTGTGGCACCGTCTACCTTGGGCGACTCCTCGATCTCGACAGGAATGGCGTCGTAACAGCCGCGAATGTTCCAAATACGCAAGGCAATGCTACCGCAGTAAGCGGGAATAGCGCTAGCAGGGGGTGCGGATGCCAAAGATGGAAGCAACGAAGGGGCGGCGGGATATTTTGTCAGCGTCGTTTCAGTAAAGAGCATTTCGCAGATCCTTCTGATTCGATTCAGAGCGGAGTAGGTCTGAATCGGTTCACAAAGAACGTCAAATGGGTCACGGGGCGTTCCAAGGCTGCATTCGAAATCGACTGCGCCGATGCGGCGTTAGCAAGTGAGCACAACGGGCCGCGACGGAGCTTGGTAGCACCGTCGGATGACATCCTGATCTCGTCGTGGCATTTCGGCACGTGCCCACACAGCCTCGGCCGCATCGCGCCGTCGTTGCGACGGGTTTGCCGACTATATAACGGGACATTCGGCGAAGACCGAATCTTTTTCAGGGGGGTACGATGCCGAAGAAATCGGAAACTGGTTTTGAACTCTGAAGGACATCATGGCGGGGGCCGCTTGCGGTAATGGTCAGGTGCGGCTGCGGGGAGAAGCGGTAATACGAACCGATGAGCATGCTGCACATTGCAACGGTCCCCAGGATTCCTAGCGTCTGAGGCGTCATTTAGTTCCTCTGGAGAGGCAAAGAAGCGCCGAGGCCATTCCTTTGGGCTAACTGCATGTCAGGCGCTTTGTGTTTCGATCCCGCTTAGCCAATTGACGATCGTTCGTAGAGCTAAGCCATAGTTCCCTACCTGGCAATGGTTCTGGGCGCTCTCGCTTCTTGTAAATAGCCGTGCGGTGATTGAACGCGCATTACTCAGCGTCTTGATCTGCCGATAGAGCTGCTCAGCGGGGACGTAATGGTCTTCGCTCCCAGCCAATAGAAGAACATCCTGCTTGACAAGCGCCGAAATATCATTCGTTTGGAACTGCTCAATCTTTCGGAGGAATGCGTAGGGTGACGACGTCCCGGTAACACGCATGCCTTGCTGAATCCCCCATTCAACCACAGGGCTCTTCTTGACGGCCCGCTCAATTGTCGCATTCACAATCGCCTCGGCTCGAAAATTGAGTTGTGCGGTCAGCAAGCCGCGCAGCAGCGAGTTCGTCTGTCGGAGATTGACGCGAAGGAAGTCCGTCAGAATGTCATAGGCAATGACACGTGCAACACGCGGTTCCAACGCCGCGGCGCGAAACACCAGACATCCCCCCATGGAAAGCCCTACAAGAGTGACCTGATCGAGTTCGAAATGATCCAGAACTGCCTTCACTGGTTTATGCCAGTCCGGGGTCATTGGAAGACCGGCTTCATTGAGAGCGCCACCTTGCCCCGGACCATCGAAAGCGATGACCTCGTAGCCAGCATCGCGCAGATAGAAGAAAGCCGGGGTCAGCTCTTCAATGTAACTATCGAAGCCCCCGAAGAAAACGATCGTGCCCTTGGATTGGGTCGCTGTGAAACGATATGCAGGCAAGAATCCTTCGATAGGGCCATCGGCGTAGGGTATCGCGCGCCGCTCAATCTGCTCGAGCCCGTACACTGATCGCACCGCGCCCAAAAACCTTTCGCGAGCGCTTTTCCGGTCGGGGTCGTCAGTCCGCATAAAGAACTCGGCGGAGCGAAAATAGAATCCGGCTCTAAGGACATGCCCTTGCCGCGACGCGTTCTCAGCAAGCGCCAGAAATTCCCGCTTCCAGTCGGCATAGCTCTCGATGCGGGGAGCGACAGTGCGCATCTCATCCAGCATCGCTTGTTCACCGACCCAGCCGAACCAACGGTTCATCTGGAAGTTCATGCTGACGTCTTGATGTAGATGGAAATAACCTACTGGGAACGGTAAAGATGTCATTGTTGCTTCACTGGAATAGTAAGTTGACCAACCGAGGGAGTGGGCAAACGACTAACATGATGTATGCGTAAATTTTGACCTATTGCGGGAAGTTGTACGCTTAGACGAGATGACCACTCCTTGCCCGGTGCAGCTTGTGCCCCGAGCAGAATTCACCGCTCTCCGAAAGGAACTAACGTTGTCGTTCGGCAAAACCCAGCTTTAGCCGGCCCGCTGGAAGGAAGCGTTGGGTGCCAGCTTTCAACTCTCGGCGCCGCGTTTCATCTGACCGAGCCCGGCCACTAATCACGAGCTTCGTCTGGGGTTGAATTTCCTGCGAGGGTGCAGACGATGGATATTCCTCCGCTCTTCCAGTTGAAGGTTGTACGACTTCGAAAGGCCCATTCAGTTTGCACTTCTTACTGCCAGATTCCATTCAGGACGACGATCAATTTCTGTAAGAAGGCTCCAAATTTTGGGCACCGGAGCTTCGATGTGGAGTTCGTGCTTCGCTGCGGTGATCGCAAAAAGAATGAATCCGATTCCAACGCCGCGATTTGGGGTATCTACTTTCCCATTCGGCGGCTTATCAGTTACATTAATCTTATCCTCTAAGGTCGCATTTTCCCAAGCCTTCCATCCAGTTTCTGCGGTTGGGCCGAAACTGGAAGTAACATCAGGCGTAGCGTGCGACGCAATCCTCATTGTTTTCAAAGATCCTCGGGAGCGCGGAACCCGATGCTTTTCGAACCAGTACGCGACGCCTGCAAAAATGACGTAGAAAACCACTGCGGTGATGTTGTCGGGCAGATTAGGGCTTGGCGGCAAGCCTGCGAGAGCGTGCATTTCCGGCGGTGGAGCGGAAGCGGCACTCGCGTTGAAGGAGGAGCGCAAGCGCAACCGGCAGCTGGAGAAGGAATTGCGGCGCAAGGAACGTGCGCTGGCCGAGGCGGCGGAACTGCTCATGCTGTCCCGAAAATTAGAGGCGTTCAGGACCGAAGGCAAGGACGGCGTGTCGATGCGCACCTTCGAGGGGCGGATGTTGGTGAGGCGCGAGCCGACGCTCGCCCCGATGCGGCTCACCCTGAGCACGCGCACAAGCGCACCGAGGCGGAGAGAGAGCGCGTTGTGAAGGTATGCCATGAGCGACGCTTTGCGGATTTGCCGCCGTCGCAGATTGTGCCGCGGCTCGCCGACGAGGGAACGTACGTGGCCACGGAATCGAGCTTCGACCCGGTGTTGCGCGCTCAGGGTGAACAACAGCGCCGGCGGCGTGCGGCCAAGCCGGTGGCGAATGAACCGCCGCGCCAGCTGGCGACGGGGTCGAACACGGTGTGGACATGGGGCCTGACGTTTGTCGCCTGCGCGAGCATGGCGGGCAAGTTCTTCTACGTGTACGCGATCCTGGACTTGTGCAGCCGCAAGATCGTGGCCTGCGAAGTGCACGAGTGCAAATCCGGCGAGCTCGCGGCCGAGCTCGTGGAGAAGGCGTTGTGGCGGGAACATCTGCGGCCACTGATCCTTTACGCCGACAATGGGGCGGCACCGACGGCCTACATGCTCAAGGCGAAACTGGAGGCCCTGGGCATTCGGCCCTCGCAGCCGTTTGCCCAGGAGGGATTCTCAGAATGACCGCTTTGACACCGCAAGAAGCTGCCCGAATGGCCCGTGGCGTTTACCTGCTCCGGGAACAGACCGTCTCCGCCGTGCAGAGCAGCAACGCCGAACTGGGCTGCGAGGGTCTGTTCAAGGTCGATGATTCGTCGCGCTTCGTCGGGGCCTCGGGCGGTCTCTTCTCGAAGCCCCTGAGCGGCTTCGGCTACATTGCCGAAGGAGATGGCAAGCGAGAGGGCGAAATCGTCGTCGTTACCCGGGGCACCAATATGGGCGCCGACTGGGCGTCCAATCTAAACGTCAGCGTCGAGTTCGGGTCCACCGGGATGACAGTCCACGCCGGCTTCAACGAGATCTGGAAGTCGTTCGCCAGCGAGATCCGCAGCTTTATGCAGGGGCGCAACCCTTCCGCCATCCACTGCGTCGGCCACAGCCTGGGCGGCGCGCTCGCCAACCTGAATGCGGATTACTTCTCCGGTGCGGAGATGGGCAGGGTGTATCTGTACACCTTCGGCGCCCCGCGGGTGGGTTTGGAACCTTTCTCCCACGTGCTGACCGATCGCTTGGGCGCGGACAGCATTTTTCGGGTCAGCCACCAAGCCGATCCGGTGCCCATGGTCCCAGTTTTTCCGTTCCGTCACCTTCCGTTCGCCCACCCCGGTTACCTGGTGACCAACGGCGGTGGCCTGATCCGGGTCGGGGCGCATGACATGCTGGGCAGCTATATACCCGGCGTCGGGGACAACGGCTGGTCCGGGCTGCAGACGGAGACTCCGCGGACGGACTGGGGTGAAAGAGTCAAGGCTTGGCTCGAATCCGACGCGGGTCACTGCGGGCCGGCGATCTTTTCCGCGACCCTGCTTGAGATGATCACCCGAGCCCTGCAATGGGTGCTGAAACGGGCAAAGGCGGTCCTGTTCGCGGTCCCGGGAGCAGTTGTCAGCGGCATGACGCTCCTCGACCAACTCGCCTGGCTGCTGAGCAATGGTGCAAAGGTTTCCGTGGAAGTGGCGGGCTACGTGAAGACGCTGATCGGGGCTATCTTCCGCTTCCTCGGCCGAACCGCCAACAAAGTCGAGGACCTGACGGTTGCCTTCCTGCGCTGGGTGCTCGACCTGCTTTTCGGGGCGCTCGCGACGGCTGCCGTCGTTGCCTCACAGCGGGTGGGGCGGTCCGTTTTAGTCTAGTCGCAGCTGGATCACCACATGTTTCGACCCAGCGACACACGAGGAGTCGGCGATTCCTGAGTGGCATCGATTCGGCTCACGCGATACAGAGACGTTCGGTAGCCCCCGTACGTATTCACGCACTTCGATCAGCTGGGATATAGCGCTTCGATCACTTAATCATTGACGTTTATGCTGCTCCAACTAGCAGGGGTCGTACGCTCTGCTCCCACCGTTGTCATTCGACGTCGGCGCACGCTCACTTACCTAGCAACTCAGCCATCGTCCTGCGTAGCCACGCGTTGCCCGCATCGGCGTGAAATCGCTCATGCCAATGCTGCTTCACCGAATACGACGGCAGGGCGAGGGGTGGCTCGAACATACACACAAGCTCTTGTAGCGCGAGCGCCTCGCCAAGCCGACGCGGCACGATCACCAGCAGTTCCGTTTGCGCGACGATGCGGGCGACGCCAAGGAAGCTCGGCAGCTTCAACACGACACTCCGCTGGTAGCCCTTTTGCGCAAGCATCTTGTCGACGATCGAGTGACCTGTGCCCGAAGTCGTCACGACGATGTGTCCTTCGGCGAGGAAAGCACGCTTCGTCGGCCTGGATCGCACACGCGGGTGTTGCTTCGAGGCCAAGCAGACGAAGTTCTGGTCGAACAACGTTTGCTGGTAGAAACCCGCTTCCAGATGCGGCATAAAGCCGACCGCCAAATCGATTTCGCCCGCCTCGAGCCGCTTCGGGCTGCCAGTCGAGATCTGCTCTATCTCGATCCGCACGCCCGGCGCAACACGACGCAAATGGTTGACCAGCGTTGGCAGAACCACGATCTCGCTGATATCCGTCATGCATATACGGAACTGCCGCCGCGCCGCAGCGGGATCGAACGAAGTGCGCGGTCCGATCAGTTTCGCCAGTCGCTCCACTGAGGCCAACACCTCCGGATAGGCCTGTTGAGCGTACGGCGTAGGCTCCATTCCGCGTGACGTGCGGCTGAACAGCCGGTCGCCGAAGTGCCGGCGCAGCTTGTTGAGCGCGATGCTCGCATTCGCCTGGGGCAGACCCAGTTTTTCGGCCGCTCGCGACACGCTCTGCGTCTTGTAGACCTCCACGAACACGTTCAACCACTCTAAGTCCAACTTCGCCATCGTTAACCTCTATCAAGAAACGATATTCCAACAATTGAGATATATGTATTTACGCAATAGTATGTTCCGCCCAAACTGGCGGCACATCAAGACAGGAGACACCATGAACCGTATATCTGCTTCCCTTCCCGTTCTCGTTGCCGGTGGTGGTATCGGTGGGCTTGCTGCCGCGCTCGCCATCGCGCGCCAGGGCTTTGCCGTAAAGGTACTCGAACAAGCGCCGCAGATCGGCGAAATCGGCGCTGGCATCCAGCTCGGTCCCAACGCCTTCGCCGCCTTGGACGCCCTCGGCGTCGGCGAGCGGGCGCGCCACCGTGCGGTCTACACCGAGCGCATGGTCATGATGGACGCGGTGGACGGCGCAGAGGTCGCATCGGTCGACGTCGGCGCGCCGTTTCGTGACCGATTCGCGAATCCGTATGCGGTGATCCACCGTGCAGACGTGCACAGCTCGTTACTCGAAGGAGTGCGCGAGGCGACTGATCAAATCGAATTCGTGACTGCCACGCGGGTTGAAAGGATCGAGCAAAGCGACAGTGTTGTGACGGTGATCGACGGCAACGGCATCGCGCACAGGGGCGTAGCACTCATTGGCGCGGATGGCGTCAGGTCTGCTGTGCGGCAGCAGTTCATCGGAGACCCGGTGCGCGTTTCAGGCCATGTCGTCTATCGCGCCGTGGTCGAGGCCGCCGAGTTCCCGGCCGACTTGCGCTGGAACGCTCCCGTGGTATGGGCCGGCCCGAACTGCCACCTCGTTCACTATCCGCTGCGCGGCGGCGAGCAATATAACGTGGTTGTCACCTTCCACAGCCGTTACGAGGAAACCTGGAGTGTCACGGAAGGCAGCGCTGAGGAAGTGCAGTCCTACTTCAGCGGCGTCCTCGAGCGGCCGCGCCAGTTGCTCTCTTTGCCCAAGAGCTGGAAGCGCTGGGCCACTGCCGACCGCGAGCCGATCGAGCAATGGTCGTTCGGCCGCACGACGCTGCTCGGCGACGCGGCGCATCCGATGCTGCAGTACTTGGCGCAGGGCGCCTGCATGGCGATGGAAGACGCGGTGACCCTCGGCGAAGCGCTGCGTGTGCATCAGGTCGCGAAGACGGGCGATTTCACACATGCCTTCGAGCACTACCGGCGCTCACGGGTCGCCCGCGTTGCGCGTGTGGTGCTGTCGGCTCGCGAGATGGGTCGCATCTACCACGCCAAAGGGGTGCAGCGCTTGGTACGCAATGACCTATGGCGCGGCCGGCCGCAGCAACGCTTCTATGACGCGGTCGAGTGGCTGTATGGCTGGCAAGTCCGAAACTGCCTGGCCGCCTGAACGTATCTGAACACCCTTAAACCATATCGGAGTCACCTCATGAATTTCGTCTTTGAACCCGAAGCCCCGATCGGCGTACCCATCGCCGGCAGCGATACCCTGTTCCCGGTGCGCCGCGTCTACTGCGTTGGCCGCAACTACGCGGCGCATGCCCGCGAGATGGGCTTCGATCCGGACCGCGATCCACCGTTTTTCTTCTGCAAGCCCGACAACGCCGTGGTGCCGGTCCCTGCCGGGACGACCGCGGGGGTGCCCTACCCGAGCCAGACCAGCGAGTACCACCACGAAATCGAGCTGGTCGCCGCGATCGGCAAGGCCGGCCGCGACATCCCCGTGGAGCGCGCCAACGAGCACGTCTGGGGCTATGCGGTGGGCTTGGACATGACGCGCCGCGACCTGCAACTCGCACTGCGCGACAAGGGCCGGCCGTGGGAGCTGGGCAAGGCCTTCGACCTCTCGGCGCCGATCGCGCCACTGCACCCTGCCTCGCGTATCGGACACCCGACCAAAGGCGCGATCTGGGTGCAGGTGGATGGCA